>Ga0210085_1000008_pt1 | contig 105820 bp, 105 predicted proteins | sample China_Galinas_PW_5_FD_184866 | JGI IMG/M metagenome (GOLD analysis project Ga0210085, IMG submission 184866) | Wetland microbial communities from San Francisco Bay, California, USA, that impact long-term carbon sequestration - China_Galinas_PWC_D1... | ecosystem: Environmental > Aquatic >...
GCACGCCGGCGCCCTCTTCGGCGCCCGACTGGACCGACTCGATCCGCGACTCGTCGATCGCCAGGGTCAGCCCGCCGCGCCGTTCGGCGAAGACCTCGGCGAACTCGCCGCCGTGGGCGAGCGCCCGCGCGAGCACGCGCTCGGCGACGCCCGGGTCGAGCAGCTGCTCAGCGGCCATCGAGTGCCCCTGGCGGGTCTCCCGTCCAGCTGACGGGAAACCCGCCATGCCCGTCCGGTCTCATCGCCCTCTACCCGCGACCTCGATCAGCCTGCCGGCGGCGACGAACAGCTCGCCGCCGGCGGCCGAGTCGGCGGCGTGGTCCTCGGCCCGGCCGCCGGCGTAGTAGAGGCGGGCGAAGGGCCTGCGGGCGGCGCGGCGGCGGCGCATGTAGGCGGCGGCCTCGTCGGCGTAGCCGGAGACGCGATCGAGCAGGACGCGATGGGGCTTCGGGGGCACGTCAGCCGCCGCCCCCGCGCCGCTGTGGACCTTTTGCGTGCTCTGGCCCGACGAAGGTCGGCTGCGACGTCTCCCCGGCGAGGTCGCGCAGCATCGTCCGCATGTCGAAGAAGGTGAGCGAGGCGAGCGCGAAGCGCTCGCTGACGGCGACCGCGGCGAGGCCGGCATGGCGCAGGGCGAAGACCTCGCCCTGCTCGGCGCCGACGTGAATCTGCTCGACCGGCTCGCCACCGGCCCGGTCGGCGATCTCGAACAGCGCCGCCGCGTCGTCGCGCCAGCGACCGGGCTCGCCGCTGCCGGCCAGCACCTCGCCGTCGCGACCGAGGATCGCCGCGCCCCGCAGGTCGGGCGACATCTCGGTCAGATAGGCGAGCGCGCCCTCGGCGTCCCGGCGAGAAACCGCCCGGCTCGTCTGCTCGTCTGCCATCTGGGTGAAAATACCGACCATGCCCCTCGCCCGCGCCTCCTGGATCACCGTCGTCGCCGTCTGCGCGATCGCCGCGGTCCTCTTCGCGATCAGCGGCTACACCGGCTACACGATCACCCTGATCGCCGTCGGGCTGGCGGCGGCGGTCAACTTGCTACCGAGCCCCTAACCAGCGCGAAAGGGTCCGGAGCGCTCGCGGTCGGGGTCGCGCAGCGAGGTCTCCGGCTCGACGTGGATCAGGACCTCGGCGCGGCGGATGTCGGCCTCGATCTCGTCGCGCATCTGGTGGGCGAGCTCATGGGCGCGCTCGAGGCTGGTGCCGGAGCGGTACTGGACGTGCAGGTCGATGTAGCGGCGGCTGCCGGCGCGGCGGGCGCGCAGCTTGTGGTAGCCGGCGACCTCCGGCGTGCGCGCGGCGGCGATCGCCGCCTCGATCCGGTCCATCTCGGCGTCGGGGAGCGTTTCGTCAACGAGCACGCCGGAGGAGCGGCGGATGATCCGCAGCCCGGCGATGACGATCGCCGCCGCGACGATGAGCGCGGTGATCGAGTCGAAGGCGACGACGCCGGTGATTTCGACCAGCGCCAGGCCGACGAGCACCCCGAGCGAGGTCAGCGCGTCGGTGCGCAGGTGGGCGGCGTCCCCCTCCAGGGCGGGCGAGTCGTGCGCCCTCGCCTGCCGGGCGAGCACGGTCGAGACGGCGAGGTTGGCGACGACCGAGAGGCCCATCACCGCGATGCCGACCCCGAGCCGCTCGACCGTGGAGCCGGCGACCAGCCGGTGGGTCGCCTCGTAGACGATGATCCCGGCGCCGATCAGGATCAGCATCCCCTCGATCGTCGCCGCCAGGCTCTCGACCTTCTCGTGGCCGTAGGGGTGCTCGGCGTCGGCCGGCTCGTCGGCCTTGCGCACCGAGACGAAGGCGACCATCGAGGCGACCAGGTCGATCAGCGAGTGGACCGCCTCGGTGAGGATCGCGATCGAGCCGGTGATCGCGCCCGCGGCGAGCTTGATCGCTATCAGCAGCGAGTTGGAGGCAACCGAGAGCGCCGCCGCGCCGCTCTTGCCGCGGATCATCGCCGCGGCGAGGCCGCCCCGCCGGCGGCCAGGTGACGGGCCAGCTCGCGCGCCGCCAGCGCCCGGTGGCTGATCTCGTTCTTCTCCGCCTGGCTGATCTCCGAGTAGGTGCGCTCGTCACCGGGCCCGGTCGCGTCGGGGACGAAGGCCGGGTCGTAGCCGAACCCGCCCTCGCCGCGCGGGCGCTCGATCAGCCGGCCGTGGCTGCGCGCCTCGAAGACGTGCTCACTGCCGTCGGCTTCGACCAGCGCCAGGGCGCAGGTGTAGTAGGCGCCGCGCTCCTCGCCCGCCGCGGCCACCTCACGCAGCAGCTTCTCCAGGTTCTCCTCGTCGCTCGCCCTCACGCCGCCGTAGCGGGCGGAGTGGATGCCGGGGCGGCCCCCCAGCCCGACCGCGCCGATGCCCGAGTCGTCGCCGATCGCCGGCTCGCCGGTCGCGGCGCGGGCGGCGCGCGCCTTCTCGAGCGCGATCTCGGCGAAGCCCTCGCCCTCCTCCGGCGGCAGCTCGACTCCCTCGGGCAGCCCCTCGAGCTCGAGCCCGGGGAGCAGTTCCCGCATCTCGCGCAGCTTGTGCCTATTGCCCGTGGCGAAGATCAATGGGTTCCGCCGTCCCGGTTACCCGCTCCTGCACCCCGCGCAGCCTCGAGATGCCCATCTCGGCGAGCCCCAGCAGCTCGTCGAGCGAGGCGCGGGAGAGCGGCGTGCGCTCCGCCGTCGCCTGCACCTCGACCAGGCCGCCGTCGCCGGTCATCACGACGTTCGCGTCGACTTCGGCGTTCGAGTCCTCGCCGTAGTCGAGGTCGCAGAGCGCCCGTCCGTTGACCATGCCGACGCTGACCGCGGCGATTGAGCCGCTCAGCGGCATCGTCTCGATCTTCTTCGCGTCGAGCAGCTTCTGCAGCGCGAGGCGCAGCGCCACGTAGCCGCCGGTGATCGCCGCGCAGCGCGTGCCGCCGTCGGCCTGCAGCACGTCGCAGTCGACGTAGACGCTGCGTTCGCCGAGCGCCCGGAAGTCGACGACGACCCGCAGCGAGCGGCCGATCAGCCGCTGGATCTCGACCCCGCGCCCGTCCTGCTTGCCGCGCGAGACGTCGCGCGCCTTGCGGTCGCCGGTCGAGGCCGGCAGCATCGAGTACTCGGCCGTCACCCAGCCTTTGCCGCGCCCGCCCATCCACCTCGGCACCGACTCCTGCACCGAGGCGGTGCAGATCACCCGCGTCCTGCCGATCGAGATCAGCGCCGACCCGTCGGCGGTCTCGACGAACCCCGGATCGATCGACACCGGCCGGATGTCCGCCGGCGCCCTGTCATAGCTGCGCGAAGCTGGCATCGGGCGAGTCTTTCACGGCCGCCCCCCGCGTGCAGCTCGGGGAATCCGCCGGCGGCGCTCGCAGCCGGGGCTTCTGCGCGGGTCCCGCCCCAGCTGCCGGGCCGGGCGATCTCACCTAGGCTGAGCGGCCAGGCAGCAGTCGTGTCACGTCCGATCCAAACCGCGTCGCCCCAGCCCGTGCCCCTGCCGGGCCCTCTGCTCAGCGCGCGCGAGCGTCCCTGGCCGATCGTCGGCCGCGAGGCCGAGCTGGCGGAGCTCGCCGCCGCGTGGAGACGGGTCGCCGACGGCAGCGGGGAGACGGTGCTGGTCACGGGCGAGCCGGGCGCCGGCAAGAGCCGCCTGGTCGCCGAGGCGGCCGGGGCGGCCCACGCCGAAGGAGCGCTGATTCTCTACGGCAGCGGCGAAGGCGCCGCGGAGACGCCATACGGGCCGCTCGTCACCGCCCTCGGCGACCTCGACCGCCACGGGACGGAGCCGCTGCGCGAGGAGCTGCTCGGCTCCTCGCTCGGCGCCCTGGCCGCGCAGTCCGCCGGCGAAGCCCTCTGGAGCCTGGGCGACGACCGGGCCAAGCTGTTCGCGGCGGCGCTGGAGCTGCTCGAGCGCTTCGCCCGCCACGGCCCGCTGCTGCTGGCGATCGACGACCTGCACGCCTGCGGCCCCTCGACCCTCGCGCTGCTCCGGCACCTGGCCCGGGCGGGACGGGGGATGCCGTTCCTGCTCCTGGCCACCTACAGACCCACCGACGTCGACCCGGGCGGGGACGTGGCCGAGGCGATCGCCGAGCTCGGCTCGGAAGCCGGATCGCGGCAGCTGCAGCTCGGCGCCCTCGGGTCGCCGGCCCTGCGCGAGATCGCCTCCTCGCTGAATCCGGGCGCCGACGACGCCGCACTCGACCGGGCCGCGGCGACGGTCGCCCGGGAGAGCGGCGGCAACGCCCTCTTCGCCTGCGAGCTGCTGCGCGCGATCGACGACATCGCCAGGCCCTCTCCCCCGGGCCCGCCCACCCCCCGCTCGCTGCGGATGCTGATCGTCACCCGCGCGCACGCCCTCGGCGAGCCGGCCCTCGCCTGCCTGTCCGCCGCCGCCGCCTTCGGCCGGGCCTTCGCCCCGGCGGAGGTCGCCGCCGCGACCGGAGTCGCCGCCGCGGCGGTGGAAGGCGCGCTGGCGACGGCCGAGCGGGCAGGCCTGGTGACCGCCGCGGGCGACGGCCGCTACGCCTTCAGCCACGCGATCGTCGCCCACTGCCTCTACGAGGAGATCGAGCCGGCGGCGCGGGGGAGGCTGCACAGGCGCATCGCCGAGCTGCTCGAGGCCGAGGCCGCGCCGCCGACCGACGACGGCCGCTCCGCCCAGCTCGCCCACCACTGGTGGCGCGCGGAGCCGGGCGATCGCGAGCGGGCCGGCCGCTACTGCGCCGAGGCCGGCGAAGCAGCGCTGCGCAGTCACGACCACGAGCTGGCGGCGAGCTGGTTCGAACGAGCGCTGGAGCGGCGGGACGAAGAGCGCGAGGACGCCGAGCTCTGCGACCTGCTGACCGGCCTCGGCGTGGCGCTCCGCTACACGAACCAGGAGCGCTCGCGCGAATGCCTGCTCAGGGCGGCGAGGCTGGCGGACCGCCTCGACGAGGTCGAGCGGCTGGTCGCGGCGGCGCTCGCCAACCACCGCGGCTTCGTCTCCCAGGTCGGCGGCCTGGACCGCGAGCGCGGAGCGATGCTGCGCCGGGCCGGAGAACGGCTCGGCGGACGCGGTCCCGAGTCGGCCCTGGTGCTCGCCCAGCTGGCGCTGGAGCTGACCTTCAGCGACCAGGTGGAGCGCCGTCGCTGGCTGGCCGAGAGCGCCCTCCACGCGGCGCGCGAGGCTGGTGACCGCCGCGTCCTCGCGCAGGTGCTGGTCCGCTGTCTGATCGCCCGCTGGGACCCCGACAACGCCGGCGAACGGATCGCGATGGCGGCCGAGAGCATCGAGATCGGCGCCGAGCTGGACCAGCCGCTGGAGCTGTTCCACGCGCTTCACTGGCAGGCGGTGGCGCAGCTGGAGCTCTGCGAGGTCGAGGCCGCGGCGCGCTCGCTGCGCGAGCAGGATCGGATCGCCGACCGCATCGGCGACGCCACCGCCCGTTGGCTGTGCGAATGCTCGGAGTCGCTGCACCTGTCGCTGCACGGGCGGCTCGAGGAGGCGGAGGCCCACGCCCAGCGGGCGGTCGAGCAGGCCAAGCACAGCGCTCAGCCCGACGCCCTCCCCTTCTACATCAGCCAGCTCTGCAGCATCCGCTGGCAGGAAGGGCGGATGGGCGAGCTGGCGCCGCTGCTGGCGCGGGCGCTGCACCAGTACCCCGGGATCCCGGGCTTCCGCTCACTGGTCGCCCTCGCCCACGCGGAGGCCGGCGAGCTCGACCTGGCCCGCGAGGCGCTCAGCCGCGACGTCGCGACGCGCTTCGCGGATCTGCCGCGCGACCCGATCTGGATCGCGACCGTCGTCGACTACGCGTACGCGGTCGCGCGGATCGGCGACCGCGAGGCGGCGACCCTCCTGCACGGGATCCTGGACCCCTACCGGGGGCGGCTGGCGATGACCGCCGTCGCGGTCTGGGGAGTCGTCGACCACGCGCTCGGCCGGCTCGAGCTGCTGCTGGGCGAGGAGGAGCAGGCGCGCCGTTCGCTGCACGCCTCGGTCGACCTCTACGCGGCGATGCAGGCGCCGCTGTGGAAGGCGCGAGCCGAGGCCGACCTGGAGCCGGTCGCGAGAGCCGAATCGTCGCTGGAAGCCCGGATCGCGGCCCTGGGCCTGACCGCCCGCCAGGCCGAGGTGACCAGGCTGACGGCCCGCGGCCTCTCCAACCGCGAGATCGCCGAGCGGCTGCAGGTATCCCCGAGCACGGTGAAGCGCCACCTGGAGAACGTCTACCGGCGCACGGGCGTCGGCTCCCGCGGGGCCCTCGCCGCGCTGTTGCTGGAGTAGGGCTCAGGGAGAGCTCACGTGCGGCACGGCTCGGGCAGCACGCGCAGTCCGCGCTGGGCGAAGTGAACGTCGAATGCGAACGCCTCGGCGCCACCGTCGCGCCCGATCAGGGCAAACGAGGTCGCGTCCACGTAGCTCCAACGCTTGTCCTCGTGCCCCTCGAGAATCGCCCAGGCCTCCTCCTCCACGTCACGATCCAGGCGCACCAGCTCGACCGCCTCGCCGGCGCGAAAGCGGCGCCCCCACTCGATCGCCTCCTCGCGCCCGACCCGCACCAGCAACGCCGTGTAGGTCTCGGCGAAGACGTAGTTCGAGGTGAAGAGCGCGGCGCCCTCGGCGATCAGGCTCGCGAGCGTCGCCCGCGCCCGCTCGTGCTCGACCTCCGCCTCGTTGCGCAGCGCGACGAAGGCGCTGGTGTCGACGAAGACCGACCTCATCGGCCGTAGAGGTCGCGGTCGAGCGTGTTCACGCTGGTCTCCTCGCGGCCCCGACCGGGTGCCTCCTCGACCAGGAATCGCAGCAGTGGATCGCCAGCCGGATCGGCCAGCCGGACACGCTCGGAGTCGATCAGCTCGCGCACGACGGCGGCGATGCTGCCGGCCTTTCCCGCCCGCTCCCGCAACCAGCGGTACTGGCCCTCATCCAGATATAGCTGCGTACGATGCTTCATGCTGGAATACAGCATATGCCTGCCGTCGGTCGCCTTGTCGGCGGAATGCACGACTGCACCGGACTGCGGCGACTCGGCCGCCCTCGGGAGCGGGACGACTCGCAATGCGAGCCGTCCCCCTACTGCCGTCATTTGAACGCCACCTTGTCGACGGCCTCCTTGATCTTGTCGACGATGACGCCGGCCAGAGCGGTGCCCTGTTTGCCGTTGAACCCCTTCATCGCGGCGACCATTCCGACCATCAGCAGCGAGACGAGCAGGATCAGGCCGACGTACTCGACCGTGCCCTGCCCGCGCTCTCCCGCAAGCAGCGAGCGGATCGCCCGCAGCCGCCAATCGACCTTGGCCTGGGCGTAGCCCATCAGCGCGTAGAACATTCGGAGCCTCCTTCGGATCGGGTTTGCCCCGAGCCTGCAGAGCGGCGACAGACGGATCCAGACCTGAATGGGCCAATTCGGCGGCGGCAACGTCAAATTTGTGTGACGGGCGCTCGGACGCCACCGCTGCGGGTACGCTCAGCGGCCGATGAGGGTGCTCGTCGTCACCAACTTCGCCCCGGACGCGGCGGCGCCGCAGCGGGGGCGCTGGGTGCTCGACCAGGTCGAGGAGACGCGGCGGCTGGGGGTCGAGGTTGAGGTCTTCGGCTTCCCGCGCGGATCGCGCCACTACCTGCCGGCCGCGGTGCGGCTGCGGCGGCTGCTGCGGCGGGAGCGCTTCGACCTCGTCCACGTCCACTACGGGCTGACGGCCTGGTCGGCGCTGCTGGCCGGCGCCCGGCCCCTGGTCGTCACCTTCCACGGCACCGACGTCCGCCACCCGGTCGTCGGCCCGCTCTCGCGACGGCTCGCCTGGCGCGCCGACCTGGTCGCCGCGGTCTCCCGGGCCCTCTTCGCGCCCGAGGACGACCGGCCCGGCCTGCCGCCCGTCCCCGGCTCGGCCGTCCTCCCCTGCGGGCCCGACCTGCGCCGCTTCCGGCCGATCCCGCGCGCCGAGGCGCGCCGCGAGCTGGGCCTCGAGCCGGGAGGCCGCTACCTGTTCTTCCCCGCCAACCCGGAGCGGCCGGAGAAGCGGTCCGACCGGGCGCGCGAGCTGGCACGCGCCTGCGGGGCGGAGCTGCTGACCGGCGGCTCGATCGAGCCCGAGCGGATGCCGCTCTGGATCAACGCCGCCGACGCCGTGCTGCTGACCTCCGAGTACGAGGGCTTCGGCATGGTCTGCGTCGAGGCGCTGGCCTGCGAGGCGCCGGTCCTCTCGACCCCGGTGGGGATCGCCCCCTTCGCGCTCGCCGGGATCGACGGCGCCCTCTGCGCGCCCTTCGACCTGTCGCGCTGGAGAGAGGCGCTGCGCCCGCACCTGGACTCTCCCGACCCGCGGGTCGACGGAGCGGCGCGCGCGGCGGCGCTCTCGGCCTCGCGGATGGCGGAGCGCGTCGTCGTCGCCTACCGCGAGCTGCTCGACCGCGATCGCGAACCCGCGCGGGACGACCCGCTGCCCAGGTAATAGATTGAGCCGGCGATGAGCGAGGAGAAGCACGACTCTCGGGACGATGACCTGAACACCCAGGTCGAGGCGGCCGAGCGACGGCTGCGCGAGGCGAGCGAGGCCGCCGCGGCCGCCGAACAGCGCGCCGCCGCGGAGATCCAGGCGCTGGAAGCCGACCTCGAGCGCGAGCGGCGCGAGAAGCAGGCGGCGATCTCCGCCGCCGAGAGCCGCCTCGCGGACATCGAGAAGCAGGCCGAGGCGGCGGAGAGGCGGGTCGAAGAGGCGCAGCGCAAGGCGAGCGAAGCCGAGGGCTCGAACGCCGACATCGAGACCCGCGCGCGCGAAAAGGCGGCCGCCTGGCTGCGCGGACAGGTCGAGGCGCTGCGCCGAGAGGCGGCCGGCCGATAGCTCGAGCGGGCGAGTGCGACGTCGCCGTCGTCGGCGGCGGGGCCGCCGGGCTCTGGACGGCGCTGCGGGCGGCCGAGCGGGGCGCGGCCGTCTGCGTGACCTCGCGCACGCCGCTCTCGCAGAGCGCCAGCTTCTGGGCGCAGGGCGGGCTGGCCGCGGCGCTCGAGCCGGGCGACTCGCCGGCCCGGCACGCCGCCGACACGATCGCCGCGGGCCGCGGCCTCTGCCGCGCCTCGGCCGTGCAGGCGCTGGTCGAGGAGGCGCCGCTAGCGGTGCGCGAACTGCGCGAGCGCGGCGTCGCCTTCGACCTCGACGAGGCCGGTGAGCTGGCGCTCGGCCTCGAGGGCGGGCACACGCGGCGCCGCATCGTCCACGCGCGCGGCAGCCAGACCGGGCAGGAGATAACCGCGAAGCTCGCCGCGATGGTCGCCGCCGAGCCGCGCATCGCCGTGCGCGAGCGGAGCTCGGCCGTCGCCCTGTGGAGCGACGGCGAGCGCTGCCACGGCCTGCTGACCGACGGCGAGCCGATCGCGGCGGCGGCGACGGTGGTCGCGACGGGAGGGGCCGCGGCGCTCTGGCGGCGGACCAGCAACCCGCGCGGCGCGATCGGCGCCGGCGCGGTGATGGCCGCGGCGGCGGGCGCCGACCTCGCCGACCTCGAGTTCTGCCAGTTCCACCCGACGGCGCTGCAGCTGCCCGGCAGCCGCTTCGACGGGATGCTGATCACCGAGGCGGTGCGCGGCGAGGGCGCCGCCCTGCTCGACGCCTCGGGTCGCCGCTTCACCGACGAGCTGGCGCCGCGCGACGCGGTCACCGCGGCGATCCTCGACCGGATCGAGGCCGACGAGGGCGCCGCCGTGCGGCTCGACCTGCGCGCGATCGACCCCACCCGCTTCGCGAGCGTCTTCGCCTCGCTGCGCGAGGCCGGGCTCGACCCCGCCTCCGAGCCCGTCCCCGTCGCGCCGGCCTCCCACTACACGATGGGCGGGATCGCGGTCGACCTGGAGGGGCGCTCGTCCCTCCCCGGGCTCTTCGCCGTCGGCGAGTGCTCCTGCACCGGCCTGCACGGCGCCAACCGGCTCGCCTCCAACTCGCTCAGCGAGTGCTTCGTCTTCGGCGGGCGCGCCGGCCTGGCGGCGCTGGAGGAGACGCCGGCGAGCTCCCGGCCCGCGCCGACGGCCTGGCGCTTCCGGCCCCCCACGGAGGAGACGCGCGACGCCGTCTGGCGGCTGGCCGGGCCGCTGCGGCGGCCCGAGCGGCTGCGCGAGCTGCGCGAGGACCCCTACCCGCTGGCGGCGGCGGTCGCCGCCTGCGCGCTGAAGCGCGAGGAGTCGCGCGGCGGCCACCTGCGGGCCGACTTCCCGGCGCTCGACCCGGAGCTCGACGGGATCCACATCGTCCGCGACCCGGACGGCGGAACCCGCCGCGAGGAGTGGCGCTGACCCCCGCGCGCCGTAGAGGTTCGTGCCGCCATGCAGGCCAAACCTCTACGGCGCTCGGTAGCTTCCGGTAGGGCGATGCTGCTCGGAGTCGACGTGGGCGGGACCTTCACCGACGCCGTCCTCGTCGACGGCGAGACGGTGCACACCGCGAAGCTGCCGAGCACCCCCGCGGACCAGTCGGTCGGCGTGATCGCCGCGGTCGAGGAGGTGCTGGCGCGCGCGGGCGCCGCGCCCGAGGAGGTCGGGTCCTTCGCCCACGGGATGACGGTCGGCACCAACGCGCTGCTCGAGGAACGCGGCGCCCGCACGGCGCTGATCGCGACCGCGGGCTTCGCCGACCTGCTCGAGATCGGCCGCCAGGACCGGCCCGAGCTGTACCGGCTCTGCACGCCGAAGCCGGCGCCGCTCGTGCCCGCCGGGCTGCGCTTCGAGGCGCGGGAGCGAGTCGGACCGGACGGGGAGATCGAGCCGCTGGCGCCGGGGGAGGCGGAGCGGCTGGCCGCCGAGGTCGGCGCGAGCGGCGCCGAGGCGGTCGCGATCTGCCTGCTCTTCTCCTACCTCGACCCGGCGCACGAGCGGGCGATCGCCGAGCGGCTGCGAAGCGAGCTTCCCGACGTCCACGTCTCCGCCTCGCACGAGGTGCTGCCGCGCTTTCGCGAGTACGAGCGCTGCTCGACCACCGCGATCGACGCCTACCTCTCCCCCCTGCTCGGCCGCTATCTCGGCCGGCTCGGCGAGGCGGCGCTCGCGGCCGGCCTGCCGCAGCCCCTCGTCATGCGCTCCTCGGGCGGCGTCGCGCCCGCCGCGGAGGCCGCGCGGGCGGGCGCCTGGAGCGTCCTCTCCGGGCCGGCGGGCGGCGCGGTCGGGGCCGGGCTGCTGGCCCGCGCCGCCGGCGACGGCAACGTCCTCGGGCTCGACATGGGCGGCACCTCCTGCGACGTCTGCGTGGTCGAAGACGGCGAGGTGCGACGTACCGACTCGCGCGAGATCGGCGGCCGCACGATCCAGCTGCCGATGGTCGACGTGCACACGGTCGGCGCCGGCGGCGGCTCGATCGGCTGGCGCGACGCCGGCGGCGCCCTGCGGGTCGGGCCGCGCTCCGCCGGCGCCGACCCCGGTCCCGCCTGCTACGGCCGCGGCGGCGCCGAGCCGACCGTCACCGACGCCAACCTGCTGCTGGGCAGGCTCGCCGCCGACTCGACCCTCGCCGGCGGCGTCGCCCTCGACCTCGGCGCGGCGCGCGCGGCGGTCGGCCGCCTCGGCGCGGCGCTCGGGCTCGACGAGCTGGCGACCGCCGAGGGGATCGTCCGCGTCGCCGACCAGGAGATGGTGCGGGCGCTGCGCGTGGTCACGGTCGAGCGCGGCGTCGACCCGCGCCGCTTCGCCCTGCTGCCGTTCGGCGGCGCCGGGCCGATGCACGCCGCGGCGATCGCCGCCGAGCTCGGCATCGGCCGGATCCTCTGCCCGCGGGCCGGCGGCGTGCTCTCGGCGCTCGGGCTCTGCGCCTCGGACCGGCGCCGCGACACGACGCGCACGGTGATGCTCGGCGGCGCCGACCTCACCGCCGAGCGGGTCGCCGCCGAGGTCGAGGAGCTGATCGCGCGGCTCGACGGCGGGCCCGGCGAGCCGGAGGTCGTCTACGAGCTGCGCTACGCGGGCCAGGCGTTCGAGCTGCCTGTCCCGGGCACGACGCGCCCCGACCCGGCCGACCTCGTGGCGCGCTTCGAGGCCGAGCACGAGCGCCGCTACGGCCACCGCGACCCCGAGGGCGAGGTCGTGCTCGTCCACATTCGCCTCGCGCTCGTCTCTCCTGGGCCCCGTCCCCGGCTCGCGGCGGCGGCGCGGGGCCGGCTGGAGCGGCTCAGCCGCGCGGTCTGCCTCGGTGGCAAGTGGCTGGAGACGCCGGTGCTGCGCGGGGAGCCCGCCGCCGGCCTCGCGGCGGACGGCCCGGTCGTCTTCGAGCTGCCCGAGGCGACCTTCGTCGTCCCCCCCGGCTGGCGCGCCGAGGTCGACGCCACCGGCACGATCGCCGCGCGGTTCCTCTCGGACGCATCCCGACCGGAGGGAACCGCGCGATGAGCGGGATGGACCCGGTCAGCCTGCAGGTGATGATCGGCGGCCTGCGCGCCGCCTGCGACGAGATGGGCGCGGCGCTGATCCGCTCCGCCTACTCGGCCAACATCAAGGAGCGGCACGACTGCTCGACCGCGCTCTTCGACGCCGGCGGCGAGCTGGTGATGCAGGCCGAGCACATCCCCGTCCACCTCGGCTCGATGCCGGACGCGGTCGCCGCGGTGCTCGGCGAGGAGCAGCGGCCCGGCGAGGCCTGGATCCTCAACGACCCCTACCGCGGCGGCACCCACCTGCCCGACGTGACCCTGATCCTGCCCGTCTTCCACGACGGCGACCTGCTCGGCTTCGCCGCCTGCCGCGCCCACCACGCCGACATCGGCGGCCCCAGCCCGGCCGGCATGCCGGCGCGCTCGCGCACGCTGGAGGAAGAGGGCGTCGTGATCCCGCCCACGCGGGTCGCGCCCGGAGAGCTCGAGCGACTCGCCGGGCAGATGCGCTCGCCGCGCCAGCGCCTCGCCGACCTGCGCGCCCAGGCGGCGGCGAACCGGATCGGCGAGCTGCGCCTGGGCGAGCTCGCCGAGCGCCACGGGGCGACGGAGCTGCGCGCCGGCATGGCGGAGATCCTCGCCTACGCGGAGCGCCGCACCCGCGCCGCCATCGGCGCGCTGCCCGACGGCGTCCACAGGGCCGGGGACGTGCTCGAGGACGACGCGAACGGCGCCCCCCGCGACGTCGCGCTGCGGCTCGAGGCGCGGGTCGAGGGCGACCGCCTGACGCTCGACTTCGGCGGCAGCGACGCTCAGATCGACGGCAACCTCAACTGCCCGCTTTCGGTCACGAAGTCCGCGGCCTTCTTCGCCGTGCGCGCGCTGACCGACCCCGACGCGCCGCCCTGCGCCGGCGCCTACCGGCCGATCGAGGTGATCGCGCCGCGCGGCTGCCTGCTGGGCGCCGAGTTCCCCGCCGCCGTCGCCGCCGGCAACGTCGAGACCTCGAGCCGCGTCGCCGACCTGACGATCGCCGCGCTCGCCGGCGCCGGGCCGGCGCCCGCGCAGGGCCAGGGCACGATGAACAACCTGACCCTCTCCGGCAAGCGATCTGGGCGTGGTGACGAACGTCACCGCGAGCAGCGGGTCGGCAGCGATTGGACCTACTACGAGACGCTCGGCGGCGGCCAGGGCGGCTGCCCCGACGCGCCCGGGCCGTCCGCGATCCACGTGGCGATGTCGAACACCCTCAACACGCCGGTCGAGGCGCTGGAGAGCGAGTTCCCGCTGCGCGTGCGCGAGCTGGCGCTGCGCCGCGGCAGCGGCGGCGCCGGCGCCCGGCCGGGCGGCGACGGGATCGTGCGCGAGCTGGAGGCGCTGGCGCCGATGCGCTACACGCTGATCGGGGAGCGGCGCCGCCACCGGCCACGCGGCCGCGAGGGCGGCGAGGACGGGGCGAGCGGCGCCGATTTCCTCAACGGCGAGCGCCTGCCGGGCAAGCACGAGGGCGAGCTCGGGCCGGGCGACAGGCTGCGAATCGAGACGCCTGGCGGCGGCGGATCCGGAACCGAAAGCCGCAATTTGCAGGATTAGGCCGGTAAATCGTCCGTTAATTTGGCGATTCGGGCCGCCTCGTCTAGAATGCCCGATCTCGGGCGGGGCTTCCGCTTGGACTGCGGTCCGAGGCGCCTCCACCCAGTCAAAGAACCACCGGCCTTCGCAGGACGACTTGATATGCCGATCGCGCTAAAGGAATGGGCTGTAACCGTGCGCGCCCTCGCCGAGGGCGAGCAGCTGCTGACCCTGCGCAAGGGCGGCATCCGCGAGGACAACAAGCACTTCGAGCTCGAGCACGAGCGCTTCTTCCTCTACCCGACCTTCGACCACCAGCGCAACAACCTGGTCCGCGAGTCGCACCACCCGGAGCTGCGCCGCGCGCTCGAGGAGGGCGTCTGGCCGGACGAGGAGCCTCCCCCCGGCGCGCTGATCCAGGACGGCGGCATCGCGCAGCCCGACCGCGTGCGGCTGCGCTGCTGGGCCGAGGTGACCGACCACCTGACGGTCACCAACCCGCGCATCGTCGACGAGCTCTCGCCGTACTACGTGTGGACGCCGGACTACGCGGAGAAGCGGCTCAACTGGAAGCGCCGCCACCCGCTGCACATCCTGCTGCTGCGGGTCCACCGCATCCCGCGTCCGGTCACCGTGCGCGTCCGCGAGGAGTACCACGGCTGCCGTTCCTGGGTCGAGATCGACCGCGAACTGCCCTTCGAGGGCACCCCGGTGATGGCCGACGAGGAGTTCGACCGCGCAAGGTCGGAGATCCATTCTGTGTGCACGGCTTCTGAGCCTGTCCTGGTTTAGGCCCCGGTTGTAGGCTCGGCCCATTCCCTGGGTCGAGACGCATTCTCTGAGCTTTACCGCGCGGCACGACAGTGGCGACGCGGCATTCGCGGAGCGGATTCTCGACCGCATGGAGGAACTGCGGCTGCGGCTCGAGGACCGCTTCGAGGCGGTGCCCGGCGACGTGACCGTCGTCGTCCACACCAACCCGGCGCTGCTCGCGCTCGCGCACCCGTTCCTGCCGGCGGCGCGCTGGTCGGCGGCGCCGGCCGGGCGTCGCTACCTCGCCGGCTGGGCGATGGCGACCGAGCTGCACGTGCTCAACGACCCGCACATGGAGAAGCGCGCCGCCGGCGAGGACTCGCGCGAAGCGCTGCGCGGCACCGCCGAGCGGCTGTACGCGCAGCTGGTGATCGCCGCCAACAACCCGGCCCTCCCCCCCTCCTGGACGCCGCGACGCTTCCTCCGCTACCTCGGCTGGGCGTGGCTGGTCGAAGGCGCCGCCCAGTACTTCGCCCGCCAGGTCGGCCTCTACCGGGCGGCGGTGATCCGGCGCCTGCGGGAGAGCAGCGGGCCCTCCTTTCCCCCCTCGCGCCGCGACGCGGTGATCCTCGGCGGCACGATCTTCGACCTGCTGGAGATCGAGCGCGGCCCGCAGGCCTGCGAGCGCCTCGCCCTGGAGATCCGCCCCGGCGGCTCGACCCCGACCCTGGAAGCCGCCTTCGACGCCCGCCTCGGCGAGATAGAGGCGGCCTGGCGCGACCACCTGCGCGCGATCGCCCGCCCGGTCAGCTGACGCCGGGGGTGCCCTCGAGCACGTCGCGCGCCTGGGCGGCGATCTCCTCGGCGACGAGGACCTGACGCGGGCCGGCGGCGAGGAAGTCGGGCACGTCGAAGCCGGCGGCGCGCTTCAGCATGCTCGGGATGCCGTGCTCGGAGAGCAGCCCCTGGATCATCTCCGCCTCCGCCTGGTTCTGGGCGTAGGCGACCTTGACGAGATTTCCCTTACTCGACGACAAGCTCGGCCTCGGAGATCTTCCCGTCCTTGATCCAGTAGCCCTTCAGGTCCGGCGCGTCGGGATCGGCCAGCGAGGCGATCAGGTAGACGGCTTCCGGCCAGCCGGCGAGGTTGACGTCGGTCTGCGAGGGGTAGGCGGCGCTCTTGGTGTGCGAGTGGTAGATCGCCGCCAGCTCCTCCCCCGCCTCCTCGATCTCGCGCATCAGCCGGAACTGCTCCTTGGCGTCGATCGAGTAGCGCAGCGGGCTCGCCTCGGCGTTCTCCGCCCGGTAAACGGTCCGCGCCTCGCCGTCCCCCCCGCCGACCATCCCGCAGCACTCGTTCGGCAGATCCTCCCGCGCGTGGGCGACGATCTCGTCGACCAGCGCCTTTGGGATTTTCATGCGAACGCCGTGAGGGCGTGCGTGGCCGAGCAGGTCGGGGGACGCAGGGAGGGCGACGAGGGGAGCGCACTGACAGTGCGTGACCCGAGGAGGCCGACCGAGGACCCCGAGATGCGATGCGCCACGCGCGTCCTCACCACCAGACCGTCGAGTCCAGGTTCTCGATGTCGTCTATGGGCTGCGTGTAGACGCCGGAGGAGAGGTACTTCCAGCCGTCGTCGGGGATCAGGAAGACGACGTTGCCGGCGTCGAGCTCCTCGCCGATGCGCACGGCGATGCGGGCGATCGCCCCGGAGGAGACGCCGGCGAAGACGCCCTCCTCGTCGAGCAGCTTGCGCGTCCAGACGATCGCGTCGCGGTTGGAGACCATGATCTTGCGGTCGAGCAGGCCGATGTCGATGATCGGCGGGATGAAGCCGTCGTCGAGCGAGCGCAGGCCGTGAACCATCTCGCCCTGCATCGGCTCGGCGGCGACCAGCAGCGTGTCGGGGTCGTGCTCCTTCAGCCGCCGCCCGTTGCCCATCAGGGTGCCGCCCGTGCCGAGACCGCCGACGAAGGCCGTCACCTCGTCGAGCTCCTCGAGGATCTCGACCGCGGTGCCCTCGTAGTGGGCCTTCGGGTTCGCCTCGTTGCCGTACTGGTAGGGCATGTAGTACTCGGGCGCCTCGGCCAGCTCCAGCGCCACCTCGACCGCGCCGTTGGAGCCCTTCGCGCCCTCCGAATAGACGATCTCGGCCCCGTACATCTCCAGCAGCTGGGTGCGCTCCTTGGTCACGTTGTCGGGCATCACGACCTTCAGCGGGTAGCCCTTGCGGCGGCAGATCATCGCCAGCGAGATCCCGGTGTTGCCCGAAGTCGGCTCGAGGATCGTCTGGCCGGGCGCGATCGCGCCCTCCGCCTCGGCCGCCTCGATCATCGACTTGGCGACGCGGTCCTTGACCGAGCCGGTCGGGTTGCGGCCCTCGAGCTTGGCGAAGATGTGGACGTCCGGCTTCGGCGAGAGCTTCGGCAGCTCGACCAGCGGCGTGTTGCCGATCGACTCGACGATATCGCGGTAACGCCCCCCGCACGGTCTGTTGAGCAACTGGTCGCCAGCCATCCGATCTCCCTTTACTTCAAAAAGTATAGCCATGGAAATTCTGAGACGGCCGCAAACCAAGCCCGGCTAGGACGCAGGGAGGCCGACAAGGGGAGCGCGCTCCGTGCGTGACCCGCAGGCGGCCGACCGAGGACAACGCCAAGCGCAGCGTTTGCGGCCGTCTCAGCCGCCGGCCATCGCGGGCATGATGATCACGGTGTCGGAGTCCTTCACCGCGGTCTCCAGGCCCTGCAGCACGCGCACGTCCTCGTCGTTCAGGTAGACGTTGACGTAGCGGTTGAGCTCGCCGTCGGGGCCGAACAGCTGCTCCTCGGTCGCCGGGTGCTCGGCGGTCAGCGCTCGCAGCACCTCGCCCACGTTCGAGCCCGCGGCCTCGACCTCGGTCTGCCCGCCGGTCTGCTGGCGCAGCACGGGTGGAATTCGAATCGTCGCCATCGGGGTGCGATCCTAGTCGAGGCGGGGAGTGGCGGCTCTCAGCCCGCGCAGAAGGCCTCATAGTCCGGGAACTTCCCCAGCTCCGAGTCCGGAATGTCCGGCGCGTTGTCGCCGCAGATCGGGCAGTTGGGGTCGCGGCGCACCTTGAGCTCGGTAAAGCGCGTGCTCAGCGCCTCGTAGAGCAGCAGGCGGCCCACCAGCGGCTCGCCGATCCCCAGCACCAGCTTCAGCACCTCGTTCGCCTGCAGCAGGCCCATCTGGCCGGCCATCACGCCGAGCACGCCGTTGGCCGAGCAGCTCGGCGCCAGCTCGGCCGGCGGCGGCGTCGGGTAGAGGCAGCGGTAGCACGGCCCCTCGTGGGGGACGAAGGTCGAGATCTGGCCGTCGAAGCTGAGGATCGAGGCCGAGACGACCGGCTTGCGCAGCCGCACCGACGCGTCGTTGAGCAGGTAGCGGGTGGGGAAGTTGTCGGCGCCGTCGACGATCACGTCGTACTCGCTCAGCAGCTCGACGATGTTCGAGGAGTCGAGGCGGAAGTTGTGCTCGACCACGTCGACGTCGGGGTTGAGCGCCTCGATCGTCAGCCGCGCCGACTCGGTCTTCGGCCTGCCGATGCGCTCGGTGTTGTGGATCACCTGGCGCTGCAGGTTGGAGGCGTCGACGACGTCGTCGTCGACGAGGCCGAGCGTGCCGATCCCGGCGGCGGCGAGGTAGAGCGCGGTCGGCGCGCCGAGCCCGCCGGCGCCGATCAGCAGCACCTTCGCGTTCAGCATCTTCAGCTGGCCGTCGACCCCGACCTCGGGCAGCAGCGTGTGGCGCGAGTAGCGGTCGCGCTGCTCGGCGGTCATGCCGCTGGCGGCGACGACGGGCAGCCCCTGCTCCTGCCAGGCGAGGATCCCGCCGGCCATCGAGGCGACGTCGGTGTAGCCGAGCGCTTCCAGCTGCTCGGCGGCGAGGAAGGAGCGGTTGCCGGTGCGGCAGTAGAGGATCGTCCGCGCCGACTTGTCGGGCGCGGCCTCGGCGATCTCGTCGGCGAGCAGGCCGGGCGGCACCAGCCTGCCGTTCTCCAGGTGGGCCTCCTGGTACTCGTGCGGCTCGCGCGTGTCGACCAGGACGACGTCGCCGCCCTCGATCTCCTGCGCGGCCTCGAACGGCTCGATCTCCTCGACTCGCTGCTTCATCTGCGTAGGCGCCATGTTCCTCCTCGGGCCGCTTGAGGGAAATACCCTAATTCCGATCCGGCTTTACTTCATAAAGTATAGCGGGTCCGAATCGGGTGCCGTAGAGGTTTCAACCGCATGGCGGGCAAAACCTCTACGGCGGTCGATATTTCAGCTGCTACCCGAGGCTCGGGCGCATCTGCCTGAGGCGCTTCACCCGCTCTTCGATCGGCGGATGGGTCGAGAAGAGGCCGGCGAGGCCCTTGCTCTTGAAGGGCTTGACGATGTAGAGCGGCTCGGCGGCCTGGTTGACCTGCATCGGCATCGCTTCCGCCCCCTGCTCGAGCCGCAGCAGGGCGCTCGCCAGCGACTCCGGGTTGCCGCAGATCTGGGCGCCGCCGGCGTCGGCCGCGTACTCGCGCTGGCGCGAGATCGAGAGCTGGATGATCGTCGCCGCGAGCGGCGCCAGCAGGACGAGCGCCAGCGAAGCGGCGAGGCCGAGCGGCGAGTTGTTGTCGTCGCCGCCGAACCACATCAGCATGTAGGCGAGGTAGGTGATCGCGGCGCCGATCGCCGAGGCGACCGACTGGATCAGGATGTCGCGGTGCTGGACGTGGGCGAGCTCATGGGCGAGCACGCCGCGCAGCTCGTCCTCGGAGAGCAGCTTGGTGATCCCGCGCGTGACCGCGACCGCGGCGTGCTTGGGGTTGCGACCCGTGGCGAAGGCGTTCGGCTGTTCCTGCGGGATCATGTAGAGGCGCGGCATCGGCAGGTTCGCCCGCGTGGTCAGTTCGCGCACGATCTGGTAGAGCCGCGGCGCCTCGGACTCCTCGATCGGCTTGGCGCGGCTCATCGCCAGCGCCATCTTGTCGCTGAAGAAGTAGGAGAAGAAGTTGATCGCCAGGGCGATCAGCAGGAAGAGGCCCGCCGTCTGGGCGCCGCCGATCAGCGCGCCGATCACGACCAGCAGGCCGGAGAGGGACGCGAGCAGGATCGTCGTCCTCAGGGTGGCGCCGAAGGTGGACTGCCTGGTCGTGCTCATCGCATTCGCTCCTGTCGTCGGTTTGGACCGCCTCAGAAGTATTGCGAGGGACCGCCGATCCGCCTATGGGTGCCAGCCCCTATTTCGGCGCGTCGGACTTTGTACGGGCCATAGCCCGCATAAAGTCAAACGCGTGAGATCGGGCGGTTTGAGATGACGGTCGCGGCGATTGCGCTTCTCGCCGTCTTCGTGGTCGCCCTGGCCGCGGCGCTGCTGCGGCAGCGGCGCCGCTTCGCGCCGCTCGACCAGCTGATCGAGGACATGGAGAAGGTCGACCTCAACCGGCCGGCCCCGGCGCTGCCGGAGTCGATCGACGGGGTCGGCGAGACCGAGCAGGTGGAGCGGATCGAGCTCGCCTTCCTGCGCATGCTGCGCCGCCTGGAGGCGGAGCGGCGGCGCGCCGGCTCGGCGGCGCTGCGCGCCCAGGAGGAGGAGCGCGCCCGCGTCGCCCGCGACCTGCACGACGAGGTCAACCAGTCGCTGACCGGCCTGCTGCTGCGGCTGGAGGCGGTGCGCGACGCGGCGCCGCCCGAGCTCGAGCCGCGGATCGCGGAGACGCGGGCGGTCGCCAGCCAGGCGATGGAGGAGCTGCTCTCACTCGCCCGCCAGCTGCGCCCGACCGCGCTCGACGACCTCGGCCTCGCGGCGGCCGTCGCCGGCCAGGTCGAGCAGCTGCGGCATTCGGGCCTGGAGGCCGAGCTGGACGTCGAGGGCGACTTCTCCGACCTCGACGACGACGCGCAGCTCGTCCTCTACCGCGTCGCCCAGGAGGCGCTGACCAACGCGGCCCGCCACAGCGGCGCGCGACGGGTCGACGTCACGCTGCGGCGCGGCGCGGGCGGCGTCGAGCTCGCGGTCGCCGACGACGGCCGCGGCTTCGCCTTCGAGCAGTCCGAGCGCGGCCTCGGCATCGGCGGCATGCGCGAGCGCGCCCTGCTGGTCGGCGGCGAGCTGACGATCGAGTCCCGCCCGAACCACGGAACGACGGTCCGTCTCAGCGTTCCACAGTGACCTATCCATCTCATGGAGGCATAAATCACAGTGGAACCGTCTAGCCTCGCCCGATGCGCGTTCTGATCGCAGACGACCACGGGATCGTGCGCTCGGGGCTGCGGCTGCTGCTCGAACGGCAGCCGGACATCGAGGTGATCGCCGAGGCCTCCGACGGAGCCGCGGCGCGCGACATCGCCGTGCGCGAGAAGCCCGACCTGGCGATCCTCGACGTGAAGATGCCGAAGCTGACCGGGCTGCAGGCGACGCGCGAGATCCGCGCCCAGTCGCCGGGGACCGCGGTGCTGATCCTCTCGATGCACGACGACCCGCGCTACCTGAGCGAGGCCTTCGAGGCAGGCGCGTCCGGCTACGTGGTGAAGACCCAGGCCGACGCCGACCTGGTCGCGGCGATCCGCGCGATCGAGCGCGGCGAGCCCTTCCCCGCCCCCGCCCCGGCCGGCGAGCTGACGCCGCGCGAGGAGGAGATCGTCAAGCTGGTCGCCGAGGCGCACACGACGCGGGAGATCGCCGAGATCCTCCACCTCTCGGAGAAGACGGTCGAGAACCACCGCGCCAACGCGATGCGCAAGCTCGGCATGCGCGACCGGGTCGAGCTCGTCCGCTACGCGATCCGCCGCGGCCTGATCGAGGCCTGAGCCGCCCGCGCGCCGCGCCATAACCGACCCCTTCAGTAGGATTTCGTCAGATGCTGTTTTCGACCAAAGCCGAGTACGGAGTCCGCCTGATGGTCGAGCTCGGGCGCCAGCGGGGATCCTCCCCGGTCTCGCTGAGCGCCGTCGCCGAGGCCGAGCGGCTGCCGCTCTCATATATGGAGCACCTGGTGGCGAAGCTGCGCAACGCCGGCCTCGTCAGCTCGACCCGCGGCGCGCACGGCGGCTACCGGCTGGCGCAGCCGCCGGAGGCGATCACGCTCGACCAGGTGGTCGAGGCGCTGGAAGGCCAGATCGCCCCGATGGAGTGCTTCCACGAGACTCCCGAGGGCAAGGTGCTCTGCTCGCACGAGAGCGACGGCGACCGCGCCTGCGCGACGAAGCTGCTCTGGACGCGCGTCCAGGGCGGCGTCACCAAGGCGCTCGCCGGCACGACGCTGGCCGAGCTGGTCGAGTTCTCCGGCGGCGAGGCGGGTAGTGCCGAGCAGGCGCCGGTCGGCAGCGCTGTCTGAACCCAACCCACGAACGGAGCGAAATTGGCTGAGCTGGAGATACGCAACCTGCACGTGACCGCCGAGGGCAAGGAGATCCTGCGCGGGCTCGACCTCGACGTCGAGAAGGGCAGGGTCCACGCGCTGATGGGCCCCAACGGCTCGGGCAAGTCGACGCTAGCCAACGCGATCATGGGCCACCCCTCACTCGAGGTGACCGAGGGCTCGATCGTCTTCAAGGGCGAGGACATGACCGAGGCCGACCCCGACGAGCGCTCGCGCGCCGGCCTGTTCATGGCCTTCCAGTACCCCGTCGCGATCCCCGGCGTCTCGGTCAGCAAGTACCTGCGGATGATCCTCAACGCGCGGCGCGAGGCCCGCGGCGAGGGCGAGATCAAGATCAAAGAGTTCGCCAAGGTCGCCCAGGAGGCGATGGAGCTCGCCAACATCCCCAAAGACTTCTCCAGCCGCTACCTCAACGACGGCTTCTCCGGCGGCGAGAAGAAGCGCATGGAGCTGCTGCAGCTGGCGCTGCTGCGGCCGGAGCTCGCGGTGCTCGACGAGACCGACTCGGGCCTCGACATCGACGCGCTGCGGGTCGTCGCCGAGGGGGTCAACAAGTTCGCCGGCCCGGAGATGGGCGTGCTGATCATCACCCACTACCAGCGCATCCTGCACATGGTCAAGCCGGACTCGGTGCACGTGATGTTCGAGGGCCGGATCGTCAAGCAGGGCGGCCCGGAGCTGGTCGAACAGCTGGAGGAGAAGGGCTACGGCTGGATCCGCGAGGAGGTCGAGGCGGGCGCGAGCGCCTAGCCTCGCAGCGATGGAGCCGACGACGACCGAGACCGCGTCGGCCTTCCCGATCGAGAAGGTCCGCGCCGCCTTCCCCGCCCTGGAGCGCGAGGTCCACGGGCGCCCTGTCGCCTACCTCGACAGCGGCGCGAGCGCCCAGCGGGTGCTCGCCTCGATCCAGGCCGTCGACCGCTACGAGCGCGCCCATCACTCGAACGTCCACCGCGGCTCGCACACTCTCTCGGCCGAGGCGACGGCGGCCTTCGAGGGGGCGCGGGCGACCGTCGCCGACCACCTCGGCGCCGCCGACCGGCGCGAGGCGATCTTCGTCCGCAACGCGACCGAGGCGATCAACCTCGTGGCGCGGGCCTGGGGCGACGCCAACGTCGGCGCCGGCGACCGCATCGTGCTCACCGAGATGGAGCACCACTCCAACATCGTCCCCTGGCAGCAGCTCGCCGAGCGGGTCGGAGCGGAGATCGACTGGGTGCCGGTCGACGAGGAGGGCGGGCTCGACATGGCCGCGTACGCGGAGCTGCTCGAGCGCGGGCCGAAGCTGGTCGCCGTCGCCCACGTCTCCAACGTGCTCGGGACGGAGAACCCGGTCGCCGAGATCGCCCGGCTGGCGCACGACGCCGGCGCCCTGGTGCTCGCCGACGGCGCCCAGGCGGCGCCGAAGCTGCCGCTCGACGTGGCCGAGCTCGGGGTCGACTTCTACGCGCTGACCGGCCACAAGCTCTACGCCCCGACCGGGATCGGCGTGCTCTGGGCGAAGCTCGACCTGCTGCGCGCGATGCCGCCCTTCATGGGCGGCGGCTCGATGATCCGCAAGGTGACCAGGGAGGGGACGACCTACGCCGACCCCCCCGCCCGCTTCGAGGCCGGCACGCCGGCGATCGCCCAGGCGGTCGGCATCGCCTCCGCCCTGCGCTGGCTGGACGGGATCGGGATGGAGGCGGTGCGCGAGCACGAGCGGGGCGTCACCGACCACGCGCTGCGGCGCCTCGCCGAGGTCCCGGGCCTGCGCGTCTTCGGCCCGCCGCGCGGCCCCGAGCGGCTCGGCCCCGTCTCCTTCGAGCTCGCCGGCGTCCACGCCCACGACGTCTCCGAGATCCTCGACCGCCACGGCGTCGCCGTTCGCGCCGGCCACCACTGCGCGCAACCGCTGATGGAACGGCTCGGCGTCGCCGCCACCGCCCGCGCCAGCTTCGGCGTCTACACCACCCCGGAGGAGATCGACCGCCTGGTCGAGGGGCTCCACGACGCGCGGCGTATCTTCGACCTATGAGCGCCAACCACCCCCGCAGGGCGGACGCGGGAGAGATCGCCAATCCATATCTGATTCTCTTGGCGATCGTGGAAGCAGAGCACCTGCGGGGAACTTGATCATGGACCAGCTCTACAGGGACCAGATCCTCGAGCACTACAAGCGGCCGCACAACTTCGGCCGCGTCGAGAAGCCCGACCTCGAGTTCGAGGACACCAACCCCTTCTGCGGCGACGAGCAGCACGTGACGATCCGCCTCGACGGCGAGGGCAGGGTCGCCGAGGTCGCCTTCGAGGGGCAGGGCTGCGCGATCTCCACCGCGGCGACCTCGCTGCTGACCGACGAGCTGGTCGGCAGGACGCGCGAGGAGCTGCTGGCGATCCCCAAGGAGGAGGTGCTCGACCTGCTCGGGATCGAGATCTCGGCGACGCGGATGAAGTGCGCGATGCTCGGCCTCAAGGTGGTCAAGGGCGCCGGCCTCGGCCAGCCGGCCGAATGGGAGGACGAGGGCGAGCAGGGCGACCCGGCCGCGGAGCAGGCGCGCGAGGGGCTCTGAGCCGGGCCGAGTTCACGTTTTGCCCCCCTGAGGGGCCTAACGTGAAGCTGGCGCTCCCGCCTTGGCCCCGAGCCATTCGAGGCCGGAGCGGAACGAGTAGGCCTTGGCGGCCCTGTCTTTGTGCGGGCCCCAGATGCGCACCAGCGAGACCTCGGGGTCGCGGCGGGCGAAGCGGATGTTGATCGAGCAGGGGACGATCGTGTCTTCACAGCTCTGGTAGATGCGCACCGGCCGGAGGCTCGCCCGGAAGGCGCTGGAGAAGGCGCGGCGGACGCGCGGGGTCGCGCGCATGTGGCGCCACGAGTGCGGGTCTGTCGGCGGCGCGGTCGCGTAGCGGGCGGCGATCTGGGACCGCCACCCGACCAGCGCCGTCGGCGGCGCTTTCGCCGCCGCCGCCTCGACGTAGCCGCGTGCGGCGAGCCAGGCGGCGATCGCGCCGCCGGCCGAGTCGCCGTAGGCGTAGACCTCGCGCCCCCGGGCGGCCAGCGACCGGGCGACGGCGCGGACGTGCTCGAAGGCGCCGGTCAGGTTGTCCAGCGGGTAGGCCGGCTGCACGGTGGCGAAGCGCCCGTCTTCGGCGGCGATCGCGGCCGCATAGTCCATCTGGCCGGGGTCGCCTTCGTAGAAGCCGCCGCCGTGGATCAGCAGCAGGACGGGCTTCGACGGCGGGTCGCCGACCGCCGCCGGCGCGCCGAGGGCGGCGACGAGCGGCGCCGCGAGCAGCAGCGCGAGCGCGAGCGTCGCAAGCTCCGCGCCCCGCGGGGCGCGCGCGGCTCTCGTCCTCGACCGGGTCATGACGACGCTCATATCGACAGGCGGAGCAGTGGGGTTGAGGGAGAGGTGCGGTGGAGGTCGCCGGGGTCGCGAGGACCGCGGCATGATAGCCGGGCCGCGGTCCCGGCCGCCCGTCTCGCTAAAATCCGACTTCGGAAGTAGGATTAAGTCTCAACCCGCACGAAGCATCGCGGAGGGAACCACAGAGATCGAATGGCTGACACCGCTGGAACGCAGATATCAGTATGCCCGCTCGCCGAGCTGCCGCCCGGCGCGATGCGCCTGGTCGAGCACGGGGACGTCAAGATCGGCGTCTTCAACTGCGACGGCACGCTGTACGCGATCGAGGACCGCTGCTCGCACGACGACGGGCCGCTGGCCGAGGGCGAGTTCGACACCGCCGCCTGCACGGTCGAGTGCCCGCGCCACGGCTCGCTCTTCGACCTGACCAGCGGCAGGCCCAGGACCCTCCCCGCCTATGCTCCGGTGCGGACGTTCGCGACGGCCGTCGTGGACGACACGATCGTTCTGGAGGTCTGACACATGGCAACGCCCGAGGCAGTAGCGGAGAAGAGAGAGCTCGCCGGGATCAACGCCGACTACAAGGAGAAGTTCGGCTTCCACGACCCCGAGACCGGCTACGCCTACAAAGCCCCGAAGGGGCTGACGCGCGAGGTCGTCGAGTCGATCTCCGAGTACAAGGACGAGCCGCAGTGGATGCGCGACTTCCGGCTCAAGGCGCTGGAGCACTTCGAAAGCCGGCCGACCCCGACCTGGGGCGGCAACCTCGGCCAGATCGACTTCGACGACATCCACTACTTCGTCCGCGCCTCGGACAAGAACAGCCGCGACTGGAGCGAGGTCCCGGACGACATCAAAAACACCTTCGACCGGCTCGGCATCCCCGAGGCGGAGCGCAAATTCCTCTCCGGGGTCGGCGCCCAGTACGAGTCCGAGGTCGTCTACCACCAAGTCAACGAGCAGCTCGAGGCCCAGGGCGTGATCTTCACCGACATGGACACGGCGCTGCGCGAGCACGAGGACCTGGTGCGCGAGTACTGGGCGACGGTGATCCCGCCCAACGACAACAAGCTGGCGGCGCTCAACTCGGCCGTCTGGTCGGGCGGCTCGTTCGTCTACGTGCCGGCCGGGGTCAAGGTCGAGATGCCGCTGCAGGCCTACTTCCGGATCAACACCGAGAACATGGGCCAGTTCGAGCGCACCCTGATCATCTGCGAGGAGGGCGCCGACGTCCACTACATCGAGGGCTGCACGGCGCCGGTCTACTCGACCGACTCGCTGCACTCGGCCGTGGTCGAGATCGTCGCCAAACCGAGCTCCCGCGTCCGCTACACGACCGTGCAGAACTGGTCGCAGAACGTCTTCAACCTGGTCACCAAGCGCGCCGTCGCCGAGGAGAAGGCGACGATGGAGTGGGTCGACTGCAACCTCGGCTCGAAGCTGACGATGAAGTACCCGTCGATCTACCTGCTGGGGCCCGAAGCGCACGGCGAGATCCTCTCGATCGCCTTCGCCGGCCAGGGGCAGCACCAGGACGCCGGCGGCAAGATCATCCACGCCGCGCCGCGCACCTCCTCCTCGATCTTCTCCAAGTCGATCTCCAAGGACGGCGGCCGCAGCACCTACCGCGGCCTGCTCGAGGTCGCCGACGGGGCGAGCGAATCACGCTCCAAGGTGGTCTGCGACGCGCTGCTGCTCGACGAGGACTCGCGCTCGGACACCTACCCGACGATCCGCATCGGCGAGAACGACGCCGACGTCGGCCACGAGGCGACGGTCTCGAAGATCGGCGACGAGCAGGTCTTCTACCTGCAGAGCCACGGACTCGACGAGGAGGAGGCCTCGAAGATGATCGTCAACGGCTTCATCGAGCCGGTCACCAAGGAGCTGCCGATGGAGTACGCGGTCGAGCTCAACCGGCTCATAGAGCTGCAAATGGAGGGCTCAATTGGCTGAGCTCGCCACCCTCCCACCCCTTCCCGACCAGAAGGCGAAGGGGTGGGAATTCACCGACCTCTCCGACCTCGACCTCGACTCCTACTCCCCCGCCGCCAGCGGCGCCACGCTGGGCGCGGCGGAGGGGGCGACGGTGCTGCCGCTGGCCGAGGCGGTCGAGTCGCACCCGGCGCTGGTCGCCGACCGGCTGGGCGCGCTGGCGCCGGGCGAGGACCCGTTCGTCGCCCGCAACGAGGCCGCGCCGCGCGACGGCGTGCTGGTCCACGTGCCGGCCGGAGTGAAGGTCGCCGAGCCGATCCGGATCGAGCTGCCGCTCGACGACGACGGCGCGGCGGTCGCCTGGCGCACGCTGGTCGTGCTCGATGAGGGCGCCGAGGCGGAGGTCTGGGAGCACAGCGCCTCCAGCGGCGACGAGACCGACGCGCTGCTCAACTCGGTGGTCGAGCTGCACGTCGGGCAGGCGGCGACGCTGCGCTACATCGCGACGCAGGACATCTCCGAGCGCGCCTGGATCTTCTCCACCCAGCGCGCCCGGGTCGAGCGCGACGGCCGCCTCGACTGGACGGCGCTCGGCTTCGGCTCGGGCAACGGCAAGGTGCGGATGGAGACCAACCTGGCGGGCCCCGGCTCCGAGGCGCGGGTCACCGGCGGCTACGCCGGCGGGCCGGGCCAGCACCTCGACTACGACACGACCCAGGAGCACTCCGCCCCCAACACCTTCTCCGACCTCGCCTTCCGCGGCGTGCTCGCGGCCGGCGGGACCGCCGTCTGGCGGGGGATGATCCGGGTCGACCCCGGCGCGCAGCAGACCGACGCCTTCCAGGAGAGCCGCAACCTGCTGCTCTCCCCCGACGCCCACGCCGACGCGATCCCCGGCCTGGAGATCGAGGCCGACGACGTGCGCTGCACGCACGCGGCGGCGATCGCCCAAGTCGACCGCGAGCAACTCTTCTACCTGACCTCGCGCGGGCTCGACCCGGCGGCGGCCAAGCAGCTGATCATCGAGGGCTTCCTCGAGGCGCTGGTCGAACGGCTCGCCGAGGGGCCCGTGCGCGAGGAGATCTCGGCCGCGCTGGAGCGCCGCCTGCGCGAGATCCTCTAGCGCACCACGCAATCTCGCCGCCGCGCCTCGCCTCCTTCACACACCGAGGCCACCGGGTGGCTGAATATCCGGCGGCCTCGGCACCACTTGCTTATTTTATTTTGGGTGGGAGGACGGGGAAGTCTCTGCTTCGCAACCTCGGCGACCAGTCAAGCATCCGGTCCACTCCCGCGGCATCGGTAGAAAGCCGCGTACCGGGAGTGGCGAGCCCACACGCTCGGCGATCGCCGCGGCTCACCCGTTGGCCACCGAGAGCAGGTAGAGGCCGAAGCAGGTGAAGGCGACCATCACGGCCAGCATCCAGTACTGCGAGCGGGCCGCCTCGCGGTAGTCGCCCCAGTAGGCGACGGCGCGGTCGTGGGCGAGGGTGAGGCCGAGCACGTGGCCGAGCACCAGCGCGCCGACCTGCACGTACCAGATCGCGTTGGCGCTGAGCAGCTGGAAGTCGATGCCCGAGGAGGCCGTGCCGAAGAGGTCGGTCGTGCCGGTGCCGAGCGGGTCGGAGAGCAGGTAGGTGAACTGCGCCTGCTCCTGGAAGACGAAGAGGCTGAAGTAGTGGGCGACGAGGTAGGCGAAGGCGATCGGGATCAGCGTGTGGGCGAAGCCCGAGCGCAGCTTCGCGAACGAGGGCGCGCCGGGGACCCCCGCCATCCCGCGTACCCCGGCCAGGTAGACGAGCGCGACCCCGGCGAAGGTCAGCGCCATGAACAGCGTGTCGGTCAGCCGCAGCGAGGTGGTGAGGCCGATGCCCGCGTCGACCAGCCATTCGAAGGTGCTTTCGAGCGCGCCCTTGAAGGCGCCCTCCTGGGCGCCGTCGAAGCTCGTCGTCGCGATCGAGGCGATCACCACGGCGGCCGAGCCGGGCACGGTCGCCCAGCTGGTCGCCGCCGAGAACGGCCGGCGCACGCCGAGCCGCCCGTCCTTCGCGCCGAAGCAGCCGAGCCGGCCGAACATGCCGAAGTAGACCGAGAAGACCTCGCCCGTGCGGCACCACTGCTCGACCCCGAACAGCGCCATCATCGCCATCGTGTAGACGCTGTAGGCGATCGCGGCGACGGCCGCCGCGTGCGGGTCGAGCCCGACCGCGACGCCGCCGCTGGCGCCGTAGACGACCTCCAGCCAAACGACCGCGATCAGGCCGATCGCCGCGGGCCAGCGGCCGAGCTTCTCCGGGTAGCGCAGGTGCGCCGGCCGCTGCCCGGCGAGCGCCGTGAAGGCGCCGCCGGCCACGCGGCCGACCGCCCGCCAGGGGTTGAACGGGCGGAAGACGTCGCCGAGCACGACGCTGAACAGCGGGAAGCCGAGCCAGGCGGTGACGTAGAGGAAGGTCAGCGCGAAGTTGCGGTCGGGCGCTTCGGTGCCGCGCAGGCCGGCGTAGATCGCCAGGCCCAGCAGGAAGGTCCCGACCAGGCCGTAGACGATCTGCGCCGGCGGCGAGAGCAGCGCCCGCGAGAGGCCGGCGCCGAGCGGGCGCCAGCGGTCCCGCTCGAAGCGCGGCGTGCGCCAGCCGACCGAGAGCGCGAAGAAGGAGACGATCAGGACGATCGACGCCCCCCAGGCGAACAGCCACGCCGGGACCGGCAGGTCCTGGCGCGCGACCAGCGCGTGCGCGAACGGCAGCCAGCTCACGGGTTGACTCGGATTTCCGCGATCTGTTCCTTGCGCCCCTCGAGCTCGGCCTCGAAGATGCCTTCGATTTCGGCCGGGAACGAGAACGAGACGGAGCCGCCCGCCGGCACGTCCTTCATCAGGTCATAGCCGTGGACGTGGATCTCGTCGGCGACGTCGGAGTCGACGGTGAATTCGATCTGTTCGCCGGCGTTGTATTCGAGCCGCTGTACGCCGCCCACCGGTTCGCCGTTCTTGACGACGATCGTCGTGCCGGCCGGCATCGCGCCGCTCTTCGCGGTTTCTTCGCTCCTGGCGCTTTCCGCGCCGCCGCCGTTGGTGCTCGTGCCGCTTTCGCTGCTGCCGCAGGCGGCGAGGCCGGCGACGGCGAGCAGCGCGAACAGCAGGGTTAGGGCCTTCTTGGGATGGGTCATCGAGTCATCTCCTTCTGGTTGCGATGCGCGCGTCGACGCCTCTCGCATGCCGCGGGCAGGCGAGAGCGTGGCGCCGGCGCGCCGGTTGGAACGGGGATGACTAGGCGGGGGGAGCGCGGCCGGAGAGGCCGCAGGCGAGAAGCAGCCCGCCGCGGGCGAAGGTCCTCGCCGGTGGGCGCGGTCGCAACCAGTCGCCTGCGCGTGTGACCGCCCGGCGACCGCGCGAGGCGATCCGCTCGGCCAGCCGCATCGCCGTCTCGCACCCGGGGTAGCGCCCCAGGACGAGCGCCCCCAGGAGGAGCAGCAACGGCAGCGCCGCGATCAGAAACTCGACCATCGCCGCCACACGCTATCGGGCGCGGGAGGGATAGGTTGCGCGGGATGCGACCGGAGCGGGACAACATCGCGGCGCCCGACCTGCCCGAGGGGCTGGAGTGGGTCGGCGAGGCGCCGCGCTCGATGCCGGTGGCGACGGCGGGCGGGCCGGTGCTGGTCCACTTCCTCGACTTCGCCCAGCTGAACAGCGTGCGCACCCTGCCCTACGTGCGCGAGTGGGCGGCGCGGTACGCCGGCGCCGGGCTGACGACGATCGGCGTGCAGGCGCCGCGCTTCCCCTTCGGCGCCGATCGCGACGCGGTCGCGGCCGGCCTCGAGCGGCTCGGGGTCGAGTTCCCGGTCGCGATCGACGCCGACCGCCGCCTCTGGCACGCCTACGGCTGCGAGGGCTGGCCCAGCCTCTTCCTCTGGAAGCTCGGCGGCGCGCTCGCCTGGTTCCACTTCGGCGAGGGCGAGTACCGCGCCACCGAGGAAGCGATCCAGGCCGAGCTGCGCGAGCAGGACGCCCTGCGGGAGCTGCCCGGGCCGATGCCCCCCCTGCGCCCCACCGACGCCCCCGGCGCCAAGGTCATGCCCCCCACCCCGGAGCTCTTCCCCGGCGGCTCCTGGGAGCAACCGTGGGAAGGCGACGAGCTCGAGGTCCCCTACGAAGCGGGCGGCGCCTACGTCACGGTCGAGGGCACCGGCGGGTTGCAGATCACACTCGACGGCACAGAGCTCGCCCCGGTCACGGTGGAGGGTGCCGGCCTTTACGAGCTTTCGAGCCATCCGCGCCACGAGAGCCACCGACTCTCACTGCGTCCCAATTCCACCATCCGAATCTGGTCCATCAGCTTCCCCGCCGCCGTGCCGTAGAGGGCGGGGGCACTCCCGAACGGGCGGATACTCAAAACGCCGGCCTAATTAGGCCGGCGTTTGTCCGGGCGGGAGTGCCCCCGCCCTCTACGCCGCCTTGACGGGCTCGCGAATCTCCTTCGGCAGCATGAACCGCACGTCCTCGTCGACCGTGCGCAGCTCGGAGACGTCGTCGCAGCCGCGCTCGCGGAACAGGGCGACGAGGTTCTCGACCAGCTCCTCGGGGGCGCTGGCGCCGGAGGTGATGCCGACGGTCTCGACCCCCTGCAGCCACTCCTCGCGCACCTGGTGGTGGAAGTCGATCAGGTGCGAGGCGGCGCCGTGTTCGCGCGCGACCTCGACCAGGCGGTTGGAGTTGGAGGAGTTGGTCGAGCCGATCACCAGCACCAGATCGCACTCGCGGGCGAGCTGCTTGACCGCGATCTGGCGGTTGGTCGTCGCGTAGCAGATGTCATCGGACTTGGGGCTGACGATCGCCGGGAACTTCGCCCGCAGGGCGGCGATGATCTCGGTCGTCTCGTCGACCGAGAGCGTCGTCTGGGTGATGAAGGCGACGCGCTCGGGGTCCGGCACCTCGAGGTCGGCGACCTCGCCGACCGTCTGCACGAGGACGATGCTCTCGGGCGCCTCGCCGGTCGTCCCTTCGACCTCCTCGTGGCCCTCGTGGCCGATCATCACGATCGTGTAGCCGTCGGCGGCGAAGCGGCGCGCCTCGACGTGGACCTTGGTGACGAGCGGGCAGGTGGCGTCGATCGTGCGCAGGTTGCGGGCGGCGGCGTTCTCGTGCACCGCCGGCGCGACCCCGTGGGCCGAGAAGACGACCATCTCGCCCTCCGGAACCTCGGTCTCCTGCTCGACGAAGACCGCGCCGCGCTCGGAGAGCTCCTGCACGACGTGCTTGTTGTGGACGATCTCCTTGCGCACGTAGACGGGGGCGCCGTGGCGCTCCAGCGCGCGCTCGACGGTCTGCACGGCGCGATCGACGCCGGCGCAGTAGCCGCGCGGGGCGGCGAGCAGCACGCGCTTCGGCGTTGCGGTTTCGGTTGCAGGCATGGTCGCCAGAGTAGCGGGCAGTTAGCCTTGGGAGCGTATGTCCCCCGCCGACGGAATTCACCTCGAGCGCCTCAGCGCGACCGACGCCTCGTTCCTCACCAACGAGAGCGTCTCGAGCCACATGCACATCGGCGGCGTGCTGATCTTCGAGGGGCCGCCGCCGCGCTACGTCGACCTGGTCGAGCACGTGCGCGGCAAGCTCGACCAGGTGCCGCGCTTCCGCCAGCGACTGGTCGTGCCGCCGCTGGAGGCGGGGCGCCCGTTGTGGGCCGACGACGTCAACTTCAACCTCACCTACCACGTCCGCCACACGGCGCTGCCCGACCCCGGCGGCGAGGAGCAGCTCAAGCGGCTCGCCGCGCGCGTCTTCTCGCAGCAGCTCGACCGCTCCAAGCCGCTGTGGGAGATGTGGCTCGTGCAGGGACTGGAGCGCGACCGCTTCGCCCTGCTGACCAAGACCCACCACGCCGCGGTCGACGGGATCGCCGGCGTCGACATCGGCACCGTGCTGTTCGACCTCGAGCCGATCCCCGAGCCCGCCCCGGTCGAAGACGGCTGGCAGCCGCACAAGCAGCCGAGCACCGCCGAGCTGCTGACCCGCGGGGCGGGCGAGCTCGCGGCGGCGCCGCTGAAGCTCGCCGAGCGGGCGCTGGGCGCCGTGCGCCACCCGGAGTCGGCGGCCAGGCGCGCCGTCGAGGCGCTGGAGGGGGTCGGCGAGGTGGCCGGCGCGTTCGCCGACCCGGCGCCCGACGTGCCGCTGAACCGGGAGATCGGCCCGCACCGGCGCTTCGCCTGGTCGCGCTCGGAGCTGGCGACCTTCAAGCGGATCAAGGACTCGCTCGGCGGCACCGTCAACGACGTCGTGCTCGCCGTCGTCACCGGGGCGCTGCGCAAGTGGCTGCACGCGCGCGGCCTGCGCACCGAGGGGCTGGAGCTGCGGGCGCTGGTCCCGGTCTCGATCCGCACCGCCGACGAGCGCGGCGAGCTGGGCAACAAGCTGGCGGCGATGCGCGGTCCGCTGCCCGTCTACGTCGAGGACCCGGCGCGGCGCCTGCGCGTGGTCAGCGAGCAGATGGAGGGGCTGAAGCGCTCCAAGCAGGCGCTCGGCGCGGAAGTGATCTCGCGCTTCAACGACTTCGCCCCGCCGACCCTGCTGGCGCAGGCGGCGCGGATCAACTTCTCCACCCGGCTGTTCAACCTGATCGTCACCAACGTGCCCGGGCCGCAGTTCCCGCTCTACGTGCTGGGCCGGCAGCTGGAGGAGATCTTCCCGGTCGCCTTCCTGCCGCAGAACCACGCGCTCGCGGTGGCGATCATGAGCTACAACGGCCGCGTCTGCTTCGGCCTGCTCGCCGACTACGACACGATGGAAGACGTCGAGATCGTCGCCGCCGGGATCGACGAGTCGCTGGCGGAGCTGACGGAGGCCGCGACCGCCGCGGCCGCGGCCTGAGCCTCTCTCACCGAGCGCCGTAGAGGTTTTCACCGCATACCGGCAACAACCTCGACGGCACTACGCTGAAGGGACTGTGTTCCTGCTCATCGGCCTGTTCATCGCCGTGCCGATCCTCGAGCTGTACGTGATCATCAAGATCGGCGGCCTGATCGGCGTCCTGCCGACGCTGCTGCTGCTGTTCGCGATGTCGCTGCTCGGGGCGACGCTGCTGCGCCACCAGGGACGCGGCGCCTGGCAGCGCTTCAACCGCGCCCTCGCCGAGCGTCGCTTCCCCGGCCGCGAGGTCGCCGACGGGCTGATGATCACGATCGGCGGCGCTCTCCTGCTCACCCCCGGCTTCATCACCGATGCCGTCGGCCTGCTCCTGCTGATCCCGCCGACCCGGGTGATCGCCCGCCGCCTGCTCCAGGCCTACCTCGCCCGCCGCTTCGTCGTCGTCGGCGTGGGTGGCATGCGCGGCGGCCCGCCTCCCCCCTACGACTCAGACCCCCGCCCGGCGAGCCGCCCCTACGACTTCGAGGGCACGGCAGAGGAGATCGAACCAGACGACCCGCAGCTGCCCCGGTAGGCGCCCTCAGTCGGCCGCTCCCTGCTCGCCGGCGACCACGAGCGCCCGATGCACGACGAGCGGCGTGAGCAGCTCGAAGACGAACACAGCGCCGAGCACCACTGCGGCGACCTGCTCGCCCACGTCGGCGGACCCGACGCTCGCGGTGCTGCTGACCACGTAGGAGGCGAGGCCCACCGCCATCCCGGCCAGGGGAAGCTGCGCGGCGGCGCTCCAGACGCCGTGGCGGACCTCGCGCCCCTCGCGCGTCGCGAGGAGCCCCAGCCGCCCGCCGGCCAGCCGACCCGCGACGCGGAAGGCGATGAACGCCGCGCCCAGCAGGCCGAGGTCGGCGAAGCGGCCGAGATGGGCGTCGGCGCCGGTGACGAGGAAGAAGACGAGGAAGATCGGCGGCTCCAGGAGGCGCACGTGCTCGAAGACCGCGCGCGGCGTGCCGCGGTGGTTGGCGGCGACCGCGCCCATGACGAGCGCCACGATCACGACCGAGGCTTCCAGGTAGCGCGCCGCGCCCACGGCGAGGATCAGCAGCACCCAGACGAGCAGGAACTGGTGGTCCCGCGCCTCGATGCGCGGCGCCAGCGCAGCGAGCAGGCGGCCGCCGACGTAGCCGCAGGCCAGCGACGCGCCGAGGATCTGCAGCAGCGCCATGCCGGCGGTCGCGGTGGCGGAGTCGTCGGATATCCGGGCCAGCACGAGCGGCGCGCCGATCCCGAAGAGCAGCGCCGCGCAGACGTTGTTGACGGCGGTGGCGGCCAGCAGGTCGTCGGTGAAGCGGCCGGCAGCGCGCTGCTCGGCCACCAGGGCGCGGACCGTGACCGGGGCGGTCGCCGGCGAGAGCGCCGCCAGCAGGAAGGCCACCGTCGGCCGGCCGCCGACGGCGACGACCGCGGCGAAGACGGCGGCGAAGCTGGCGAGGCTGCCGAGGACCGCCATCGGGATGACGGTGCGCCGGACGCTGCGCAGGACCGCCACCCGGAGGCGGTCCCCGAGCAGGAAGACCATCGCCGCCAGGGCGACGCTGGCGATCGGACGGAGGGCCTGGAGCCGGTCCTCGTCGATCGCGCCGAACGCCTGCGGGCCGAGGGCGAGCCCGATCGCCAGGAACACGATCACCTCGGAGACCGGCAGGTAGCGGCGCGTCAGCACCGCCCCGGCCAGCGCCGCGGCGCCCAGAGCGCCGACAAGCAGCACCGGGCCGGCGCCGAGATCGAAGCTCAGCGCCGCGACGGGCATCTGCTCCCCCAGGTCGACGACGGTCTCGCTCATCTCAGCCCCCTACCCGATTCCACAGGGCTGGCCCATAGCATGGCGTCGCGCAGTCGTCTGGCCGACGGCCCCATGAGCCGCAGCACCCTAGCGCCGCCGTCAGACCCAAACAGCGCGAAGATCGGGGAGGCGGGGCCCGCGTGCGGCCGCGAGGGCGCCGGGGCCGCCGCCGCTCAGAAGCCGAGTGCGAACTTGGCGTCCTCGGTCATCATCATGCGGAAGGCGGGACGCGACGCCCCTGCAAATCGGTGGGTTTTGATGCCCGTGGGGACGGCGAGGCGTCAATGGGCGGTGCGGCGCTCCCGGAATCCTTCGATGGACGCCTCCAAGATCGCTTTCCATTCGCCGGTCAGCGGACTCGTCCCCCACTCCGCGATCAGGTGCCAGGCGACGTACTCCAGCGGGACGCGGCCGGTCGGAACGTGCAGGCCCCGGACCTCCTCTCCGTCGAGGCGACCGTGGAAATGAACGTGAGCCGGGGGATACGCGTAGTCGGGCCTGGGCGGATCGCGGTCGTACTCCCAGCGGATGAGCGTCGATCCCGGCGAGTCGTCGGACTGGAGCCGGTAGCGATAGGAAACGGTCTGGCAATGCTTGCCCCCACCCGGATCGTCCACGACACGGACGACCTGCTGCGCAAACAGAGTCCGCGGTGTTCCGGGCAGCTCCAAGGGCGGATCGTCACCGCCCTCCACGCGCTTGACGAGGAACAGGTCCGTCTCCCCCGGTATCTCGATCAGGGAAAGGCGCGACTCGGTGAGCGTCGTGTTGAGGACGCGGTTGAGATGGTCCGTAAATAGCTGAGCTGCGCTACCGCTGCTAGTGGCGACCGTTCTGACCGATCCGAAGGAGGGCGACCAGCTCGCTCACGCCGGGATCGGCGTCGTCAAGGCCGCCAACCTCGTATGCGCTCTTGAATTCAGCGACGGACATGCCCGCGAGCGCCTGCGCGCGAGCCTCCAAGTACTCGGCGTACTCCTGCACAGAGGGCTCATAGACCTCCGTGCCTGCATCCGTCACGAGAACGCTGTCCATAGCCCGGAGAATGATAGGCCAAGCGGACGGAATACTCGCCGGAGACGATCAAGCAGAATCGGTCGTTCCGCGCCCCCGCATGGCCTCGGCCGCATAGCGGATCGCCTCGCGCACGTCCTCAGCTTCCAGGTCCGGGTAGGCGGTGACGATCTCGGGCTCGCTCATTCCATCGGCGACCATGCCGACCACGGTCGCCACAGGGATTCGCAGGCCCCGAATGCACGGGAGACCGCCCATCTGATCCGGAAGAACGGTGATCCGAGTGAAACTCATTCGATTCAGCGTAGCGCCGAAAGGTCTACCGCCCCGGCGAGCTTGATCGCGGTATCGAGCAGCACGCTCAGTCCGCCCCACGCGGCCGAGGTCGCGCGCTCCCCGCAGCGCACCAATCATCGACAAGCTCGCCACGCTTCTAGCCGACCACTTCGTTCTGCTCGATCATCCGAACGACGGCCTGCTCTTCCCGAGCGCGAACAACCCGGCCTGGCCGACCGACGCCGGAATCCTGCGCCGCCGAACTCACGCGCGCTGGAAGAAGGTGGGCCTCAAACCCCCTCGGCTTCCACGAGGGTCGCCACACCTACGCCAGCATCGCCATCGCCGCCGGACTGAACGCCAAGACGCTGAGCACCTACCTCGGCCCCGCGACGATCACGATCACGCTCGACCGCTACGGCCATCTCATGCCAGGAAGCGAGATCGAAGCGCGGACGATGCTGAATGCCTACCTGGATGGGTCCGCAAAGTGATCTGTAGATGGACCGCACAAGCGCCCGATTGCCATCGGACTAGAGAAGTTCTGCCTTGCGCCGCTTGCGCTTCTCCCACCACGACAGGTCTCTTGGCAGATACGCCCACTGGATTACCCGCTCATCCCAAAGCCACTCACCCTGGATGCTGTGACCGGGGGCAGTTCGCGCTTCATATCGGCTGAGGTCAGTGACGTAGGCGCTGAAGTAGTAAACAAACTCTCCATTGAAATCCGGCTGCGGACCATGTGCGAGGAATACGGTCAAGGTCAAGATCACGTCCGACTCTTTCATTCGGTCGAACATTCCCTCGACGTACCCGACCCACGCCCCCTCTCCGGCCTCACCCGGAATCGCATAGACCTCGCCCGCATGCCCCGGAAGACGGCTCAGGACATGGGGCGAGGTTTCGGCTCCCATGAAGCGTGAGTAGAAAGGGTCGGCCCCCGCCGGTAGGTCGTCCCACTCCGACGCGACCCGTCGGGCGGGCAGCTCGGGGCTGTCCCGGTATTCCCAAGGACGGGGAATTCTGAGCTTCTCGGGGTCGCCCGTCCCAGCGAGCGGGACTTCCTGGGCTAGTTGAATCAGCGGCTCCGCGTCGGCTCGGCCAAGCTGCCCAGCTTCATCCACATTCATCGGCTTCAACCAGTCGCAATACCGGCGGGACGATATCGCAGCCGATCCCCAACCTTCGATTCAAACGCTGCGGCTGCGGGTGCCTGCTACGGTCGCTTCACATGGCCGAGATAGCCCTCACTCGCGCTCAGGTTCAAGCAGTTGCGAACGTGGTAAGCGATCACGAAAAGGGCCGTGTCGAACTGGTGTCCCCGCCAGAAGGGGACCTCTTCGACTCGAACTACGTCGAAGTCAAGGTCTTTGACCCCGAGGACAATCTTGTCGACCGGGAGGTTTTCACCTACGCCGGGGTCCGTCCGCGCGGCGAGGCGATTCCGCCCGAGTGGGGCGCGAGCGAAGACTGACGATGCTCTTTCTCCGAACCCGCACGGCGCTCCCGTGGGGACAGCCGTGGGGACGGGATGGGGACAGAATTGACCCCGATTGACCCCCTGTGACCCCGCAATCCCTGCCTAGAAGCCAAGTGCGAACTTGGCGTCCTCGGTCATCATCTCGGGGCTCCAGGGGGGGTCGAAGATCATCTTCGGGTGGACGGTCTTGACTCCCGGGAGGTCGCCTACGAACTCCTTCATCTGCTCGGAGACCTGGGGGCCGATCGGGCAGGCCGGGGTCGTCAGGGTGAAGGTGACGTAGACCTCCTCTCCCTCGATCTCGACGTCGTAGACGAGGCCGAGCGAGACGAAGTCGAGCCCCAACTCGGGGTCGATCACCTCCTCGAGCGCCTCCAGCACGTCGTCTTCGGTCAGCACGTCGCTCTGCGTCTGGTTCTCAGCCATAAGTCAATGGTAGCCGGGCCTACGGCTCCGGCTTGCGACCCCGCCGCTCGACCTCGGTGAGCACGGCGATGTCGTCAAGATCGCCCGGGCGGCCGGCGGCGCGCTTCATCCGGATCAGGTCGTCGAGCGAGACGATCGCAACCTCGACCCCGTCGAGGTCGACCGTCAGGGCGCGATCGCGCATCTCCTCGAACCCGTGGGCGCCCTTCGGTTCCTTGAGGATGTGGAACTGGCCGTGGCGGGTGACCAGAGGCGGCACGATGGCGGCGACGGCGAGCCGCTCGGGGTCGCCAGTGGCGAGCTCGGCTCCATCCGATACCGCATCCCGCGGCCGGGCTTCGAGCTCGGCGAGCGCCTCCCCCAGGCGCCGCAGGTTCTGCGGATCGGGGTCGGGCGTCACGTCGAGGTCCATCGTCGTGCGTCGGTGGCCGTGGACCTGGGCGGCGACACCCCCGATGACCAGATAGTCGACACCGTGTCGCGCCAGCGTGGCGATCAACTCGCCGATGTCGAGTGGGCGCTCGCCGCTCACGGCTCGCTCCGGCGAGTGGCAGGGAGTCCTTCGCGGCGAGCCCGTTCGCCGACGATCGCAACCTTCGAGGCCACCCGGTTCCAGCTCACCGCCTCGCGCAGCCGCTCACTCGGGGTCAGGGCGCCTGCGACGCCAAGCTCGTCACCCTGGACCGAACCGGCAAGCGGCTCGAGGCCGATGACAGGGCGCCAGCCCAGCGCCAGCATGAGTTGGCTGAAGCGCTCGAGCGTCGGCGCCTCCGCCTGCCGCTCTATCCGGCTGATCGCGTCCTGGCTGGTGCCCGCCCTCGCGGCCAGACGGCGCTGGCTGACCCCCTGCTTCTCCCTGGCTTCTCGAAGCGCTTTGCCTAGATCCAGAACTTGACACTGCATACGGTGTCAGCATAACTCACGAACGGAGCGCAGATCGCCGGGAAGGGGGCCCGCGTCGAAGTCGTGCTGCAGTCGGCCCTGCGGACCGCCACGGGCTCCAATCTGTCCCGGGACAATATGGTCACGTCGATGAGCGGGAACCGCGGACAGGTGCTGCGCCGGTCGATCGGCATCGTCTTCGACGATGGTGGACTGCTGGCGCTGAGCGCGGAGCGGGCGCCGGGCGCCGGCGAGCACGGCGAGGAGCGGCTGGCGACGATTCTCCGTCAGCCCGACGGCAACTCGATCGAGGTCTCCGAGACCCTGCTCTCGACCGAATACGGCCCGGAAGGCGTGCAGCGGCGGGCGACGCTGGAGCTGTGGACCGACGCCGACGGCGGCCAGCCGCTGCGCGGCGGCGGGACGCTGATCGGCGCCGGCGAGGCGCCCAGGCATAACGCCGTCGCATCGGTCGCCTTCTTCCGCTGGGCGCTCGAGGGACGCGAGGGCCTCGGCCACTACGAGCTGGTGCGGGCGGATGGCTGACCGGCCCCGCCGCTTCGAGGCCGTCGTCTCCGACTTCGGCGGCGTGCTGACGACGCCGCTGGTTCAGTCGTTCATGGCCTTCCAGGACCGCACCGGGATCACGGCGGAAATGCTCGGCAAGGGGATGCAGGCGGCGGCCGAGGCCAACGGCGGGACGAACCCGCTGTTCGAAATGGAGCGGGGCGAGATCAGCGAGGCGGCGTTCCTGGAGCAGCTCACCGCGGCGCTGGAGCCGCTGCTCGGCCACCCGCCCGAGATGCACAGCTTCAAAGAGATCTACTTCGAGGCGCTGGAGCCGAACCCGCCGATGATCGAGCTGATGCGCGAGCTCGGGCAGGCCGGCTACCGAATGGCGATGCTGACCAACAACGTGCGCGAGTGGGAGCCCTGGTGGCGGCCGATGCTGCCGGTCGACGAGATCTTCGAGACGGTCGTCGACTCCGGCTTCGTCGGCTGCCGCAAGCCCGAATCGAGGATCTACGAAATCCTTCTCGATCGCCTCTCCCTCCCCGCCGAGTCCTGCCTCTTCGTCGACGACGTGCAGGTCAACTGCGAAGGAGCCGAAAAGGCCGGGATGAGCGCCGTCCACTTCCAGGACACCGAGCAGGCGATCGCGGACGTGCGCGCGGCGCTCGCGCGCTGAACCCAATCCCGGCGCTCAGGACCTCGACGCGCGCCGCTCGGCGAGCTGCCTGACCTCGTCCAGGTGCTCGGCGACGGCTCGGTTCCACTGCGGGACCACCCAGTGCGGCGCCGCGAGGCGGCCGAGAAACCAGAAGTCGATGCCGAGCTCGCCGTCGTAGCGCAGGACGGTCGAGCCGCCGGACTCCTCCAGGCGAAACTCCTCGCCGGCCTCCGGCACCGGGCCGGTGAGGTGACGGAAGCGCATCGCCGACGGGGGCTCGAGCTCGATCGACTCGACCGTGCGCGCCTCGTAGAAGTGCACCTTCGTCAGGTGGGCGGCGACGACGAGCGACTCGCTGCCGGCGAGAACCTCGATCGAATCGCTGCGCGCCCGTCCCAGGTAGGGAGCGCTGAGGATCTCGTAGACGAGCTCGCGAGGGGCGGCGATCTCGACGTTCAGCGGGCCCAGCGCGTGGCGGCTGCGCCCCCAGCCGAGATCGAGGTGAAGGCGGCCCATCGCGAGCGCCAGGAAGCCGCCGGCGATCATCGCCAGCAGGAGCAGGGCCAGCGCGCCGAACGCGATCCAGCCGCTCATCTCGGTCTCGGTTGCATCGGTTGCCCACGAACACGATCCCATACCCTGGATAACGTGCTCGGCGCCACCGAGTCGATCTGCCCTCGCTGCCGGAGAGTCCTGGACGCTCAGCTCGTCGAGCGCGCCGGCCGGGTGGTGCTGCGCCGCTCCTGTCCCGACCACGGGGCCTTCGAGGCGGTCGTCTACGGGGACGCGCGACGCTACGCGGAGATCCAGCGCTTCGACAAGCCCGGCGAGGAACCCCGCGAGCGGCAGACCGAGAGCATCGACGGCTGCCCTCACGACTGCGGCATCTGCCCGGACCACGCCCAGCACACCTGCCTCGGAATCATCGAGGTGAACACCGCCTGCAACCTCGACTGCCCGATCTGCTTCGCCGACTCCGGCAGCGGTCACCAGGAGCACGGCTACTCGCTCAGCCTCGAGCAGGTCGAATCGATGCTCGACTCGTTCGTGCGGGCCGAGGGCGCGCCGGAGTCGGTCCAGCTTTCCGGCGGCGAGCCCTCGATCCATCCCCAGATCCTCGAGATGCTGCGCGCCGCGAGGGACCGCGACATCCCGCTGGTGATGCTCAACACCAACGGCATCCGCCTCGCCCGCGACCCGCGCTTCGCCCCCGCGCTGGCGGAGATCGGCGTCCACGTCTACCTCCAGTTCGACGGCTTCGAGGACTCCACCCAGAAGGCGATTCGGGGCAGGCCGCTGACCGAGGAGAAGCTGCGCGCGCTCGAGCGCTGCGCCGAGGCGGGCGTCGGCGTCTCGCTGGCGGCGGCGGTCGAGCGCGGCCTGAACGAGCACGAGGTCGGGGCGATCGTCCGCTTCGGCGTCGAGCACCCGGCGGTCACCGGCGTCTTCTTCCAGCCGGTCACCCACTCGGGGCGCTTCCGCCCCGACTCCGACCCGCTCGACAAGCTGACCAACTCGGATGTGATCGAGGCGGTCGCCGCGCAGCTGCCGGAATGGTTTCGCACGGACGACTTCGTCCCGGTCCCGTGCTGCTCGCCGACCTGCCGCTCGGCCACCTTCGCCCTCTACGACGGCGAGGATCTCGTTCCGCTGCCGCGCCTGGTCGATGTCGAGCAGTACCTCGACTACGTGACCAACCGCGCCGTCCCGGACCTCGACGTGCGCGAGGCGCTGGAGGGGCTGTGGTCGGCAAAGGCCGCGGGCGGCAGCGCTCCCGTCGCCGAGCGCCTCGAGTGCGTCGCCTGCGCGACCGCGATGCCGCCGGAGTTGCGCGAGGTCGCGGCGCGCGGCTTCATGATCGTCGTCCAGGACTTCCAGGACCCCTACACGCTCGACCTGCGCAAGCTGCGCAAGTGCTGCGTCGCGGAGATCGTCCCGGACGGGCGCCTGATCCCGTTCTGCGCCTACAACTCGGTCGGCTACCGCGAGCAGGTCCGGCTCGAAGCCTCGCGCGCCGCACCCGCCGGAGCCTCCCGGTGAGCGCCGGCGCCGCCGGGCCGGGCCTCGCCTCGCTCGCCGACGGCGCGAAGCTCGACGACGAGAGCCTGAAGGCCTGCTGCGCGGACGCTTACGCGAACCCGGCCGTGCGCTGGCTGCTCGGCGAGGAGCTGCACCCCGGCGGCGCCGCGACCACCCGGCGCACGCTCGAGCTGGCCGGCCTGCGGGCCGGCGAGCGGCTGCTGGACGTCGCCGCCGGGTCCGGCGCCTCGGCGATCCTGGCCGGGCGCGAGCTCGGCGTCGAAGCCCTCGGCGTCGAGTACGGCGAGGGGGCGGTCGAGGGGGCCCGCGCGGATGCGGCGGCGGCCGGCGTCGGAGCATCGGTCGGCTTCCTCCAGGGCGACGCGGAGGGGCTGCCGGTCGAGGACGGATCGTTCGACGTCGTGCTCTGCGAGTGCTCGCTGTGCACGTTCCCCGACAAGGCCCGCGCCGTGGCGGAGTTCCGGCGCGCCCTGAGGCCCGGCGGCAGACTCGCCCTTTCCGACGTCGTCGCGGAGGCGGGGACGCTGCCACCGCAGCTGAGCGGAGCGATGGCGACTGTCGCCTGCGTCGGCGGAGCGCTCCCCCTGCCAGGCTACGAGGAGCTGCTCACGGCGGGCGGGTTCTCGGTCGCGCGGCGCGAGCTGCTGGGCGAAGACGCCGACCTCTTCGCCCGCGGGATCGAAGAGCGCCTGCGCGGAGCGCGCCTGCTCGGCATCGCCCCTCCGGAGGGGGCGCCGCTGGGAATCGAGCAGGCGATCGAGGCGGTCCGGCTGGCCCGCCGGGCGATCGCCGACGGCCTGCTGGGCTACGCCATCATCGTCGCCGAGGTATGAGTGACGGGTGCCGGCAGCGCGTCAGTTGTCGCTGCCGGCCCTGTCCCAGACGTAGAGCTCGACCGCCTCGACCGCCAGATCCATCAGGCGGGGCCGGGAGAGCAGGCCGAGGACGAGCTCCAGGGCGTCGTCTTCGGTGACGCCGGCGTCGACGGCCTCCTCGCCACGGAAGCCGGCGGCGAGCTTCAGCGCCTCGCGGCGGTTCTCGCCGAGCGAGCCGAAGGCGCCCATGAGGAAGTCCCGGTTGGGGACGGGCTGACCGAGCTCGAGCGAGCCGTGCCAGGCGGCGAGCATCGAGAGGTCGTGCTCGTCGAGCTCGGAGAGCGCTTTCGCGTAGTGGACCTCGAGCTCGTCATCGGGAATCTCGTCGACCCAGGCGCGGACCGCCTCGCCGAGCAGCTGGCGGCGGGCCTCGCGGCCGATCGAGTCGGCGATCGCGCGGATGGCGTCGGCGGGGTCTACGAAGCAGAGGGCCATTTGCACGGCTCAATCTAGAGGCGGCCGTGGACGTCAAAGCCGGGGGCGGAATTCCGCCATTTGCGGCTTTCCCAGAGCGGTTCCGCGGGGCCGGCGGGCGCGCCGGGGTCGAACCTATGCTGGTTCGCCCCATGCCGCTGAAGCTGATCCACGGTCCTCCCAACTCCGGTCGCGCCGAGCGCATCCAGGCGCTCTTCCGCGAGGCGCTCGACCGCGACCCCGTGCTCGTCCTGCCGACCCTGGACGACGTCTTCCGCTTCGAGCGCAGCCTCTGCGCCGGCGGCGCCGCGCTCGGCGGCTCGGTGCTGACCTTCGCCGACCTCTTCCAAGAGGTCGCCTGGGCCTGCGGCGCGCCCGCGGGGACCGAGCTGACGCCGGACCAGTGCCTGGCCGCGGTCGCCGCGGGGGTCGCGGCGCGGCGCGGCGAGCTGGGGCCGCTGCGGCGCTCCGCCGCCCGCCCCGGCTTCGCGATCCCCTTCGAGCGCCTGCTCGACGAGCTGCAGGCGGCGGGCCTCGAGCCGGCGGCGCTGGAGTCGGGGGCGCGGACGCTCGAGTCCTCCGCCTACCTGGGCGACCTGACCGGGCTGTTCGCCGCCTACGCCGAGACGCGCGACCGCCTCGGGATGCGCGACGCGCACGGCCTCGCCGCCGCCGCGATCGAGGCGCTGCGGGCCGCGCCCGAGGCCTGGGGCGGGCGGCCCGTCTTCCTCTACGAGCCGGGTGAACCGACCGGCAACCAGCGGCGGCTGCTGGCAGCGTTGAGCGAGGCGACCGAGGTGACCGTGGCGCTCGCCCATGAGCAGGACAGCCCGGCGCTCGCCGCGCGCGACTCGCTGATGGCGACCCTGGGCGAGATCGCCGGCGAGACCGAGGCGATGCCCGGCCCGGGGGAGCCCGCGCCGTTCGATATCGACCCGCTGCTCGTCCACCTGCAGCGCGAGTTCGGGCGGCCGCAGGCGGCGCGGCGCCCGCCCGGCGACGCCCTCGTCCTCCTGCGCTCGGCCGGCGAGCGCTCCGAGGCCGAGGCGATCGGCGCCGAGGCGGCGAGGCTGATCGGCGGCGGCGCCGACCCGGCCGCGATCGCGATCGCCCTGCGCGACCCGGCGCGCCGCGGGCCGCTGCTCGCCGACGTGCTCGAGTCCTACGGGATCGCGGTCGCGCTGGAGGCCGAGATACCGGTGGCCAGGACCGCGGTCGGCGGCGCGCTGATCGCGCTGCTCGAGGCCGAGCTCGGCACGCGGCGGGCGAGCGACCTGCTGCGCTTCCTGCGCGGCCCCTCCGGCGTCTCCCCCGCGCGGGTCGACTGGTTCGAGCGCGCGGTGCGCCGTCGCCGGCTGACGAGCGCGGCGGCGGCGCTCGAGCTCTGGGAGGAGCGCTACGAGCGCCTGCCCGGTGACCTGGAGGCGGTGCGGGGGGCCGTCGCCGACGGCCCGGCGGCGCTGGCCGCCGCGCTCGCCCGGCTGGCGCCGACGATCGCCTCGCGGCCACTGCGCGGCGAGGGCGACGGGCCCGAGCCGCAGCGGGGCGACGGGCTGGAGCTGCGCGCCGCGGCGGCGGTCGCGAGCGCGCTCGGCGACCTCGCCGAGCTGCCGCGGCTGGCGCCGCCCCCCGCGGGCCTGATCGCCACCCTGCGCGGGCTGCGCTTCGACGCCTGGCGCGGCCCGGTCGAGGGACGCGTGCGGATCGCCAGCCCGTACCGGCTGCGCGCCTCGCGCTTCGAGCACGTCTTCGTCGCCTCGCTGCAGGACGGCGAGTTCCCGCGCCGCGAGCGGCGCGAGGACCCCTTCCTCTCCGAGGCGCAGCGCACCGCCCTCGGGCTCGAGCCGCGGCGCGACCCCGAGGCCGAGGAGCGCTACCTCTTCCACGCCTGCCTGGCGCTGCCGAGCAGGCGACTCTTCCTCTCCTATCGCGACAGCGACGAGGACGGCGTCGCCGAGGCCCGCTCGCCCTTCCTCGACGAGGTCCGGCGCCTGCTCGACCCGGCGCCGCCGGCCGAGGGCGAGGACCCGGTCGAGGCCGGGCTGACGGTCGCCCGCGACCTCACGCGGGTGCGCCTGCCGCGCGACCTCCGTCCCTCCCCCGAGCGGCTGGAGCTCGCCCGGCGCGCCGAGGCGGCGAGCCGCGCGCCCGGGCCGCTCGCCAACCCCGAGGTGGTGGCGGCGCTCGCCGCCGTCCCCGCCTACGGCGGCACCACCCTGGAGGGCTTCGACACCTGCTCCTACCGCTGGTTCGTCGCCCACGAGCTGGACCCGCAGCCGCTCGACCCGGCGCCCGACCCCCTCGTCCAGGGCGGGCTGATGCACGCGGTGCTGGAGCGCCTCTACGGCGAGCGGCCGGGCGGCGACCCGCTGCCCCGTGCCGGCTCGCTCGCCGCCTGGACCGCGCGGGCGCGGCAGCTGGTCGGGGAGGAGTCGGCGCAGCGCGGGCTCGGCGACCACCCGGTCGAGCGGGCGATCGCGCGCCGGGTCGAGGGGCTGCTCGAGCGCTTCCTCGCCGACGAGGCCGCCCGCGCGGGCTCCGGCTTCGAGCCCTGGCTGCTGGAGGCGCGCTTCGGCGAGGACGAGGGGTCGGAGCGGCCGCCGCTGGCGATCGACGGCTGGGCGCTGCACGGCGCGATCGACCGCGTCGACCGCGACGCCGCCGGGCGCGCGCTCGTCATCGACTACAAGCTCTCGCGCAGCGTCACGCCGCTGGCCAAGTTCGAGCAGCAGGCGAAGCTGCAGCTGCAGCTCTACCTGATCGCGGTCGCCGAGCACTGGGGGGCGGACGCGGCCGGCGGCCTCTACCACCCGCTGCGCGGCGCCAAGGCCGACTCGCGACGGCCGCGCGGCGCCGTGCGTGAGGACGCCGCGGCGGCGCTGGCGCCCTACGACCTCTACCCGAAGGACCTGCTGGAGCGCGAGGAGTTCGAGGCGATGCTCGCCGACGCGCGCCGCCGCGCCGGCGAGATCGTCGCCCGCATGCGCCGCGGCGACATCCGCCGCGACCCCGGGCCACGACCCGGCCTGCCCGGCCACGACGTCTGCCCCGCCTTCTGCGACTTCGCCCCGATCTGCCGCCGCGACCGCGCGCCGGCCGGATCCGACGAGGGTGAGTGGGAAGAGCGATGAGCGCTGTGGAGTTTGAGCGTGCCACAGCACGTAGAAAGTCCACAGCGCGGGCGCCGACCCCGGAACAGGCCGCGGCGATCGAGGCGGCCGGCCACGACGTGCTGATCGAGGCGGGCGCCGGCAGCGGCAAGACCGGGGTGATGGTCGACCGCTACTGCCGGCTCGTCTGCGAGCTCGAGGTCTCCCCCGACGCCGTCCTCGCCTTCACCTTCACCGACAGGGCGGCGAGCGAGCTGCGGCAGCGCATCCGCGCGGCGCTGGAGCGGCGCGCCGGCGAGGGCTCGCGCCGCGCCGCCGAGCTGCTGCCGGCGATCGGCGGCGCCTGGGTGACGACGATCCACGGCTTCTGCAACCGCCTGCTCGCCGCCCACCCGGTCGCCGCGGGGATCGACCCGCGCTTCCGCGTGCTCGACGCGCCCGAGGCCGAGCGGGCGGCGCGCGAGGCCTTCGACGACGCGCTCGCCGAGTTCCTCGCCGGCGGAGACGAGGCGCGCGAGCGCACGGTGGCGGCGTTCGAGGTCGGCGGCCTGCGCGCGATCGTCGGCGCCGCCCACGCCGAGCTGCGCAGCCGCGGCGAGGCGCGGCCGCGGCTGCCCGCCCCGCCAGAGCCGGACGTCGGGGCGGCGCTGCGCCGGGCGCGCGCCGCGGCCGCCGAGGCGCTGGAGGAGCTGAAGCCCGCGAGCGCCGGCCGCGCGCTGCTCGAGCGGGCGCTCGCCGAGCTGGAGAACGCCGGGGCCGAGCCCGACCTCGACCGCCTGAGCGCGCTGCGCAGCGACAGCAGGGCGAAGGCGATGGCGCCCTACCGCGAGGCGATCGACGCCGCCGTCGCGCGCGCCGCGGAGGCGGGAGAGGGCGGCGAGGCCTACCGCCACCTGGCCGAGCTGCTGGCGCTCTTCGACGCCCGCTACGAGGCGGTCAAGCAACGCCGCGAAGGGCTCGACTTCGAGGACCTGCAACTGCGCGCCGCGCGGCTGCTCGAACGCGAGGAGGTCGGCAACGCCTACCGCGGCCGCTTCAGCCACCTACTGGTCGACGAGTTCCAGGACACCAACCGGCTGCAGCTGCGGCTGATCGAGGCGCTGCGCGGACCGCGCGCCGAGCTGATGACGGTCGGCGACGAGCTGCAGTCGATCTACGGCTTCCGCCACGCCGACCTCGACGTCTTCCGCGAGCAGCGTCGCGCGGTCGGGCGGCGAGGCGACGCGGCTGCGATGGAGCTGAGCGGCAACTTCCGCTCGCGGCCCGAGCTGATCGGCGCGGTCAACGCGATCGGCGAGCGGCTGCTCGGCGAGTCCTTCCACCCGCTGCGGGTCGGCGCCCCGCCGGCGACGCCGCGACCGGCCGGCGAGGGGCCGGCGGTCGAGCTGCTGCTGACCGCGCGCGACGGCTGGGACGCGGAGGGGATCGACCTCGCCCCGGCGACCGACGCCGACGCGCCGCCTCGCCAGCTCGCCGAGGCGCGCTTCCTCGCCGAGCGCCTGCGCGACCTGCACGAGAGCGGCGTCGAGCGCGGCGAGATGGTCGTCCTGCTGCGCGCCTTCACCCACCTCGACGCCTACGAGGACTCGCTGGAACGGGCCGGCCTGCGCCCCTACACGATCGGCGGCCGCGGCTACTGGTCCCAGCAGCAGGTGGCCGACGTCTGCGCGCTGCTGGCGACGATCGCCAACCCGCTCGACGACCAGGCGCTGTTCGGGGCGCTCGCCTCCCCCGCCTGCGCGGTCTCCCCGGACACGCTGTGGCTGCTGCGCGCCGCGGCGGGCCGGCGCCGCCACGTCTGGCCGGCGCTCGAGCGGCTGGGCTCCAGCTCCCAATCGCCGCGTGGTTCCTTGCGGACACATGGCGTCGACGAGGAACCACGCGGCGCGGAGCTGGAGGTGCCCGAGCGCCTGGAGCAGGTTCCGGAGGCCGAGCGGGAGCTGCTGCGCCGCTTCGTCGACACGATCGTCGAGCTGCGGCGCCGCGGCGGCCGGCTCTCGCTCGCCGCGCTGGTCGAGGCCGCCGTGGGCGAGACCGGCTACGGCCTGGCGACGCTGATGCGCCCGGCCGGCGAGGCGCGCTTCGCCAACGTGCGCAAGCTGATGCGCCTCGCCGAAGGGTTCGAGGCGCGCGAGGGGCGCGACCTGCGCGGCCTGCTCGACTTCCTCTTCGCCCGCGCGGAGGCCGACGCCGAGGCGGAAGCGGCGAGCGCCGTCGAGGGCCACGACGGCGTGCGGATCATGACCGTGCACAGCGCCAAGGGGCTGGAGTTCGGCGTCGTCGCCGTGCCCGACCTCTCGCGCCGGCTTCTCACCAACCGCCTGCCGGCGCTGACCCTGGGCCGCGAGCCCGAGCGCCCGCGGGTCGGCCTGCGGCTGCGCCGGCTCGGCGCGCCCCCGGTCGACCTCTACGCGCACCGCGAGCTCTGCGCCGAGACGCAGGAGCGCGAAGCGGCCGAGGAGCTGCGGCTCTTCCACGTCGCGGCGACGCGGGCGCGCGAGCGGCTGATCCTCAGCGGCGTCGCGGCGCCGAAGCCCGCCGACAGCGGAAAGCAGGGGACGCCGGTGGTGGAGCGCATCCTCGCCGGCTTCGACGTCGACCGCGAGCGCGACTCGGAGATCGAGGTCCCGGCGCCGCTGCCGCGCGAGGGCCTCGACGCGAGCTTCGAGCCCTCGCGGATCGCCGTGCGGGTCAGCCTCCCCTCCCCCGAGCGCGCCGCCGAGCTGACCGCGACGCGGCGCGAGCCCGCGGCCGGACCCGCGGAGGACGGCGAGGCCACGGCGCCGCTCGAGCGCCGGCCGCCGACCGTCCCCAACCGCCCCCTCTCCTACACCGCGCTCGCCGCCTACGGGGAATGCGGCTACCGCTTCCAGATGGAGCGGGTGCTCGATCTCCGCGACCCCGTTCGCTCCTTGTCGACCTCTGCCCGACAACAAGCGAACGCAGAGGACGAGGGTGGGCCCGGGACGCGAGGCGAGGCCGCGGACCGCGGCGCCGCGGTGCACTCGCTGCTCGAGTGGAGCCAGGCGAACGGGTGGCGCGAGCCGCCGGCGGAGCTGGTCGCCCGGCACGCGACGGCCGCCGGCGTCGAGCCCGGTGACGCGACCTCCGGAGCGCTGCTCGCGCCGATCCGCGCCTGGCTCGGCTCGCGCCTGCTGCGCGAGCGGATCGCCGTCGAGGGGGCGAGCGTCCGCGCTGAGGTGCCGCTGCTGCTCGCGGTCGAGGAGGCGACGCTGCGCGGCTCGATCGACCTGCTGGTCGAGCGCGAGGGCGCGCCGCCGCTGGTCCTCGACTACAAGACCGACCGCCTCGACAGCTCCTCGCCGGCCGAGCGCGCGGAGAAGTACGCGACCCAGCGCGCCGTCTACGCGCTCGCCGTCGCCGAGGCGCGCGGCGCCCCCGAGGTCGAGGTCGCATACGTCTTCCTCGAGCGCCCGGACGAGCCGGTGCTGAGCCTGCTCGACGCCGCCGCCGTCGCAGAGGGCCGGCGCGACCTCGCCGCCGTCATTGCCCGGATCGGCGCCGGCGAGTTCCCCGTCGCCCCGCCCGAGCGCCGCGACTGGGACCTCTGCCGTGGCTGCCCCGCGTTGGGCCGCCTCTGCTCAGGTCCCGAGCGCCGCTAGCGACGTCACGATCACACCGTCCGGGCGCGTGTAGGTCGGGCTGTCGGCGACGATGACCACCAGGGCGCCACAGGCGTCGTTCGCCTCGTCGGACAGCTTCTTGCGCAGGGCGAGCAGGCTGCGCGCGCCCTGGTCGACCCGGTTGTACCCCAGCTTTACCTCGACGCCGATCCAGCGTCCGTCGGTCGCCTCGACGATCGCATCGACCTCAAGGCCCTTGTTGTCGCGGTAGAAGCGGACCGTCCCCCGGTGGGGCTGCGCGTATACCCGCAGGTCGTGCACCACCTGCGACTCGAAGAGAAAGCCCGCGAGCCCGATCTCCGAGCCCAGCAGTCGCTCCGGCGTGGCGCCCAGCGCAGCAACCGCCAGCGATGGATCGGCAAGGTGGCGCTTCGGCGTGGCGGCGAGGCGCACGCGCGAGCGCAACCGGGGCTTCCAGCTCTGCTGATCCTCGAGTAGGAAGAGACGCCCAAGGGCATGCAGGTAGTCCCGTAGCGTCGATTCGCTGACGCCTTCTTCCATGTCCCTTCCGATCGCGCGCAGGCTGGCATCGGTGGATACGTTGCGGGCGTAGGAGGCCAGCAGGCGCCGGACCGCGTCCGGATTCCGCTCCACCCCGTCGACCCGGCGAATATCGGTGTTGACGATCATCTCGATGTAGTCGGCATTTGCATCGAGGGAATCGCCGAGCCCGAGCCCGAGGTTGTCGGGCCAGCCCCCCACAGCCAAGGCCTCGATCGCATCGCTGACCGGGATTCTGGTCGCCTCGCTGGGGGGCGAGCGGCCATCCAGGAGCGCCCCCATGGATACCGCTCCGCTCGACAGCCCTCGCTCGAGCATGGTCATCGTGCGCATCGCGACGGGAGCGATCCGGCGAGCGCCGCTGTGACTCACCTGATCGAGCTGCGGCGTCGCCGAGCCGGTGAGGAGAAACAGTCCCTTCTCGCCGAGATCGTCAATGCGACCGCGCACGGCGTTCCACAGGCCCTCGACGAGTTGATACTCGTCGATCAACCTGGGCGACTCGCCGTCCAGGGCAAATCGCACATCCACCCGAGCGGTGTCGAGCGCGGCGGGGTCTCTATCCAGGCGTATTTCAGATGCGGCGAAGCCCTGCGCGGTGGTGGTCTTGCCGACCGCCTTTGGGCCGGTCAGCAGGACGGCTCCGTGGGTGCGCAGACGGGATTCGACCTGCCCCTCGATTATTCGGTTTACCAGGGACATCAATGAAATCGTACCCTATTTACCATAGGGATTGTACCTTTTTCGATTTAGAGATCGTACCCGAATGGCTATTGGATCTGTATCCGCGAGGCTACGAAGCGTCGGCCGGGGCCCGCTCCAGCTTCGCGGCCAGCTCGTCCAGGTTGAGCTCTTCGAGGCCCTCGCTGACCGCGTCCAGCTCGGCAGAGCAGTAGGTGACCAGCTCGCGGCCCTCGCGGCAGAGGTCGAGCGTTTCGCGCAGGCCCGCCTGGCCGGAGTCGAGGCGGTCGATGATCTGCTCGAGCCGCTCGACCGCGGCCTCGTAGGACTCAGGCTTCTCGGACGCGGATTCGGCCATCGCTGAAGCGCAGGTTAATCTCATCGGCGGCCCTCGCCGCGGCGGCGCTGGCCAGCGGCTCCCCGTCGGGGGTCTCGGCGAGGGCGTAGCCGCGCTCCAGCGTGCGCTCGGGCTCGTGCGCGCGCAGGGCGACCTGCGCCCGGCGCAGCGCCTCGCGCCTGCCGTCCGCTTCGGCGCCGGCGGCGCGGCGCGCGGCGCGGGCCAGCACGACCGTCGCCAGGCGGCGCTGGAAGGCGCGGCGGCCCTCGAGGCCGCGCTCGGAGGCAGCGCGGATCTCGCGCGTCTTCTGGTTGAGCGCGCCGCGCTCGCGCCGCAGCGCCCGCGCCGGGCCGCGCGCCAGCGAGACCAGGTGGCGGCTGCGGCTGCCGACCGCGCGCTCGGCGGCGCGGCGCAGGCCGGCCGCGTCGCGGCCGAGCGCCTCGCGGGCGGCGCGGCAGTCGAGCGGCACGGCCGCCTCGGCGGCGTGGGTCGGGGTCGAGCAGGCCACCGCCGCGACGTCGTCGATCAGGGTCGAGTCGCGCTCGTGGCCGACCGCGCTGATCACGGGGACGCGCAGCATCGCGACCGTGCGGCAGAGCGTCTCGTCGCAGAACGCCCAGAGGTCGGCGAGGCTGCCGCCGCCGCGGGTGACGACGATCGCCTCGACCTCGGGCGTCGCCGCGAGGCCCTGGATCGCGGCGGCGATCGCCGGCGCCGCGCGCCGGTCCTGCACCGGGGCGAATGCCCAGACCACCCGCCCCGCCCAGCCGCGCCGCTCCAGCCCCGCCAGCAGGTCGCGCCGGGCGGCGCCGCGCTCCGCCGTCACCACGCCGATCGTCTTCGGCAGCCGCGGCCGCGCCAGCTGCCGTTGAAGCTCGAACAGCCCCTCGGAGCGCAGCTGCCTGCGCAGCGCCTCCAGCCGCGCCAGCAGGTCCCCCTCGCCGGCCAGCCGCACCTGCGTGGCGCGAAAGGCGAAGCTCGGCGAAGCCTGACCGCCGCCGGGGTAGTAGTCGGGGCCGCCGCCGATCACGACTTCGGCGCCGTCGCGCAGACCCCCCTCGGGCAGGCCCGCCTTCTCCAGATCGTCGAGCCAGATCGCGCATGGCACGGCGCCCTCGGCGTCGCGCAGCTCGAAGTAGGCCTGGACCTTGCTGCGCGAGACGCCCGTCACCTCGCCGACCAGGCGCACGCGCGCCCGCCGGCGCAGCTCCTCCTGCAGCTTGCGGGCGTAGCGCCCGACTGGAAACGGACCCGGCAGTTCGTCCATGGCGATGAGGCTATCCGGAGTACCTGACGTGCGAGGACCAAGCAGAGCAAGGATGCAGGGAGCGCCGCGTGCTCTGCACGCAAGCGACCGAAGACGCAGATATGCGCCGGTCCTCGCGCGTCAGGCGCGCCAGCGGTTGGCCCACTGCTTGAGTGCCACCATCGCCGGGCGCAGCTCCGCCCCGGCCTCGGTCAGCGAGTAGCTGACCCGCACCGGCGAGCCGGGTTCGACTTCCCGCTCCACCAGGCCCTCTCCCTCGAGCTCGCGCAAGCGGCTGGAGAGCAGCCGGTCGGAGAGCCCCGGGACCGCCTCGCGCAGCTCGCCGAAGCGCAGCGGGCCGCCGGTCAGCGCGAAGACGATCGCTCCCGTCCAGCGCTTGCCGATCAGCTCGATCGCGTCGTGAAAGTGCGGGCAGACGCCGGGGGGCTGCTCTTGCGCGGTTGAGGCCTCCACGAGAACCCAGCTTACTGAACGTAAGTGACCGGCCCGGCGGCGGCGCCTGCTTGTATTCAGCCGTGACCGTTCTCGACTGGGCGATCGTCGTCTTCACCGTCGCCTTCGCGATGTGGGGCTACCGGCAGGGGCTGATCGTCGGCATCCTCACGCTGGTCGGCTTCGCCGCCGGGGCGCTCGCCGGCAGCCGCGGCGGGCCGCTGCTGCTCAGCGAGGGGTCGAGCTCCCCCTACGCGCCGCTCTTCGCCGCGATCGGCGCGCTGCTGGTCGGCGCGCTCGTCGCGGTGACGGTCGAGAGCCTGGCGCTCGGGCTGCGCGCCCGGCTGATCCGCGGGCGCGTGCTGCGGCTCGCCGACGGGGCGGGCGGGGCGGCGCTGATCGCGGCGGTCGCGCTGGGGCTGATCTGGGTCTTCGGCGCGGTCGCCCTGCACGCCCCGGGAACGGCGCAGCTGCGCGGCGACGTGCAGCGCTCGCTGATCCTGCGCCGGCTCAACGACCTGCTGCCGCCCTCGGGCCCGGTGCTGAACGCGCTCAACCGCGTCGACCCCGCCCCCTCGATCGTCGGCCCGACGGCGCCGCTCTCCCCGCCCGACCCGGGGATCGCCCGCGACCCCGACGTGCGGCGGGCGAGCCGCTCGGTTGTGCGCGTGCTGGGCACGGCCTGCGGGCTCGGCGTCGAGGGCTCGGGATGGGTCGCGGCGCCCGGCCTCGTGGTCACCAACGCGCACGTGATCGCCGGCGAGGACGACACCACCGTGACGACGCTCGACGGCGCCTCGCTCGAGGCGGTGCCGGTCCGCTACGACCCCGGCAACGACCTGGCGCTGCTGCGGGTGGAGGCGCCGCTGGAGCCGCTGCGGATCGCCCCCGACCCGCAGTCCGGTACCGCGGGCGCCGTGCTCGGCTACCCGGAAAACGGCCCCTACGCCGTGACCGCCGCGCGCATGGGCCAGACCACGACCGTGCTCAGCGAGGACTCCTACGGCAACGGCCCGCTCCACCGCTCGATCGCCTTCCTGCGCGGCGCCGTGCGCAGCGGCAACTCCGGCGGCCCCCTGGTCGACGCGCGCGGCCGCGTGATGGCGACCGTCTTCGCCGCCACCACCAGCGGCCCCCGCGGCGGCTTCGCGATCCCGGACGACGTAATCGAAAAAGCTCTCCAAGGCGCGTCGTTCACCGCGGTGGACACCGGTCCCTGCACCGGCTGAATGAGGAGGGGTCGGGTATTGCTCCCCGCGGCTTGTGCTTTTTCCGCGGCGAGATCGGCGGACAGCCAAGTCCTGTGTTCGGAAAAAGTTGAGCCGGGGGTAGTACCCGACCCCTCCCCCCAATACATTTCCCGCAGTGAACCCCCCGTCCTCCGCGGTGCTACGACGCCGCCGTCTCATCCCGCTGGCCGCGATCGCGCTGATCGCCTTCGTCGCCGGGGCGAGCAGCGGCGCCTCCGGGTCGCCGGAGAAGGACGCCGCGCAACGCTTCGCCGAAGCCTGGGCGCGCCGCGACTTCGCCGCGATGTACGGGGAGCTGAACGACGCCTCGCGCGAAGCGGTCGGGGCCAAGCAGTTCGCCGAGGCCTACCGTGAAGCGGCCGAAGTGGCGACGCTGCGCAGCCTCGACCCCGGCTCCCCCGGCGACCTCACCGACCGCGACGGCGAGACCGCCGTCCCGGTGCCGGTCGACGTCGCGACCGTCGCCTTCGGCAGCTTCCCGTCGCGACTCGACGTCCCATACGCCGATGGCGGGGTCGCGTGGGACCGCAGCCTCGTCTTTCCGGGGCTCGACCCGGGAGAGCGGCTGGAGAACCGGATCGAGCTGGCGCCGCGGGCGCCGATCCTCGCCCGCGACGGCACGCCGCTCGCCGAGGGCCCGGCGAGCGAACGCGAACACCCGCTGGGCGGCGCGGCGATCGACGTCAGCGGCGAAGTCGGCGAAGCCGCGGAAGAGGACCTGCCGGCGCTGGCTCGCCAGGGCTTCCCCGCCGGCACCCCGGTCGGCGTCAGCGGCCTCGAGCGGGCCTTCAACCGCCGCCTCGCCGGCAGGCCGGGCGGCTCGCTGCTCGCCGTCGCCGGCAAGGGCGGCTCGGCGCGCATCCTCGCCCAGGCGAAGCCCCGCGCCGGCGCGCCGGTGAAGACGACGATCGCCCCCGACCTGCAGCAGGCCGCGGTCGCCGGGCTGGCCGGGCGCGCCGGCGGCGTCGCTGTGCTCGACGCGCGCAGCGGCGACGTGCGCGCGCTGGCGGGCCAGGCGTTCTCGGCGCCGCAACCGCCGGGCTCGACCTTCAAGACGATCACCACGACCGCCGCCCTGCAGAAGGGGGTCGTCTCTCTCGACGACGAATTCGAGCTGACCGACGGCGTCAACGTCGGCGGCCGCTTCATCAGCAACGCCAACGGCGAGATCTGCGGCGGCACCTTCCGCGAAGCCTTCGCCGAGTCCTGCAACGCCGACTTCGCCCCGCTGGGGCCGAAGATCGGCAACGACGACCTCGTCGCGACCGCGGAACGCTTCGGCTTCAACCGGCCGCTGACCCTCTACGCGCCCGACGTCGTCGCCGCGATCGACCCGCCGGAGTCGACGATCCCACGCGACATCGGCAGCGAGCTCGACCTCGGGGTCAGCGCGATCGGCCAGGGCGAAGTGCTGGCGACGCCGCTGCAGATGGCATCGGTCGCGCAGACGATCGGCGCCGGCGGCGTGCGCCGGCCGACCTCGATCGTCGCCAACCGCAGGCTGCGCCCGACGGCGAAGCCTGTGCGCGTGATGTCGAAGAAGACCGCCGGCGAGCTGACGGAACTGATGGTCGGCGTGGTGACCGGCGGCACCGGGACCGCCGCCGCGATCCCCGAGGCCCAGGTCGCCGGCAAGACGGGCACCGCCGAGCTCGGGCCGAAGCCCGGCAGCGAAGGCGAAGAAGAACCCGAGCAGATCAAGGACGCCTGGTTCACCGCCTTCGCCCCCGCCGAGAAGGCGAGGCTCGCGGTCGGCGTGCTGCTGGTCGAAGCCGAAGCGGCGGGCGGCGAAGTCGCCGCCCCGATCGCCGCCGAAGTGCTCTCGACGGGCCTCTGACCGCCGCTGTCGAGGTTTGTACCGAGATGCGGTCAAAACCTCTACGGCGACCGCGGATGGCTAGAGGTCGAGCGTGACCTCGGCCGGCCCTTCGGGGCCGGCGATCGAGAGCGTCAGCGGGCGGTTCTCGGAGACCGAGGCCGGCAGCTCGAAGAGCACCAGCGAGCCCTGCAGCGGGCCCTGCTGGGGGGTCGAGTCCGGCAGCGGGATCTGTTCCTGCGACTCGACCTCGCCGCCGGACGGGAAGGCGTAGAGGCTTTCGCTCGGAAGCGCCTCGAAGGTCCGGTGGTCGGCGTCGGTGATCGTGAAGGAGTCGGAGAGGGTCTGCGTCGCTTCGCTCTTGTTCTGGACTTCGAGGAAGACGCCGAAGTAGCTGTGCCCCTCGGGCGGTTCGGGCTTGCCGACCAGGTAGGCGGAGTCCTCGTTGTCGTGCCGGTTGAGGTAGCGGGAGAAGATCACGTTGTACTTCAGCTCGCCCAGCTTCACCGGCTCGCCCTCGACGACGTCCTTGGAGTCGCTGGAATAGCCGCAGGCGGACAGGCCGAAGGCGGTCGCGGAGAGCAGCAGCGCGAGCAGCAGCGGCAGGGCGGTTAGTCGGTGGCGGGCCATCGGCGGCGGGGAGTCTATGCAAACCGCGCCAACGCCGCCCCCGGACGCGGGAGCGAAACCCTGTCCATATCCGATTCTTCAGGGTTTCGCGGGAGCAGAGGAGGCGGCGTCTTATTCAGGGGATGCCGGTCGCGTGGGGGTTGCCGCCGGCGACGCCGATCGGGGGCGGCGGCGCCGCCTCGCCCTCGAGCTGGTCGCGCAGCCGCCGCAGCGCCTCCAGCCAGCCGCGCCGCGCGGCGCCGGCGGCGCCGGAGAGGGTCTCCAGCGCGCCGTCCAGCGGGTTCGGCGGCTCGCTCCAGAAGGAGACGCGGACCCGGGTCAGCGAGCCGCCGCTCCCGGTCAGCTCCCAGACGGTCGTCATCGGGATGCGGTTGCCGCGGCCGCCGCGGCCGCGCTCGACCAGCTTGTGCGGAGGCTCCAGCTCGGCGATCGCCGTGTCCATCCAGACCGCGCGCCGCCGGGTCCCGCTGCGGAAGCGGGCGCCCGCCCCGACCCCGGTGGCCTCGATCCGGGTCAGGTGGAAGCCGTGCTGGAAGCCGCCGGTGAAGGACGGGCGCCGCGCCAGGTCGGCGATCGCCGCGAAGACCCGCTCGCGCGGGGCGTCGATCTCGATCTCTGCGCTGACGGGGCCCATCGGCCCGGCGATTCTATTCGCGCGGGGCGGGCGGAGCCGGCAGACGCGGGCCGCGGGGCGGGCTGCGCCGCTCCGGCGCAATCGCGTTTGCCGGATGCGACGAAACGGGTAGGCCTGCGGGAAAACCACGATGCCCGAGCTTGTACGTCGCGATACGATCCGCCGCGCGGAAGTCGCCGGAAAGGAGCAGTAGCCATCCCTGCCAGCCTCACCCCCACCCCCGCCTCCGCCCCCGAGAGCCACGCTGCGGGCACCCTTCCCGGCCCCGGCACCTACTTCTGCACCGGCTGCGGAGCCCAGCTCGCCCTGCACGAGGAGGACGCGCTGCCGACCTGCCCGCGCTGCGGCTCGACCGACTTCCGCCTCGACTCGATCTTCGAGTCGATGCAGGAGCACGCGGGAACGACGGCCGAGTTCGAGCCGCCCGCCGAGGCTCCGCCCTCGGGCTGGCTCGAGCAGCGGCGGGCGACGCTGCCGGCGGGCGCCTGTCAGCTGGTCTGCCGCGAGGATGACGGCGAGCTGCTCGAGTTCGAGCTCGGCGAGGGCTGGACGCGGATCGGCCGCAGCGTCGCCGCCGACATCCGCCTCGACGACCCGAGCGTCTCGCGCCGCCACGCGCTGGTCGTCCGCGAAGCGGGCGAGCCGCTGCGCGTGCTCGACGACCGCAGCCTCAACGGCGTCTTCGTCAACGGCGAGCTGCGCGAGTGGGGCAGGCTGGCCGACGGCGACGAGCTGGCGATCGGCCGCTACCGCTTCTTCGTGCTCGAGGGCTGAGAGGCCGAAGCACGCAAATTCCGGCCTACGGGGTCCGTAGAGTGGACGCCGTGGACTCACCGCAGGACCCATCGCAGGCAGCCGACCAGGCCCGCCAACGCCTGCACGAAGAGATAGAGCGCGTCCGCGCCGGCGTCGAGGAGATGCTGACGGAGCAGGACGGCGGCAACGCCGAGCTGCGCCGCGAGCTAGACGCGATCCGCGACGAGTTGGGTCGCGAAAACCGCGCCTACACCAAGAAGAGGATCGGCAAGCTGGAAAAGCGAGTGGACAAGCGCGTCGGCAAGCTGGAACGCCGCCTCGACCAGGTCGAGCAGGACCGTAAGTACTCGGAGTGGCGCATCCACACGAACACCGAGCAGATGCTCGACGGCCTGCTGCGCGAGGTCCGGGCGATAGCGGACCTACTGACGCGCGTCCGGTAGGGACGGACGCCCCTCCGACGGAACCCGCCGCCGGTTACGCGGCGAGGGACGGTCGGGCGGATTGGCTCACAAGTTCCGCTGGAGGGGCGTCCGTCCCTACCTACTCGGTCGAGATAGACGGATCTGCCTGCACCTTGTGGGGCACGATCATCAGGAAGTTGGCCGACGCCTCGGTACCGAGGCCGACGATCCGCTGAGCCTCGTCGTCCTGACCGGTGGCTCGAAGCTCGGAAGCGTAATGCGAAAGCAGGTCTTCGACATCCAGCTGGCCCTCGGAGTCGAGCTCCTTCAGCTCGACTTTGGCGCCCTCGCCGAGGCGAGCTTGAATTGCATCGCGGTCGATGCCGAAGGCGTTGTGGCGCACGTAGACGCGGCCGCCGGTCATTCCGGCGCAGGCCCAGGGGCCGATGTCGCCAAGCACGATCGCCCGTCCGTTGGTCATGTACTCGAAGGCGAAGCCCTTGGCGTTGGCGCGGTCGACGAGGCAGCCGCGGCTGTCGTCGATCTCCTCCCCTGGCTCGCCGCCGAGCACGACGTCGGCGCCGGAGAGGCGGATGCAGAAGCGCGAGTCGGCCGAGCCCTGGACGAAGAGGCGGCCGCGCTGGGCGCCGTAGGCGAAGGACTTGCCGACCGAGCCGTTGAGCCGCCGGCCCTTGGCGCCCTCGCCCTTGAGCACGGCCACGGTCCCGCCCAGCATCGTCTTGCCGACGCCGTCCTGGGCGCCGCCCTCGACCCGGATCGAGACGCCGTATGAGTTGAAGGCGCCGAGGCCCTGGCCGGCGACCGAGCCGCCGTTGAACTCGAGCTCGGCGAGCACGTCGTCGCTCGACTCCGGGCCGCCGTCGAAGATGCGGGCGCGGGCGATCGCCCCGGCCAGCTCGGTGCCGAGCACGCGGTCGTTGGCGTCGGTGGCGCGCGGGAACTCGCTGCGCACCGTCCCGCCCGCGCAGACTTCGCCCGCCAGCGAGCCGATCTGCGCCGAGGCCTGCTTGGCCTCCATGCGGATCGGCCGGGCGACGACGAGGCCGGCCTCGGCCCGCTCCTCGGCGATCTCCTCCGCCACCGGCAGGTCGAGCGGCTCGAGGTCGAGGAACTCCTCCAGCGGCGTGATCAGCGGCGCCAGGTCGATCTGCTCGTGGTGGGAGACCTGCTCCAGCAGGTCGTAGCGGCCGACCAGGTCCTGGGCGCGCTCGTAGCCGAGCGAGGCGACGACCTGCTTGACCTCCTCGCCCATCGCGCCGAAGAAGCGGGCGCAGCTCTCCGCCGCCCCGTCGACCTCCTGCGGGGTGAACTTCTTCAGCCCGTGCTCCTGCGCCTGCTCGGTCGTCTCGATCTGCGTCGCGATGCCGACGTGGCAGGTGTCGAGCTGGCAGCCGCGGCAGATCGTGCAGCCGAGGCTGACCATCGCCAGCGTGCCGAAGCCGACCCGGTTGGCGCCGAGGCAGTGCAGCTTGACGATGTCGTGGCCGGTGCGGTAGCCGCCGTCGGCCCAGATCTCGACCCGGTTGCGCAGGCCGGCCTCCATCAGCGCCCGGTGAACGGCGCGGGTGCCGACGTCCGAGGGCAGGCCGACGTGGCGCAGGGCGTGCTGGCGGGCGGCGCCGGTGCCGCCCTCGAAGCCCGAGAGCGTGATGATGTCGGCGCCGGCCTTGGCGATCCCGAGGCCGATCGTGCCGATGTTCGGCACGACGGGGACCTTGACCGAGACGCGCACGTCCGGGTTGACCGTCTTCAGCTCGTCGATCAGCTCGGCCAGGTCCTCGATCGAGTAGAGGTCGTGGTTGTTGGACGGCGAGATCAGGTCGGTGCCGGGCGAGGCGTTGCGCGCCGCGGCGACCTTCGCGGAGACCTTCTTGCCGGGCAGGTGGCCGCCCTCGCCGGGCTTCGCCCCCTGGCCGATCTTGATCTCGGCGACGTAGGAGGAGTTGATCATCTCCGCCGAGACGCCGAAGCGGCCCGAGGCGACCTGCTGGCCGCGCCATTTGCGGTACTTCCCGTACATGTCGCGGATCTCGCCGCCCTCGCCGTTGACGCAGAGCACGTTGATCGCCTTCGCCGCCTCCGCGTAGGCGCGGAAGGCGGGCTCGGACTGCGAGCCGAAGCTCATCGAGGAGATCACCACCGGGTAGTCGTGGTGGCCGACGCCGGCGTCGACGACCGCGGGGTCGACCGGCTCGCGGTCCCCCTTGAGGCCCATGATGTGGCGCATCGAGATCGGGCTCTGGGCCTCCAGGTCGCGCACCTTCTCGCTGTATTCGGCGTAGTCGCCGGAGCCGTTGGCGGTCGCGATCGCCGCCTTGTAGACCTTCGGGTAGAAGCGGAACGTCTTCGCCGGTTTGGCCCCGTCCTCGTCGCCGGCGAGGATGCGGGTGCGTTCGTTGGAGCTCTCGTCGAGCGCGGCGAAGCCGATGCCGCCCTTCTCCGAGGCGGCGAAGGCCTCGGTCTGGAAGATCTCGGCCAGCTCCGGCCGCACGCCGATCGAGGAGAACTGGCGCGCGTAGCCGCGCACCTCGTGGATGCCGATCGTCGAGATCACTTTCTCGATCCCCTTGGCCAGCGCCGCGCAGAGGTTGCCGATGTCGGTGCGGTAGTCCTCGACGCAGATCACCTCGACCATCGTGTACGGGCAGACGCCGTTGGCGCCGAGGCCGAGCGCCAGCATCGTGTCGTGGACGTTGCGGATCGCCGCCGAGCGCAGGACGATGCCGCAGCGGCGGCGCAGGTTCTCCTCCCCGGGCTCGACCCGGAACTGCTTCAGCGCCTGGTCGACGGCGGAGACCGCGAGGTGCGGGTCGAGGAAGCGCCGCTCGCCGTCGTAGACGGTGCGGTCGGTCAGCACCAGCAGCTCGGCGCCGTCGCGGACCCGCTTCACCGCCTCCTGCTTGATCCGCTCGATCGCGCCCTTGGTCGTCTCCGACTCCAAGAGGGAGATGTCGACGGCGCCGGCGCGGCCGCGGAACTCCTCCCAGAGGTCCTCCAGCAGGTAGGTCTGGTTCTCGCGCGCGATCGCCCGGTAGGTCTTGTCGGAGAGCGGCGCCATCCCGTGGTGGCCGCCGAGGATCACCGGGAACGAGGTCTCGATCGTGCCCGTGTCCTCGCCCGCCACGTCGATCGAGGGGCGGCGGCCGAAGACCGAGCGGGTCGAGAAGTGCTCCATCTCGCGCTCGCGGTCGATCGCCGGGTTGGTGACGACGGCGACCGTCTCCTTGAAGTAGTCGGCGAGGTTCTGGCGCTCCGGCGAGAGCGCCGCGAGCGGGCCGTCGTAGCCGAGCGAGCCGACCGGCTCGGCCCCGTTGGAGGCCATCTGCTGGACCAGTTTGACGTCGTCGCGCTGCCAGCCGAAGCCGGCGAGGATACGGTCCTCGACCTTGACCGGCTCTTCCGGGCCGGCGTCGGAGTAGCCGGGCACGTCGCCGCCCTCGAGCGGGCCGCCGGTCTCCAGCGCCCGGTCGTAGGGACCGGCCTCGGCGGCGCCGTTGCGCGCCAGCCAGCGGTCGCGGACGATCCGCAGCATCTCGTCGTGCGGGCGCAGGGTCGAGCGCCGCGCCTCGCGGTCGATCTCCACCATCGCCTTCTCGCCCGGGGCGAGCGGCTTCGGCTCGGAGACCATCTCGGCGACGGCGACGACGCCGGGCTCGGAGCTGAAGACGAAGTCCTCCCCGGTCTCCACCTGCCAGAGCGGGCGCAGGCCGAGCGCGTCGGCGGAGAAGGCGCACTCGTCGCCGTGGCGGGCGATCAGCGCCACCGGGCCCTGGGCGAACGGCCCCATCGCCTGGCGCAGGTACATGTAGAAGCGGTGCAGGTCGTCGGGCAGCGAGCGGATCTCGTTGACGATCGGCGGCACGACCATCTCCATCGCCTCGGCGAGGCTGAGCCCGTCGCGGCTGACCAGCGTGGCGATCGTGCGGTTGAGGTCCTGGGAGTCCGAGGAGCCGGGCTGGATCGGCACGCCGAGCATCCGCGCCTCCTGGCGCAGCTGGGCGATCGTGTTGATCTCGCCGTTGTGGCCGAGCACCGAGAAGGGCTGCACGCGCTTGAACGAGGGCCAGGTGTTGGTCGAGTAGCGGTTGTGGCCGAAGGCGCCGATCGTCTCGAAGCGCTCGTCGCGCAGGTCGGGGTAGTACTCGCCGAGCACGTTCGGCGCTCCCATCACCTTGTAGACGCAGATCGTCGCCGAGAGCGAGGGGATGTGGACGTCGAGCTCGCGCTCGAGCTCGATCAGCAGGTCGAAGAGGACGCGGTCGCGGTTCGAGGCGTCGGCGACCAGGCCGCCGACCTGCCAGAAGTGCGGCTCCTCCTCGCGCGCGGTCGGGCCGAGGGCGGGCGAGTTCACGGCGCCGAGGCGCTCGGCGAGGATGCGGAAGCCGCCGGCGCCGAGGATCTCGCGCGCGTCGTGCTGGACCTTCTCCAGGTCCTGCGAGCGCTCGACGAAGACGTGGGCGACGGCGAACGCGTCGTCGAGCGTCAGCGAGGGGTCGTGGCCGCCGGCGCGGACCTCCTCGGCCCAGATCTTGCGCGGGATGTCGACCAGCAGTCCGCAGCCGTCGCCCTCCCCGTCGACGTTGCCGGCGCGGTGCAGCATCTTCCCCAGCGCCGGGATCGCCCGCTCGACCGGTTCGTGGCTCGGCGTCGCGTCCTTGCGCACCGAGGCATAGATCGCGCAGGCGTCCTTGTCCTCGACGCTGGGCGGCGAGACTAGCGGCCGGTAGGCGCGCTCTGGCGAGTAGCGGACATCACCGCTCGCGCGCGCTCCGTCGGAAGAAGTCAGATTGCGATTCCGACTCCGCGCGCGCTCACCGTTGAACCATGACTGGGCACCAGACGACATCTCTACCTCCCGGTTTCCGTGCCTTCTTCGAGCGGGCACGCGACGGGTTGACAGGTTGCCGGATTATAGGGCGAGGCAAGGCCACGCCCAAACGCGGTCGAGTTTATCGCCGCGTAGCGGGGAAAACCTCGACCGCGGTCGCCCCTCAGGCCCAGGACATCGGCTCGTAGCCGCCGCTGGGGTCGACGCCGATCAGCAGGGCGGTGACGGGGGCGTCGGAGCGGTTGAGGATCGTGCGGGTCGCCGGGGGCTCGATCGAGGCGAAGGTGCCGGCGGGGGCCGGGTGCTCTTCGCCCTCGATCTTGAGCACCGCGTCGCCTTCGAGGATCGCGTAGAGCTCGACCTGGCCGCTCCCGGCCTCGTCGTGCTCGGGAATCTGGCCGCCGGGGCCGATCTCGACCAGGTTGAAGCCGAAGGCCGAGGTGCCGAGCGCCTTGCGCGCGAGCTTCCAGGTCGCCTCGCCCGAGCCCTCCATCGACTCGAACTCGTCGCGGTGCTTGATCGTGTAGCCGCCGGCCATCTGGACTCAGCCCCCCAGGCTCGGTTCGAGGGCGTTCCTGGCGAGCACCGTCGGCCTGCCGTGGGGGTAGGGGACGGTGCCGATGTTGTTGCCCGGGCCCGGTTCGAAGCCCCGGGTCGAGCCGATCACATGCTTGCCGTCGGTGGTGAAGCCGGTGCCGATGAAGCCCTGCTCGGTCGCTTCGACCAGCGGACGCTGGGCGCCGGTCTTCGGGTTGACCGCGACCGCGTAGGTCAGGTCCTGGCCGCCGAACTGGGCGAGCAGGCGGTTGCCGGCGGATGACCATGCGGTTGGCGTGAGGCCCTGCGCCAGCGGGCTCACCTTGGTGTGGGTGAGGCGCCTCACCTGCTTCCCGGCCGGGTTCATCAGGAAGAGCTCGTTCTTGGGACCGTACCTGCGCTGCTTCGCGCCGAGCTGCCTGGCGAAGACGATCCTGCCGTTCGGTCCCCAGACGGGACTGGTCGAGCGATGGTCGCGGGTGAGGCGGTTCGGCGGGTTGCCGGTCTCGGTGCTGACTCGAAAGACGTCGCTGCGCGGCGGGTACCTTTCGCTTGGCGCACGTCCGTAGACGAGCTGCCCGCCTTCGGGATCGAAGCTGACGCCGTTGAAGTAGCCCCTGGCGATGGTTCGCTGGGCGCCGGTCACGGTGTCGATCAGGGCGAGGCGCTGCCTACCGAGATCGGGACCGAGCACCGCGGCCACCGACTTCGAGTCGGGCGACCAGGCGAAGACGTAGGGGTTGCGCCAGCCCTTGACCAGCGTGCTCGGCGGGGCGCTGCGGTCGGCCGGCGCCAGCACCAGTTCCGGCTGCGCCCTGCGCCCGGTCCCTTCGTGCATCAGGGCGACGATCTGCCCGTCGGGCGAGACCCGCGGGTTGGTCCCGGCGACGAGAACCCGGCCTTCCGAGCCGTCGTCGGCAGCAACCCAGACGAGCGGATGAAACGGATGCCGGACGAAGGCGAGCGTCGCGTGGGCGGTGCCCGGGAGCGCGAGAACGGCGGTGGACAGGGCGGCGAGGGCGGCCAGCTTGAGCTTTTGCACCGGTCGATCGTATTACCGCGAGCGGCCCACGTCGAGGGCGGGCCGGACGCCCGTCCTAAGAGTCTCTACAGCTCCGGCACGTCGGCGCCGTGCGGGGTGAAGGGGACGCGGCGGACTTCGGCCCAGCCCTGGCAGCGACTCTCCAGCTCGGCGCTGACCTTGCCGGCGTCCTGCCAGGTGGTCCAGACGAGCACGGTCGGGCCGGCGCCGGAGATCGTCGCGCCGAGCGCGCCGAGCTCCGGGGCGGCCTCCACCAGCTCCATCGAGCGCGGGTAGAGGTCGCGGCGGCGCGGCTGGTGGATGCGGTCGACCAGGCCGCTGGCCAGCAGGTCGAGGTCGGCGTCGCGCAGGCCGAGCACCAGGCGCGAGGCGGCGGCGACGTTCGCCACCGCGTCGGCGAGCGGCAGCTCGGCCGGGATAGCCTCGCGGGCGCGCTCGGTCGGCACCTCCTCGTCGGGGACGACGAGGATGCCCTCGAGGCCGCTCGGCGGGTCGAAGCGGGCGGCCCGCGGCAGGTCCGCCGGATCGCGGTCGCAGACGACGAAGCCGCCGTGGATCGCCGCGGCGACGTTGTCCGGATGCCCCTCGATCTCGCTCGCCCGCGCGAGCAGCTCCTCGCGGCTCAGCGCCAGCTCGTAGAGGTGGTCGGCGGCGACCAGGCCGGCGACGATCGCCGCGGCGCTGGAGCCGAGCCCGCGACCGAGCGGGATCGTCTGCCTGAGGCGGAACGAGATGCCATCGGCGGGGTGCAGCGTCTCGAACGCCCGCACCAGCAGGTTGTCGCGGCCGGACGGCAGGTCGAGTCCACCCGGGTCGAAGCAGAGCTTTCCCGTCTCCTCGACCTCGAGCTCGAGGAAGAGGTCGAGCGCCGCCGCCATCACGTCGTAGCCCGGCCCCAGGTTGGCCGAGGAGGCGGGGACGCGGACCAGCCGGCGCCGCGCGGTCATCTCAGTCGAACACCGCGCGCTCGACCGCGCTCAGGTCGTTCTCGCAGTTGACCACCTGCGGGGCTTTGGAGAGCGCCGTGTCGGGGTCCTTGAGGCCGTGGCCGGTGAGCACGCAGACGACCGACTCGGGCGGCGCCGCATCCTCGGCGACGGGCAGGCCGTGGGCGAGCAGGCCGGCGACCGAGGCGGCAGAGGCGGGCTCGCAGAAGACGCCCTCGCTGGCCGCGAGCCAGCGGTAGGCGTCGAGGATCTGCTCGTCGGAGACGGCGGCGACGCGGCCGCGCGAGGCGGTGAAGGCGGCCATCGCCTCCTCCCAGCGGGCGGGGTTGCCGATCCGGATCGCCGAGGCGACGGTCTCGGGGTCGGCGACGGGCGCGCCGTGGACGAGCGGCGCCGCCCCCTCGGCCTGGAAGCCGTAGACGACCGGCGCCGCGCCGAGCTCCTCGAAGCCGCGCCACCAGGCGGTCACGTTGCCGGCGTTGCCGACCGGGATCGCCAGCGCGCCCGGCGCCTCGCCGAGCTCCTCGACCACCTCGAAGGCCGCCGTCTTCTGGCCCTCGATGCGGTAGGGGTTGACCGAGTTGACCAGCTCGATCGGGTGCTTCCGCGAGAGCGCCCGGACGAGCTGCAGCGCCTCGTCGAAGTTGCCGCGCAGGGCGATCACGCGGGCGCCGTGCATCAGCGCCTGCGCCAGCTTGCCGATCGCGATCTTGCCCTCGGGCACGATCACCGCGCCGCGCATCCCGGCGCGCGCCGCGTAGGCGGCGGCGCTCGCCGCGGTGTTGCCGGTCGAGGCGCAGATCACCGCCTCCGCCCCCCTCCCCTTGGCCCGCGAGACCGCCACCGTCATCCCCCGGTCCTTGAACGACCCGGTGGGGTTGGACCCTTCGAACTTGAGGAATGCCTGAACACCGAGACGATCGGACAACCTCTCGGCCTCGATCAGTGGAGTGGACCCCTCATTGAGGGTGACGACCGGATCATCAGGCTCAAGCGGCAATCGATGCCGAAAACGACAAATGAGCGATTCAGGCATGGACGGCTCCGAAAACCGGACAGATCAAACGAACTCCTCCTCGATCACGCGGATATAGCGCGGCGCGGAACGCAGGTCGGGCGACCCGCCGATCCGCTCGACCGCCGCGACGAACTTCGACTCCAGGCACTCGTGGACGACCATCACCAGGCGCGCGTCGCCGCCGGTCCCGCGCTGCACGACGCTCTTCACCGAGACGTCGCTCTCGCCCAGCACCTGGGCGATCCGGGCGAGCACGCCGGGCTCATCGGCGACCTCGAGGTGCAGGTAGAAGGAGGAGCTGACGTCGGTGACGATCGGCAGCCGCTCGCTCGCGTCGCTGACCGGCGCCTCGCCGGCGACGATCGAGACCAGGTCGCCGAGCACCGCCGAGGCGGTCTCGACGCCGCCCGCGCCCGGCCCCGACATCGTCACCTCGGTGATCGCGGGCGCCTCGACCATCACCGCGTTGAACGGGCCGCCGACCGGCGACAGCGGGTGGCCGCCGTACAGGAAGCAGGGGAAGACGCGGACGCTGACGCCGCCGTCGCGCCGCTCGGCGACGCCGAGCAGCTTCAGCGAGAGGTCGAGCTCCTTGGCGTAGGCGAGGTCGTCGGGCTGGATCGCCTCGATCCCCTCGAAGGCGACCTGGTCGAGCGTCACCGGCGTGTGGAAGGCGAGCCGCGCGAGGATCGCCATCTTCGCCGCCGCGTCGGCGCCGTTGACGTCGTCGGTCGGGTCGGCCTCGGCGTAGCCGAGCTCCTGCGCCCGCGCCAGCACCTCGCCGTAGGCGGCGCCGCTGGCGGCCATCTCGCTGAGGATGAAGTTGGTCGTGCCGTTGACGATGCCGAAGACCTTGTCGATCCGAGTGACGCCGAAGCTCTCCTGGATCGTGCGCACGATCGGGATCACGCCGGCGACCGCGGCCTCGAAGCGCAGCTGCACGCCCGCCTCGCGGGCGACCCCGAAGAGCTCCTCGCCGTGCTGGGCGAGCAGCTGCTTGTTGGCGGTGACCACGGGGCGCCCGGCGCGCAGCGCGTCGAGCACGTAGGCGCGCGCCGGGTCGGTGCCGCCGATCAGCTCGACGACGACATCGGAGCGCTCGAGGATGTCGCCGAAGTCGCCCTCGCCGCGGGTCAGCGTGCCGGCGATCTCGGGGCGGCGGCCGGTCGCCGCCTCGACAGCGTCCGCGCGCTCGGCGAGCAGCGCGGCGAAGGCGCCGCCGACCGTGCCGCGTCCGAGCAGCCCGATGCGGACCGGCTCAGACATCCCGGGAGGTCAGGTCCTCGTAGGACTCGCGGCGGACGACGACGCGCGCCTCGCCGTCGCGGCAGAAGATCACCGGCGGCCGGGTGACGCCGTTGTAGTTGCTCGCCATCGCGTGGCCGTAGGCGCCGGTCGCCGGGGTGACGAGGACGTCGCCGACCGAGGGGGCGGCGAGCGTCGCGTCGCGCACGATCACGTCGCCGGACTCGCAGTGCATGCCGGCGATCGTCGCCGTCGTATCCGGCGCGGCGCCGGCGCGGTCGGCGATCAGCGCCTCGTAGCGCGAGCCGTAGAGCATTGGCCGCAGGTTGTCCGACATGCCGCCGTCGACGGCGACGTAGGTGCGCACGCCGGGGACCTCCTTGACCGTGCCGACGCGGTACGCGGTGAGGCCGGCGTTGGCGACCAGCGAGCGCCCCGGCTCGACCAGGATCCGCACGCCCTCGCCGAAGACCTCGCGCACGCCGGCGACCTTGACCCCGACGTAGGAGTCGATCGAGGGGGGCTCGTCCTCGGCGGTGTAGGCGATGCCGAGGCCGCCGCCGACGTTGACCAGCCGGCACCACTCGCCGGCCAGCCCGCCGAGCGCGCGGATCGCAAGGGTGTAGGGCTCGAGCTCGAAGATCTGCGAGCCGATGTGGGCGTGCAGCCCGACCAGGTTGAGCGTGTCGGAGGCGAGCACCCGCTCGATCGCCCGCGCCGCGAGCCCGTCCTCGAGCCCGAAGCCGAACTTCGAGTCGAGCTGGCCGGTGGTGATGTAGTCGTGGGTCGACGGCTTGATTCCCGGGGTGACGCGGATCAGCACGTCCTGGCGACCCTCCAGCAGGCGCTCGCAGCGCTCGATCTCGTCGAAGGAGTCGAGGATCAGGTGGCCGACCCCGGCGCGGGCGGCGAAGCGGATCTCCTCGTCGCTCTTGTTGTTGCCGTGCATGTGGATGCGCGCCGGGTCGAAGCCGGCGCGCAGCGCCATGTGCAGCTCGCCGCCCGAGGCGACGTCGACCGAGAGGCCCTCCTCGGCGAACAGCCGGTAGGCGGCGGTGCAGGGGAAGGCCTTGCTGGCGAAGAGGACTTCGAAGTCGGAGGCCCGCCGGGCGAAGGCGTCGCGGTAGGCGCGCGCCCGCGTACGCATCTCCTCCTCGGCGTAGACGTAGGCGGGCGTGCCGTGCTCGGCGGCGAGCTCGACCACGTCGCAGCCGCCGACCTCGAGGTGGCCCCGCTCGTCGACCCGGCTGCCCGCCGGGTAGACCGGCGAGCCCGCGATCGGGTCGACCACCGCTGCCTCTCCGTGCTCCGACATCGCACGGCATTGTGACGGTAAGGGGCGCTCCTGGGACTAGCGGCTGCCGCCGAGCAAACCGCCGACCGTTTCCCCGGCGCCTTCGACGGTCTGGTCGACCGTCTGGCCGACGACCGATTCCGGCCCGGCGGCTTTTTCGACCACGCCTTCGACCGCTTCGGTGACGCCGCCTTCGCCGAGCGCGCCGCCGGTCGCTTCGTCGACGCCTTTGACGGTTTCGTCGACCGCGTTGGTGACCGTTTCGGAGGGGGAGGAGCCGCCGCCGGATTCGCCGGCGCCCCCGTTGCCGCCCGAGGGGTTGGTCGCGCCGCCCGAGCCGCCACCGGTCGAGGCCGAGCCGCCGGAGGCCGAGCCCGAACCGCCGGGGGAGCCGCCGGGGATCGAATGCGAGCCGCCGCCGGTCGAGGGCGAATGCGAGGTCGGGGCGGGTGCCTCCGCGGTGGGCGCGCTCGCGGTCGGGGGTCGACTGGCGGGCGAGATCAAGCCGGCGACGGACCGAGAATCGCCACCGCTCTTGCGTCCAACCTTGGTCGTCGCACCAGGCGCTGCGGCTTCGCCAGCTCCAAGACCAATTGCGGCCCTCGGCTTCACCGGATGAGCAGCCGAGACCGCCGTGGCGCCCGAGTCTCCTTCCGCTAGGCCGGTCAAAGGCCAGTCTCGTAGCGCCTGCAAAGAGACGAGCGCAATAAAGACAACGATTGCCGCGGCGATCAGGCTGGTTGCGGAAACGGCGCCGACGAGGTACGTACGAGCCTGACGAATCATCAGCCACCTCCTACCCGTAGGTTCGCATCCACTGCAACGATATTCAACTTCCTAATAATTTTAGGTAATGAGCCCCGACTGGAATTAGCGCGAGACCGGGAAGGTCGATGACCAAGCGAGACGGTCACGACACGAGTTCCACGTAGCAGCGCTACGTGGAATCTCGGGGAGGGGCCGTATCGCGCAGCGTCACTCGGCCTTATCCGGGCCGCGGTAATTCCAGTCGGGGCTCATAGATAGCCCAGGGGGTCGGTCGGCGCCCCGTTGATCCGCACCTCGAAGTGCAGGTGGTCGCCGAAGCAGTGGCCGGTGCAGCCGACGTAGCCGATCGTGTCGCCCTGGGAGACGCCCTGGCCGGCGCCGACCGCGAACGAGGACTGGTGCGCGTAGCAGGTCTGCAGGCCGCCGCCGTGGTCGAGGCAGGTGAAGTTGCCGTAGCCGCCGCTTTCGCCTTCGCCCTGCTGCAGGATCACCGTGCCCGAGGCGGCCGCGCGGATCGGCGTGCCGGCGGGGACGGCGATGTCGATCCCCTCGTGCATCCGGCCCCAGCGCATGCCGAAGCCGGAGACGACGGGGCCGTCGACGGGCCAGATCAGCTGGCCCGAGCCGTGGCGGATCGGCCCGGCCGGCAGCGGCGCCGAGGCCGACGCCTGGAGCGTCGCGGTCAGTTCCGCCTGGATCGCCGCGACCGAGCCCTCGAGGTCGCTCTCGGCGCTGCTGACCTTGGCCAGCGCCGCCTCGCGGCTGCGCCGCGCGGCGACGAGCTTCGACTGGCGCCGCTGCACGGCCGAGCGCGCGTCGGCGAGCGTCCGCTCTTCGGCGGCGATCGCGTCGCGCGCCGCTTCGATCCGGTCCTTGGCCGAGCGCAGCCTGGCGACCATGCGCTTCACCCGGTCGCGCAGGTCGCGCACCCGGGAGACCACCGCTTCGTCGAGCCCGTTGATCCGCTTGAGGTACTCGCTGCGGTTGACCAGCTCTTCGTAGCCGCCCGCTTCGACAAGCACGCTGAGGATGTCCGGCGTCCCCGACTCGTAGATCGCCACGAGGTGCGCGCGCAAGGAGACCAGCGCCCGCTTGAGCCGCGCGCGCATGACCGCCAGGTGCTTCTTGCCGACGTCGAGCTCGGCCTGAGCCGAGTCGAGCTCGGCCTGCTTGGCTTCGAGCCGAGCCCTCACCGCGGCCTCGCGCGAGCGCAGCGCGGCGACCTCCCCCGTCAACCGCTCGATCTTCGACCTGTAGCGCGAGATCGTCGAGGTCAGCACACCCTTCCGCTCCCGAACCTTCGACAGCTTCGCCTCCTTGGCATGAAGCTTCGCTTCGAGGTCCTTGGCCGGCGCCGCAGCTGGGACGGGCAGCATCAAAAAAGCCGCAGCAAGAGCCGCGGCCGAATAAGCCTTGATCATCGCCGAAAAGGCTAGCGGTGTCGATCGGCGCAGATGCAACCGGGCTTGCGAGGGGCGCCGGGGTCCCTCCCCGGGAACTTGTGAGCCGGCAGGCGATCGGTCCCTGGCCCCGCAACCGGCGGCGGGTTTCCGGGGAGGGACCCCGGCGCCCCGCCTACCCCCGGCGCCGGGTTCCCGGGGAGGGACCCCGGCGCCTCGGCCCCACCTACGCCGCCACAGGCTCCTTGGCGGCCGCCTTCTCCGCCTCCTCGACCACTTCGGCCGCATACCCCAACCGCTCGGCGTATTCCGCCGCCTGCATGCGCGAGATGACCATCCGCTGGATCTCCGCCGTGCCCTCGAACAGCTGGTAGATCTTGGCGTCGCGGAAGAACTTCTCCAGCGGGCACTCGACGCTCCAGGCCGCGGGGCCGACCAGGTCCATCAGCGTCGTCGTCGCCCACATCGCCACGTCGCCGCCCTTGAGCTTGGACATCGAGCCCTGGCCGCCGCGCATCGGGATCCCGTTGCGGCCCATCCAGGCGGCGCGCTGGACGAGCAGGCGGGCCGCTTCGATCTCGGTCGCGACGTCGGCGAGCGTCTGCTGGATGCGCTGCTGCTGGAGCAGCGGCCTGCCTTCCTCGGAGCGACCGTCGAGGTGCTCGAGCGTCCACTCGTAGGCAGCCTGGGCGATGCCGAGCGCCGAGGCGCCGACGATCGGCCGCGTGATCTCGAAGGTCGCGAGCGCGTCGGCGCCGCGTGACTTCTTGCCTTCGCGGCCGCGCTGCAGCTTCTTCTCCAGCTTCTCCTCGCCGCCGAGCAGGTTCTCGGCCGGGATGCGGCAGTCCTCGAGGATCACCTCGGCGGTGTGCGAGGCGCGGATCCCGAGCTTCGACTCCTTCTTGCCCTGGCTCAGCCCGGGGGTGTCCTTGCCGACGACGAAGGAGGCCTGTCCGCGCGTGCCGAGGCTCGGGTCGACGGTGGCGACGACGACGTGCACGTCGGCGATCCCGCCGTTGGTGATGAAGACCTTGGTCCCGTTGAGCACCCACTCGTCGCCGTCGCGCACGGCGGTCGTCTTCAGGCTCTTCACGTCGGAGCCCGCCTGCGGCTCGGTGACCGCGTAGGCGCCGAGCTTGATCTCCTCGACGGTGCCGAAGCACTCCGGCACCCAGCGTGCGATCTGCTCGGGGGTGCCCGAGGAGGCGATCCCGGCGGCGGCGAGCCCGGAGCCGTTGATCGCCAGCGCGGTGCCCGCGCAGCCCCAGTGGAACTCTTCGGCGCCGATCACCTGCAGCTGCCCCTCGGAGTCGGCGGCGTTGCGCTGGATCGACTCCAGCGTGCCGAAGCCCTGCTTGCGGGCCTCCTTGATGACCTCCCAGGGAGTGCTCTCCTCTTCGTCGTGCCTGCGCGCGGCGGGACGGATCACGTCGCGGGCGAACGCCCGCGTGCGCTCCCTGTACTCCTGCTGCTCGTCGTTCAGTGCGAAATCCATCCGTCCCCCTCGTCGAAGCGCGTTCAGGTCATTGATTGACTGGTCAGTCAACCGGTTCACGGAGTCTAGCTGACCGACCAGCCAGTCCTCTGCCGCCGACCTGTGGCGCCTTTGTGCCGCTCAGCGGTGGAAAGGCGCCACAGCGCGAGGGGGTAGCGTTGCGGCCGATGACGCGGCCGATCAACGCCGATGTGCCCGTGGCGCGGGCCCCGCGGGAGCGGCCCGACGAAATGTCGCCTCCGCCGCCGCCGCGGCGGCCGGCGAAGCCGAAGCGGCGCCGCAAACCGGTGCCGGGCGCGCTGAAGGCGGTCGCGGGGCTGTTCGTGCTGGCGATCGTCTTCATCGTCGCCGCGATCCTCGGCGGCGGGGGCGGAGGCGGCGGAGAGCAGGCGACGGAAGCTCCGGCGCCGGTCAGCGAGGCGCCCGGCACCCCTGCCGAGGCGCCCGCTGCCGTGCCGGAGGAACTGGGCTACCCGGCTTTCGCCACCGCGAACACGACCCGCGTCGGCGGCGCCGACCCGGCCTCGACCGCGGCGGCGGTGGCGCTCGCCGTCTACCCCTCGGCCCAGCCCGCGCAGCGTCCGGCGGCGGTCGCGGTCGTCGACGCGGACGACTGGCGCACGGCGATCGCCGCCGCGGCGCTGATGGCGCCGCCGGTCGGCGCGCCCCTGCTCGTCTCCGAAGCCGGCGGGATGCCCGACCCGAGCGCCGAAGCGCTCGCCGCGCTCGACCCAGCCGGCGATGGCGACACCGGCGGCGCCGAGGTCTTCGCGCTCGGCGCCGCCGACACGCCGGACGACCTGCGCACGCACCGCCTGCGCGCCGGCGGCGCGGCGGGCGCCGCGGCGATCGCCGCCTTCCGCGAACGGCTCACCGGCTCGCCGCCCCGGCACATCGTCCTCGCCCCGAGCGCCGACCCCGGCTTCGCGATGCCGGCGGCGGCCTGGGCGGCGCGCTCGGGCGACGCCGTCCTCTTCAGTGCACCGCGAGCGCTGCCGAAGCCGACGGCGGCGGCGCTGAAGCGCCACCCGCGCACGCCCGTCTTCGTGCTCGGCCCCTCCTCGGCGATCTCCTCCGGCGTGGTCCGCGAAGTCGCCAAGCTCGGCCCCAGGGTGCGACGCGTCTCCGGCGAGGACCCGGTCGCCAACGCGATCGCGCTGGCGCGCTACTCGGAAGGCGGCTTCGGCTGGAACGTCAACGACCCGGGGCACGGCTTCGTCGTCAGCGCCGCCTCCGACCCGCTCGACGCGGCCGCCGCGGCGCCGCTATCGGCCTCCGGCGCCTGGGGGCCGTTGCTGCTCAGCGGCGACGCCGCTACGCTTCCGGCGGCGCTGCGCAGCTATCTGCTCGACGTCAAGCCGGGCTACACCAACGACCCGACCCGCGCCTTCTACAACCACGTCTGGGTGATCGGAGACCAGGAAGCGATCAGCGTGAACGAGCAAGCGGAAATCGACCAGCTGGCCGCCCTGGCGAAGATCGGCGGGGAAGGCGGCGAACGGTGAGCGAGGCGGAGAACCCGAACCTGCTGGGCGGCGCCCACAAGGTCACCGCCGAGGACGTCCGCGCCCTCGCCGGCGCCTCCACTCCCCACTTCGCGCTGCAGGTGCGCAACCGCATCCGCCGCCTGATCGAGCCGCTGCCGGCCGGCCACCCCGCCCGCCTGGAAGGTGAGCGCAAGATCGCCGCCCTGGAGGATCTCGCCGAGCACAGCGGCGACCCGCGCGGCACGATGGGCATCGGCCACCACTGAGGAGGAACCGTGAGCGAAGCGATCGAGCAGGGGTTCAAGGAGGGCGACAAGGTCTGGGTCGAGGACGGCGAAGGCCGTCACCACCCCGGCGTCTACGTCGGCGCCAACGAAGCCTCCGGCTGGTTCGGCGGCGGCCCCAGCGCCTACGTCGTGCATCCCGAGGGCCACCAGGCCGAGGTCGTCTCGACCTTCCGGATCACGCCGCGCGACGAGTAGCTCGTTTCCTGCTTTTTCCACACGGGGGTGTGGTCAAGGTAGAAAGCGCTTCAGGCGCCTGGGCCGAAGGCGTCGATCAGGCGGTTCTGGTACTCGCTCAGCTCCTCGGGCGAGATGAAGTAGGTGGGCGGGGTGAGGAAGAGGCCGTCGGCGCGCTCGGCGGTCGCCTCGACGCGGGCGCGGACCTTGTCGAGCGGCCCGGCGGCGCAGTAGGCGTCGACCATCTCGTCGCTGATCGCGGCGGGGACGGCGGCGAGGTCGCCGCGACGGAACGCCTCGCCCGCGGCGACGGCGTTGTCGGCGAAGCCGTGCAGCTCCCAGAGCGGCATGTAGGTCTTGACGGTGGCGTAGAAGGAGATCGTGCGGCGCGCCATCTCGAGCGCCCGCTCCTCGTCGTCGTCGATCGCGCAGCAGACGGTCGGCAGGTAGTCGAAGCTCGCCCGCTCGCGGCCGGAGCGCTGCAGGCCCTGCTCGAAGGAGGAGACGACGACCTCGTCGATCCAGCGCAGGCTCTGGATCGGGTGGCCGATCAGCCCGTCGGCGACGTCGCCCGCCATCCGGCACATGCCGCCCTGCACGCCGGCGGTGTAGATCGGCACCGACTCGCGCGGCGCCGGGTGCGGGCGCACCCAGCCCCTGATGTCGATGTCGTAGTAGGAGCCCTCGAAGCGGATCGGCTCGCCGGCGCCCGCCTGGGACATGATCAGGCGCGTCGCCTCGATCGCCTCGCGCAGGTGCGGCGCCGGCTTGCCGTACTCGGCGTTGTGCCAGGTTTCGTTCAGCCGCTTGACGCCCGAGCCGAGCCCGAGGCGGAAGCGCCCGCCCGACATCTCGTCGACGTCGAGCGCCGAGACGGCGACGATGAAGGGGCTGCGGGTGAAGGCCCAGGCGATCCCGGTGGCGACGCCGATCTTCTCGGTGCGCCCGGCCAGGTACGCGGCCTGGGTGACCGAGGAGCGGAACAGCTCCGGCGCCCAGACGCACTCGACCCCGGCCGCCTCGGCGCGCTTCGCCTCCGCCTCGAGGTCGGCGACGGTCGTGCCGATCGCGGCGACCGAGATGCGGTCGAGCGCCGTCAACCCCCGGACCCACCCCCCGCCGTAGAGGTTTTCACCGGATCGCGGTTCAAACCTCTACGGCGGCCGGTTGCTCGGCGAGAACGAGGTCGGCGACGCGCTCACGGTGCCAGCTCGCGGTGCCGAAGGTCGCCGCGTTGGCCTTGCCGCGCTTGAGGAAGAAGTGCAGGTCGTGCTCCCAGGTGAAGCCGATGCCGCCGTGCACCTGGATCGAGGCGTCGGGCACGCGCCAGCCGGCGTCGGAGGCGTAGGCCTTGGCCATCGAGGCGGCGAGCGCCAGCGACTCGGGCTCGGCGTCCGCCGCCCAGGCGGCACCGTAGACGGCCGAGCGCGCGTTCTCGGTCTCCAGGAGCATCTGCGCGCAGCGGTGCGAGACCGCCTGGTAGGCGCCGATCGGGCGGCCGAACTGCTGGCGGTCCTTGGCGTACTCGACCGCCATCTCCAGCGTCCGCTGGGCGACCCCGGTCGACTCGGCAGCGATCGCCGTGCAGGCGCGCCAGAGCACCGGCAGGTAGTCCTCCTGCGCGCCGGCCAGCGTCGCCTCGGGCGGCACGCGGACGCCGTCGAAGCGCACCGAGTGGAGGCGGCGGGTGAGGTCGATCGACTTCTCCGGCGAAACCGTGACGCCCTCGGCCTCGCGCTCGACCAGGTGGCGGCGCCCGTCGGCGGTGGCGACGACGAGGAAGTCGGCGCCCGCCGCGTCCATCACCAGCACCTTCTCGCCGTCGAGCACGACGCCGTCGCCGTCCTCCCTCGCCTCCATGCCGAACTCGCCGATCGTCGCGCTCGTGCCGGCCTCGAAGAGGGCGACCGTGCCGCGCTTCTCGCCGCTCGCCAGCGGCGCCAGCCAGCGCTCGCGCTGCGCGTCGTCGCCGACCGTCGCCAGGACCAGACCGGCGACGGTGTTGGAGAGCAGCGGCGAGGGGGCGAGCGCGTAGCCCATCTCCTCGAAGAGCACCGCGAGGTCGACGACGCCGAGTCCCTGACCGCCCCACTCCTCCGGCAGCGCCAGGCCGGGCCAGCCGAGCTCGGCCATCTCAAGCCAATCGGACTGGTCGAAGCCCTGCTCGCTCTCGGCCAGCTCGCGGATCCGCTCCGATTTGTAGCGCGAGGCGAGGAACTCCTTGGCAGTCGCCTTGATCGCCTGCTGCTCGTCGGTCAGATCGAAGTACACGGGACCCCTAACGCATCCTCGGCAGGCCGAGCACGCGCTCGGCGATGATGTTCTTGAGGATGTCCGTCGTGCCGCCCTCGATCGAGTTGGCGCGCGAGCGCAGGAAGCTGTACTGCCAGGCGCCGTTGGCGACCGCGTGCTCGGCGCCGCGTTCGAGCGGCGCGTAGGCGCCCTCGATGTCGAGCGCCAGCTCGGTCATCCGCTGGTTGATGTCGGCCCACTGCCACTTGCCGAGCGAGCCCTCGGGCCCCGGGATGCCGGACTGCATCGTCTTGGTCAGACCACGGTAGGCGTTGAGGCGCATCGTCTCGGCCTCGATCTGCAGCTGCGCGAGCCGCTGGCGGATCAGCGGGTCTTCGGCGGCGCTGTGGCCGTCGATCCGCGTCTCCCTTGCCAGGCGGCCGAGCCGCTTGAGGCTGTTGGCGATCTGGGCGATCGCGCCGAAGGCGAGGCCGGCGCGCTCGTTCATCAGCGTCGTGATCGCCACCGACCAGCCGTTGCCGACCCCGCCGACGACGTTCGCGTCGGGGATCCGCGCCTCCTCCATGAAGACCTCGTTGAACTCGCCCTCGCCGGTGATCTGCACCAGCGGCTTCGCCTCGACCCCCTCCTGCTCCATGTCCATCAGGAAGTAGGTGAGGCCCTTGTGCTTGGGCGCGTCGGGGTCGGTGCGGGCGACGAGCATGCACCACTTGGCGAACTGCGCCAGGGTCGTCCAGACCTTCTGCCCGGTGACCACCCATTCGTCGCCGTCCTTGACCGCCTTCGTCTTAAGCGAGGCGAGGTCGGAGCCGGACTCGGGCTCGGAGAAGCCCTGACACCAGATCTCCTCGGCGGTGAGGATCGGCTCCAGGTAGCGCCGCTTCTGCTCCTCGCTGCCGTGCGCGATCACCACCGGGCCGCCCATCGCCAGGCCGAGCACGTTGGCCGGGCTCGGCGCTTCGGCCCGCGCCGCCTCGCCGACGAAGATCGCCTGCTCGATCAGCGTGGCGCCGCGGCCGCCGTACTCCTTGGGCCAGGAGATCCCGGCCCAGCCCGCCTCGTGCAGCTTGCCCTGCCACTCGCGCCGGTAGGCGATCACCTCGTCGAGGCTGCTCTCCGGCTCGGGCCCCGGGTTGTTCTCCTCCAGCCAGGTCCGCACCTCGTCGCGGAACTCGCGCTCAGAGGGTGAGAGGCTGAGGTCCATCGCTCGGAGAGCCTACTGGCTGGACGGCCAGTCGCCTAGACGCGCTCGATCAGGGTGCCCGTGCCGAGACCGCCGCCGCAGCACATCGTGACCAGGCCCATCGACCTGTCGGAGCGCTCCAGCTCGTGCAGCAGGGTGGTGATCAGGCGGGCGCCGGTCGAGCCGAGCGGGTGGCCGAGCGCGATCGCGCCGCCGTTGACGTTGACCCGGTCCATGTCGGGGTCGAGCTCGCGGCGCCAGGCGGCGAGCACCGAGGCGAAGGCCTCGTTGATCTCGACCAGGTCGATGTCGTCCATCTTCATCCCGTTGCGCTCGAGCAGCTTTTCCGTCGCCGGGATCGGGCCGGTGAGCATGATCACCGGGTCGACTCCGACCGTCGTCTGGTCGTAGATCCGCGCCCGCGCCTTCAGCCCCAGCGCGTCGGCCTTCTCGCGCGTCATCAGGAGCACCGCGGCGGCGCCGTCGGAGACCTGCGAGGAGTTGCCGGCGGTGACCTTGCCGTCCTCCTTGAAGGCGGGCTTCAGCGAGGCGAGCTTCTCCAGCGAGGTGTCGGGCCGGATGCCCTGGTCGGTGGCATAGGTGTCGCCGTTGACGGCGAAGGGGATGATCTCGCGCTCGAAGCGACCCTCCTCGGTCGCCTTCGCGGCGCGCTGGTGCGAGCGCAGGCCGATCTCGTCGAGCTCGGAGCGAGGAACCTCCCACTGGTCGGCGATCATCTCGGCCGAGATCCCCTGCGGGACGAGGTTGTAGCGCTCCATCAGCTCGGGCGAGAAGGCCAGCCCGTGCTCCTCCATCACCGAGTAGTTGTCGGCGAAGGAGATGTGGCCCATGTGCTCGACGCCGCCGGCGACCATCACGTCGTGGACGCCGGAGGCGACCAGGGCGGCGGCGAAGTTGACCGCCTGCTGGCCCGAGCCGCACTGCCTGTCCACGGTCGTCGCCGGGGTCTCCATCGGCAGCCCGGCCTCGAGCCAGGCGTTGCGCGCGATGTTGATGCCCTGCTCGCCGAACTGCTGCACGCAGCCGGCGACGACGTCCTCGACCTCGGCGGGGTCGATGCCGGCCCGCTCGATCACCTCGGCATAGGCCTTGGCGAGCAGGTTCGAGGGATGGACGTCCTTGTAGTAGCCCTTCTCCTCGTGGCCGCGCCCGACCGGCGTACGCGCCGCCTCGACGATGACGACCTCGCGGCCGCCGAACTTCCCGTTTCCGTTGCCTGACATCCCAAGCCCCTCCGTTGATCGACTAGTCAATCAATCGTACTCCCCATCCGTTCGCTGTTTGTCGCGCTCAGCCCGACGACGAGCGAACGGTCGCTCGAACGCCGCCGATCGCCGAGAGCCCACCATGAATGGCTACGTGATAGGAACCCGTCCTCAGATGAGCGCAGGGACGGGATACGAGAGCCCCGGGGTCGCCGGCAGCGGCGCGATCGCCACCGGTTTGGCTGCGGTGGCGACGACCACGGCGGACACGATCCTGCTGGCGCGGAGCGAGGCCTCCGCCTGGCGGGCGGAGGAGAAGGTGGTCGCCGCCTGCGCCAAGATCGAGGGTGCCGAGGCCTCGCGGCTGCGGGTCACCACCGACCCCGGGGACCTCGCCGACTGCGACGTCGTCGTCGAGGCGGTGATCGAGGAAGTCGAGCCGAAGGCCAAGGTGCTGAGCACGGTCGCCGAAGCCTGCCCGAACGCCGACCTGGCCACCACGACCTCCTCGCTCAGCATCGCGACGATCGCCGAGGCGGCGGGGATCGCCGGCCGACTGTTCGGCCTGCACGTCTTCAACCCCGTGCCGCGGATGAAGCTGGTCGAGGTCTGCCTGCCCGACAGCGGCGAGGAGACGCGCGAGAAGGCGCTCGCCTGGTGCGCGGCGCTCGGCAAGACCGCGGTCGAGGTCCCCGACCAGGCCGGCTTCGTCGTCAACCGCCTGCTCTTCCCCTACCTCTTCGACGCCGTGCGGATGGTCGAGCGCACCGGCATGGAGGCGGGCGAGGTCGACGCCTGCATGAAGCTCGGCGCCGGCCACCCGATGGGCCCGCTGGCGCTGCTCGACTTCGTCGGCCTCGACGTCGCCGAGGCGATCGGCGACGCCCTCTTCGCCGACTCCGGTGACATGGCCCACAAACCGCCCGGCCTGATCGTCGAGATGATCGGCGAGGAGAAGCTCGGCCGCAAGTCCGGCGCCGGCTTCTATAGCTACGACTAGACCGGCGCATTTCGGCGTCCTCGGTCGCTCGCGTGCAGAGCACGCCACGCTCCCTGCGTCCTTGAACTGCTTGGTCTATTCGCAGCTATCTCTTTCCCGCACGATCCCAAATAACGTCAGCGGGGGAACATCCTTGCGTCCGGGCGGTCGCCTCGATTTCCTCCCAGGGGAGCTCGGCTTCGGGCAGGTCGTCCCAGCGGGCCAGGTCGAGTGCCTCGACCGCTCCCTTGAGCGCCGGGCCGAGGTGCTCCTCGGAGCGGAGCAGGGCTCTCAGGACCTCGAGTTGCTTGTCGCTCAAGCGCACAACCCACATGCGGTACCTCCAGGGTTAGGCGTAACGCGGGTTGCTCAGGAAACCTAGGCCGCGGATCGGACGGAACCGCCGCCGTCGCCCGACCCGGGTCTGATCCGCACCGCCTCGACGCGGTTCTCACGCACCGACTCGACCCGGATCGTGTAGCCGTCGGCGACGATCGTGTCGCCGCGCTTCGGCAGCCGCCCGAGCTCGCCGAAGACGTAGCCGCCGATCGAGTTGTAGGTGTCGTCGGCGACCGGCAGCTCGATGCCGCGGTCGGCGAGGTCGCCGAGCGAGACGTGGCCGCGCACGAACCACTCGCCGCCGGCGAGCTTGCGCATCGCCGCCGCGCGCGGGTCGGTCTCGTCCTCGATCTCCCCCACCACCTCCTCGAGGATGTCCTCGACCGCGACGATCCCGACCGTGCGGCCGTACTCGTCGACGATCACGGCGAGCGAGGTGCGCCGCACCTGCAGGTCGCGCAGCAGGTCGTCGAGCGGCCGCGTCTCCGGCACGATCACCGCGTCGCGCACGATCGGCTCGATCTCGGCCTCCGGGCCGTCGCTCATGTAGAGGCGGGCGAGGCTGTTGTTGTGGACGATGCCGCGCACCCGGTCGGGGTTGTCTTCCTCGATCACGACGAGCCGCGTGTGGCCGGAGGTGACGCAGCGGCGCAGCGCCGTCTCCACCGTCTCGGAGGCGTCGACCGTGACCACCGCCGGGATCGGCGTCATCACCTCGCGCGCCTGCTGCTCGTGCAGGTGGAAGACGCCGCCGAGCATCCCCGCCTCGCCGGGGTCGAGGCGCCCCCGCTGGGCGCCGCGCACGATCATCAGCCGCAGCTCCTCGGGCGAGCCGACCTCGTCGTCCGCCTCCGGCTCGATCCGCAGCACCCGGGCGACGAAGAAGCGGGCAGGCGCGTTGGTGATCACGATCAGCGGGTGGAAGAGGCGGCGAAAGACCTCCAGCGGCCGGGCGATGCCCAGCAGCAACCGCTCGGCGCGGGCGATCCCGACCATCTTCGGCGCCTGCTCTCCGAAGATCACGTGCAGCAGGGTGATCGAGGCGTAGGCGATCAGGAAGGCGACGATGTAGGAGGCGGCGGTGCCGAGCGCGCCCTCGAGCAGCGGCTCGATCAGCGAGGCGACCGCCGGCTCGCCGAGGAAGCCGATGCCGATCGAGGCGAGCGTGATCCCGACCTGCGAGGTGGCGACGTACTCGTCGACGTGGTCGAGCTGGTGCAGGGCCAGCCGCGCCGCATGGCTGCCCTCCTCGGCGGAGCTCTCGATGCGGCTGCGCCGCGAGCGCACGATCGCGAACTCGGTCGAGACGAAGAAGCCGTTGACCCCGACGAGCACGAGCACGAGGAAGATGAGCAGGAGGGCGCTCATCGGAGGCTATTTGGCCCGGTACTTCGGGGGAGTTCGTCTTCGGCCATCCGGCAATCGGTGAATATAGCTTCCCGGCGCGCGGAACGCCCGGGAATGAGATATTGACGGCAATGCGCATCGCCAGCCTCGTCCCTTCGGCGACCGAGATGCTGTTCGCGCTCGGCCTCGGCGATCGCGTCGTCGCGGTCACGCACGAGTGCGACCACCCGCCGCGCGCGCGGTCGCTCCCCCACCTCACCCGCACGGCGCTCGACGACGGGCTGGACGCGGGACAGATCGACGCCGCGGTCAAGCGGACGGTCGGCGAGGGTCGGGCGCTGTACGAGCTCGACGAGGAGCTGCTGGCCGAGCTCGAGCCGGACCTGATCGTCACCCAGGCGGTGTGCGACGTCTGCGCGGTCTCCTACGAGGACGTGGTCAGCATCGCCTCGCGCCTGCCGGGCGAGCCGCGCGTCATCCAGCAGGACCCGAGCACACTCGGCGAGATGCTCGAGGACGTGATCCGGCTGGGCGAGGCGACCGGCCTGGAGGCCGAGGCCCACCTGGTGCGCGGCGAGCTCGAGGGACGCCTGGCGAGCGTGCGGGGGGCCGTCTCCAGCGCCGGCGAGCCGCGCGTGGTCGCGCTCGAGTGGCTCGACCCGCCGTTCGTCGGCGGCCACTGGATCCCGGAGATGATCTCGATCGCCGGCGGCGAGGACGTCGCCGGGCCGCCGGGCCTGAAGTCGCCGGAGGTGCGGTGGGGCGCGCTCGCGGCGCTCGGTCCCGACGTCGTCGTGGCGATGCCCTGCGGGCTGCATGCCGGCGAATCGCACGCCCAGGCGGTCGAGCACTGGGACCGCATCGCCTCGCTCGGGGCCGACCGCGTGTACGCGGTCGACGCCGCCTCCACCTTCTCCCGCCCCGGCCCCCGGCTCGTGGACGGCGTCGAGCTGCTGGGCCACGTCCTGCACCCCGACCTCGTCGACCCCCCGGGGAACATCGGCTTCGCGCAGGTCCACGCCCCCAGTTGAGCGCCGTAGAGGTTGTGATCGCCATCCGGTGAAAAGCCCTACGGCGGTCCGTTGCCCTCGTCAGTGCCGTAGAGGTTTGTGCCTGTATCCGGTGAAAAGCTCTACGGCGGTGCGTCGGTCAGGCCACGGCGATGGCTGAGGCGATCGCGAAGAAGCCGATCGCGACCATCGTCAGGATCTCCATCGGGAAGTGACGCGGGCCGAGGTAGCCGCGCTCGCCTGCGATGATCACGAGGGCGCAGAGGACGCCCGCGACGAGGCCGCCGAGATGGCCGCCGATGCTGATCTCCGAGTTGCCGAAGGTGAAGGCGAGGTTGAGCAGGAGGATGATCCCGATCGAGGAGGCGAGCGCGTCGACGCCGCGGCTGCGGGCGATCACGAAGGTGGCGCCGAAGATGCCGAAGATCGCCCCCGAGGCGCCGATCGTCAGCGAGTCCGGGCTGAGCAGGACGGCGCCGAAGGAGCCGGCGAACAGCGAGGCGAAGTAGATCGCGACGAAGCGCGCGGTGCCGATCCCCGGCTCGAGTATGCGGCCGAGGAAGAAGAGGGCGAACATGTTGAAGCCGATGTGCAGGAGGCCGGCATGGAGGAAGCCGCTGGTCAGCAGGCGGTACCACTCGCCTTCGGCGACGAAGGGGCCAAAGAGGCCGAAGTCGATGACGACCGAGCTGTTGCCGGGGCTGAGCCCGCCCCCGCCGCCGGCGATCTCGACCAGGTAGACGAGCACGTTGAGGCCGATCAGAATCGCGGTGGCCGGGGCGCTGCCCAGCAGCGACGCCTCGCCCACGCCGCGGGTCACCCGGGTACGCTGCTTGGCGCACTCGGGGCAGCGCATGCCGACGGGGGTCGGGGTCATGCACTCAGGGCAGATCGGCCGCCCGCAGCTCGAGCAGGAGACGCCGGTCTCGCGGTTCGGATGTCGGTAGCACGTCGCCACGGGCGGAGGGGCAGCCTACAATCGCCGCCGATGGAGCCACCGAGCCCCGCCCGCCTGTTCGCCGCCGCGGCCGGCGCGGCGCTCTTCGCCTACGGCCTCGCGGGATTCTTCTTCGACTCCTCCTTCGCCCGCCCCGACGACCTGCGCGAAGCCCTCGGGCTGCTCTCGGTCAACGGCTGGGCCAACACGTTCCACGCGCTGAGCGGAGCGCTCGGCCTGCTGCTCGCCGGATTCGCCTCGCGCCGCTACGCGATCGGGCTGACCGCCGCCTACGCCGCGGTCGCCGTCTTCGGCTCGATCTAGGACGAATCCGGCCGGGCCTACGGCCGCACCCGGTCGGCGACCGAGCGCAGGCGGCCCCTCGTCTGCTGGCGGCCGCGGCGGCGCAGCTCGAGCAGCACGAGGGCGCCGGTGGCCGCCCCGCCGACCCCGGCGGCGACCACCGGGCGGACCCAGTTGCGCGGGTCGCGCAGCGCCCGCAGCTCGCTCTCGGTCAGCTCCTCGGCCCAGTCGGAGAGCTCCTCGGCGGCGGCCTGGGTGACCGCCGAGAGGGTGTCCTCGAAGCGCCCGGAGAGGCGCTCCGGCGGCTCGATCGGGCGCAGCGCGTCGTCGAGCAGGCGCTCGACGTCCCAGGTGCTGCCGCTGAGGTTGCGGCTGCTCGCGTCACTCATCGCTCTCGCTCATCTCCTCCTCCAGCTGCTTGATCGCGCGGTGGATCAGCACCTTGGTGGCGCCGTCGCTGCGCCCCAGGGCGCGCGCGATCTCGCGATTGTCCATGCCCAGCGCGAAGCGCATGATCAGCGCGTCGCGCCGGTCGTCCGGCAGGTTGTCGAGCTTGTCGATCACCTGCCGCAGCTCCTCGCGGCCCTCGGCGATCGCCTCGGTGCCGTGCCTGGCGGGGATCGGGTCGGCGTGTTCGAGCGGCGTCTGCGGCCGGCGCGAGCGGTCGCGGTAGTAGTTGAGCGCCAGGTTGTGGGCGATGCGGATCAGCCAGGGCCGCAGCGGCCGGCCGTCGGACTCGCGCCGGGCGCGGTCGAAGTGCCGGTAGGCCTGCAGGAAGGCCTGCTCGGTCAGGTCCTCGGCGTCGTGCTGGTTGCCGACCCGGTAGTAGGCGTACGAGTAGACGTCCTTGAGGTGGTCGCGGTAGAGCCGCTCGAAGGCGCGGTCCAGCTCGGCCTTCGCGACAGGGTCGAGCTTGCCCGGCTCGACGTTCTCCTCGGCGCTCACCGGCGAAGCGTAGCCGCCTCATGCGGCCTCCTTGCGCGAGCGCTCGCCGAGCCGCAGCGAGTCGACCCAGGCCTCGGCGTCGATCTCGCCGCCGATCAGCGCGGCGAGGCCCTCCAGCGCCTCTGCCGGGCCGCCCGCGGCGGCGATCGCGCGGGCCAGCAGCGGTACCGCGTCGAGGCCCTCGGAGGCCTGGCCGACGATCGCCGGGATCTCGGCCGCCGGCGTGCCCCGGCCGAGCAGCTCGCCGGCGCGGCGGTTGCGGCTCGCGGGCGCCAGCATCGTCGCGGTCAGGTCGCCGACCCCGGCGAGGCCGGAGAAGGTCTCGAGCTCGGCGCCGCGCCCGGTCGCGTAGGCGATGCACTCGCGCCACACCTGGGCGGCGGCGATCCCGGCCGCGTTGAGGCCGAAGGGCTCGCTCGCCGCGGCGGCGAGCGCGGCGGCGTTCTTCGCCGCGCCGGCGATCTCGACCCCGACCACGTCGCGGCTGCGCTCGCAGACCAGGCCCGCGCGGTCGAACACCTCGCCGAGCTGGTCGCGCAGGTCGGCGTCGCCGGAGGCGAGGACCAGCGCGGCGGAGCCGGAGACCGCCTCGCGCGCGTGTGCGGGGCCGCCGAGGCTGGCGACGGCGCGGGCGCGGATCCGTTCGCCGACGTACTCGGCCGGGAGCTGGCCGAGCGGCGCGATCAATCCCTTGGTCAGCAGCAGCACCGAGGAGCGGTCGCTGACCCGGTCCGCGATCGCCCCTACCGCCTGCGGCAGCGAGCCCGAGGGAATCGCCAGGCAGACGAGGTCGAGCCCGGCCAGCTCGATCTCCGAGGCGGGCCGCACGAGCAGCGACTCGGGCAGCTCGACGCCCTCCAGGTAGCGGCGGTTCTCCCCCTCCCCGGCCAGCCGCGCCGCCTGCTCGGCGGTGCGCGCGCCGAGCTGCACCTCGAGCCCGCCGCGGGCGAGCAGCACGGCGACCGCGGTGCCCCAGCTGCCGGCGCCGATCACGGCGGCGCGGCGCATCGGCGGCAGGCCGCCCATCTCTTCCCACTGCAGCAGCACGTTGGGCCAGATCCGCGCGGTCACCGATTCGGCCAGCGGCGCGGTCGGCTGCTCGACGTGGGGAAAGGTCATCGCCCGGCCCAGCCGCACGCGGACCTGGCGCGGGCGGATGCGCCAGCCGCGGCGCACGCGCTCGGAGCCGTAGACGGCGGTCGGCAGGACCGGCGCGCCGGTCTGCAGGGCGAGCCGGCCGACGCCGCGGCGCGGCGCCGCAAGGGTGCCGCGGCGGATCCGCGTCCCCTCGGGGAACATGCAGACGGTGCCGCCCCGCTCGACCGCGAGGCGCGCCGTCTCCATCGCCAGCTCGTCGGACTCGCCGCGGCGGATCGGGAAGGCGCCGAGCCGCGAGAGCAGCCAGCCCTGCCAGCGGCGCTCGAACAGCTCGACCTTGGCGACGTAGTTCATCGGCCGCCGCCAGGGCAGCGCGGCGCCGATCGCGAAGGGGTCGAGGAAGCTGCGGTGGTTGGCGGCGACGATCAGCCCGCCGTCGACCCGCCCGTACTCGCGGCCCGTGCGCCCGAGCCGGAAGTAGACGAGGAAGAACGGCGTCATGAACACCCGGGCCAGCAGGTACAGCGGCCAGTTGACGCTGTGCGCGCGGGTGTAGTCGTGGTAGCGCTGCAGACGCTCGGCGGTCACGCAGGGTGGCTACACGCCCCGGGCCGGCCGGTTACCGGCGGCGCGGCTCAGCCGGCGGCGCGGCCCGCGGTGCGCGGGTTGACCACCGGGCGCAGGTTGGGCTCGACCTCGGCCCGCAGGTGCTCGTAGTCGGGCGGCAGCGAGAGCTTCTCGCCCAGGTGCTCGAGCGGCTCGTCGACGGTGAAGCCCGGCCCCAGGGTGGCGATCTCGAAGAGCACGCCGCTCGGCTCGCGGAAGTAGATCGAGCGGAAGTAGAAGCGGTCGATCACCGGGGTCGGCTGGGCGCCGCCCGCGACCGCCCGCTCGCGCCAGGCCTCGTGCTCGCCGACCGGGGACGCCCAGGCGACGTGGTGGATGCTGCCCGCCCCCTGCAGCGGCCGCTCGGCCGGCGGCTCGTCGAATACGTAGAGCCCGCCGCGGTCGCTGCCGCGCGCCTCCCAGCCCTCGCCGGCGCGCTCGAACTCCAGCGCCTCCAGCAGGTGGGCGCTGGCCTCGGGCGAGCCGCCGTAGGCGCGCACCGCGTGGAAGCCCTGCAGCGCCAGCTCGCCGGGCACCTCGGGATGGTCGGCGATCAGCGGCGCGTCGGGGACCGCGGCGACCAGCAGCTCGTGGTCGAGCCCCTCGGGGTCGGAGAAGCGCAGGCTCTCCCCCGCCCGCTCGCTCTCGACCCCGCGGGCGCCGAGCCGCTCGGCCCAGAAGTCGAGCGACTCGGTCGAGCCGACCCGCCAGACGATGCGGTGCACGTCGCCGCTGCCGGCGCGGCCCGGCGGCACGCCGGGGAACTCGAAGAAGGTCAGGTCCGAGCCGGGGTCGCCGCGCTCGTCGGCGAAGAAGAGGTGGTAGACGCCCGGGTTGTCCTGGTTGACCGTCTTCTTGACCAGGCGCAGGCCCAGCACCCCCGCGTAGAAGTCGACGTTCTTCTGCGCGTCGGCCGTGATCGCCGTGATGTGGTGGATGCCCTCCAGCTTCACCGCAGTCACGTATACCATCCCGGGGGATGAGCCGCGCCCGCCGACGCACGGTCAAAGCCCTGGTGGTGGTCGGCTCGATACTGGCCTTCCTCAGCGTGTTCGCGATCTGGGTCGAGCGCCAGGCGCTGAACACGAACGACTGGGTCGAAACCAGCGGCCGGCTGATCCAGAACGAACGGATCCGCTCCGCCGTCGGCGACTACCTGGTCGACCAGCTCTACGCCAACGTCAACGTCGAAAAGGAACTGGAAGGGATCCTGCCCGGCGAAACCAAGCAGCTGGCCGGGCCGGTTTCCGGCGGGCTGCGCCAGGTCGCGGGCAGCGGCGCCGAAGAGGTGCTGAAAACCTCGACCGCGCAGGAACTGTGGAAGGACGCGAACCGGGCGGCGCACGAACAGCTGCTGGCCGTGCTGGAAAACAACAAAGACGCGGTCTCGACGGCGAACGGGGAGGTGACGCTCAACCTCGGCAGCCTCGTCACCAACCTCGCGGACCAGGTCGGGATCGGCGGTCAGCTGGCGGAAAAGCTGCCGCCGGACGCGGGGCAGATCACGATCCTGCGCTCCAACGAGCTGAAGACCGCGCAGGACATCGTCGTCGGGATCAAGGGGCTGGCGCTGCTCTTCTCGCTGCTGACGCTGCTCTGCCTCGGCCTCGCCGTCTACCTCTCGAAGGAGGGGCGCTGGGTGACCGTGCTGTTCTGCGGGATCGGCCTCGTGGCCGCCGGCTTCGCGGCGATCGTCTTCCGCTCGGTGGCCGGCGGCATCGTCGTCGACCAGCTTGTGAGCGAAGAAAGCGTCAAGCCGGCGGCGGAAGCGGCCTGGTCGATCGGCACCTCGCTGATGATCAGCATCGCGACCACGGTGATCGTCTTCGGCGTGCTCGCCGGGATCGCCGGCTGGCTCGGCTCGCCGACCGGCTCGGCGCGGGCGACGCGGCGCTTCGCGGCGCCGGCGCTGCGCGACTACGTCCCCTATGTCTACGGCGGCCTGGTGATCCTCGTCTGCCTCTACTTCCTCTCCGGCCCGACGCAGAACCTGCGCACCTTCCTGACCACGCTGATCGTCGGCGGCTTCATCGCCCTCGGCATCCGCGAGATGCGCCGCCAGACCGAAGAGGAATTCCCCGACGCCGAGTTCGCCGACTACTTCGGCGGCGCCAGGGAACGCGTCGTCGACGCGGTGAAGAGCGCCAACCTGGGCGAGCGGGCGTCGAAGCTGCGCCTGCCCGAGGTACGGCGGCCGGGCGACGGCGGCCGGGAGACCGCCGGGGAGCCGCCGACCGAGCCGCTGCCGCCCGAGCCGGCGCCGAGCGAGCCCCCGCCGCCAGTCGCGACCGCCCCGCCGCCGGACGGCGAGGACGCCCGCCTGCGCCGCCTCGAACAGCTCGCGGACCTGCACGCCAAGGGCGTCCTCACCGACGAGGAGTTCGCCGCCGAGAAGGCGCGCGTGCTGGGCGTCGGCGGCTGAACGCGGCCCGTACGGACACCCGTCCAGAAATACCTTGCGATGATCGGCTCTATCTGAGAGCCTGGGGCATTCCCCAGTCGACGACGCAGAGGAGATGATGATGCGCAGCTCCGTCCGCATCCTGCTGATCGCCGCGGCCTGCCTGGCCCTGCCGGCCACGGCGAGCGCGGCCGCACCCTTCACGACCGGCACCGGAAGCGAACCGACGGTGGCGGTCGGCTCGGATGGGAGCGGGCACGTGGCGTGGGAGACGGATGAAGCCAACGTCAAGGTGGGCTACTGCCGCCTCAGCCCTGGTGGAACCACCTGCAACAACCCTCCCACGACCGCCCTATTGCCTTTCAGCGGCACGGCGGAAGCGCAAAGCGCCGGTCGAGCACAGGTCTTCACTCCAGCGGCGAACAAGGTCGTGATCGTCGCCGGCTGCTGGAACTGCCCGAGCGGAGACCCGACGGATCGCGTCTACCGTTGGACCTCCACCGACAACGGCGACAACTTCTCCGGTCCGACGCCGCTGGGGAAAGACCTCGGAAACGGCAACAGCTTCGGCGGCTTCGGGGCGTGGCTCGACAGTTCCAGCACCTTCATCGGTGTCGACGGCTCCGACGTAAAGGCCCAGAATGGAGCCACTCCGGGCGAAGGCGTCGATTTCGCCACCGGCGGCCTTTACGCCTACGACTCCGCGGTGACGCGCCTGGAAGGCACCAACACGCTGGTCGCGGCGACCAACGACCTCGAAACGATCAAGTACGGCGTCTACAACGGCCCCTCGTTGAACGTCGCGGACATCAACAACGCCGCCAACTGGAGCACGAACCTGGTTCTGCCGGCGCCCGAGGGCGACAACAGCGACACGGCGCTGAACAGCGGCCCCAACGGCATCTACATGACCTACTCGTACTTCGTCCCCAACAACTCGCGGGTCGGCCTGCGCCACTTCGACCCGGTGACGAAGACGTTCGGCGGCCCGATCTACATCGAAGGCTCCGACCCGATCGACGACCCGATCGGCTTCGGCGAACCGAACAGCTTCCAGGACCCGTCCGGGCGGATCCACGTCGTCTGGGAATCGCAGTACGACACCAATCGCCTCCGCTACACGGTCAGCGACACCTCAGGCGACAACTTCTCGACCCCCGCGACGCTGGCGGCCAACGAGGACTTCCTAGACCCGGAAATCTCCGCCGGCGCCGACGGGCACGGCTTCGCCACCTGGACCAACCTGGGCGGTGCGATCCGCATCGTGCCGCTCGATCCCTATGCCGAGTCCGCGCCGGTCGAAACGCCGCCGGCGCCGCCTCCCCCCGCACCCACTCCGGCGCCGAGCGCCCCGCACGTCGGGGGCTTCCGCACGACCGGCGGGAACGTCCTCCAACCCGGCCAGGCGACCGTGTTCCGCTTCAACGCGAGCAGCGCCGGGCTCGCGGTGCTGACGTTCGAAAAGCGCTTCAAGGGGATCAAGGGCAAGCGCCGGATCAAGCGGGGCCCGAACAGGGGCAAACGCAGGATCGCCTGCCTGCCACTCACCCGGAAACGCCTGCGCGCCCTGCGCCGGCGGGCTCACAATCGGCGCGCCCTGCGCAGGCTGCTGCGGAGGCGGAGCTGCCACGGCTTCCGCCGGATCGGCCAGATCCGCAGGCATGTCGCCCGCGGCCGCAACGCGATCCGTTTCAACGGCCGCCTCGCCGGCCACAGGCTGAGCCCGGGCGTCTACCGCGCCAAGCTGATCGTCAGGGGCGGCGACGGCCTCGTCTCACGCGCCGAGACCCTCAGGTTCAAGGTGGTCGCCCGGCACCACAAGGGAAAACGAAAGAAGCGGCGCCACCGGCATTAGCGCCGCTCCCCACCAAGAGCCCGCCCCCGGACTTGAACCGGGACTCTCCGCTTTACAAGAGCGGTGCTCTGCCAAATTGAGCTAGGCGGGCGCGCGGTTGAATGACTGCGATTCTCTGCCGAATATAGAGGGGCAGATGGCCGACGTGGGCAACGACGCAGTCACTTTCAGGTACCTGGAGCCCGGCGAGGGGAAACGGCTGAGCGAGGCGATCCGGGTCGCCTATGGGGAGAGCTATGACGTGCGCTGGGTCTACGACGCCGCCGAGGTCGAGGCGCGGCTGGCGGCCGGTACGTACGTCTCCTGGATCGCCGAGTCGCCGGAGGGCGAGCTGCTCTGCCACGAGGGGATGAGCCTCGGCGCGGCCGGCGACGCGGTGGGCCACTCGGGCCAGGCGGTGACGATGCCGGCGGCGCGCGGGCAGCATCTGTTCACGCGGACGAAGCGGCGCCTGATGGACTGGGCGACCGAGCACGGCATGGCGGGCATGTTCAGCGAGGCGACCGCCGCCCACCCCTACAGCCAGCGCGCCAACCTCGAGCTCGGCGCGCACGAGACCGGCTTCCTGCTCGGCTGGATACCGGCGAGCGTCGACAACGACGCCGCCGTCGACGCCCGTCCGCGGCGCCAGTCCGCAGCGCTCTTCTACGCCAAACTCGGCGACGGCCACGAACGCGAGGTCTACGCGCCGGAGCGCCACCGCGACGTCGTGCGGCGGACGATCGAGCTGTGCGAGCTGCGCGGCAGGCTCGCCGACCCGCCGGCCGCGGTCGAGATCCCGGAGCGCAGCGACATGCATGTCGAGGTCGACGAGTGGCACAACCTGGCGCTGATCACCGCGCACGAGCCGGGCCGCGACCTCGAGGAGGCCGTGGCGGCGGAGCGCCACCGTCTCTTCCACCGCCAAGGCCTCGACGCCGTCTACCTCGACCTGCCGCTGGCGAACCCCGCCACGGCCCTCCTGGCCGACCACCTGGAGCACCTCGGCGTCTCCTACGCCGGCGTCTTCCCCAACCCCCGGGCCACCGGCGAGGTCCTGCGCATGCAGTCCCTCCACCGCGCCCGAATCACCGCCGACGACCTCGAGGTCGCCTCCGACCACGGCCGCGAGCTGCTCGACTACGTGCTCGCGGACGTGCACCGATGAGAGCGCGGGCTCAGCGCGGCTTCGGCCCCCAGTCGGGCCCGAAGTCGCTGAAGTCGCGGCCCCGGCTGCGATAGACGAGGTGGACGCCGGAGCCGTCGGCGCGCATCGCGTAGATGTCGGGGTTGCGCCCGCCGCCCGCGCGGCTGAAGGCGATGCTGCGGCCGTCGGGCGAGTAGACCGGCCCGCGGTCGACGTCGCGGCCGCCGGTCAGCCGCCGCACCCGGGCGCCGTCGGCGCGCATCGAGAAGATCGCGACTCCACGCCGGGCGTGGCGGTTGAAGACGATGCGTCTGCCCGACGGCGAGTAGCAGGGAGCGCCGTCGCCGGGCCTCGAGGTCAGCCGGCGACGGCCGGAGCCGTCGGCGCGGACCGTGAATATGCCCCCGTGGCCGTGCCGGCGGGCGGAGAAGATGACGGTGCGGCCGTCGGGTGAGAAATCCGGCGTTCTCGCGGGCAGCGGCCCGGAGGTCAGGCGGGTCATATCGCCGCTGCGGACGTCGACGAGGAAGATCTGGGTGCCGTGGAGCGGCGGCGGTTCGGCCGCGACCGCCAGCTCTCGGCCGTCCGGCGAGATCGCCAGCGAGAGGATTCGGTAGCCGGCGGGCTCTGGCAGAAGCGACGCGCCGGGAGCGTTCGCGGGGGCGGAGACAGACTTGACGAAGATCTGGTTCTCGGCCGAGAAGTCTTCTCCGTAGGTTTGGCGTATGTAGGCGAAGCGGCGACCGTCGCGGAAGAAGACCGGCGAGTAGTCGGTCTCGCTGCGCGGCGGGTCCGCGCCGGGGGTCACCCGCCTGGCGCCCGTCCCTCCCGGGGAGACCACCCAGATCGCGTGGCTTTCTCGCCCGGCCGTGTTGCCGGCGTCGCTGCGGAAGGCGATCGGCCCGTTGCGGCCACGGAACGTCGCCGATCCGGGCGCGGCGCCGAGCCCGCAGATCGCGCAGGCGAACAGGCCGGCGACGGCGAAGCGGGTGATGACGGATCGGCGCGCGATCCGCCCAACTTAACCACGCGCTCACGGGCCTGCGTCGGTAGTCCACCGCAGCGACGCGAGGGCGATCGCGGATGTCCACTCCCGGTGAGGACGGGAGTCCATGCCTTGAGCCCCGCCGACGCGAGCGTGCAGACGACCCCACTGCCGGAGTTGATCGACCTCAGCGGCCGGCGAGGACATGCGCTCGCGACGGGGCGGCAGCGCCAGGGCGGTGCGCTGCGACGTCAGCGAGGAGGCCGAGGTCGAGCGGCTCATCGGCGCGGCGGTCGAGGACTTCGGCGGCCTCGACATGCTCGTCGGCGGGTCGTCAACGTCACCTCGATCGACGCCCTCCACCCCTCGACGATCGGCCTCGCCCACTACGACGCTCCAAGCACGGCGCCTGGGGCTTCACCAGAAACGTCGCCCTCGAGCTCGCCCCCCACGACATCGTCGTCAACGCGATCGCCCCCGGCGGCATCAAGACCCCCGGAGTGGGCGACATCGCCGGCTCCCAACTCGATGCCTTCGAGGCGATGATCCCGATGGCCCGCATGGGCGACCCCGACGACATAGGCCGCACCGCCCTCTTCCTGTCCTCAGACCTCGCCACCTACATCACCGGCGAGCAGATCGTGGTGGACGGCGGGCGGCTGCTGGCCTGACGCCCGGTTCATATCCGACGACCTACAGTGTGCGCCTGTGCCGGATGGCGAAGGGAAGCACTTGCCGGATCTGAGCCCTGGACCAAGAGATCATCTGCTGACCCGGGCGCTTCGGGAGGCGATCACGGGGCTCGATCCGGAGCTGATCAGCGAGGATGCGCTGGACCCGGCGGAGGCTCCGGACCGGCTCGCCCGCCACCTGATGGCCGAGCTGCGCCGCGCGCTCGACGGCGAGGATTCGGCCGACATACAGGCGGAGCAGGTCAACGCCCTGCTGGCGGAGGCGCTCCCGGCCCCCGAGTCCGAGTCCGCGGAGGTCGTGCTCCCGGCGCGGATCCTGCAGGGGATCAGCGAGCGCTCCCCACTCGGCTCGGTCGCCCCGCTGCCGCCGCTGCCGGCGACCCCGCTCTCGCAGAGCGACCTGCTGGTCAACGCCGAGGGCCAGCCCAACGTCGGCACCGAGCTGCGCCGCGAGATCGCCAGCGCCGCCTCGGTCGACCTGATCTGCGCCTTCGTCATCTGGTCCGGTGTCCGCCAGCTTCGCGACGCCCTCGCCGAGCTCGTCGAGCGCGGCGGCAAGCTGCGCGTGATCACCACCACCTACATGGGCGCCACCGAGAAACGCGCCGTGGACGAGCTGGCCCGGCTGGGCGCCGAGGTGCGGGTGGCGCTCGACGCGCGCACGACGAAGCTGCACGCAAAGGCCTGGCTGCTGGAGCGCGGCTCGGGCCTGAGCACCGCGTTCGTCGGCTCCTCCAACCTCTCCCACACCGCGCTCTTCGACGGCCTCGAGTGGAACGTGCGGCTCTCGTCCGTGAGCCACAACGGTCACAAAGGAGTCCCATCGGCTATGAGCGCAGCTTGATCCTGCGCTCGTCGGGGTCGTATTCGTAGCTCTTGATTCCCTCCGATTCGATCAGCTTCACCGCTTTCGCGATCGCCTCTCGCGGAACGGAGAACCACTCCAGCGCATCGGCTACGGGCAGGCCCTCGCGCTCAAACCAAGCGTCGATTCGCGCTGGGGCGAAGAAGCGGTGCAGCAGGGCCTCGACCTTTCCCGCAATCGAACGAGGCAGCTCGAAGGTGTCCACCAACGCCACCGGCGCGTCGAGGAACGTCGCGCTTCCGATCGCGTCGGCGACGCGCTCCTCTGCCGAGCCCGTCGTGAATCCGATCTTGTAGAGGTCTGGGATCGCGCGCACCTCCGGGTCCTCAGAGAGAGACCTCGCCACGTAGACAAATCCGCTCTCGACGCCGAGCTGGTCCTCCACCTCCAGCCGGGTCTTCCCTTCCGGCTCCGTGACGGTCTTTCCGAAGCGATACAGGCGACTAGCGAACGACCTGAGCAGGAGATTGGCCTCGGTGGCATTCTCGAACACACAACGCAGGCGCGCGTTCGGGCGCCCATGCTCAATCTTCCTCTCGTCTTCCTCGGCGACGAGCACAAGCACCCCGTTCAACACGTAGAAGGCACCTTCTCGTACGGCCTGCTCGTCGCGGAACTTGACAAGCTGACGGACGCCGCTGCGGAGCTCCTCGTGGCATACCTTGAACAGCGGCTCGAAGCGCTCAAAGTCCTCACAGGGACGGCGGCGCGCGATCTCTTCTGGCTGCGCCGATGGCTTGGGGACATGCCGCAAGGTGTGGATGTCCTCCTCCGGCGCCTTGAGCAAGCCGAGCGAGTCCTCAGCGACCGCCTCCTCCAGCGACTCGGGAGGCTTTGGCGGCTCGAGAATGCCAAGGTCGTCATACGGAGCCAGTAGCTCCCGTTGCTCATCCGAGGCCGACATCGACCCGAGTCGGTGGGCAAGCATCATCTCGGTAATGTCCTCCGCCTCCTTGTCGGGCGCGCGTCCATTCCGGTTGGCGAACTCCTTGATCTCCTCGAAGCTCGCAACGAGTCGCTCGTCCTTCGTTATCGCCTGCCGCTTCGGCGGCAGTTCGAGCAGCCCCAGGTCGTCTTCGGCAATCATCGCTTTGAGCCTCTCGACGTCTATCGTCAAAGCGCCTGCTCCCGACGCCGCTGCTGCAGGAGGAGCAAGGCCTCCGCCATCCGTTGCTCCTGGGGATCGCCGGAGTTGCGAGCCGGCGGCTTGCCCGCCTTGCGGGCGAAGTCATTGATCTTCGGCCAGAGCAGGAGCGCCTCCTCCTCGCTCATCTCGATTCGAGTGGCGTCGATCGCGTCCTGGATCATCCCGAGCACCCGTTTCGTGACCGACTTCGAGAGGACCTCGAACGCCTTCTGAAACGGGTTGACCGTGTCGATCAGGTCGATGTTCAGCTCTTCGATGTTGACGAACTTCCCCGCCATCAAGACGAAGCGTTTGTCGCCGACGTCTTTTACCTCTCCGTTCTTCACGACCGAGTCGGTGACGACGTGCTGGCGCACCTCCTCGACCTCCTCTTCGGAGATGTCGGGATAACGGGTCCGGATGATTTTTGGGATCAAGACCTTGTTCATCACCTCGGGGTCGACGTTGCCAGGCATCGCCTTCAGCATCGTGGCGTCCTGAAGGATCTGCGCCTTCAGGTCGTTCAGATCCGCATCGACGATGTGTTTGACCCTGTCGGTCGACGGCTCCTTGAAGCCATTGATCTTCAGCTCGCCGACGCCGGGCCGGTCGTCCGGCCCCTGCTTCGTGCGGAACTTGAAGTTGGGCGCCAGCACCTGCTCCATCAACAACGACGCGGTGATCGCCTTCAGCATGTTGTTGACGGCGACCTTCACCTCCTCGTCGCCGGCATCGGGCTGGGCGATCAGGTTGGTGAACTGCGAGTGCGTCTTGTTCGGGCTGTCGCGCGTGCAGCGTCCGATGATCTGGATGATCTCGGTCAGCGACCCCCGGTAGCCAACCGTCAGCGCGTGCTCACAGTAGGGCCAGTCGAAGCCCTCCTTGGCCATGCCGAGAGCGATGATCAGGTCGATGTCGTCGAGCTCGGTCATCGTGCGCAGGTACTCGACGATCTTGGGGCGCTCGCTGGGGTCGTCGTTGACGAGATCCGCGACCCTGATGACCTGGCCGTCCTCGCGCTGAACGCGAATCACGCCGGTGGCGTCGACACCCACCACTTCCCCGATCGAGTCGAGGATCGCGTCCACCTCCCGCAGCTTGTCCTTGGTCGACTCGCCCGACTGGACGGATGGGATGTGGAGGATCGTCTTCTTGTCGGTGTCGAGGACCTCGTCCAGGGCGCTCGTGTATCGGCCCTGGTAGAAGTGGTAGCCGATCCCGAGTGACTTCAGGTAGGTGTAGCCGTTCAACTGCTCGTAGTAGTTGTAGGTGACCTTGTCGAACTTGGCTTCGTCCTCGGCGTGAAGAACGGGGACAGCGTCCCCGCGGAAGTAGGAGCCGGTCATCGCGACGATGTGGGCATCGGTGTTGGCGATGACCGAGCGCAGCAGCCCCCCGAGCTTGCTGTTCTCGTCGCTGGAGACGTGGTGGAACTCGTCGATCGCGAGAACCACGCCGTCGAGCAGCTTCTCGTCGATCGCGTCGTGCGCGAAGCGCAGAGTCGCATGGGTGCAGACCAGGGTCGGGTCGGGACCTTCGAGGAAGCGTTGAACCGCCGTGACCTTGCTCTCCTCGCTGCCGGGCGTGCAGAGGTTGTCTCGATCTGCGACCTCCCAGTCGGCGAAGAAGCCGGTCTCGGTCAACGGGGTGCTCGCGAAGGAGCGGCCGATCGAGCGCTCGGGGACGGCGACGATCACCTTCCTCAGGCCCTGGTTGTAGAGCTTGTCGAGGGCGATGTACATCAGGGCTCGCGACTTCCCCGAGGCGGGCGGAGCCTTGATCAGCAGGTACTGGCTCTCGCGCTTGGCGAATACCTTGACCTGCATCTCACGCATGCCCATCGAGTCGACCGCAGTGCTCTGCCCGGTCTGGGCATACTCGACGTGAACCAGATCGTCAGGCATTCGCCACCTTCTGCTCAGCCAACATCTCCTCGTACATCCCGAAGAGCACCTTTAGACGTTCCGCGTCGGACTCGAACGGCCGGGGGCGATACAGGCGATCGACGGTCTCGTCCAACGTTTCGTGAGCGCTGAGCAGTCCGGCGGGCATCTTGTCGGGATCGTAGAGTTCGGCCAGCGTTTGGTCGGAGAACTGCTCGCGCGCCGCGAGGATGCCGATGGCCCCGGTCTTAAGCGCGTCTTTGTCGCTCGCCGAGAGCTTCGGAACCGGGAAGGTGTTGTACACCAACGTAGCTGAGTAACGGTAGTCAGTCTTCAAACGCCCACCGACGGCATTCAGCCAAACCATATGCATGCGTGACTGGACGAGGCTAAACAGCCACAATTCAGCGCCGTAGATAGCCATCGCTGAATCGGCGATGACGGTTGACTCATCCACGAAATCGAGCGGCACATACTGTCGTCGCTCGGAGGAGTGCCGAGGAACGACAATCGCAGAACCCGTCCTGTGGGCACGCTGGACAAAGCGATACGGCTCGGCGGCAGCGTCCCTGGTGCTCTTCGCGTCACTCTTCCTGCGGAATTCGCGAACGCGGGAAGCGCGCTCAGCAATCTCCGGGATCGCCAAGGCGTCCTCACGCTCATGGTCCTCAATCCAAAGACAGGCTCGCCATGATCTGTCGATCGCCTCTCTGGCACCCCCAAACCGGCGGATGAAGCGCACCGCCCTGGGTTCTCGAGCGACCAGCTCGTCAGCCTCGCGACGATCGAGGATGAGATTTCCGCCGTCCCTCGCCATCGAACCGAAGACCATCGGTGGCAGCCCCGCCAGGGACATCTTAGAACCACTGACGATGACTTCGCTGCCGTCTGGGACAAGGTAAGCGTTGATGTGCCTCGCAGTCTTCCTTGAACTATCCGAGTAGACGGTCTTCTCCCTCGTTGCACCGGCTCGCGCCAAACCGACGATCGTGCAAGTCACGCCGGCGTTCCACTTGGCCGCGTTGGACCATAGGAACGGCGTGTAAGCGAACGTGATCTCAACGCCGAGATCGAAGATCCGCGGCCACAGCATCGCCACCTGGCTGCCCTGCACGATCGAGTTGGTGGCCACGAGTCCGGCGGCAGCGCTGTCGTTGCTGGAAACGTAGTCCGCCGCTTTGTACAGCCAGGCGGCGACGTAGTCGAGGTACTTGTTGACTGATGCATCGCCGAGGGCGATGCTCAGATCCTCCTTCTGGGTCACGCTCTGCCGAGTGCCCCCTTGATAAGGGGGATTACCGAGCACGTAGGTCGGGGCTGCAGCCGGATCGCACACCTCGCGCCACTCGATCCGGGTTGCGTTGCCGCACCTGATGTTCCCGGCCTCCTTCAGCGGAATCAATGGAATTTCGACCCCGAAGAGCTCCTCGAACCTGAGGTTCATCTGGTGTTTCGCAAGCCAGAGCGAGAGCGTGGCGATTTCGTGGGCGAAGTCGTCGATCTCGATCCCGTAGAAGTTGTCGAGCGAAATCCGCGAAAACTCGAAGAGGCGGCGACGGGAAGGCTCCAACTCGGCGATTCGCTGAAGAATTTCGTGCTCTAGCCGGCGCAGTTCCTTGTAGGCGAGGACTAGGAAGTTGCCAGATCCGCAAGCAGGGTCGAAGACCTGGATGGTGGCAAGGCTCTCAAGTAGACGATCGAGTTTGGGGACGCTATCGCCAGCCGCGTCCAGCTCCTCCTCGAGGCGATCGAGGAAGAGCGGGCGGAGCACCTTCATGATGTTCTCGACCGACGTGTAGTGCATCCCGAGCTTCCCCCGCTGGCTCGGATGCACAACGGCCTGGATCATCGAGCCAAAGATGTCCGGGTTAATCTGGGACCAGTCGAGAGTCCCGCAGTCCAGGACGAGAGACCGGGCTTTCGCGGTGAACCTTGGAGCGCTTGAGTAACGCTCGAAGAGCTTGCCGTTCACATATCCAAACTTGAGCAAGTGCGCCGGATAGCCGACGCGTGAATCCACTTCCGTATTCAAGACGTCGAAGATCTGGTCAAGGAGTTCGTGAAGATCCTTTCCGTCATTGAGACTGAGGGACCCGATCGCATTGGTGAAGCAGCCCTTCTCGAATACGCCCGTATCCTCGGCGAAGAAGCAGAACAGGAGCCGCGAGAAGAAGACGTTTAGCTCATGGATCTGCTCCTCGGTTTCGACGGCGTTGTGCTTGACGATCTCGTCGTAGAGCTTCGCCATCTTTTCGGCGGCTTTGACGTCCGCCAGGTTCAGGTTCTCGATCTGCGTCTTCTCGATTCCCGCCCACGGGAGGAAGAAGGCGGCGTGGTTTTGGAGCTCCTTGATCTCGATGTCAAGCGCATCACTGGTATCGAGGTCCACAGCAACAAGCCTTGTCTCGTTACGGGCCACCGCGAAGCGGGGGCGCTCGCGGACGATCCGCTCTTCCGCCTTGGCCGAGTCGACCACCGCATAGAGTTCCTCGTCCGGGCAGTCGAGGGAGCGGTAGTAGACCTTGCCCCGCCAGAGATACTCGCTCTTCCGGTCGGACCTGTTGTAGGAGCCCGAGCGCAGGCGCGTGATCGAGGCCTTCGGGATGCCGTAGGCCCGCAGCAACTCGAAGAGGAACTCAGACCCCTCGGCGGCACGCACGTCGGCGACCCGCTCCTCGATCTCCTTGAGGTTCATATCGATCGGCAAGCGGACATCGGGCGGAGGAACTCTATTTCGTGGCCCCGACAGCGGGTCCGGCATGCGTCGGCTCGACCGCAGCTATGGCCCGATGAAACTCGTCAATGCATCCCGCTTCCTCGACCGGGAACCGCAGAAATCCGACCCGCTGCCCCGATCCGGCTCGCCACGGCCCGAGATCGGCGGCCCTGGCCTCATCGTCCCCGGCGGCCGGGTAGGCGAGCGCACCGAAGGGAACATCGTGCCCAGCCAGATAGGCGACGAGCTGATAGAGGTCGCCGCGATCGACGCCGTTAGGGCGCTCGCGCGAGTTGCGCAGCCGCTTGTACTTCGCGTCGATCACCGCGCACACCCGGCCCTGGGCGTCGCTGATCAACAGGTCGGGCTTCAGTCGTCCCATGCGGGCAGCCGTGTCGGCGCTGGAGGTAAGCAGGAACGAGTTCGACGACGCCCCGGTGCCATGCTCGACGCGACCCTCGCCGAGTGCCCGCCGCGCGCAATGCAGCAGAAACAGCTCCCACAGCTCAGCCACGTCGATCAGCACCCCGCTGGTGTCATCGCCGCTACCCGAGGTGAGTGTGCCACGGCGCTGCGCGATCTCAAGCGAAAGCCGGGCCACCGGCTCGAAGGCCCGGGTGATCGGTGCATAGCGCACCTGGCGCACCTCGCGGGCGGTCGGCATCGAAGGATTCGTGCCAACCGTGGCACGTAGCTGCGCCAGGATCTCGCCTGCCAGCTCGGGGCGCCAAGGCTTCTCCTGGCCGAGCAGGGAGGTGAGCGTGCGGTCTGCCAGCACGATCGCCCGGCTGACCGGATTCTCGATGCTTCGCCTCTCGACGCGAAATGCCGCCTTCGGCGCCCGTGCCGCGCGAAGCCGGATCGTGCCGGGGATGTCGAGTCTGCCTCGGATATAGCGGTCCTGGTGCGCGTCGACGTGCCGGAAGCGCGGCGGGCCATGCCGGCCGGCCTCGGCCACCCCCGCCGACCACATCCGGTCTACCAGCTGGGCGATCAGAGGGCCCTTGCCTGCCTGCGTCGCGGCCTTCGGGATAACCGAGAGGTTCAGCGCGCGCGCAAGCCAGACGCCGACGACGTCGATCCCCAGCCGGGGGGCGATCTGCATCTCCCGACCCTCGAAATTGACCTCGCCGATAAAGCGGCCAGTCCACCAGCGACCATCGGCGGCGCGAGTCAGCGCGGCGTCGTCCTCGTCGTCCTCGCGACGGCGCCCGGTGAGCCGCAGCGTGTGGTCGTGATCGGCCAGGTAGGCGGCGAGCCGGGTGAGCCAGGCGTCCTCCTCGGGATCGGCCGGCTGGTGCGGCGAGAGATCCTCCAACGACAGTGCCGGAAGCGTCAACTTCCCTCGGCGTCGAAGAGCACGTCGCGCAGCCGCTCTATCTCCTCGCGCGCGGTGGTCGGGTCGATGCCCTCGAGGTATTGAGCCAACACCGGCTCGAGCGAGAGGGTCCAGAGGTCTTCCAACGGTGGCTGCGGCCGACCTGGCTTCTTCCAGAGCACCCCGCCTCGAAGCTGCTTGCGGCCCTGCAACCAGGTGCCGATGAGATAGGCGACGTCAAAATAGTAGGTGTGCCCGAGCTCGTACTGCTCGCCCAAGTGATTTGAGGCGGCGATCTCGCGGTTAAGCACCCCCGCTCGGTCAGCGAGGCGGCCGATGTCTTCCTCAGCACGGTCCCAGCCGTACCTCTTCGGCGCGTATTCGGGCCAGCGCTCGCGGTTGACATCGACGATCGGCCCCGGCTCGAAACCACAGGGCCGCCAGAGAAAGCGGCGGCGCAGGGCGAAGTCCATCTGCTCGACGGACTGGTCAATGAGGTTCATCGTGCCGATCACGTAGAGGTCGTCGGGGAGCGACAGCTCCACCGGGTCACTGTCGGCGTCGATGCCGGGGAGAACCGCGGAGCTGCCCCGGTTCTCCAGCAGGCTGAAGGCCTCACCGAACATGCGGCTGAGGTCGGTGCGGTTGATCTCGTCGAGCACGAGCACGACCGGCAGCCCGTCCTCGCCACGGGCGGCCATCCGCTCCACGAGACGCAGCAGTAGCCCCGGCGCGTAGACGGTGCGATCGCCGTCGAGCCGTAGGCCGCGGATGAACTCCTCGTAGCCAAAGCCGGGATGCAGCTGGACCCACTCGATGTTCTCCTCGACCAGCTTGTCGAGGCCGTCCTGCTCGGCAAAAAAGCGCTTGGCGCCCCACTTCTCCAGCGCCGCACGGCGAATCAGCGAATCGGCGAGCGCCCGCGTACGGTAGGTCTTGCTCGTGCCCGGCGGGCCATAGAAGACGAGGTGCTTCTTGTGGAGCAGGAGACCGAGGTCGCTGGCCCCCTCCTCCCCGTCGGCGTCGGGCTTCCAGATTCCGTTCAGCGGCGGGAAGTAGAAGTCGATCGTGCCGCCGTCAAGGTCGGGTTGGACCCCCAGCTCCTCCAACGCTCCACGAATCCGAAGTAGCTGCTCGTCGAGATCCTCGGGCGCATCATCTCCGTCGAGGAACTCGCCGCGAAAGGCATCGACGATCTGCTGCTTGTGGGTGCCGCTGGAAATCCGCTCGAACTCCTCGGGACACAGCAGGTGGAGGAGGATATGTCGCATCTCGCGCACCGGGACATCCTCGCTGGCGTCGTCAGCGAACTCGCGCAGCGCCCAAGGATCCTTCAGCTTGGCCTGCTGTTCCTCGGCGCTCAGCGCCTTCCAGCGGATCGTGAAGTCCAGGAGATAGGAGACCTGGATGTCGCGGCGGATGTTGTAGCCGCTGCCGGGGTTGCCGATCCCCTCGCCCAGTGCCGCCTCGACGAGCTCCCAGCCGGGCATCTCCTCCTCCCAGGCACTGCCGGCGGCCTCGCGGACGATCCCGATTTTCGCCTCGGTGCCGATCGCCACGTAGGCGAAAAGGAAATGGACGACGAGCAGCTCGGCGGCGAGTAGGCGGACATCATCTGGAGCATCCGCCAGCTGCTTTTCGAGCTTCTCCTCGAAAGTCTCGCCGGTGCCATAGATCGCGGCAGAGCCGGTGAAGCGGTCCCGAAAGTCCCGCAGGTTGGCAAGCGACCAAACGGCGCGATCGTCGAAGAGCAACGAGCCGTCCCCAAGGAGGCAACGCTCCTTCCACAGCTCAACGAGCCGATCGATGTTCTCCCGGGAGCGGGGTGGATTTACGAACCGAGCCATGCTGACTCGACTTTCGTGACCTCGGCCCGAATTGCAGGAGATCGAAGGCGGGCGGCGATGGGGTGAAGTGCCGACGCGGGGGGCAAGGATGGGGCGACCGGCGGCGAACCGAGGAGGTGTTCTGAAGTCTCCAAGGAGGTCGCCGCCGATGCCCGCCCTGCCATCTTCGCTTACCGCGATCCTGTCCCTGCTCCGCCCTGCCTTC
>Ga0210085_1000009_pt1 | contig 101787 bp, 88 predicted proteins | sample China_Galinas_PW_5_FD_184866 | JGI IMG/M metagenome (GOLD analysis project Ga0210085, IMG submission 184866) | Wetland microbial communities from San Francisco Bay, California, USA, that impact long-term carbon sequestration - China_Galinas_PWC_D1... | ecosystem: Environmental > Aquatic >...
TGTGCTGCAACGACTGTTCAAGTGTTGGACCGGCCGCTGCCAGACCTGCGATCAGCCAGTCGATCTCGACCGGCTCGATCTCCATCTCCCGCCACCCGACCGGTGAGACCTACCAAAGCACTACTAGGCCGCCGAGACGAAAACGTCCGCGCCCGCCTCTAGCTTGGGGTGGGCGATGGACGATCAGACGCTGCTCGACGGACTGACCCCGGCGCCGCCGGAGGCGGCCGACCCGCCGGCCCCCGCGGCGCGCATCCCGCTGTCCGAGCTGGAAGACGGGCAGCGGGTGAGCGGCGTCTACGCCGTGCGCGAGCGCGAGCTGCGGCGCAAGCGCAACGGCGAGCCCTGGCTGCGGCTCGTCCTCTGCGACGCCGGCGGCAGCGCCGAGGCGGTCTCCTGGGAGGACGCCGAGGCGCTCTACGCGCTGGCCGCGCCCGGCACCCCGGTCGAGGTCGGCGGCTGCTTCGAGCTCAGCGAGCGCTGGGGGGCGAAGGTCAAGCTCTCCTCGCTGCGCGCGGCGCGGCCCGGTTCCTACGACCCCGCGGACCTGACGCCGCAATCCGAAGTCTCCCTCGAGGAGCTGGAGCGCCAGCTGCGCGACCTGCTCGACACGCTGCGCGAGCCGCGGCTGCGCGAGCTGCTGGAGCGCTTCTTCGGCGAGCGCTCGCCGATCTGGGAGCGCTTCCGCGACGCGCCGGCGGCCAAGGTCTACCACCAGGCCTACCGCCACGGGCTGCTCGAGCACACCGTCTCGGTCGCCCAGGCGGTCAGCGCCGCCGCCAACTTCTTCCCCGGGATCGACCGCGAGGTCGCGGTCGCCGGCGCGCTGCTGCACGACATCGGCAAGACCGTCGCCTACAACGACGACCCGCTGGCGATCGACCTCACCGACGCCGGCCGCCTGGAAGGCGAGATCCCGCTCGGTTACTACACGGTGCGCCGCGAGATCGAGCAGATGCCCGGCTTCGACCCGCGGCTCGCGCAGGCGGTGCTGCACATCATCCTCAGCCACCACGGCTCGCTCGAGCACGGCTCACCGGTCGTCCCGGCCACCCGCGAGGCGGTGCTCGTCCACATGATCGACAACCTCGGCGGCCGCCTCGGCAGCTTCGACCGCCTCGAGCGCGAGCTGCCCGACGGCGAGTCCTGGTCGCGCTTCGACCGGGCGCTGTCGGGCTCGGCGTTCTTCGGCCAGCGCGCACAGGCCGCCTGAGCGTCCGGCCAACCCGCAAAATGCGGGTTTCCGGCGGCTCCCGCGCCGGGCCCTGCGGGTCCCCGTCACTATCCTGGGCTCGTGGCAAAGGACACCGAGAAGCTGATCCGCCAGCTCTCGCTGATCTCCTTCCTGATGGCGCAGGGCAGGCCGGTCTCGGCGCTGGAGATCAAGCGCGAGGTCGAGGGATACAGCGACATGAACGACGACGCCTTCGCGCGCCGCTTCTACGCCGACCGGGCCGAGCTGGAGAGCCTCGGCATCGAGCTCGGGGTGGAGAAACCGGGCGAGGGCTTCTTCGAGGCGGAGCTCTACTCGCTGCCGCCGGAGAACTTCTACCTCGACGCGATCGAGTTCGACGACGACGAGCTGGCCTCGCTGAGCACCGCGCTCTCGCTGCTCAGCCAGGGCGAATTCGCCTACGCCGAGCCGCTGCGGCTGGCCCTGCAGCAGGTCGCCTGGGGCCACCCCAACCCGGTCAGCGAGGGCGAACGGGCGCCGGTCGAGATGGCGATGACCGCCTCGGCGGGCGGCCGCGAGCTCTCCCAGCGCCTCTCCAAGATCGAGACCGCGATCTCGCGCCGCAAGACGATCGAGTTCACCTACTACACGATGGAGCGCGACGAGACCGAGAAGCGCAGGGTCGACCCCTACCACCTCGTCTTCCGCTCCGGGCAGTTCTACCTGATCGGCCACGCGCACGAGCGCGACGCGGTGCGCGTCTTCCGCCTCTCGCGCATCCAGGGCAAGGTCGGCTACGGCTCGAAGGCCGAGCACGACTTCTCGCCGCCGGCGGACTTCGACCGCCGCGACTACGGCAGCCGCGCCGACTGGCAGCTGGGTGAGATCCGCGAGCGGGCGAGGATCTTCGTCCGCGACCGGATCGCCTGGCTGATCGAGCGCGACTTCGGCGAGTACGGCGAGCTGCGCCCGGCCCGCAAGGCCGACGACGCCCCCGGCAAGGGCTCGGTCTTCGAGACCGACTACGCCTCGCCGCGCGAGCTGATCGCCTGGGTGCTGCGCTGGCGCCAGAACGTCGAGGTTCTGGAGCCCGAGGAGCTGCGCGCCGAGGCGCGCGAGCGGCTCGACCTGCTGCACGACCGCCATCGCGGCGAGTTCGAGGTCGCCGAGGTGGTCGACCGGCCGCTGCGCGAGGCGCCGGCCCGCTCGCGCGGCAACGGCCGCGGCGAGGCGGCGATCCGGCCCGAGCGCTTCGCCCGCCTCGTCACCCTCGCCGGCCTGCTGATCGACTCGGCCAAGCGCGGCGAGCGGCTGCGCGTCTCCGAGCTCTGCCGGCGGCTGGAGCTGAGCGGCGAGGAACTGCAGGAGGACATCGACCTGCTCAACGTGGTCAACTTCGGCGGCGGCACCTACGTGCTCTACGCGGAAGTGCAGGGCGACGAGATCGAGGTCGACACGCAGCCCTACGGCGACAACTTCGCCCGCCCGGCGCGGCTGCTGCCGCTGGAGGCGAAGGCGCTGGTCGCGGCGATCGACCTGTTCGGCGACCGGCTGCCGCAGGGAGGCCTGCAGAGCGCCCGCGAGAAGATCGTCGCGGCGCTCGGCCACGACCCCTCGACGGAGGGGCTGGAGATCGCCTCGCGGGGCGAAGGCGACACCGAGGTCGCGCGCCTGGTCAACGAGGCGATCGGCGCCCGCCGCGTGCTGGAGATCCAGTACTACAAGGAGAACGAGGACCAGTTCACCAAGCGCCGGGTCGAGCCCTACCGGCTGGAGAACGGGCGCGAGGGCTGGTACGTCGAGTGCTACGACCTGACCAAAGGGGGCGTGCGCCACTTCAAGCTCGACCGCGTGAAAGAGGCGCAGCCGTGCGAGGAGGCCTACGAGCCGCGCCAGGAGGTCGAGGAGCTGGCCGGGGTGGAGGGCTGGATGACCGACGGCGAGGTGCCGACCGCGCAGGTCGCCCGCGTCTGGGTCTCGCCCGAGCGCGCCCGCTGGCTGCGCGAGGAGCGCACCGTGGTCGAGGAGCTGGCCGACGGCGCGGTCGTCGTCGAGCTCCCCTACGCGGGGACCTCATGGCTGGTGCGCGAGATCCTGCGCGGCGCCGGCGACCTGGTCGTGCTCGAGCCGGACGAGGCGCGGGAAGCGATCGCCGCCGAGGTCGCGGCCAGTGTTGCGTGAGGGACGAGGCTCACGTTAAGCCCCTCACAGGGGCAAAACGTGAACCTCATTCGATTTGACCGGTCGGGACGAGATGGCGGCTGCCCCCGGGCACCCTGAGATCCTCCGCGTCGTGGCGCCGAATCCGGGGCCGATGACGCTGGCGGGGACGAACACCTACCTGTACGGGTCGGAGCCCTGTGTCGCGATCGATCCCGGGCCGGAGGATCCGGGACACCTCACGGCGGTGCTGGAGGCTGCCGAGGAGCGCGGGGGAATCGGGCTCGTGCTGCTCACGCACAGCCACGGGGACCACGCCGATGGCGCGGCTGAGCTGGCGGCGGCGGTTGAGAGGCAGGGGTTGCGGGACGGCGGCGGTGGCTGCAAGCCGGAGGTGGTCCTGCCGGGCGGCGGGGAGGAGCATGAAGGGCTGCGGGCGCTGGCCACGCCCGGCCACGCCGCCGATCACGTCTGCTTCCTGGCCGGCGACGGCGTCTGCTTCAGCGGCGACCTGGTGCTCGGCGAGGGCTCGACCTTCGTCCCGCCCGACGGCGGCTCGCTGGCCGCCTACATGGACTCGCTGCGCCTGCTCCAGTCCGAGGAGATCGAGCTGATCTGCCCCGGGCACGGCCCCTGGGTCACGGACCCCGCGGCGAAGCTGGCCGAGTACGTCGAGCACCGCGAGATGCGCGAGCGCCGCCTGCTCGCCGCCCTCGAGCGCGGCGAGCGCTCCAAGCGGGCGCTGCTCGCCGAGGCCTGGTCCGACGTCCCCGAGCAGCTCCGCCCCGCCGCGGCGATGGTCATGGACGCCCACCTGCGGAAGCTCGAGGCCGAGGGTCGGCTGCCCTCGGACTGGCCAGCCGGCCAGTAAGGTTGTTCGCATGAATGCCGGGCGGGCGGCACGAGTCGGGATCGCGGCGGGGGCCGCGGGCACCGGGCTGGCCGCCGCCGGAACCGCGGCGCTCTGGCACTGGCTGGCGCGGCGGCCGCTGCCCAGGCAGAGGGGGACGATCGAGCTCGACGGCCTGGAGGGCGCGGTGCGGGTGCGGCGCGACCGCTGGGGCGTGCCCCACATCGAGGCGTCCAGCTCCGCCGACCTCTACTTCGCCGAGGGCTTCTGCCACGGCCAGGACCGGCTCTGGCAGATGGACTTCTACCGCCGCGTGCTCTCCGGCCGGGTATCCGAGTTCGCCGGCGAGGAGGGCCTGCCGGTCGACCGGCTGATGCGGACGCTGGGTATGCGACGCGTCGCCGAGCGCGAGGCGCGCTCCCTCGACACGGAGCTGCGCGCCCTGCTGGAGCGCTTCTGCGCCGGCGTCAACGCCGCCGCGCGGACCGCCAAGGCGCCGCCCTTCGAGATGCGGCTGCTGCGGCTCGGGTTCGAGCCCTGGCGGCCGGCCGACATCCTCGGCCTCGGCAAGCTGCTCGCCTTCGGGCTCTCGACCAACTGGGAGAAGGAGCTGCTGCGCGCCGACATGACGCGCGAGCTCGGCCCCGAGCTCGCCGCCCGGCTCGATCCCGGCTATCCGGCGGACAACCCGGTCGTCACCCAGGAACCGTGGTCGGGCGACGGCCTCGGCCTGGCCGAGCAGATCGACGCCGTGCGGCGCTCGATCGGGATGGCGGCGGAGGCGAGCGGCTCGAACAACTGGGCCGTCAGCGGCGCCCACAGCGCCACCGGCGCGCCGCTGATCGCGGGCGACCCGCACCTGCCGCCGAGCATGCCGGGGATCTGGTACCAGGTCGGCCTCACGCTCGGTGAGCGCTTCGTCCGCGGCGCCTCGCTGCCGGGGATGCCGGGCGTCTACATGGGCCAGAACAACGACGTCTGCTGGACCTTCACCAACGTGATGGCCGACGTCCAGGACCTCTTCGTCGAGCGGGTCGAGGGCGACCGCTACCTGTTCGAGGACGAGTGGCGGCCGCTGGAGGTCGTGCGCGAGGAGATCCCGGTCAAGGGACGCGACGCGCCCGAGGTCCTCGACGTGCGAATCACCCACCACGGCCCGCTGGTCAACGCGGCGCTCGGCGCCGACGACGCCGAGCCGCTCGCCCTGCGCTGGATCACGCTCGACGCGCCGACCGCCTTCAAGGGGATGTTCGAGCTGCACGAGATCCACTCCGGCCCAGAGCTGGTCGCCGCGCTGGAGGGCCACACCTCGCCCGCCTCGAACCTGATCTGGGCCGACCGCCACGGCTCGATCGGCTACAAGCTGATCGGCCGCCTGCCGCTGCGCCGGGGCGGCTGCCCCGACCTGCCCAAGCCCGGCTGGGACGGCGCCTACGAGTGGGACGGCGAGGTCCCCTACGACGAGCTGCCCGAGGTCGTCGACCCCGAGAGCGGCCTCCTCGTCACCGCCAACAACCGGATCGTCGGCGACTCCTACCCGCACCACATCACCAGCGACTGGCTCGACGGCTTCCGCGCGCGGCGGATCGAGGAGCTGCTGCGGGCGAGCGACGAGCACGACGTCGAGGGGTTCGAGGCGATGCAGTCCGACAACCTCTCGATCCCCGGGCTGGAGGCGGCGCGGCGGCTCGGCCGGCTGACGCCCTCCGGCCAGCGCGAGCTGAGCGCGCTGGAGCGGCTGCGCAGCTGGGACGGCCGGCTCGACCCGGACTCGATCGCCGGCACGATCTACCAGGCCTTCCTGCTGCGGCTGGCGCGCGAGGTCGCCCGCGCGGCGATCGGCGACCGCGACCTCTGCGAGCGCTGGCTCGACCGCGCCGACAACGGCTTTATGCCGCACGTCACCTCGCCCTGGCGCTGGCACGCCCGCCTGATGGAGCTCTGGGAGGAGGGCGACGAGGAGCTGATCGGCCGCCCCTGGGACGAGCTGGTGCTGGAGTCGCTTGCCGGAGCGCTCGACGACCTCAGCGAGCGCTTCGGCCCCGACCCCGAGGCCTGGCGCTGGGGCCGCGTGCACGAGATGGAGTTCCCGCACCCGCTGGGCGAGGCCAACCCGCTGCTGCGCCGGCTGCTCAACCGCAGCCTGCGGGCGGGCGGCGCGCAGGAGACCGTCAGCCAGATCGCCTACGACCCCAACGACCCCTACAGGGCGGTCTGGGCGCCGAGCTGGCGCATGGTCGGCGACCCGACCGCGCCCGAGCGCTCGCGCTGGCAGATGTTCACCGGCCAGTCCGGCCACCCCGCCAGCCCCCACTACGACGACCTGCAGGAGGACTGGCTGCGCGGCCGCACCCAGCCGATGGCCGGCGAGGGCCCCTGGCGGGAGCTCTTGTTGGAGCCCCTGGCGAAATGATCGCGGTCCGGATGAGGTCGAGTGACGCTGCGCGATTCGGCCCCTCCCCGGTTCCCGCGTAGCGCTGCTACGCGGGAACCGTCTCGTGACCGCCTCGCTTGGTCATCGACCTCCCCGGCCTCGCGCTAATTTCGCCAGTGACTCCGATTTTGCATTTTGATTTTCCCAACGCCGAAACGTTGGTGGGATGGGATGGTTGAGGGGTAGATGCGGCGCTTCGTTCTATGCCTGCTCGCGCTGGGCTTGGTATTGCCTGCCGGCGTCAGCGCAAAGTCCGTTCACTTTCGCGGTGAGGCGGTCAAGGTCCCCAGCGGCTGGCCTGTGATTCGCCTTGGCAAGCACCCGCATGCCTGTGTGCGGCTCGATCGTAAGGCGGTCTACCTGGGCTCGCCGGGGTCGGAACAGAATTGCCCGGCAGGAGCGATCGGGCGGCGCCGGGCGATCGTCGTCGACCCCGCCGCGGCTGCCCGCGCCGCGCAAGCGCGGGCCGAGGCCAGCCGGGTGCGTCCGGCGCACGTCTCCGCCGCCGGCTACACCGGGCTCGGCTTCGACGCCTGCGCCGCGCCCTCGCGGCGCGCGATGTCGGCCTGGTCGTCCTCGCCCTACCGGGCGATCGGCGTCTACATCGGCGGCTCGAACCGCGGCTGCTCGCAGCCCAACCTGACCGCGAGCTGGGTCACCGACCAGACGGCGGCGGGCTGGCGCCTGATCCCCACCTACGTCGGCCTGCAGGCGCCGACCTCGAGCTGCTCCTCCTGCGCCAGGCTGAGCGCCGGCTCCGCCGCCCTGCAGGGGTCGCAGGCGGCGACCGACGCCGTCAACGACGCCCGCCTGGTCGGGATCGGCGAAGGCAGCCCGATCTACTTCGACATGGAGAGCTACACGCGCACCGCCAGCGCCAGCGGCGCCACCCTGACCTTCCTCGAAGCGTGGACGACCCGCCTGCACGCGCTCGGCTACGAATCGGGCGTCTACAGCAGCAGCTCATCGGGGATCGCCGATCTGGCGGGGCGCCTCGGCGGCGTCTACAGGCTGCCGGACCACCTCTGGATCGCCAACTGGAACGGCCGCCGCAGCACCGACGACCCCTTCGTGCCGGCGAGCGCCTGGAACGACCACCAGCGCATCCACCAGTACCGCGGCGGGCACAACGAGACCTACGGCGGGGTGACGATCGACATCGACAACAACTACGTCGAAGGGGCGACGGCGGGGGCCGCCTCGACCCGCGACGACCCGCGCGGCAGCTTCGACTCGGTCAGCTCGCCGGCGCCGGGCCAGGTGAGCGTCTCGGGCTGGGCCTTCGACCCGAACGCGCCGCACAAGCAGGTTTCGATCCGCGTCTACGTCGGCGGCCGGGCAGGCGAAGGCGAGGCGACGCGCCACGAACTCGGGCCGATCGCCTCCCAGGAACGCAGCGACCTGGCGGCGCGCTACCCGCGCGCCGGCCCCGGCCACGGCTTCGAGGCCAGCTTCCCGATCGTCGGCAGCGGTCGCCAGCGGGTCTGCGTCTACGCGCTCGACATCGGCGCCGGCTCGGACCAGCTGCTCGGCTGCCGCGACGTCGGCGTGCCGGTGCCGATCTCGCTGCTGCGGGCGAAGGCCGGCGGCAACGCGGTGCGCCTCCGCCTGCGCTGCGAGTGGCCGGTCGGCACCGAGTGCCCGGGGCAGATCATCGTGCGCGGACGGGTCGCGAAGCGCACGGTCGTCCGCCGCCACGGCCGGCGCCGGGTGAGGACGCGGATGGTGCGGCGGGCGATCGCGCGCCGCGGCTTCCACCTCACCGGTGGCCGCGCCCACACCTTCCGCCTCGGCCTCGGGCGGACCGGGCATCGGCTTGCCAGGGCGAGCGACCGCCCCGTCGGCCAGCTGCTGGTCGCGATTCCCGGCGGCAGGGTGGGGCGGAAGCTCAGCTTGCGGTAGACGCACGTGCCGCGAGCCTTGCCGCGGCCGCTCAGCTCCAGATCGCGAGCGGGAGGTTCTCGCGAATCGTCGTGTCCGCGGTGACCAGCGGAGCATTGGCGACGATCGCGTGGGCGGCGATCAGACGGTCGAAGGGGTCGCGGGTCCAGGAGAGCTCCACGGCCGCCCCGGCTAGCTCGGCGGCGGATATGTCCGCCAACTCAAGGCCGATGTCCCGCTTCAAAGCGGTGAGCATGATCGGCAGCGGATCTCGGGCCCGACCGATCTCGTGCAGGTACTTGAGCTCCAACGCCGCGATTGGCGAGAACCGAGGCTTTCCCTCATCGATTGACGCGCGGGCTGCGGCCGGCAGCTTCTCGTCCATGCCGGCGTAAAGCCAGAGGGCGATATGGGTGTCAATTTGGATCAGGGTTCCACTCCGAAGACCAGTCGATGTGGATCAGCTCGTCGGGATCGCCGATGATCGCGCCCTTGCGGCGCGGCAGCCGATCCAGGACCGAGCCCTTCCCGGCCGGCTCTTTTGGCTCGACGACGAGCAGCTTGCCGTTGCGCTCGATCTCCAGCGGCTTGCCGGTCTCGAGAACCTCGTCGAGCAGACGGTAGACATCGGCGCGCAATTTCGAGGCGGTGATCGCCATCGGACCCTCCAGTGGCAGCGTACGTACGATTTTTCTATCTAGCGTACGTACGCTACCACGGCCAGGCGGTCGGATCGGTGGGTCGGCCTCGCCAAGGAAGTTCATGCCCCCCACGCTAGGAGGTTCAGGCGCGCGCGTGGCGCGCACAATCGAAAAGTTGCGTGGCGGCTTACGCGCTGGTTGCGCGACTGGCCGACCTGACCAGCTCGACTATCTCCGGCGGCGCCTTCTCCGGCGAGCCCGCGTCGAAGGGCGGGTCGGGGTCGTACTCGATGCCCAGCTGCACCGCCTGTGCGATCTCTGGGCCGGCCTCGCGGCCGACCAGGTGCAGCGCCATGTCGATCCCCGCGGTGACGCCGGCGGCGGTGACGACCTTGCCGTCCTCGACCCAGCGTCCGCCGACCGGCTCGGCGCCGTAATCGGGCAGGCGGTCGAGGAAGAGCCAGTTCGAGGTCGCCCGCTTGCCCTCGAGCAGGCCGGCCGCGCCGAGGATCCCCGACCCGGTGCAGACCGAGATCGTCCAGCGCGTCCGCTCGTCGATCCGGCGCAGCCAGTCGAGCACCTCGCCGTCCGCGGCGACCGCCTCGCTGCCGCGCCCGCCGGGGACGAGGACGGCGTCCGCCGCTTCGACCTCGTCGAGCGGGCGGTCGGCGATGAGGCCCAGCCCGCCTTCGGCGCGCACCTCGCCCGCCCGCTTGCCGACGAGCTCGACCTCCCAGCCGGGAACGCAGCGGAACACTTCATAGGGACCGATCGCGTCCTGCACGGCGAGCTTGTCGAAGATCAGGATCGCGATCCGCATCGTGTCGCCATCCTACGCCGCGCCGCCTGAACGGGCCTCTAGAGTCTCCACCGGTGAGTCGGCGCGACCGGATCAGGCTGAGCGAGGCGGAGCTGCTGGAGCTGCTCGACGCCGAGCGGGTCGCGGTCGTCTGCTCGAACGGGCCGCGGGGGTTCCCGCACTCGATGCCGCTCTGGTATGTGCCGCGCGACGGGGAGGTCTGGATCTGGACCTACGCCAAGTCGCAGAAGGTGCGCAACCTGGAGCGCGACCCGCGCGCCACCGTGCTGGTCGAGGCGGGTCGCGAGTACGGCGAGCTGCGCGGGGCGATGATCGAGGCCGAGGCGGAGATCCACCGCGACTTCGAGACCGTGCTCGGCTTCGCCGAAGAGCTGACCGTGCGCTACGCCGACGGCATCGAGTCGGTCGAGGGCGACGCCAAAGCGGCGCTCGAGGCGCAGGCGCCGAAGCGCGTTGCGATCCGTTTCCGCCCCTCGCGGGTTGCTACGTGGGACCACCGAAAGCTCGGCGGCGCGTACTAGGCTGCCGCTGCGCGGATGAGGACGAGGATCTTGAGGAAGACATCGACAGCCGTTGCCCTGCTCGCCATCGCCGTCGTCGCCGGCGGCGTCTCGGGGACCTCGCCGACCTCGGCGGGGGTCGCCCAGGCGGCGCCGCGCAGCTTCTTCGGCATCGTCCCGCAGGCCGTGATCTCAGAAGAAGACGCCGAATACATGCGCGCCGCCCACATCGGCAGCATCCGCCTGCCGATCGGCTGGGACTCGATCCAGCCGAGCCCGCGCGGACCCTGGGACTGGTCGGGCACCGACAGCGAAATCGCGAAGGCCGTCAACCAGGGGCTGAACGTGCTGCCGTTCCTCGCCGGGATACCCCACTGGGCGGGCCACCGCGGGACGCGGCTGCCGATCGACCGGCCGCGGGTGCGGCGCGGCTGGATGCGCTTCGTCCGCGGGGTGGTCGAACGCTACGGCCCGCGCGGCCGCTTCTGGCGCGAACACCCGCCGGGGGTGACGGCCGAGGACGGCATCAGGCTCAACCGCTGGAAGCCGATCCGCGCCTGGCAGATCTGGAACGAGGCCAACTTCTTCTACTTCGCCTTCCCGGTCTCGCCGGCCCGCTACGCGCGGCTGCTCAAGATCAGCTCCCGGGCGGTCAAGGCGGCCGACCCGCGCGCCCGGGTGATCCTCTCGGGGCTGTTCGGGGAACCCGACCAGGGCGGCCGCTACGGGATGGACGCCGACGTCTTCCTCGAACGCCTCTACCGGGTCCGCGGGATCAGGCGCTTCTTCGACGGCGTCGCCCTGCACCCCTACGCCTTCCACGTCCGCGACCTGGTGCGGATGGTGGAGAACATGCGCGCCGTCGTCGTGCGCAACCACGACGCGCGCAAGGGCCTCTACATCACCGAGATGGGCTGGGGCTCCAAGCACAACCCCAACGTCATCGCCTTCAACCAGGGCTGGCGCGGCCAGGCACGCGAACTGCGCGGCGCCTACCGCTACATGCTGCGCAACCGCCGCCGGCTCAACCTCAGGGCCGCCTACTGGTTCACGTGGAAGGACTCGCGCTACTACTGCAACTTCTGCGACTCGGTCGGCCTGTTCCGCGAATCGAACCGCTACCTGGCGAAGCCCGCCTGGTACGCCCTGGTCCGCATCGCGGGCGGCCGCCCGCGCCCGTAGCGGCTTCCCGGCGCTGCCGCCCGCGCAGCAAATAGTCTCCCGCCGATGTCGCAGCGCGCACCACAGGGGCCGGCCTGGCTCGTCCTGCCGACCTATGACGAGGCGGGCAACATCGAGGCCTTCGTCGAGGCGGTCCTGGCGAAGCTGCCCGGGTCCGCCCGGGTGCTGATCGTCGACGACAACTCGCCCGACGGGACGGGCGAGATCGCCGACCGGCTCGCCGCCGCGCACGAGGCGGTCGAGGTCCTGCACCGGCCGCGCAAGGAAGGCCTCGGCCCCGCCTACATCGCCGGCTTCCGCCGCGCGCTCGCCGGCGGCGCCGGGCTGGTGCTGGAGATGGACTCCGACTTCTCCCACGACCCGGCCTACCTGCCGCGCCTGCTCGAGGCGGGCGAGCGGGCCGACCTGGCGATCGGCTCGCGCTACGTGGCCGGCGGCGGCGTCTCCGACTGGAGCGCCCTGCGCCGCGCGATCAGCCGCGGCGGCAGCGCCTACGCGCGGCTCGTGCTGGGGGTCGGCGTGCGCGACCTGACCGGCGGCTTCAAGTGCTTCCGCCGCGAGGTGCTGGAGGCGATCGACCTCGACTCGATCCACTCGCGCGGCTACGCCTTCCAGATCGAGATGACCTACCGCGCGATCCAGCGCGGCTTCGGCGTCGCCGAGGTCCCGATCGTCTTCCGCGACCGCCGGGCCGGGACCTCGAAGATGGACCGCTCGATCGTCGCCGAGGCCGCCTGGCGGGTGCCGCTGCTGCGCTTCGGCGGGAACGCGCGCTGATGGAGCGACCGCAGGCGCCGCAGCCGCGTGGCGGCTCGCTGTGGGCTGAAGCGGCGGCCGACCCGACGATCCGCGCCGTCGTCCTCTACGCGGCGATCGCGCTGGGCGCCGCCTTCGCCGCCTACGGCGCGATCTTCTCCGGCTTCGCCGCCTACGACGACGAGGGCACCGTGCTGGTCACGCTCAACGCCTTCGCCCACGGCCAGCCCCTCTACACCGACATCTTCTCGCCCTACGGGCCGTTCTACTTCCAGCTCTTCGGCGGCCTCGCGGCGCTCGGCGGCCACGACTTCACCACCGACGGCAGCCGCACCGTGACGCTCCTCGTCTGGCTGACGAGCAGCTTCGTTCTCGGGCTCGCCTGCCAGCGCCTCAGCGGCCGCCTGGCGCTCGGCGCCGGCGGCATGGTCGCCTCCTTCGCCGTGCTCTACGCGCTCTTCCCCGAGCCGATGCACCCGCACGGCCTGCTCGTCCTGCTGCTCTCCTGCTTCGTGCTGGTCGCCTCCTTCGGCCCGGGCCGGCGCACGGCGCTGCTCGGCGCGACCGCCGGGGCCCTGCTCGCCGCGGCGCTGATGACGAAGATCAACTTCGGCGCCTACGCGATCGGCGGCGCCGTGCTGGCGGCGACGCTGGTCTTCGAGCCGATCGAGCGCCGCCGCTGGCTGCGCTGGCCGCTGATCGCCCTCGTGCTCGCCGTGCCGACCGTGGTCATGTGGTCGGACCTGAAGGAAGCCTGGGTGCGCTCCTTCATCGCGCTCGAGCTGCTCGGGACCGGCGCGATCGTCGCCGCGGCCTGGCCGCTGCGGCCGCGGCGCGGCGAGCGCCAGGACTCCCTCGGCCGCTGGTTGCTCGCCGGGGTGGCGGGCGGGGTCGCCGCGCTCGTCGCGATCCTCGGCGCGACCCTGCTGCTCGGCACGAGCCCCGGCGACCTCTACGACGGCCTGATCAGGGAGCCGCTCAACGTGCGCAACGTCGGCGGCGGCCCGTTCGAAACCCCCGGCCAGGCGATCGACTGGGGCGTCGCGGCGCTCGCCGCCGCGGTGCTGGTCACCTGGCTGCGCTCCTGGGCGTCCGGCCGGCCCTCGCCGTGGCCCGGCGTGCTGCGCGCCGCCGCCGGGCTGGCGATCTGGTTCACGGTCGCCAAACAGGCGCCCTTCGGGCTCAATCCGAGCGCCAACGTCGACGTGCTGCCGATGCTGCTCGCCTGGGTCGCCGCGGTCCCGCCGCTGGGCGAGCCGGAGCCGCCGTTCAAGCGCTTCCTGCGCGTCCTGCTGCCCGGGGTCGCGGTGCTGGGCGTGCTCGGCGCCTACCCGGTCCCCGGCGCCCAGGTCGGCGTCGCCTCGCTGATGTTCGTGCCGGTCGGGGCGCTCTGCCTCGCCGACGCGCTGAGCGCGCTGCGCGCCTGGAGCGCGACCCGCGGCGAGCTCGGCCTCGCCCGCTTCGGCGCCGCCGCGACGGTCGCCACGGTCGCCCTCGCCGGGATGCTGGCGCTCGGCCAGGTCTACCTGCCGGCGATCGCCAACACGATCGACTACCGCGACAAAGTGCCGCTGCCGTTCCCGGGCGCCGGGCAGGTGCGGCTGAAGCCGGAAGAGGTCGAAGAATACGAAGGGGTCTACGACTTCCTGGTCGAAAACCGCTGCACCAGCTTCGTCGGCTATCCGAACATCGACAGCTTCTACCTCTGGACCGGGATCGAACCGCCCGAGCCCTACGCCCCCGGCGCCTGGATCGCGGCGCTCGACGAAGCGGGCCAGAAGCGGGTGCTCGCCGCCGTGCGCTCCTCGCCGCGTCCCTGCGCCTTCCGCAACGAATCGGTCGCCGGCGGTTGGCTGGAGTCGCGCCCGGCGCCCGACACGCCGCTCGTCCACTACATCTTCGACGACTTCGAAGAAGTCGGCGGCTCCGGCAACTACAGCCTGCTCCTGCCGAAGAAAGGATCGTGATGGACCGCAACCGCACGCTCGACGAGCGCCTGCTCGCCTGGATCCTGCTGGCGCTGGCGATGTGCGTCTCCGCCGTCTGGCTGATGACCGCCGGCAAGGACCTGACCTTCTCCGGCGACGACATCTTCTACTACGCCCGGCTGGTGACCGAGAACGGCGTCACCCACCAGGCGGGCGGGCTCGAATACTTCCTCGCGCCGCACAACGGCCACCTGCAGCTGATCGGCAAACTGATCTACCGCGGGCTGTTCGAAACCGTCGGCGCCGACTACACGGTGTTCCGCGCGATGGAGGTGCTCGCGGTCTTCGTCAGCGTGCTCTTCTTCTTCATCCTCGCGCGGCGGCGGGTGCGGCCCTTCGCGGCGCTGATCCCGGCGGTGCTGCTGCTCTTCTTCGGCTACGGCGAGGGCTCGTTCCTCTGGCCCTTCAACGTGCACACGATCGGCGCCCTGGCCTTCGGCCTGGCGGCGCTGCTGGCGCTCGAACGCGACGACCGCCGGGGCGACGTCGGCGCCTGCGTCCTGCTCGTGCTCGCCGTCGCCACCGTCGAGGTGGGGCTCGCCTTCACCGTCGCGGTCGCGGTCTCGGTGCTGCGGCGGGGGGATCGCTGGCGCCGCGCCTGGATCTTCCTCGTGCCCGCCGCGCTCTTCGGCGTCTGGTGGCTGTGGGCGCAGAAGTTCGGCCAGTCCGAGGTCGACCTGATCAACGTCCACCGCATCCCGATCGACTTCACCAACGCGCTGGCGGCGGTGCTCGGCTCGATCTTCGGCCTCAACCCGACCGGCGAAGGCGTCGACCCGAACACCACCGGGATCACCCCGTGGAGCGCCGTGCTGGCCGGCTTCGCGGTCTTCGGGCTGGCCTTCCGCATCCGCCTCGGGCGGGTGCCGAACGGGCTCTGGGTGGCGCTCGCGGTGGTACTCAGCTACTGGCTGATGATCACGCTCGCCAACCGCCCGCCCGACTCGACCCGGTACCTGTTCGTCGGCGCCGTCGCTGTCTTCCTGATCGCCGCCGCGGCGCTGCGCGGCTACCGCGTCAGCACGACGGCGCTGATCGTCGCCGGCGTGATCGCGGCGCTCGCGATCCCGCCCAACCTGGCGAAGTTCTACGACGAGCGGCGCTCCTCGATAACCGACGCCGAAATGACCCGCACCGAGTACGGGATGCTCGAACTGGCGCGCCCGCATGTCCGCACCGACTACTTCCCGGCCGAAGACCCCAGGGTGCAGGAAGCGGGCGCGGCGATCTTCGTGCCGCTCTCCGCCGACACCTACTACCGGGCGCAGGACGAATTCGGCGGCATCGGCTACTCGCCGGCCCAGATCCGCGCCCAGAGCCTGCAAAAGCGCGAAATCGCCGACGCGACCCTGGCCGGCGCGCTGGAGCTGAGGCTGAAGCCGGGCGCGCCGCCCGCCGACCCGGCCGCCTGCCCGAGCTCGCTCGACGGCAGGCCCGGCCACCCGGTCTTCTTCGACGTCGAACCGGGCGGCGTGCTGCTCGGCTCGCGCGCCGGCCACCCGGTCCACGTCGGCGTCGGCCGCTTCGCCAGGGGCGGCGACTCGGTCCCGCTGGGCAAGCTCGAGCCGGGCGAGTGGGCCGAGCTGCGCATCCCGCCCGACGCGGCTCCCGACAAGTGGTGGGTCACCGTCGACGGCCCCGTCCACGTCTGCCCGCCGGGGGGTGCCGGCTGAGCCGACCGCCTACGGCGTTCCGCGTTCTTGCCCGAGACTGACCTCGATGTCCTTGACCAGAAGTTCGAGATTCATCGGATTGGTGCGGGAAGGTTCGAAGGCGTGGTGCAGATAGAAATCTCGCGCCGCCTCGTTCTGGGCATGGACAAGCAAGGTACGGACGCCGAGCTCGATGGAGGCGCCGAGCGTGCGTGCCGTCGCGTCGCGCAGGAGGAATGCGCCAACTCCCCGACCCTGGATGCTCTTGTCGACGGCGAGCCGAGCCAGCAGGACCGCCGGGATCGGGTGCCGTGGCATTCCGCGAGAGGCCCGAGGGCCTGCATCCTGTCGACTCACCGAGGCGGCGCATAGCGCGTGATAGCCCACCACGCGCTGCTGTTGGGCGTCTTCGACCACATAGGTTCGGGCTGAACCGGATGCGGCGGCCTTGCGAGCGTGCTTGCGCAGCCAGGTGCTCAGCGAGTGAACTCCGCAGTCGAAGCCGCTCAATACGTGATCCGGCCCCAGCGCTTCGGGGTCGCTGAAGCGTGGCACGCCTGTGCTATTCGGGGCGAGGGCGGGAAAACAGGCGCGCCAGCTCGGGACGCACACGAGACGGACGGTCCAGAGCCTTCGTGAACGCCTGCCAGTCGGCCTCGTTCAGGACGAACTCCGTGCGGTCGGCGAGCAGCCTCTCCGCTCGCTCCCGACCGCTCTCGACCAGGAACTCGGTCAGGCTTTCCTCGTGCAGGTTGCGTGCCTGCTCGAACAGCTCCTTGTCTTTGGCGGCGATCCGTAGATGAACTCGGGCGGTCTTTGCGGTGCTCATGTGGCAAGTGTACACACGGTGACCGGGTGGTCGACCGTCGCGTGCCACGGGTCCGGGGCTTCGTCGGCGGGGATCGTCAGGGCGGTCCAGCGGCCGGGGGGCATGTAGTCGAGGCCGATCCCCGGGGGGTCGGCGAAGCGGGCCAGCCAGAGGCCGGTCTTCTCGCCGCTCGCCGGGCGCAGCAGGGTCGTGCCGGACGAGACCTCGAAGCTCGCCGATTCGGCGCCGGGGGCGACGGCGATCCTCTGGCAGCGGGCGCGGCGGCCGGGCGGCGCCCCGGGCCGCGTCTCGACCCCGAGCGCGCCGATCAGCGAGGCGTCGGCGATCTGGCGCAGGGTCTCGTCGCTCGCGCGCACTTCCGCCAGCGAGCGGGCGATCGAGCCGTTGTGGCCGGCGGCGTCGAGGTAGGCGCCGGCGGGGATGCCGATGAACAGGCCGCCGTCGACTTCGGCCACCCGCGGGTCGCTGGTGACGACGTATTCGGGGTCGACGTGCTCGCGCGCCAGCTCCAGCATCGCGAACTCGGTCGAGCTGACCGGCGGGTCGTGGTGCAGGGTGTCGTTGCCGCGGTCCTTGGTCAGCTGGACGATGTTCGCCGGCAGCGCCACCGCGGCGAGCACCAGCAGCGCGACCGCCGCGGGGGCGGGCAGCCTGCGGCGCGCGCTGTCGGCGGCGATCAGCACGATCAGCACCGCGGCGACGAGGATGTAGCGGGAGCCTTCGGCCGGGCGCGCGGCGGCCGCCAGCAGCCCCCAGTAGATGCCGAGCACGAGCAGCCAGATCCAGATCGTGCGCGGCAGCCGCCGTCCCCAGATGCGGACCAGCAGGGCGACGCCGGCGGCGACCGCCAGCGCGCGGCCGAACCAGGTGACGCTGCCGACGTAGGTGCCGGCGACGATCGGGTTGGTGCCGGTCAGCGAACCCATCGCCGCCGCCGCGCCGTGCATGAACGTTTCCGGCAGCAGGTGGGCGTTGCCGGAGTGCGTTTCGCTCTGCCCGAACTTGCGCGCCCAGACGTACCAGGCGGCGTAGAGGACGACCGGGATCGCGACGATCCAGGCGCGGCGCAGGACCGCGCCCAGCCAGGCCCGGGCGAGCGCCCTGCGCGGCCGCCCCGCCGCGATGACGATCCACAGGGCGATGCCGAGCGTGAACGCCAGCCCGAGCTCGATCATCGCGATCGAGACGAGGAGCAGGAGGCAGGCGAGGGCGTCGCCGCGGCGGTTTTCGCGGCCGATCGCCAGTACCGCCCCGAGCCCCGCCGCCAGCGAGGCCGCGGTGTTGAAGTCGAGCGGCCAGAGCAGCTGCTCGCGGGCGAAGCCGAGGAAGAGCAGGACGACGCAGGGGGCGAGCGCCGCGGCGTTGCCGACCCGCCGCCGCGCCAGCTCGAAGACCAGCGCGACCACCGCCCACAGCGCCGCGATGTTGACCAGCACGAAGACGGTGTAGTGGGCGCCGACCGTGGCGAAGACCAGCTCGTAGACGAAGCGCCCGCCGAGCGGCAGGTGGCCGTTGAACGGCGCCAGCAGGTATCCGGGGCTGAACGGCGCGTAGTGGACGAGCTGGCCGTTCACGTCGGCGACCCGCCCGTAGTAGAAGAGTTCGTCGATCGCGAAGCCCTGCCCGTGCGCGGCGTGGAGGATCAGCCCGCCGGAGCAGAGCGCCGCCACGCCGAGCACCGCCCAGGCGACCCGCGGCTCGCGCAGAGCCGCCACCGCGCGCGCGATCAAGCTTCCTTCCTCCGGTAGTCGCCGCGGCTCAGGTGATGCTCGAGGAAGACGTAGAGGACGATGAACAGGTAGCGGCTGCCCATCTCGTTCAGCTTCAGCTTCGAGCTGCCGCTGGTCCGGTTGGTCCAGGAGATCGGCACGATCCCGTAGCTGTAGCCGCGCACGACGGCCTTCAGCGGCAGCTCGACGGTGAGGTTGAAGTGGTGGGAGAGGAAGGGCTGGGCGTTCTCGATCACCTCGCGTCGGTATGCCTTGAAGGCGTTGGTCGTGTCGTTGTAGCCGTGGCGGAAGAGCATCCGGATGCCCCAGTTGACGATCCGGTTCATGATCAGCTTCGTGCGCGGGTAGTCGCGCACCTCCGCGCCGGGCATGAAGCGCGAGCCGAAGGCGCACTCGTAGCCCTCTTCGAGCAGCCGCTGGTAGGCGACCAGGTCGCGCGGGCTGTCGGAGCCGTCGGCCATCACGATCGCCACCGCGTCGCCCTCGAACGCCTCCAGCCCGGCGCGCACGGCGAAGCCGAAGCCGTTGCGGTAGGGGGAGGGGAGGCAGCGGACCTGCGGGTGCTCGGCGGCGAACGCCTCGACCGCGGCCGCGGTGCCGTCGGTGCTCGAGTCGTCGACGACGGTCACCTCGTGCTCGATCCGCTCCTCGTCGAGGGTGGAGACGAGCGGGGCGAGCGTCCCGCCGATCGACCCCTCCTCGTTGTGCGCCGGGATGACGACGGAGAGCTTCAAGCGCTCCCCTTCCCGAAGCCGAGCGCCTCGCTCACCGCGCCCTCGTGCTCGCGCGCCCAGCCGAGCAGGTCGGCGAGCGTCTCGCGCGGGCCGCGCCGCGGCCGCCACTCGCTGCGGGCGAAGAGCCGCGAGCAGTCCGAGAGGTAGACCGGCACGTCGCCGGGCCGGGTCCGGGGCTCGGCGCCGATCTCGATCTCGTTGCCGGTCAGCTCGCGGCACAGCGCGGTGGTCTCGAGCAGCGAGAGGCTGTGCTCGCGCCCGCCGCCGACGTTGGCGACCTCGCCGCTCCAGCCCTCGGGGTCGGCGAGCTGCAGCTCGACCAGGTCGACGAGGTCGTCGACGTGCAGCAGGTCGCGCACCTGCTTGCCCTCGCCGCCGAAGCCGATGTAGGAGAGCGGCCGGCCGAAGTGGTGGCTGAGCAGCCACCAGGAGAAGACGCCCTGGTCGACCTTGCCCATCTGCCAGGGCCCGGCGATCACGCCGCAGCGGTCGACGACGGCGCGCAGGCCGAAGGCCTCGGCGTACTCCTCGATCAGGTGCTCGGCGGCGAGCTTGGTCGCGCCGTAGAAGGTGCGCGCGCCGCCCATCGGGAAGCCCTCGGAGACGCCCTCCGGCCCGGCGCCGGGCACGGGCTGCTCGGCGGCGAGCTCGAAGCGGGTCTCGGTCTCCTCCAGCGCCAGCTCGAGCTGCGGCGCCACTGGGTAGACGCGGCTGGTCGAGAGGAAGACGACGAAGGCCTCCTGCTCGCGCGCCCGCTCGAGGCAGTTGAAGGCGCCGACCAGGTTGGTCTGCACGAGGTAGGAGGGGTCCGAGAGGCCGGCCATCACCGAGGGCTCGGCCGAGCACTCGACGATCGCGTCGAAGCCGCCGGCCGCCGCCAGGTCGGCGCGCTCGCGCACGTCGCCGTGGACGAACTCGACCCCGGCCTCGCGCAGCCGCGGCAGGTTCAGCTCCGAGCCGCGCCGCATCAGGTTGTCGAGCGCGACGAGCTGCCAATCGGGCCGCCGGCCCGCCAGCGCCACGCAGAGATTCGCGCCGACGAACCCGGCCCCACCGGTGACCAGGATCCTCATAGGCTGGGCACTCTACGAAACGCCGCCCGATTCCCCCCGGCGCCGTAGAGGTTCGATTCGCATGGCGGCTCAAACCTCTACGGCGCCCGCCGGAGCATTGCTCCGCTTCAGAGGGGCGGCCTCGCTAATCTGCCGACCGCATGCCTACCGCGATTGTCACCGGCTCGGGCGGGCTGATCGGCTCCGAGTCCGTCCGCCGCTTCGTCGAGGACGGCTGGGACGTGGTCGGGATCGAGAACGACATGCGCGCCCGCTTCTTCGGCGAGGAGGCCTCGACCTCCCACGTCACCGACGAGCTGCGCGAGCGCCACCCGGAGTTCCGCTCGCTCGACCTCGACATCCGCGACGCCGAGGGGGTCAGCCGCGCCTTCGCCGAGCTCGCCGGCTCGCTCGAGGCCGTGATCCACACCGCCGCGCAGCCCTCGCACGACTGGGCGGCGCGCGACCCGCAGACCGACTTCGGCGTCAACGCCCTCGGCACGCTCAACCTGCTCGAGGCGGCGCGCGAGCACGCCCCCGACGTCCCCTTCGTCTTCTGCTCGACCAACAAGGTCTACGGCGACACGCCCAACTTCCTGCCGCTGGAAGAGCTGGAGAAGCGGCTCGAGCTGCCCGAGGGCCACGAGTACCACGGCGGCATCCCGGCGACGATGTCGATCGACCACTCGACCCACTCGCTGTTCGGCGTCTCCAAGGCGGCGGCCGACCTGCTGGTGCAGGAGTACGGCCGCTACTTCGAGATGCCGACCGTCTGCTTCCGCGGCGGCTGCCTGACCGGCCCCCAGCACGCCGGCGCGCAGCTGCACGGCTTCCTCGCCTACCTGATGAAGTGCACCGTCACCGGCACGCCCTACACCGTCTTCGGCTACGGCGGCAAGCAGGTGCGCGACAACATCCACAGCTCCGACATGGTCGCCTGCTTCCAGGCCTTCCAGCGCAACCCGCGTTCCGCCGCCGTCTACAACATGGGCGGCGGCCGGCGCAGCAACTGCTCGATGCTCGAGGCGATCGAGGTCTGCGAGCGGGTGGCGGGGCGCGAGCTGGAGTGGACGCTGAGCGAGGAGAACCGGATCGGCGACCACCGCTGGTGGATCTCCGACGTCTCCGACTTCGCCGCCGACTACCCCGAATGGGACCCGCGCTACGGGATCGAGGAGATCCTGCGCGAGATGCACGAGCAGAACGTCGAGCGCTGGATGGCGACCGCCGGCTGACCCGACCCCCGCGGCGCCGTAGAGGTTCTCGCCGCTATCCGGTGCAAACCTCTACGGCGGGGTCGCGTCAGCCTTCCAGCGCGCAGACCTTCGCCGGGCCGCCTTCGAGGCGCATCTTCCAGGGGACCTTCGAGCGGTCGAGCGGGATCGGCACGGCGACCGCTTCGCCGGCGCCGGCGCCGGTCTGGAAGTCGACCGGCATCGGCGTGCCCTCCGCGGGGGTGGCGAAGCGGCGCATCTGGATGTCGCTGACCGGCTTCGGGCCGGCGACGATCGCGACGCCGCCCGCGGGGACGGCGAACTCCTCCCCCGGCGCGGCCATGAAGCAGCGCCCGCCCGGCACGGCCGAGGCGGCGAGCGGCTCGACCCCGACGCGCAGCGCGTTGAGCAGCACCTTGTCGGCGGCGAAGCGGGCCGGCTCGCCGCTTTCTCGCAGCTCGTCGACCGTGTAGGCGGGCGAGCCGAAGTCGTCGACCGCGGCGAAGTAGGAGCCGGCGTCGATGTGGTCGAAGCCGGTGTCGGCGAATTCTTCTTCGAGGTAGAAGCTGGGGTCGACGGTGTCGCGGGCGATCTCCAGCGCGGTCAGGTTGCCGCGCACGATCTCGGTGCTCGAGGCGTAGCTTTCGTAGGACTCGTGCAGGAAGAGCCCGTTGCTGGCCACCGCGGCGGCGACCACCGCGATCGCCGGGCCGAGCAGGCGGCGCCCCAGCGGCACGCCGCGCAGCAGCTCCGCCGCGACCAGCAGGACGAAGACACCGCCGAGCAGCTGGTAGCGACTCGCCCACGGCACCCGCCCCGGCTTCAGGTCGAAGCCGCCGAGCACCCAGAAGGCGAGGCCGATCGTCAGCACGACCCAGAAGGAGCGCGGGATGCGCTCGATCCGGTAGGCGCGCCAGATCGCCAGGCCGCCGAGCGCCACCGCCAGCGGCCGCCCCCAGTCGAGCCCGCCGGGCGAGGCGATCCCTTCGACCGGCGTCGCCAGGCCGAGCAGCGCGGCGATCGCCGAGCCGAAGGAGTCGAGCACGAACAGCGGCGTGGTCGCGACGTTGTGCAGCGAGAGCGCGCTTTCGGCGTCGTGCCCCCAGCCCGCGTACCAGGCCAGCCAGAGGACGACCGGGACGAGCAGGGTGTAGGCGCGGGGCCTCCAGTCTCGTTCCTCGCGGCGCAGCGCGATGTCGACGAGCAGGCCGCCGGCGAAGGGCACCCAGACGCTGGAGAAGAGCATCGTCCCCAGCAGCCAGGCGCAGGCGAGCGCGTCGCCGGTCCGGTCGCGGCGGTCGAGCGCCACCAGCATCCCCAGCCCGCAGGTGAGCGAGCCGAGGAAGGTGATCGAGGAGAACCAGAAGAGGTCTTCGAACGCCGCCCCCATGAAGACCACCGGCACGGTCATCAGCAGCGCCGGCCACTGCCCCAGCCGCCGCCTGATCCAGACGAAGAGGAACCAGTCGCCGAGCAGGAAGATCGCCGTCGAGGCGACCCGGAAGGGGACCAGCGAGCCCATCCCGAAGCCGGAGAGCAGTAGCTTCCAGACCGCGACCGCGCCGGCGACCAGGTGCTCGTTCGCCGGGCCGAAGAAGGCGTCGGCGGTGAGCTCGCGGCGGTAGAGGATGTAGGTCCAGTCGTCGAGGACGAAGGTGATCTTCGAGCCGAGCACGACGATGATCGCGCCGGCGATCGCCATCGCCGCGACGAGCAGCAGCGTCGCCGGGTTCTTCGCTCGGATCGCCCCGCTCACGCCGGTAATCTATCTGCCCCTCTTGACGACCCATGCCCCTCCCCAAGTCGCGATCGAGGTCAGCGGCGTCGAGAAGACCTTCCGCATCCCCACCCAGCGGGTCGACTCGCTGAAGGAGCGGCTGACCACCTTCTCGCAGCCCGGCTACCGCGAGCTGCACGCCCTGCGCGACCTCTCCTTCGAGGTCGAGCGGGGCGAGTTCTTCGGCATCGTCGGCCGCAACGGCTCGGGCAAGAGCACGCTGTTGAAGATCCTCGCCAGCATCTACGCCGCCGACGCGGGGCGGGTGCGGATGGCCGGCCGCCTCGCCCCCTTCATCGAGCTCGGCGTCGGCTTCAACAACGAGCTGACGGCGCGCGAGAACGTCGAGCTGAACGGCGTGATGATGGGGCTGACGCGCCGCGACGCGCGCAGCCGGCTCGGCGCCGTGCTCGAGTTCGCCGAGCTGCAGGAGTTCGTCGACCTCAAACTGAAGAACTACTCGTCGGGGATGCTCGTCCGCCTCGCCTTCTCGATGATGATCCAGTCCGACGCCGAGATCCTGCTGATCGACGAGGTGCTGGCGGTCGGCGACGCCTCCTTCCAGCAGAAGTGCGCCGACGTCTTCAACGAGATCCGCGACTCGCCGCGCACGGTCGTCTTCGTCACCCACGACATGAGCGCGGTCGAGCAGTACTGCCACCGGGCGATGCTGCTGCACGACGGCGGCGTGCGGGCGATGGGCCCCGCCGACGAGGTGGCGCGCAGCTACCTGCGGCTCAACTTCGAGCAGGCCCCAGGGGAGGGGGAGGGCGACATGGGGGGGATGGCCGACATCACCCTCGTCGACGTCTGGCTGGAGGACGGCGACGGCGAGCGGATCGTCAACGTCGAGAAGGAGTCCGAGCTGCGCTTCGGCGCGGTCTTCGAGGCGCACCGCCACGTCGAGGGGCCGAGCTTCGGCTTCGCCTTCGACAACGCCGACGGGGTCGAGGTGACCGGCTTCGGCGTCTCGCTGGCAGAGGGGGCGCCGGACGCGGTCGAGCCGGGCCAGCGGATCCGCCTCGGCGGCGAGATCGAGAACCGGCTGGAACCCGGCCGCTACGTGACCAAGTGCTGGGTGCACCGCGAGCACAACCTCTCCAACCTCGTCCTGCATTCGCCGCACGTGCTCGACTTCGTCGTCTACGGCAAGGAGGGCGCCGGCGTGGTCGCGCTCGACCACGAGATCGAGGCGAGCGTCGTGGACGCGGCGAAGGTGGAGGGAACGTGAGCGCCGAGCCCGCGAGCCTGGAGCTGCGCGACGTCCCCGGGCCCTCGGCGCTCGGCGGCGGTCGCCATCGCTTCTTCGAGCTGCTCTGGCTGATGTCGGTGACCGAGTTCAAGCGCACCTTCTTCGGCACCTTCCTCGGCTACGTCTGGTCGCTGATGCGGCCGCTGCTGCTGTTCGCGGTGCTGCTGCTCGTCTTCACCCAGATCTTCAAAATCGGCAGCCAGGTACCGCACTACGAAGTGCAGCTGCTCTTCAACATCGTCCTCTTCGGGCTCTTCCAGGAAGCGACCGGGGCCGCCGTCAGCTCGGTGGTCAGCCAGGAGGGGATCGTGCGCAAGACGCAGTTCCCGCGCCTCGTGATCCCGCTCTCGGTCGTGCTCACGGCGCTGTTCACGCTCGGGCTCAACATGATCGTCGTCGTCGCCTTCATGCTCGCCTTCGGCGTCACGCCGATGTGGACCTGGCTGCTGTTTCCGGTGATCCTGCTGCCGCTGCTGGTGCTGAGCGCGGCGCTCGCGATGCTGCTCTCGGCGCTCAACGTGCGCTTTCGCGACGTCGGGATCATCTGGGTCGTGATCGCCACCGCGCTCAACTACGGCACGCCGATCATCTACCCGCTGGAAATCGTCCAGGGGAAGCTGAAGCAGATCCTGATGGCCAACCCGCTGACGCCGATCTTCCACCAGGCGGACATCTGGATGGTCAACCCGCAGGCCGAAAGCGTGCGCGAAGCGGTGCACGGGCCGCTGCCGATCCTGATCGGCGCCGCGGTCTACCTCGCCGTCTGCGTCGCCGGCGTCTGGGTCTTCAGGCGCGAGGCGCCCCGCATCGCCGAGCAGCTCTAGGGGTTTCAGCGGGTGCCCTTGATCCGCAGGCTGACAATCGCCGCCGCGCTCGCGGCCCTGTTGGCGCTGCCGGCCGCCCCGGCGCGGGCGCGGACGGCCCCGCCTGGGTTCGCGGTCGGCGTCTCCCCGCAGACGCCCGCCGACCCGCTCGACTACGGGCTGATGCAGGAGGCGGGGGTGCGCAGCCTGCGGCTGCCGCTCAACTGGGCGAGCGTCGAGGAGTACAGCCCCTATCTCGTCGAGCCGGACTGGTCGGGCTTCGACCGCTCGGTCGAACTGGCGGCCGAGTACGGGATGCGCGTCTTCCCCTTTGTCTGGGGGACGCCGCCGTGGATCGCCGGCCAGCAGCGGACCGAACCGGTGGACGGCGCCTGGGCGCGCCGCGCCTGGGCCTCCTTCCTGCGCCGCGCGGTGCGCCGCTACGGGCCCTACGGCGAGTTCTGGAGCGAGCACCCGCAGCTCGACCCGCTGCCGATCCGCGACTGGGAGATCTGGAACGAGGAGAACATCGTCACCTTCGGCGCCGCCGCGCCCCGCCGCTTCGCCCGCGTCATGCGGGTCGCCGGCCGCGCGATCCACGGCGCCGACCGCGGGGCGAAGGTGATCCTCGGCGGACTCTTCGGGCGGCCGCTGCAGATCCCGCCCAACGTCGCCCCGGGCGACTTCCTCGACCGCGTCTACCGGGCGCGCCGTGTGAAGCGCTTCTTCGACGGCGTCGCCCTGCACCCCTACGTCGCCGACGCCCGCGCGATGCGGCCGATGATCGCCAACCTGCGGCGCGTGATGCGCCGCCACCACGACGCGCGCACGCCGATCTACCTGACCGAGATGGGCTGGGGCTCCGACAGCTACCAGACCCGCTGGGAGCGCGGCTTCCACGGGCAGGCGCGCGAGCTGCAGCGGGCCTTCTCGATGCTCGTCAACCACCGCCGCTCCTGGCGCGTCGCCGGCGCCTGGTGGTTCACCTGGGCCGACACGACCGCGCGCCTCTGCCAGTTCTGCGACTCGGCAGGGCTGCTGACGTCGACCCGCGAAGCCAAGCCCGCCTGGTACCGCTTCGTCGAATGGGCCGGCGGCGACGCCGAAATCGTCCCCCGCGCCTCCTTCGGCGGCTGAGCCTCCTGCGCTGCCCACCGAGCGCCGTTGAGGTTTTGATCGCATAGCGCCACAAACCTCTACGGCGCTGCGCTGCCCACCGGAAGCCGTAGAGGTTCTGACCGCATGGAGGTAAAAACCTCTACGGCGGTCGGGGGGGGTCAGGCGCGCTGGAACAGGTTGACCGAGCCGATGCGGCGCATCGCGTACTGGTCGTAGGGGAGGTCGCCGCGCCAGCGGTTGTGCGCCTCGGCGGAGACGAAGTAGGTCTCCGGGTCGCTCTGCATCGCCTCGATCTGCGCCGCCAGCTCCTCCGCGGAGAGGCCGAGCGCGGCGACGATGCGCTCCAGTTTCGCCCGGTGCTCGTCCGCGCCCCAGCCGGCGAGCACGTGGTCGACGGCGTGGATCGAGCAGCCGCCGTCCTCGCGGACCAGCTCGTGGCCCTTGGCGACGACGTCGCCGACCGCCTCCGGCGGCACGTGCTCGAGCACCGAGATCGAGAAGACGGCGCCGAAGTCGTCGCCGACGTCCTCCCGCGGCGGGAACAGCTCGCGGACGAAGCGCACGTCGGGATAGGCGGCCTGGAAGCGCTTGAACTCGCGCGGGCCGTTGCCGCCGCCCATGTAGTCGTCGACGACGACGACCTCGTAGCCGAGGCGCGAGAGCATCCCGGCGACCAGCGGCTCGCCGGCGCCGATCTCGAGCACGCGCGAGCCGCGCTCGACGTTGCCGAGGATCGCCTTGACCGTCCAGCAGCGCTGCAGGTCCTTCATGTCGAAGCTCGCCCCGGCGAGGCCGGTGAGGTGGTCGGCGGAGTCGGCGAAGTCGCGCACGGTGCCGTAGGAGATCGGCGGCAGCGGGAACTTGCCGGCGTAGCGCTCGGCGATCGGCCAGAGGGCGCTGTCGGCGATCGTCCAGGCGGAGGCGTTGGCGCCGGGCGTGGCGCCGCTCGGCGCGTAGAGCGCCGCCTTGCCGGCGAGCTTGCGCAGCAGCGGCGAGCGCGCCGCCGCGGCCCGCAGCCGCCTCGCCTGGGTCGTCGCGCTCACGCCCGGCTGCCCACCGGGCGGCTTGCGGTCGCGCGTTCGCGCAGGAACTCCGCCACCGTCTCGGCGTTGCGCCGCCAGCTCAGCCGCGTCTCGGCGAAGCGGCGGGCGCCGGCGCCGAGGCGCGCGGCCAGCTCGCGGTCGGCGAGCAGCTCTTCGATGCGGGTGACTATCTCCATTGCGTTGCCCTGCTCCAGCAGCAGCGCCTCCTCGCCGTGGGCGAGGTCGTCGCCGATGTTGCAGTGCGGCAAGATAACCGGCCGCCCCATCGCCAGGAACTCCGGCAGCTTCGAGGGCAGGCGGTAGCGGTTGAAGTCGTCGGGCGGTCCGGGCTGCACGTAGGCGTCGGCCATCGCCAGGTAAGCGGGGATCTCGCGCCAGGCGACGGGGCCGAGCTCGATCACGCCGTCGCCGAGGGCGCGGAAGGCGCGCGGGTCGGGGCCGCCGAATTCGGAGTGGCCGAGGCGGACCAGGCGCACCCGGTGCCCGCGCCGCTGCGCCAGCTTCACCGCCAGGTAGAGGCTCAGCATCTCGTGCTGGTTGGCGTAGTGGATCGTGCCGTGGTAGACGAGCACGAAGTCCTCCTCGCTCAGCCCGAGCCGCTCGCGCGGGTGGGGCTCGAGGTCGGGGCGGAAGCGCTCCAGGTCGATCCCCGGCCGCGCCAGCGCGTGCGGCCGCCCCGCCCGGTTGAACTCGTTCAGCGCCTCGGTGATCACGGTGATCCCGGCGGCGCCGTCGAGGAACTCGCGGTGGTGGGTGGGGTGGATCAGGTCGGGCGGGAAGGCGCTGTCCTGCTGGCGCGGCGGCAGCCGCTGCAGTTCGGCCAGCGAGCGCCCCGACGCCGATTCGATCAGCAGCTCCTCGTTGTCCTCCAGATGGACGACGTACGGGCAGCCGAGCCGCCGCACCGCCTCCATCGTCATCCGCCGCACCGGCTCGCGCGGCGTCCAGCCGACCACGATCGTCTCCTTCGGCTCGCGCGCCATCCGCTCGAGCGTGCGGCTCAGGTCGTCGTGGGAGACGCACTCGAAGAGCGGCTCGCCGACCGCCCTGGCGCGCGCCGGGTCGCCCTTGCCGGCCACCGTCACCTCCCAGCCGAGCTCGGTCAGCTCGTTGCCGAAGTGGTAGGCCTGGATGCCGCTGTTGACGTCGAACGGGCCGAAGTAGACGTAGAGCAGCCTCATCCGGATCCCGAGAGCCTCATCGTCGCCCCAGCGGGGCGGTCGCCCGGTAGACCCGTTCGCGCCAGCTCGACGGCACGTAGTCGGCGATCTGCTGGGCGAAGCCGGGGTTGAAGTAGGGGTCGCCGCGCATCAGCTCGTCATACCAGCAATCGACGAACAGGGCGCGGTCGACGGCGTCGCTCGCGACCCGCCTGCCGGCCGGCGTGCGGTGGTTGACGAGGCGCGGCCGCGGCGCGTAGACGGACTTCAGCCCGCGCCCGGCGAGCCGCCGGCAGAGGTCGTAGTCCTCGAACTGGTTGCCGTAGAACTCGTTGAAGCGGCCCGCCGCCTCGAAGTCGGCGCGCCGCACCAGCAGGCACTCGGCGCCGACGGCGGAGACCTCGCGCGCGCAGGGGAGGGAGCCGTAGTAGCCGTCGCCGTCGCCCGGGTAGCCGGCGAGCATCGGCGTCGCGGGCTCGCGCAGGCCGATCGCCACGCCCGCCTGGTCGACCAGGCCGTCGGGGCGCAGGATCAGCGGCCCGACCGCGCCGACACCCGGCAGCGCCGCGTGCAGCAGCAGCAGCTCGATCCACTCGGCCTCGACGACCTCCATGTCTTCGTCGAGGAAGAGCAGGTGGTCGCCGACCGCCGCGGCGGCGCCGAGGTTGTTGGCGTGCGGGCGGCGGAAGGCGCCGGCCTCGCCGGCGAGCCAGGTGGCGCCGTCGGGCAGCCATTCCGGCGCCTCGCCGCCACGCCCGACGACCAGCACCTCGAGCTCGGGGTACGTCGTCTGCGCGAACAGCGACTCGAGGCAGCGGCGCAGGCCGCCCTCGCCGCCGCCGGAGGCGATCACCACGCTGACCCTGCCGCCCGGCGCCGACCCGTTGCGCGGCGCCAGCACCGCGCGGTGGGGGATCGCCGGGTGGGGGACCGAGCGCGCCGCGACGCCGAGCCGCTCGAGGTGCTCGCTGACGGCGCGCGTCTGCAGCTCGGCGACGTCGTCCTTCTGGTCGGTGCCGGCGGCGATGCTGCCGGGGATCGCGCGCCAGTGGTAGAGGGTCTGGGGGATGTGGTGGATGCGCTCGGTGCGCTCGCAGACGCGGAGGAAGAACTCGAAGTCCTGGATCGTGTCGAAGGCCGGGTCGAAGCCCCCCGCCGCCTCGGGGAGCGAGCGCCGCACGACCAGGAGGTGGCCGATGTACATCGCGCCGAGCAGGTAGACCGGCGACCAGTCGGGCTTGAGGAAGGGGTCGGCGCGGACGCCGTGCGCGGTCAGCTTGTCGGAGTCCGAGTAGACGACGTCGAGCGTCGGGTCGGCGGTCAGCGCCTGGGCGACCCGCAGCAGCGCGTCGGGGGTGAGCTTGTCGTCGTGGTCGAGGAAGCCGACGAACTCGCCCTCGCAGATCGCCAGCGCGGCGTTGGTCGCGCCGGCGATGCCGCGGTTCTCGCTCGCGATCTCGACCCGGATCCGCGGGTCCTGCGCGGCGTGGCGGCGCAGCAGCGCCGCCAGCTCGGGCTGCGCCGAGCCGTCGTCGACGACGCAGAGCTGCCACTCGGGGTAGGCCTGCGCCCGCACCGACTCGATCGCCTGGGCGAGGTAGCGCGGGTCGGACCTGTAGACGGGCATCGCCAGCGAGATCGTCGGCCGCGCCGGCAGCGCCTCGACTTCCCGCAGCGCCGCTTCGCGCCGCGCCCGCGGCCGGTTCAGGTGCAGCCGGCGCAGCCGGCGCCAGAGCTCGCGCAGCCGGCGCAGCAGGGCGAAGACGCGCGGCGGCAGCAGCGATTTGAGCGTGCGCAGGTCCCGCGGCATCGCCGGTCAGCCCCGCAGCTTCGCCAGCAGGGTCCGTGCCGTCCGCACCGGCCTGGTCAGCCGCCAGCTCAGCGAGGACTCGTAGGTCTGCGCGACTTCGATCATCTCCTGTTCGAGCTCGCCGATCCGCAGCGCCCGCCGGCTCAGCTCGCGGTGGAACTCCTCGCGCTGCGCGTCGAGCTCCGCCCGGTGCCTGGCCTCGACCTCGCTCAACTCCCCGCTGGTCCGCGTTCCGGCGCTCATCGGCGGCTAATCGTAGAGACAGGGGTGGTGGCCGGTGTGGAAGGAGGGCGCCAGCGACGAATTGTAAAGTAGATTCCCGACGAAGTGTAAATTACAATGCCTCCGGGATGTAAACTAGAGTTTCGTAAAACTGTAAAGTAGGACTATGGAAGTGTCTCCTGACGCAAATCTGAGCCCCAACGCTGAATATCGCCCGCGGATCGTCGACGAGGAGCTCGACGAGCTTATGTCGGGCCTGCCCGCCATCGCGATCGCGGGTCCGAAGGCGGTGGGGAAGACGGTCACGGCCATGCGGCGGGCGGCCACCGCCTATCGCCTCGACCAGGAGTCGCAACGGCCGATCATCGAAGGCGATACCTCTCAGGTGGTCGAAGGAGAGCCGCCGGTTCTCATCGACGAGTGGCAGCGGGTGCCCGAGGTCTTCGATCGGGTGCGACGGGCCGTTGATGACGGTGCGCCGGGCGGCAGCTTCCTGCTGACGGGTTCGGCGACCCCGACCAACCTGCCGGTTCATTCTGGGGCCGGACGAATCGTGCGAGTGCGCATGCGCCCGATGACCCTCGTCGAGCGAGGGGTCGCCGCGCCTACCGTGGCCCTCTCAACCCTTCTCGAGGGTGAGCGGCCAAAGGTCGAAGGGCGCGCAGAGATCAATCTCAAGGGCTACGTCGAGGAGATACTGCGATCGGGTTTTCCCGGAATCCATGATCAGCCCATGCGGTCCGTGCGGGCGCTGCTCGATGGATATCTGGATCACGTCGTCGATCGGGAGTTCGAGGAACTCGGCCGGAAAGTCCGCCGCCCCGACACCCTCAGGCGCTGGATGGCCGCATATGCGGCAGCGACCGCCACGACGACCAGCTTCGAGAAGATCAGGGATGCCGCGACAAGCGATGAGGTTGACAAGCCGTCACGGCCCACGGCCCTGTCCTATCGCGACATCCTCCAGCAACTGTGGATCCTCGATCCCGTCGAGGCGTGGCTGCCCACCTTCAACCGGCTTGCGCGCCTGTCGCTTCCCTTCAAGCATCACCTCGCCGACCCCGCGCTCGCGACTCGCCTGCTCGGGGTCGATGCCGACATCTTGCTGAAAGGGGGGCCATCGAGCCCCTGGATCCCCCGCGACGGCACCTTGCTCGGCGCTCTGTTCGAGTCGCTCGTGACCCTCTCCGTGCGTGTATATGCCCAGCGGATAGAGGCGCGCCTGTACCACCTGCGCACGCGAGGCGGCGAACACGAGGTCGACCTGATCGTCGAGCGCGGGCAGTCGGTCGTCGCGATCGAGGTCAAGCTCGGCGTGGCGCCCGACGACGCCGACGTCCGTCACCTGCTCTGGCTCAAACGGCAGCTCGGCGACGAACTCGCCGACATGGTGATCGTCACGACGGGGAGCCAGGCCTACCGCCGCCGCGACGGGGTCGCGGTCGTCCCCGCCGCGCTGCTCGGCCCCTGAGCCGCGCCCCCAGTAGGGTTGCGGCCACGCGATGGAGGCTCTGAAGGGACTGATCCTCTCCGGCGGCGCCGGGACGCGGCTGCGGCCGATCACGCACACCTCGGCGAAGCAGCTCGTCCCGGTGGCGAACAAGCCCGTGCTCTTCTACGGGATCGAGGCGCTGGTCGACGCCGGGGTGAGGGAGATCGGGATCGTGATCGCGCCGGAGACCGGCGAGGAGATCAAGCAGGCGGTGGGCGACGGCTCGCGCTTCGGCGCCGAGATCACCTACATCCTCCAGGACGAGCCGGCCGGGCTGGCGCACGCGGTGCTGACCGCGGAGGAGTTCCTCGGCGACTCGCCCTTCGTCATGTACCTGGGCGACAACCTGCTCGCCGACGGCCTGCGCGGCCTGGTCGCGACCTTCCGCGAGTCCGAGCCCGACGCGCTGATCCTGCTGACGCCGGTCGACGAGCCCGAGCACTTCGGGGTCGCCGAGCTCGACGGCGACCACGTCGTCCGCCTGGTCGAGAAGCCGAAGGACCCGCCGTCGAACCTGGCGCTGGTCGGCGTCTACCTTTTTCAACCGGCGATCTTCGAAGCGGCGCGGGCGCTGGAGCCGTCCTGGCGCGGCGAGCTGGAGATCACCGAGGCGATCCAGAGCCTGATCGAGGACGGCCACAAGGTGCAGTCCGAGGTCGTCAGCGGCTGGTGGAAGGACACCGGCCAGCTCGCCGACATGCTCGAGGCCAACCGGCTCGTGCTGGAGGAGCTGGAGACGCGAATCGACGGCGAGGTCGACGAGGCTTCGAAGGTCGAGGGGCGCGTGGTGCTCGAGCAGGGCGCGAAGCTGCGCGGCTCGACCGTGCGCGGCCCGGTCGTGATCGGCGCCGGCGCGACGATCGAGGGCGCCTACGTCGGCCCCTACACCTCGATCGGCGAGGACGTGCGCATCTGCCGCTCCGAAATCGAGCACTCGATCGTCCTCGCCGGCTCGGTGGTCGAAGACCTCGGCACGCGCATGGAGGCGAGCCTGCTCGGCCGCGAGGTCAAGCTGACCCGCAGCGAGGGCATGCCGAAGACCCTGCGCATGCTGGTCGGCGACCGGTGCGAGATCAAGATCGTCTGAGCGACTGCGTCTGGGTAGAGATACCAATCCGCCGGCTCGCAAATCCCAATTAGCCGCAGCTCTACTCCCAATTTGCCATAATCTTGCTCCCAATTTGCCGAAATTGCTGGGCAGTTGAAAGCCATGCAGCTGATCGATCGTCACATCCGACCGCTCGCCGTGGAAGCTCTGTCTCAAATGCGCGTGGTCTGCCTGCTTGGCGCCCGGCAGACGGGAAAGACCACGCTCGTCCGGTCAATAGCGGAGCGGGAGCACCCGGCGCGATATGTCTCGCTGGACGATCGCGGTGCTCGCGAACTGGCTCAGGCCGATCCGCTCGGGTTCATCAGCGGCGGCGACCGCCTGGCGATCGACGAGGTGCAGCGAGCGCCTGATCTATTGCTGGCGATCAAGCAGGTAGTCGACGAGGACCCCTCGCGCGGGCGATTTCTGCTGACTGGCTCGGCAAACATCTTGACCCTTCCGAACATCGCCGATGCGCTGCCCGGCCGCGTGGCGTATCTGACGCTCTGGCCGTTCTCGAGGGGAGAGCTGCTCGGGTCTCCGGCGGGGTTCCTCGAGAACAGCTTCGCCGGCCGGGCGCCCGAGGTCAAGGGAGCCACGTCAGGGAGAGCGGCTTATTCGGAGATCGTCGTTCGTGGGGGCTTTCCGGATGCGGTGTATGCGGGGGTTGCGGGAAGACGTCGGTTCTTCGCCGATTACGCCAATTCGATTCTCGGACGAGAGGTCAGTGACCTCTCGTCGGTGAAAGACGTGGGCGCCGCGGCGCGAGTCCTGCGGCTCGTTGCGGCGCGCTCCGGTGCCTTGGCCAACCAGTCGTCGATCGGACGAGAGCTCGGCATCGACCACAAGACGGTCGGCAATCACCTTCGTGTCCTGGAGCAGCTCTTCCTGGTTGTGCGGCTGCCCGCTTGGCACGCGAACCTCGGCCACCGTGTCATTCGCACCGCCAAGCTCCACGTCGCGGACACCGGGTTGCTCTGCTCGCTGATCGGGGCCGATGCGAGACGTATCGAGACCGACGGGGGAATCGCCGGGAGCGCCTTCGAGACGTTCGTCGTCGGCGAGATCGTGCGCCAGGCGAGCGTCAGCGACCTCGGCTCGCTGTTGAGCTTGTACCACTACCGGGACCGACGGGGCCATGAGGTGGATTTGGTGCTCGAGCACGCGGGGGGCGATGTGGTCGCCATCGAGGTCAAGGCATCGGCGACGCCGCGCCTGCGAGATATCTCCGGGCTCACGCAGCTTCGCGACCAGCTAGGCGAGCGCTTTCGCCTCGGCCTTCTCTTGCATCTCGGGCCGGACACCGTCCCAATGGGCGACCGGATATCCGCGGTGCCGCTCGAAGGCCTGTGGAGCGAATGACCCGCGGTCGACCGCCACGCCCGGCGAAATTCGCCGCCGCCGACTGGCGGGCGAGCGCGCGGGCGGCCTGGGCGGCCTTCTGGCCCAGCCGGCTGATCGTCTTCGGCGTCGCGATGTGGGTGACGATCGCCCCGGTCGCGCCCAACGAACCGATCGAATCCGGCGTCGTCGCCCACCCCTTCGGCAACTGGCCGGCGACCGGGCTGCTCGAACTGGTGCTCTCGCCGATGGCGAAGTGGGACGCCCAGCACTACCTGGCGATCGCCTGGGACGGCTACGTGCAGAGCCACGCCGGGCTGCCGCCGGCGAACGAGGCGCCCGCCTTCTTCCCGCTCTACCCGGGCCTGGTCCACGTGCTCAGCGGCTTCGGCTCCGGGCCGGGCGCTGTGCTGATCGTCGCCTACGCGGTCTCGCTCGGCTGCTTCTTCGCCGCGCTCACCCTGCTGCACCGGCTGGCGGCGATCGAAATCGGCGAGCGCTACGCGAAGCCGGCGCTGATGCTGCTCGCCTTCTTCCCCGCCGCGCTCTTCTTCGGCATCCCCTACAGCGAGTCGCTGTTCCTGCTGCTCGCGGTCGGCGCCTTCCTCGCGGCGCGCACCGGGCGCTGGGCGGTCGCCGGCGTCGTGCTCGCGCTGGCCTCGGCGACGCGGGTGCCCGGCCTGCTGCTGGTGGTCCCGGTGGCGCTGCTCTACCTCTACGGGCCGCGCGGCGACCGCGAGCCGGAGCCCGGCCGCGGCGGCTGGCGGCCGCGCCACCGGCTGCGGCCCGACGCGGCCTGGCTGCTGCTGGCTCCGCTCGGCATCCTCGCCTTCAGCGCCTACCTGCACTTCGCGCTCGGCGACTGGCTGGCCTGGGACCACGCCCAGGCCGTCTTCGGCCGCCACACCGTCGACCCGCTCACCGGCGCCTGGCAGGCGCTGCGCGCGGCGGGGGAGAGCCTCGGGCGCATCGTCTCCCGCCCCTACACCGAACCGACCACCGACCACCTCAACGTCGCCCAGGTCGGCTTCGTCGCCTTCGCCATCGCGGGCGGCGTCGGCGCCCTGCGGCGGCTGCCCGTCGCCTACGGCGCCTGGGTGCTGGTCTCGCTGGCGCCGGTGTTCGTCTCCCAGCCGCCCGACAACCCGCTCTGGTCCTCGCCCCGCTTCATCGCCGTCCTCTTCCCGATCTTCCTCTGGCTGGCGATCGTCAGCGAGCGGCGCGAGCTCACCACGACGCTGGTCGGCATCTTCGCCGCCGGGCTCTCGATCTTCACCGGCCTCTTCGCCCTCTGGTCCTTCTTCGCCTGAGCGACCGTGGGACGGGATGGGGACCGTAGGGCGGGACGGGATCGTCGGCCGGAAGGCCTCGCTCGCGCGCCCGGGGGCCGGCGCCCGTCAGGCGACGAACGACCAGAGCGTGAACTGGACGACGAAGGCGCCCATGGCGGCCGCGAACACGGCGGTGACGGTCGTCGTCAGGCGCCGCTGCTCGCAGACAATGGCGAGCCAGAAGAAGATCGGGAAGAGCACGGCGATGAAGCGCGGGGCCGACCAGAGCGGGCTGACCGGCGGCTGCGAGACCAGCATCAGCAGCAACGAGACCATGATCCAGCCCCCGTAGGCCACCGGCAGCCGCCGCAGGACGCCGATTCCGCCGGCGAGCGCAAAGGCGAAGAAGGCGGCCTGGATGAGGTTCCAGTGGTCGACGATCGGCACGCGGTAGCCGCCGCTGAAGATCAGGCCGATGCTCGTGCCGGCCTCGCGTATCGCCGCCCAGAGCCCGCTCGCCGGATCGACCGTGTGACGGCCGAAGACGACCTGGGCGTGGTCCCAGGCCAGCGCGTCGTGAAACCTGTACTGCAGGTAGGCGGAGAAGGCGAGGATGCCGAGCGGAGCCAGCAGCACCCATGCGGCATCGGCCCGGATCGGGTAGCGCGGCCGCAGCCCGGAGCGGGCGCCGAACGGCCGGTCGGCGCGGGGCCCGTAGAGGTAGAGCAGCGCCACCGGCACGACCAGCAGGAGGCCCGGAGCCCGGGTCGCGGACGCGACCGCCAGCGCGGCGCCGGCCAGCGCCCAGTGACCGGTTCGGGCGGCGAGGAAGGCGCCGGCGGCGACCAGGACGAACAGCGACTCCGTGTACGGGATGCCGAAGAAGAAGGCCGTGGGGAAGAAGGAGAACAGCAGCAGCGCCGCGCGGGCGTGGCGCTCGCCCAGTTCGATCGCCGCCAGCCGGTGGATCAGCACGAGCGCGCCGAAGAAGCAGGAGAGCGAGACCGCGTAGGAGACGATCAGGGTCAGGCCGGGGTCGGCGCCGAAACCGCTGAGGACGCGGACCAGCTCCGGGAACATCGGGAAGAAGGCCGGATTGACGTGCGCGGCGGCCTCGCCCTGGCCGTAGCCGTAGAGGGCGATGGAGAGGTAGTGCTGGGCGTCCCATTTCGCCAGCGGCGAGAAGATCAGGTCGAGCAGTTCCCCGGCGGGCCAGCCGTCGAAGGGGTGGGAGATGACGACGGTGCCGGTCGCGGGCGCCGTCGGCAACCCCGCGTAGACGACCCACGCCGCGACGAGGAAGACGACCAGCCGGCTCGACCAGAACGGCGACCAGGCCGCCCGCACGCTCCGCCGCCATGCCTCCCGACCTTCGCGCCCCGCGGCGGCCGCCATCTCCTCCGCTGAGAGCGCCCGATCCACGCCGGCAACCTACCGGCGCGCCCGGAGGCCTGAGGGGCCGGATGTGGGGAAAGCGACTAGCCTCCCGCCCTCATGCGAGCCCTGGAGTTCTCGACCGGGAGTCTGCGTTGAAGCTGCTCGTCGCCGGTGCCGCCGGGATGCTCGGCCGCGACGTCGTGCTCGCCGCCGGCAACGCCGGGCACCAGGTCGTCGGCCTCGGCCACGCCGAGCTCGACGTCGCCGACGAGGAGGCGACGCGGCGGCGGATCGCCGACGAGCGGCCCGACGTGGTGATCAACTGCGCCGCCTGGACCGACGTCGACGGCGCCGAGGAGCACGAGGACGAGGCGACGCGGATCAACGGCGCCGGGGCGGGCAACGTCGCCGCCGCGGCCGCCGCTGCCGGCGCCGCGGTCGTCTACGTCGGCAGCGACTACGTCTTCGACGGCAGCAAGGGCGCGCCCTACGTGGAGAGCGACCAGACCGCGCCGCTCTCCGCCTACGGGCGCGGCAAGCTGGCGGGCGAGGAAGCGACGCGGGCGGCGAACAGGCGCCATTTCGTCGTCCGCTCGGCCTGGCTGTTCGGCACGGGCGGCGGCAACTTCGTCGAGACGATGCTGCGGCTCGCCGCCGACCACGGCGAGGTGCTGGTCGTCCGCGACCAGGTCGGCTCGCCCACCTACACCTGGCACCTCGCCTACGGGATAGTCCGCCTGATCGAGGGCGTCGAGTACGGCACCCACCACATGGCCGCCGCCGGCGCCTGTTCCTGGTACGAATTCGCCCGTGAGATCTTCGAGCAGGCCGACGTCGAGTGCCAGGTGATGTCGGCGACCACCGAGATGCTGGGCCGCCCGGCCCCCCGCCCCGCCTACTCGGCGCTGGCGAGCCAGCGCGAGCACCCGATCGAGCTGCCCTCCTGGCAGGACGGCCTCGCCGCCTACCTGGCGCAGCGCCGCGCCGAGGCTGAGGCCCGCGCGTGAGGATCCTCGTCACCGGCGCCGCCGGCTTCATCGGCTCGACCTACGTGCGCCTGATCGGCGAGGAGCACGAGGTGCGCGTGCTCGACAAGCTCACCTACGCGGGCCGGCGCGAGAACCTGCCCGAGGGGACGGAGCTGGTGGTCGGGGGCGTCGAGGACCCGGCGGTCGTGCGCGAGGCGATGCAGGGCTGCGACGCGGTCGTCAACTTCGCCGCCGAGTCGCACGTCGACCGCTCGATCGACGACCAGGACGCCTTCGCCCGCACGCACGTGATCGGCACCGGCACGCTGCTCGACGCGGCGCGCGAGCTCGGCGTCGAGCGCTACCTGCAGGTCTCGACCGACGAGGTCTACGGCTCGATCGAGTCCGGCTCGTTCACCGAGGCCTCGCCGCTCGACCCCTCCTCGCCCTACTCGGCGACCAAGGCGGCCGGTGACCTGCTCGTCTCCGCCCACGTCCACACCTACGGCGTCGACGCCTCGATCGTGCGCGGCTCGAACAACTACGGGCCGCGCCAGTACCCGGAGAAGCTGATCCCGCTGATGATCCTGAACGCGATCCACGGCGACTCGCTGCCGGTCTACGGCGACGGCAGGCAGGTGCGCAACTGGCTCTACGTCGAGGACTTCTGCCGCGGCATCCACGCGGTGCTGACGAAGGGCCGCGCCGGCGAGGCCTACAACGTCGGCGGGCCGGACGAGTGCGAGAACATCGAGGTCGTCAGGCGGGTGATCGAGCTGACCGGGGCGGATGAGTCGCAGATCGAGTACGTCACCGACCGGCCCGGCCACGACCGCCGCTACTCGCTCTCCTCGGAGAAGCTGCGGGGCGAGCTCGGCTGGCAGGCGCAGGTCCACTTCGCCGAGGGCCTCGAGCGCACGGTCGAGTGGTACCGCGAGAACGAGGAGTGGTGGGGGCCGATCCGCTCCGGCGAGTACCGCACCTACTACGAAAAGCAGTACGGCAGAGCGCTCGGCTGATGCCGCGCGCGCTGGAGACGAAGCTCGACGGCGTCGTCCTGCTCGAGCCCGAGGTGCACGGCGACGCGCGCGGCTTCATGGTCGAGACCTACCGCCGCGACGCCTGGGCGGAGGCGGGCGTCGGGGTCGAGTTCGTCCAGCACAACCACTCGCGCTCGGTGCGGGGGACGTTGCGCGGCCTGCACTTCCAGACCGAGCCGGGTCAGGCGAAGCTGGTGCGCTGCCCGCGCGGCCGCATCTTCGACGTCGCCGTCGACCTGCGCCGCGAGTCCCCGACGTACGGCCAATGGGAGGGCCACGAGCTCGACGACGAGCGCCACCGCCAGCTCTTCGTCCCCGCCGGCTTCGGCCACGGCTTCGCCGTGCTCAGCGAGGAGGCCGACGTCGCCTACCAGCTCTCCAGCCTCTACGACCCCGCCACCGAGTCCGGCATCGCCTGGGACGACCCCGACATAGGCGTCGAGTGGCCGGTCGCCGAGCCCCTGCTCAGCGAGCGCGACAAGACCGCTCCGCGCTTGGCCGAGGTCGCCGACGCGCTGCCGTTCTGACGACCGGCCTGGCGGTTTCCCCGCCGGGCGTCACGCCGCGTCGGCGAGCGCCTTCTTGGTCTTTCGCCTGCGGGGCTTGCCGGCCGGCTCGTCCAGCAGGCCGCGTATGTCGTCCGCGGTGATGCCGCCGGCGAACAGGTCGCCGTCGTCCATCACGCCGCTGAACAGCTCCGCCTTGCGGCGCGCGAGGGCGACGACCTTCTCCTCGATCGTGTCGCGGGCGATCGTCCGGTAGACGAGCACCGGGTTGGTCTGCCCGATCCGGTGGGTGCGGTCGATCGCCTGCGCCTCGGTCGCCGGGTTCCACCACGGGTCGAGCAGGAAGCAGTAGTCGGCCTCGGTCAGGTTGAGGCCGAAGCCGCCCGCCTTGAGGCTGATCAGGAAGACGGGATCCTCGCCCTGCTTGAAGCGCTCGATTACCCGCTCGCGCCTGCGCGTGCTGCCGTCGAGATAGCAGTAGCCGATCCCCTCGCGGTCGAGCTGCTCGCGGACCTTCGCCAGGAAGCCGGTGAACTGGCTGAAGACGAGCGCCCGGTGGCCGCCGCCGATCACGTCCTCGAGCTGCTCGACCAGCGCGCCGAGCTTCGCGCAGGGGATGTCCTCGTGGCCCTCGTCGACCAGGGCGGGGTGGATGCTGAGCTGGCGCAGCAGCGTGATCGAGCGCAGGATCGTGAACCGGTTGCGGTCGAAGTCGTCGATCAGGCCGAGGATCTTCTGCCGCTCGCGCTGCAGCCTCGTGTCGTAGAGCTTGCGGTGGCGGGAATGCAGCTCGACCTCGAGCGTCTGCTCCTGTTTCGGCGGCAGGTCGGCGGCGACGAGCTCCTTGCTGCGCCGCTTGACCAGCGGCTTGATCCGCCGCCGCAGGCGCGCCAGCCGCTCCGCGTCGCCCTCGCGTTCGATCGGCCGCGCGTACTGCTCGGCGAATCGCTTCGGGTCCGGAAAGAGCCCCGGTGCCGTGACCGAGAGCAGCGACCACAGCTCGCCCAGGTTGTTCTCCATCGGCGTCCCGGTGAGCGCGAGCTTGAACGGCGCCGGCAGCTCGCGCACGCACTTGTAGGTCTTCGATTCGTGGTTCTTCACCGCCTGCGCCTCGTCGAGCACGAGGCCCGCCCATTCCACGCCGTTGTAGGCGTCGGCGTCGAGCCGGAACAGGGTGTAGGTGGTGACGACGACGTCGGCGGCCGCGATCTCCTCGATCGAGCGGCCGGACTTGCGCAGCGTGTCGGTGACCGCGTCGACCGCCAGCCCGGGTGCGAACCTCGCCGCCTCGGCGACCCAGTTGGAGACGACGCTGGTCGGGGCGACGATCAGGAAGGGACCGGCGCCCGGGTCGCGCTCGCGCGCGTGGCAGAGCAGCGCCAGCGTCTGCAGCGTCTTGCCGAGGCCCATGTCGTCCGCGAGGATGCCGCCGAGCCCCATCTCCCACAGCGAGGCCAGCCAGCCGAACCCCTCGCGCTGGTAGGGCCGCAGCTCGGCGTCCACCGCCTCGGGCGGATCGTGCTCGGGAACCTCCGCCAGCCCGAGCAGCGCGCCGACCTGGCGCTGCCAGGACTCGGCCTGCTCGGTGACGACGCCGAGCGCGGCGAGCTCGTCCCACAGCCCGGCCTGGTAGCGGCTGATCCGCAGCTCGTCCGAGGGGGAGTCGGTGAGCGCCCGCGCCTCCGCGATCAGCCCGCGCAGCGACTCGAGCCGGGGATCTTCGAGCGATACGTGACCGCCGTCGTCGAGCAACAGGCGCGATTCGCCGCGCGCCAGGGCGCCGAACACCTCGGCGAACGGCAGCTCGCGGTCCTCCACCCCGATCGACACGCCGAGGTCGAACCAGTCGCTCTCGCCGGCGATCTCGGCGGTCGAGACGCCGATCGTCAGCGAGTCGGTGAGGTCGCGGTAGTCGGCCTGCTCCCCGGCGACCTCGATCGCGACGCCGCGCTCCTCCAGTCGCGGCAGCACGTCGGTCGTCAGGCGCATCGTCTCCAGGCCGGCCAGCGAGACCGGAGGGCCCTCCGCCGGACGGGCCGCCCCGTCGAGGAGGCCGAAATGCTCGAGGCCGGTCTCGACGATCGTCGTCTCGGCGAGGATCGCGCGCTCGGCCTCGCGGTCGCGGAAGCCGGGCCCGTCCGGGCCGCTCGCCAGCGGCGCGTGGCGCGTCTCCGATCCGACCCGGTAGGCCCACGCCCAGTCGAGCTCGAGCGAGTGCTCGGCGCCGTACCCGGCCCGCAGCGTCAGCTCCGGCCCGGAGATCTCCGGCGGTTCGAACGACCCGTCCGAGGAGACCACGGTCGCGATCCGGCGCAGGGCGGGATAGATCTCGGCGCCGAAGCGGTCGAGCTCGTCCGCCGGGATCTCCAGGCGCTCGCGGTCGAGCAGCATGCGCTGCAGCGGCGGCGGCGCGGGTCTCGCGAGGCGCACGAGGCGCGGTCGCACATACTCGGGGGCCGGTTGCCCGCCGTCCTGCTCGCGCTCGGCGCAGACCAGGCCGTGGCCGCTCGCGCCCAGGAAGAGGAGCGGCTCCAGCCCCGTCCCGTCGCCGCCCTCGCCGAGGCGGAGCGCCGGGCTCACGCGGGCGCCGTGCGCGCCGCCGTCGCTGACGTCGATCGACAGCTCGCCACGCTCGTACGGCGCCAGCTCGCCGCCCCCGGGCGCGGCGTGGATCAGGCGCAGCCCGGTTCGCGCCGCCTCGTCGAGCAGCGACCACAGCTGCGGGCTGTCGCAGTCGCTCAGGTCGAGCGTGCGGTCGCCGCTGTCGTAGCCGTAGTGGTAGCTCGGGCGCCGCCCGCGGGCGCGATGGATCGCGTGCAGCTCGCGCGCCAGCTCCAGGTGGTCGGCGCGGTATCCGCCCTGCTGGACGTGCCAGTGGTCGAGCCCGCCCCAGGAAAGCTGGCCGTTCACCCAGCCGCCGCGCGCGCCCGGGCGCATCAGCCGCGCCAGCAGCCGCGTGTCGCCCCGCTCCATCCGCAGGGAGAGCTCGATCGCCAGCGGCTGCTCCCCCGCCGGCGCCGCCGCGGCGTCGATCAGCGCTTGCAGCGGTTGCTCCCACGCCGTCGCCTCGTCCCCCGCCGGCGAACCCTCGCCCTGCCGCTGCGCGGAACCGATGACCTCCCCTCCATTCGCCGCGACGATCGCAAGCGCCGCGACGTGCTTGCAGTTGACTCTGACCGGGCAGGTGCAATCTCCCTCCTCGAAGGCGAGGCGATCGCCGTCGTCGACGAAGTAGGCGGTCGCCGTGTACAGCTCGGTTCCCACCACCAGAGCCGACAGCGCCCACTCCTCCTCGTCCCACACGACGCTCATCACCCGCCCCTCGCGCGCGTAGCCGCGTCCCCGGTCCCACGACCGCGAGCCGACCTCCGCCCGCACCTCCGCGAGGTCGATCTCCCTCAGCTCTGCGGCCGCGTCATGCACGGCGCCAAACACTAATCGTGCAAACCGACTTGATCCAGGTGGGCGAAGAGCGCAATTTGGGGTTTCCTGCCGTCCTGCCGGGCCGCGTCGCAGGGTCTACCGACCGCGTGCGGCGGTGATCGCAAGGCTGGTGAGGAGTTTCGCGCCGATCCCGACGTAGACCGCGGCGTTGACCAGCGGGTTGTGGCGCGGCGCGTCGAAGCGGCGGTAGAAGCGGGCCATGCCGCGGTGGAAGGCGACCTCCTGGCGGAAGGCGCGGCGCTTGCCGCTGGAGCCCCCCTTTACGTGGAGCGCCGTGCCCGCCGGCTCGTAGAAGACCTTCCAGCCGGCGTCCCAGAAGCGGTGGCACCAGTCGAGGTCCTCCATGTAGAGCCAGTAGCCCTCGTCGAGCAGGCCGACGTCGCGCACCGCCTCCGCCTTGCAGAGCATGAAGGCGCCGTTGACCGCGTCCACCTCGCCGGGCTCGTCGTCGCCGAGGTCGGTCGCGCGGTACTGGCTGAGGCGACCGGACGCGTCCGCGCCCCGGCCGACCCCGGTGAAGTGCGCGAGCGCCGCGAGCGGGGTGGGGAAGGAGCGCTTGCAGGCATGGTCGAGCTCACCGGACTCGGTCACCAGCTTGACGCCCACCATGCCGATCCGCTCCTCGCTGCGGAGGCGCGCCAGCGCCGCGTCCAGCGTGCCCGCGTAGACCTCCGTGTCGGGATTGAGCAGCAGCACCGCGTCCGCCTCGCTCTCACGCAGCGCCAGGTTGTTGGCGGCGGAGAAGCCGATGTTCGCCGCGCGGACCAGTCTCACCCCGGGGAACTCGCGCTCGACCATATCCGGCGTCCCGTCCGGGCTGCCGCTGTCGACGACGACGATCGACATCCCCCCGGCCGGCGGGTGCTCCTCGAGCGACCGCAGGCAGCGCCGCAGCAGGCCTTCCGCCCCATGGCTGACGACGATCGTCTCGAGTCCGGCAAGCGCAGGCACGGCGGCATCGTAGACCTCGCCGCCGGCCGGGGGGAGGAGGTCTCGCACGCTTTCATACGTATCTCAAACAAAACCGAAAAAAGTGTGTGCCAATTAGACGATTTCAACTCCTGATGCCGATTGTCGTGGTAGCGTCGCTGGCAGGAGGGTGAAGGGCACGGGTGTGTCCAGGTGATCGACAATCACCATGTCCGGCCCAACCAGCCGGATCCGGTTCGAGTCCGGCGCCCTCCGCATATGGACCCGACGAAGCGGTCGAGGCTGGGTGACCCGCCGTGGTACCCTTGGGCGGATTGTCGGTCACCTGCGGGGTGGTTCCCCGCGTCACCAGACTCGACCCGCTTCGGCGGGTCTTGTCGTATCTGGACGACGCTCAGCGCTTCAGCCCACACGGCACCGCAAGTTGCGGGCTTTTCCGGCGCAGAGGGGGAGAGATTCGGTCGCTGAGCCCTTGGTAGCACGAGATGCACGCACGCGACCGATCCACAATGCGCGGCTCTTCCGCTGCCGAAATGTTTAAGGTGCAACAATGCCCGTGATGCTCGAGCGCTGGAACGACGACAAGATGGACGCCCTCGACGCGAAGGTCGATGGGCTGAACTCGCTGATGCGCGAGCAGCGCAAGGAGATGCGCGAACAGCGTGAGGAGATGCGGCAAGAGATGGCTGAGCAGCGACAAGAGATGCGCGAGCAGCGCACCGAATTCGGCGCCCTCCAACGAACCATGGTCATGGCGACCGTCGGCACACTCGGGATCTTCATCACCGGCTTTTGCACCCTGGCCGGTCTGGTCATTGGTACCTAGGGTCCGGGACGCGCGGCTCCTCCGCCGCCGAAATGTTTAAGGTGCAACAATGTCCCTGATGCTGGAGCGCTGGAACGACGACAAGATGGATGCCCTGGACGCGAAGGTCGATGGTCTCGACTCCAAGGCCGGCGTCCTCAACACAAAGGTCGATGGCCTTGAGTCCAAGGTCACCGACATAGAGGTTCGGTTGTCCCGCGTGGAGGTCAGAGTCGATGACGGGTTCAAGAAGGTCGACGACCGCTTTGAGCAGGTCGACAAGCGATTCGAAAGGGTCGAGGGCGAGCTGCGCGAGCAGCGGCGGGAAATGAACGCCGGCTTCGAGAAGCTCGATGACCGCTTTGAGCGCATGCAGTGGTATCTGCTCGGCGCCGCCGTCACGATCATCGTCGCCCTGATCGGCGCCCCTCATCTATAGCGGGGGGCGGGGCAGAGCCGGTGGTAGCCTGGGGCACAGGTATCAGGCGCCTGCGGGGTAGTTCCCCGCTTCGCCAGACTCGACCCGCTTCGGCGGGTCTTGTCGTATCTGGCCGACGCTCAGCGGCCCAACCGGTACCGCGCCAGGGCGATGCCGCCGGTTGGAGCGAGGTCCGGCCTCGCCACCGTGCCGGTGACGACGAGCCGACCGCTGCTGTCGATGAAGGCGTCGTCGGCCAGGGCGCTAGAACGCTTGCCGAAGCGGGTGGCCACCCAGCCACGGCGGCCGAAGCGGCGATCTGGACGCCCGTGTGTGTTGAGGCCGATCACGGTGAAGGAGCGGCGATATCTTCGTTCTCTGATGGGGGTTTCCGGCTGGCGCTTCGCAATGGCCTGGGTGCCGGCAAGCAGAATTCGCCCCGAGGAGCGCTCGATCGAGACCTCGCTGAGATCGCTTTTGCCCGGCAGCCAAACGGTCGTGCCGCCCCGGCGGCCGAAGCGTCGGTCCCGCGTGCCGCGGGGCGTAAGGCGAAGCACGCGCCGGCTGCCAACTGCGACGATCCGTCTGAAGCGGTCCACCGCGACCCCGTTGAGCGGCGGGGCAAAGAGCGGGAAACACCCGTCGTGGCCGAACGAGTTGTCGATGCTGCCATCCCGCGTCAGTCTGGTCAGTGCTTCCCTCCAGGGCACTTTGGGGCGCGAGGCGCTCCGGCCGCCCGCGAGCAGCTTGCCACCGTAGGGCACGACCGCGCTGAGTGCGTCGAGGCCGGTTTCGGATATCACCCCGTCCCCTCCGAACGAGGGGTCGAGTCGGCCGTCCGGGGTCAGTCGGACGATGAGTCTCGGGCTCATCCTGAATTCCGACCGGATGCCGGTCGTGTACCTCCCAACGCCGCCGATCAGCGTCACCTTACCTTCGGAGCCGACGATCACCTGTTCCGCGCTGGTCGCCGCCTTGTCGTAGTACGAGTTGAGCGGCGGCTGATCCAGTTCGGTGATGACGTAGCCGGCTCCTTCTCCGAAGCTCGGATCGAGCTCGCCGTCGGGGCTGTAGCGAATGACCGCAGCCAGGGGCCCGTGGATGAAGGGGCCGATGTAGCTGACGAGGATTTCGCCTGGCATTTCCACCGCGCCGGCCAGGACGATGCGCCCCTGGTCGTCGACAGCCAGGTCGTGCAGCGAGAACGGAAGGCCTCGGGGGTCTTCAATCGTCAGCCTGCCGCCGTCGCCGAAGCCCGGGTCGAGCCGCCCGTCGGGCAGGTACCGGAAAACCGTCTTGCCGACCGCCGCGACGATCGTTCCCTTGGGCCCCGGCGCGGCGTGCACATCTGCGTCGAGCCAGCTCCGACCGCCTAGCGCCGTCATCGTCACGACCCTCCCGCCTTCGCCGAAGCTCCGGTCGAGCGCCCCCGGCCTTCCGAGCGCCGCGGCGGGCATCAGCCCCAGGGCCGCGAGACACGCGGAGAGCACGGCCAGCGCGCCTCTCTTGCCTCGGTATTTACACCCTGGCGCCATGTCCTTGCTCCCCCGCTGGGTCCCTTCCAGAGACAGTCCGTCAAACACTTAGCACAGCGAAAGTAGCGTCCTGAGCGCGACCCTCAGCGTCGCTTCGGTCCACAGGGCACGGCCAGCCCGCCCCTCAGCATCGTTCGCGGGGCCACGCCTGGAGCGTGCGCTTCGTTGACGAACGTGAGCTTCGAGAAGCGCGCCCGGAGCCCTTCGTCAGGGCAACTGCCGTAGAGGTAGCTGCGCAGCCCGCCCGATCTCGCGAAGGTCCGCTTGATCTCGAACCTGAAGCCCAGCAGCGATCCGTCGCCATCGAGGATGCGCGGGAGCGTCCAGGTCGCCTCCAGGCCCTTTCCGTGTCGCCGGACCTGCGCGACGGCGACCAGGGGGCCGCCGAGGGCCCCGGCTGCGCCGTGGACGTAGAGCCTCGTCATGCCGGCCGAGGTCCCGCCGTTGAAGAGGGTCAGGGGCGCTCTGACGACCGCTCCAGACGAGGCAAAGCCGATGCGGGCCATGCCGTGCCCCACGATCGCCCTGCGGCAGGCGTTCCGCGCTTCCGCCACCGCCAGCCTTTCGAGCCACCGCCGCTTACAGGTGGCCAGCCCGCTCGTGTCCACTCTGGCCCCACGCCCGATCGAAAGCGTCACCCGGCGCAGAGCTGAGGGATGCTCACCGGCTTCGGTGCCGATTACGCCGCTGGCGATCACCGCGACGGGCGCGAACTCCCGCGACGGAAGCCGCCGCGGCGCCATCCTCGCTTTGAAATCGACCTCGAGCCTGCCCGGACCGCAGTCACCCGGATGCAGGTCCGAGCGAATACAAGTGTCGACGCTCTTCTGAACGCCCTGTCCGACCGCAGGTAGCGCAAACGGAGCCACGAGAAATATGAGGATGCCGGCGAATGCGGTCAGAGGGATCGTTCGCACCGGATTCCCACGTTTGGCCATCGAACCTCCCCCTTCATTCCTGCGAAGACAGATCATTCAGTTCCTCTGACAACGAGGGTATCGCCTTCCGCCTAGTAAACGTCAATTCTCATGGCGAAAGCGCTCCCCGCCTGCAGGGTCCTTCGCCACTCTGCCCGTTGCACGAAGTAATCAACGCCGCGGAGCGCGAAGTCACCCTCGCAAAGGAAGCCGAGGGCGTCGAGCGGAGGCGACGCGCGGCAGCGGAAGATCTCCTCCGCACGGCCTTGTGCTCGCGATCGTGGCGGCTGACGGCGCCGCTGCGCCGGATGGGCGCGTGACTGCGCTCGCTGATTCGCCGGTAACGCTCGAGCGCTGGCGCGGGGGCCCCACCATCGTCGCCGCCCACACGCACGATGGGCTTGGTCGCGAGGTGCATATATTGCCGCTGTGAGCGATGGACGGGCACCGATTCTCTATGTCGCGGCGGGGGTGGACCACGGCGACGAGGGCAGCGCGACGATCGACTGGTTCGAGCACCTCGATCGCAGTCGCTGGGCGCCGTCGCTGATTACGACGACGCCGTCCCCGAACCGCTCGCTGCGTCGGATCGAGCCCCATGCGGAGGAGATCTGGAACCTGCCGGACCTGATGCCCGGCATGGGCTTCCCCGAGTTCATCCTCGGCTTCATCGAGAGCCGTGCCGTGCGGGTCGTCCACATCGTGAGCTCCCGGCTGGCCTTCGACCTGCTGCCAGACATGACCTGTCTGCCGGAGCCGCCGGCGGTCGTGGCCGAGCTGCAGGCGGGGGAACCCAGCCAGGCAGACAAACACGTGCGCTACGTGACGCGGCGCTACGGCAATCTGATCGACGCGTTCTCGGTGGCCGACGAGAGCCTCGCGGAGGCCATCGTCAATCAGGAGATTCCAGCAAGCAAGGTCGATTGCATCCCCCCACGGGCGACCCCGGAGGAGGCGGGGAAGCAGCGCAGCTCGCTGTACGGCGGTCTCCTCTCCGAGCGCGTCGCGAGCAGTCAGTGGCGCAACGAAGAGCTCTTCGGCGAGGAGGCCTCGGCAGGCGAAGGCGCGATCGGTGCGCCACCCGCGCCGGTGCGCCTCGGACGGGATCCACTACCCGAGCGGACGGTGGGGATCGTCGTTCCCTGCTACCGGCACGGCATCTTCCTCGATGCCTGCATCGCGTCTGTCAAGGGACAGACGCTGAGCCCGGCGGCGATCGTCGTGGTCGACGACGGCTCGAGCGACCCGGAGACGATCGAGGCGCTCGCCCGTCTCGAGGACGACCCTCAGGTGACCGTCCTGCGTCAGGCTGAGAACTCGGGGCCCAGCGTCGCTCGAAACCGAGGGATCGAGCAGCTCGATACCAGCTACGTCCTGCCGATCGACGCGGACGACCAGCTGATCCCCGATGCGCTGGAGCGCATGCTGGCCCAGCTGGAGTCTGCCTCGGAGGAGGTCGGATTCGTCTATCCCAGCTGGCGTCATATCGGCAACCAGTCCGAGGAAGTGCACCCGCCCGCCTACAACCCCTGGTTGCTGATGATGGGGAATTACTGCGCCGCCCCGGCCCTCTTCGACCGCAGGCTGTTTGCGGAGCACGGCCTCCGCTACCCCGAGGAGATAGTGGTCGGACACGAGGACTGGGACCTGATCCTCCAGCTGGTTGAAAGGGGCGTGCAGGGCGTTCCCGCCGACGAGCCGACGTTCCTCTATCGCAGGCAGGGCTTCAGCCGCGTCAACGCGGTCGACTACGGTCCCGACGCTTTCGAAAGGACGATCGAGCGTCGCCACCCGCACCTGTACGGGAACCGCGATGCGCTCAAGGCCCGCTGGGCGCCGGCGCTCAGCATCGTGCTGCTCGACGATTCGGCGGGCGCGTGGCGGTCGGACGACCTCTCGGGAATCGAGCGGCAGACGTGCCGGGATTTCGAGGCGCTGGCATCGGCCGAGCTCCGAGAGGAGGTCCGCGCTGTCGACGGGATCGCCGATTTCACCTCTCCGCGCTCGGCGTTGCAGGCGGCGATCGACGCGGCGCGGGGGCGATGGGTCCTGCTTCTGCCGCGCTCCGCTGCCGCGGTCCTCGGCGTGCCGTCGTTCGCAGAGCAGGTCATCCACTCCTTCGTCGCCAACGGCAATGCATTCGGGCTCGTGCTCGCCGACATGCCCGAACTGTCGCGTGCCTTCTTCAGCCAGCTCGACAACGCCGAGCGCCTGCGGGCGAAGCCCGGTGCGGTCGCCTTCGAACGATCGCTGTGGGGTCGTGCTCCCGAGGTTCCACTCGGGGTCGAGGACTCGCCGCTCGCCGACCTCGTCGTCGGCCTGAGGACCATAGGCCCTGTCCAGTGGAGAGTCGCCCCGGTGGGGTGCGAATCCATCCCCTGGGCGGCCGGCCCCCTCGAGGAGAGGGACGACTCGGCCCAGATCGACCTCAATCTGCCCACCTGTGCGGACAGGTCGGAGGCGGCGATGCGCCACATGGTCGTGCACCAGACGCCACGACTGCCGGAGCTGACGCCGGGAACGGTGCGTCGCTGGAAGCACTCGGAGCCCTGGACCCCGCCGCACACCCAGCTGCTCTACCGCTTCGTCGACCCGAAAACCCAGTTCCGCATCGTTCTCGGCAATAAGCACCCCCCGCCTGGCCACAGACTCGAGCGCATTCTCGGCAGCACGCACCTCGTGTCGCTTCCCGACACCAAGCGGATGGTGCATGCGAATCACACCTTCAAGGTGGTCGACCGGCAGGGCGAGCTCGTAGAGGGCGAATACGACATGGGATACGTCGAGCAGGAGCCTCTGACGCTGATGGAGCCCCTGGAGCTGCGTCGGGTAGGCGCCACCGGGCAGGAGACCCTGGTTGCGGGGGTCGACGACCCCCTCATCCACGACTCCGAGCTGCTCGCGCCTCTCGGCTGGATCGAGGCCTGCCCGATCTTGCCGCGGTCGGACCAGGTCCTTCACACCGGTCCCTGGGCGGTCGTCTCACTGAGGCGCCGGCTCGATGCGCGCGGTTGGCGGCACAGCTACTCGGCCGGCGCTGTCGACCAAGGCCCCGACGAAGGCGCCGTGGGCTCGCTGCGCCGCTATGCGGGACCGGGGATGGTCGCCCTGCGGCTGCGCCCCGATGGTCGCCTCGACAGCGAGCTCTGCGCGCCCGGCCGTGCCAGCCGCGATCCGCGCAAGATCGCCCGCTGGATCTCCGAGCCGCTTCGTGGCGCCCGCAGCCCGTTTGCTCGCGCGGACGGCGTGTCCTCGCGCGTGCGCCAGCTGGCGCTGCACCACCGTGATCGTCGCCTCGCGGAGGACGGCGGGGAGATCCTCGGCTACCTGCGCCACGAGAACGTCCCCGGCTGCAGCACCCTCTACAGCACCATTCACCCCGTAACCGGAGATCAGCTGGTGACGCGGTTCCCAGGCGAGGCGACCGAAGCCGGATACGTCATGGACGGCATCCTCGGCGCCATCTTCGACCCGCCCAGCGGCGATGCCGCGAGCGGGGCGCCGGCTTCGTGATGGGTGCCGACGACCGAGGGCAGGCAGCCGTCAGCGGCGATCGAGCCCGGGTCCTCTACCTCAGGCCGGGTGTGGACCAAGGTGGCCTCGACGGGGCGACCGTCGATTCGTTCCTGTGCCTCGACAGTGGCCGGTGGGCCCTTCACCTGATGCTCACGGAGCCCTCGCCCAACCGCCGCCTGCATCAGCTCGAGCCGCTCGCCGACGAGATACTGAACCTGCCCGAGGAGCCCACCGGCGCGGCCTTTCCGGAGCTCATCCTGAACTTCATCGAAAGCCGCCGCATAGACCTGTTGAGCGTCGCCGGCTCGCGGCTCGGCTTCGACCTCCTTCCAGACATCGCGGGCCTGCCCGACCCTCCGGCCGTGGTCGCGCATTTCGCCGACGGCGAACCCGGTCCATACGGCTACGTGGACTACGTGACTCGACGGTACGGGGATCTGGTCGACGCCTTTCTCGTCACCGGTGAGCCAACGAGGCGGACGGTGGCCGGAAACGGGATCCCGCAGAGCCGGATCGAGCTTGTGCCCTCGGATCCCGGGGATGCGTCTCTGCACCAGGGCAGGCTCTTCGAGCGCCTGCTGGCCAGCCGCGGCGCGCGCGCGGTCCGGCGGACGGCGAGGATCGGCGGCGAGGCCGCCTCCGCGCCGGCCGGGGCGCCGCTGAGGCTCCCGCGCAACCCGCCTCCCGCGCGCAGCGTCAGCGTCGGCGTGCCTTGTTTCAGGCATGGGGCCTACCTCGACGAGTGCATTCACTCGATCAAGCTTCAATTCCTGCGTCCGAAGCACATCGTGGTCGTCGACGACGGCTCCGACGATCGGGAGACCCACGAGGCGCTCGATCGGTTGGACTCCGATCCGTCGGTGACCGTCCTGCGCCAGCCGTCCAACCTGGGTCCGAGCGCCGCGCGGAACCGTGCCCTTGAGGTCTTCGACACGAACTACGCGTTGTGGATCGACGCAGACGACCAGCTGCTGCCTGGATCGCTGGACAGCATGATCGCGAAGCTCGAGGAGGCGCCCGAGGACGTCGGCTTCGTCTATCCGCACGCAAAGCACACGGGCAGCCGCTCCGATTACGTGGAGACGCCGGCCTACAACCTCTGGCTGTTGATGCAGCGCGACATCTGCCCGTCCCCGTCGATGTATGACATGCGGGTCTTCGACGGAACAGGAGTCTCGTTTTCGGAGGACATGGTTTCCGGTCACGAGAGCTGGGACCTGATCCTCCAGCTTGCGGACCGAGGCATCGCCGGGCAACCGGCCGACGGCCCGACCTTTCTCTACCGGAAGCGTGGCTTCAGTCGCTTTCAGGCGCTCGATCGGGGGCGCAACCCCCGCGAGGTTGTCGAGGCGCGGCATCCGGGCCTCTATCTACACGAGGACGACATCGAGGCTCGCCGGGCGCCTGCCGTTCGGAGCGGGTCTCGAAAGGTCGGGAGGCCGACCGCAAGTGCGGGGGAAAGACCAGACGGCGCGGCGGGGTGGATGCCCATCGAGGCCCAGCCCCTCTGTCGTCACATAGACCTTGGCGAACAGACGCGGGTGATCACGAACGACCGCAACCCCCCAACCGGATTCCAGCTGGAGTTCGACCTGGGAGTGACGCACGCCTTTGCCCTGCCGGGCACCCGCAGGCTGGTCGCGAGAGCGGGGACCTTCGAGTTGAGCGACGAGCAGGACGAGCTGAGCGAAGGTCAGGCGTTGGGTTACGTCGAAGACCGCCCGTTTCCCCTCTGCGAGTGCCTGGAGCTGAGCGAGATGCCCGAGAGCGGCGAGCGGGTCCTGGTCGCAGGCCCCGAAGACCCCCTGCACGGGATTGCCAGGCCGATCGCCGCGCTTGGCTGGGTGCAGGCATTTCCGCTTCAATCGCGTGGCAACCTGCCTCACGACGAGCCGGCAGTGCGGGCTGTAGCGCTGTACCGACGGATCGACGACGAGTCCGGGAAACATCGCTATGCGTCCGGTCTGTCTGACGGTGGACCGCCGACAGCCGCCATTGGCTCGCTGTTCAACTCTCCTGGCGGCGATCGGATCGCCCTCCGACTGCTCGGCGACGGTCGTCTGGCGACGGACATGGCGACCCCCGGGCACGCCACCAGGGATCCACGCAGGCTGGCGCGTTGGGTGGCCAGGTCGCCGGCGTCGGACACGGGTCCGTATCGCTCCCCGGCGACGAGGGCGAGGAGCCTGGCGCGGCATCGGCTCAAGCGCCGGTCGCGCGACGACCGAGGCCTCACGCTGGGCTGGCTGAACGGCGAAGGCTCTCCCGGCGCTTGCCCGCTGTTCAGCACCACCCATCCCGTGACCGGCGATCAGCTGGTCACCTGCAACCCGCAGGAAGCCGCCGCGTACGGTTACGCCTTCGACGGAATACTGGGGTACGTCACCGGGGCAGCGGAGAGCGAGTAGCCTGCGGCGTCAGGAACTGTCAATCGTCTGATGGCGAGAACGATCCGGGAGCCGTGCGCCGGCTTGCAACCGGCATTCGACCAGTTTGCGCAGAACGCGGAATCCATCGATGGCGGTGAGTTTCTTGCCTTCTGCTCTTCCCCGGGCCTGATAGCGGATCGGCACTTCGTAGATCTGGTGGCCACTGGCAAGCAGCTTCCCGGTGATCTCTGGCTCGATGTCGAAGCCGCGTGATTGCAGTCCGAGCGACCGGAAAATGTCCGTTCGCATCACCTTGTGGCAGGTCATGATGTCACCCAGGTAGCTGTTGAAGAGGAGGTTGGCGGCGAGGGTGACCCCCTTGTTGCCCATCACGTACCAGAAGCTGAACGCAGAGTGCGATTCGAACCCTCGAGTGCCGTAGACGACATCGGCTTCTTGCGCGAGGACAGGCTCGAGGAGTTTGGAGATGTCGGCAGGGTCGTACTCCAGATCGGCGTCCATGATCGCTGCATAAGTGCCACTCGCGTGCTTGAGGGCCGTCTGGACCGCAACTCCCTTACCTGAATTTCGTGCATGGGAGGCGAGCTTGATCCGTGGATCGCTCGACCGGGCCGCGAGCAAATCTGGGGTCCCGTCTGTGGAGCCGTCGTCCACGACGACCACCTCCAGCTCCTGAACTGGATATCCAGTTTGGAGGACCTGGTCAAGGGCGGCCTCAACGGTCCCCTGCTCGTTGAAGACAGGCATGATGATCGATAGGTCGGCCATGCGGCCGCACAGACTAACCATCGATAGCATGCAATTCCATGCGGCTAGCGATTCAGGTTGCGGCGACGCTGGCTGCGGGCGGCCTTGTGGTCATCGCGATGCGGCGCGTGGGCCTACGGGGCAAACGGGCCGTTGGGGCCGTTGCCATGGTTCCGGTGATCACGGCATGCCTGCTCGCGTTGCCGACCTATCGAGAGCAGATCAACGAACTGCTGGACGCCCATGAGGCAAACGCAACGTTAACCGCAAGAGACGTGAGGTTGGGAAACGGCATCGGCATCAACGCAGATGTCGACTTCCTGGCTTGGGCCAAGCGCCATCTCGGTGACGAGGAAACGTTTGGCTTTGTGATCGGAAGCAGCGATGAAGCCGGCTCGCTCGAACAGTGGGCGCTTTTCCAGCTGGCCCCGCACGTGGCGGTTGAGCCTCCCGCATCGGGCGATTGGTTGGTCTTCTACGACGTCAACCCAGACGAGTACGTCGGACACGCCGACCTCGACGTCTACAAACCTGGCTTCGCAATAGCAAGGAGCCCTGTTGGGCCCTGACATCGCGTCCTTCGGCATCGACGCGCTTCTTGCGTTCGCCGGTCTATGGGTTCTCATCGGCATCGGGCTCGTCCCATTGCGGGGCTCTTCGATGCTTGCCGCCCTGGGGCTGGCCTATATGACCGGTGCCGCCCTCGTTCCGGTCGTCCTTGTCGCCCTGCTGACGCTCGGTGTGCCCGTCACCTTGGTCACGTTTTTCGTTGTCGCGCTGGCATGCGTGGTTGTTGGGGGATTTGCCGCACGAAAGTCCCCCATCGATGCGATGGAGACGTCGGATCCATTGCGGTGGCTGCGACATTGGAGATCCTGGCCAGCGGAAACCTGGGTGGTAGTCGTGTTCGTCGCACTTGTCGGCGCCTACTCGGTGATCGGCATGCTTGGGGTGTTCGAGAGCCCGCTCGCCGGCTGGGATTCATGGTCTATATGGGTTCGAAAGGCCCAAGTGCTCAGCAACCATGACTCCCTATTTCATGGCTTCTTCACGAATGAGAGCTATTCGTTTGCCCACCTCGACTATCCGCTGGCCTATCCGGTTTGGGAGTCACTCCACTTTCGGGCAGCGGGAGTTGTCGATCTACAGGCTGTGCTCAGGCATGTCTGGCTCCTGCTGGTCGGCTCCATCTGGGCGTTGGCCTACCTGCTCCGCGAACGGGTGCGCCCCGTGGTGTGGGCACCGATTCTCCTTCTAGCATTGACCACGCCGGGCATATCCGGTCAGTTGCGGGACGGCTACGCCGATGTGCCGATGGCTCTCTTCGCGTGCCTGGGTGTGGTCGCGCTGGGGATGTGGATCGCCAAGGAAGAGGCCGGACTCCTGCCGGTGGCCGCAATAATGCTGGCGGTTACCGCCAACATGAAGAACGAGGGGCTCGCTGCGACGCTCGCGGTTCTCGTGGTAGGCGGCGCGGTCGTTCTTGTCCGCAGGCTGGATGTAAGGAGCTACGCAACGGCGGCCGGTGCCGTCGTCCTCGCGTTACTCCCGTGGCGCGTCTGGTTGGCAGTGCACGGAATCGAAGGCGATATGCCGGTGTCAAAGGGGTTGAACCCCGGCTATCTCCTCGATCGAATCGACCGTGTAGGTCCCGCCATCGCAGCGATCAACGGCCAGTTCGCGGATCCCGAACGCTGGCTCTATCTCTTGCCCCTCGCGACCCTGGTCGTCGTTGTATCTCTCGTGTCTGGGGTGGGCCGTCGCGTAGCTGCCTTCTACCTGGGGTGTTTTCTCTTGATCTGGGCCGCCTTCGTGTGGAGCTATTGGATCAGTCCTCACGATCTGGAATGGCACCTTGCTACGTCGGTGGATCGGGTCGTTTCGATTCCCATGCTGGTGTGCCTTGCCGCAGTTCTGCATCTCTCCGGTTTGCTACTGAGGACACTCACCGGGGAACCCGGCCCGCGTCAACGGGATCCACTGATTTAAACGTCGGTGTGGCTGCCGACGGAGGGGTGCTTGAGTTCGAACGCCTTCCGATCCTCTTCGATCGTGCTGTCGACCCACGAGCGCAGGTCGACGTCGTCGCTCTCGACCGTCTTCGAGAGCCCGTGGCGGATGCGGGACTCCCGGACCAGCTGCGGCGGGCGGGCGATGGCGCGGAGGCGGGTGAGGAGGTCGGTGTCCTGGTACCACACGCGGAACGCGGGGTCGAAGAACTCACCTGGGGCGTGCGACATCTCATCCATGGTGGTTTGGCTCAGGGCGAAGCACCAAGCGGAGAAGTCGGTGCGGAACCAGCTGCCTTCGGTCAACGGAAAGGCGACCGCGGCTCCGTTGTCGATGGCGTCTCGAAGCGGCGACCACCAGCCGGACTGTGGCTCCACGTCGTCGTTCATCACGACCGCGTAGGGGGTTTCGACGGCCCGTAGCCCGGCATTGACCGGGGCGGTGAACCCTTGGGGCGGGGCTCCGTTGTCGACCAGGACGATCTGATGCGGAACGTCGGTGCGGGTTTGAACCGCCGTCACGCACTGCCGCACGCGCTCGGCTGCCGCGTCCAGCGTCGGAATCACCACCGTCACCTCCGGCGCCGCTCCGAGGGTCGCTCGGGCCGAGGACTCCCGGGGGCGCGCCGCCCGCGCCACGCCGCCCGGGACGGTCACCACCCTGCGACCTTGCGACGCAAGCTCCATGCATATCGCCGCCAGCTCGGACCCGGGCTGCGTGCCGGCGGCTCGCAGATCAAGCACATCGGCTCGCCTCAGTGCCAGCGCGTGGGTGCAGACCGGGTGGCTGTCGGGCTGCAACGGCAGGCTTGCCGCGGCGGCTGCGACCTCTGGGTCCTCAAGAGCCGTGACGAGCGGCCCGAGAGCCGCCGAGTCGAGCTCGGCGTCCCCCTTGAGCAGGACGAGGATCTCACCCTTCGCTTCCGCGGCACCCCGCTTCGCGCAGCTGACGAGCCCCTCGCGGCTGTCGTTGCGAATCAGGGTGGCGCCGTTCGGGAGGTCGCCGAGCAGGCTCTCGAGCCCTACCGTCGCATCGTCGACGACGATGGTCGTGTGCTCCGGCGTCGGGCTAAGCGCATCGACCGAGCCCAGGCAGCTGGCAGCCGCTCCGGGATTGCCCGCGAGATGGACCACAAGGGTCGGGCGTGCGTCCATGGAGTGGGGTTGTGGGGTTCGTGGCATAGCGAGGAGGTCGTTCAGCCAGGCAGGATCGGAGATCGTTCGAAGTTGCGGGCGGCCATCCGACATTGGCGCTTGTTGTCTATCCGCACCACTCTCTTCGTGCTCGTGTCTATGAAATAGGTCCGCCCATAGCGTGACGCAAGTTCAGGGTTCGGCTTTCCTTCGGCGGCGTAGGTCGGGCCTCCCGGGAGCACCGAGCCTTGCGCACAGCTGAAGGTGGTTCCTTCCTGCCCAACGAGGCTGGTCAGGGTCGGATCGTCGAACTGCAGCTGCACGCTGCCCGTCATGTCCCAGGTGTTGCCGAAGACCGGGACTCCGGGCGCGAATTCGACCGGTTGCCCAAAGGTCCAGATCGTGCTTTCGGGCCGCGGATTCGGAATCGCTTCGCGTATGGTCGTCAGCACGCGGACGTCTTCCAGGTAGGCTCCCGTGAAGTAGTCGGAGTAGTCGTTTACAGACCTGACCCAGCCGATGGAGATGAGAGCGCAGGCGACGACGGCGCCGATGGAGCTGAGCAGGCGGGCTTTCGGGAGGCCCCTGAAGGCGAGCGTCGTGGCGAGCATGAGGATCGCGTAGACGATCAGACACCATCCGATGCTCGGGATCGCATTCACCCGGTTTGCGACTCCCGGGCCCAGGGGGTTGTAGTAGTCGGTGCCGGGCACGTAGATCGCGTAGCCGAGGGTTACGACGACCAGGCCCGCCGCCAGCACGACGAGCCAGCGGCGCAGCTCCGCCCTGCCGGGGGCGGCCCGGGGCGACCATGCGTACACCAGGGCTGCGACCGCGGGCACGAGCGCGACGAGAGCGACGACGTACCAGTCGACACTTCCGAACGGAAGTATCACGGTCGTGAAGAGCGCCTTGCCGGATTCGAAGATGGCCCTTGCGTGGGCCCATATGCCTGCTTCGGTCTCCTCGTGACCGGCTGAGGAGGCGAGAGTCACACCGAGGACGACCGGAATCAGCACGGCGCAGTCCGCGACCCACCGCATCGCCGCCTGTCGCCAGGGCACGTGGAGCCGATACACGAGAACGGAGACGAGCATGATCGGCAGGGCGACCTCGTAGAAGAGCAGGCTCGCGATGAAGAGGAGTAGAGAGGCGCCGTGGAGGAGCGCCTTCGAGCGCCGGCGCTTGGCGTCGAATGCCGAGAGGGCGAGGATGAACCCGAGCAGGGCTGCGGTGATCGCGGCCGGCGCCTGGATGGTCGGGGTCCAGAAGCGAAGTGAGCTCGCTGCCGGGAAAATCAGAACGAGGATCGCGACGGCGGCTGCGTCGATCGGTCGAAGCGACAGCCGGCGCAGCAGCACGAACAGGGCCAGCACCATCACGACATTGGTCGCTATCTGCCAGGTGAGCCATAGACCGACGTGATCCCCCAGGACTTCGTAGAGCGCGACGAAGTACATCGCCTGAAGGGGCCGCGGTGCGAAGTTCGCCTGTTCCTCGAAGTAGGTGAAGGTGTCCCAGAACCCGTGGGTGGGTGCGAATTCATAGAGCGACAACTGACTCCAGGCGTCACTCAGAAAGCCGCCGTGGATAGCGTTCGACTCGTACAGGAGCAGCGCAATCGCCGTGGCGACAACGCCCACGACAGTCAGCTCGACAAGCCGACGACGGATGTCGGTGTCCTCACCGGTCGGCGAGGCGGTCGTCGGTCGTGGGACCGTTCCCGGACTGTCTACGCGGGTCGGCGAGGCGATGGGCCAGAGACTATCGTTGGCGCCATGCAGGATGAGAGGCCACGGGCCACCGATTCGAGCGACCGTCGCTCGCTCTCGCTGGTCATTCCCGCCTTCAACGAGAAGAAGAGGCTGCCGGGTCTACTCGAGGCGCTGCGGACGGGCGCCGACGCGGCCGTGACAGAGGCCGGCATGGAGTTGCTCGAGGTACTTGTGGTCGACGATGGCAGTAGCGACGGTTCGCGCCGTAGCCTGGCCGAGGCGGCGGAAGGCGACGACCGGCTACAGGCCGTTCTCGCCTACGAGGAGAACAGGGGAAAGGGCGCGGCGGTGGCCGCCGGTGTCACCCGCGCTCGGGGCGACTATGTGCTGCTGGCGGACGCCGATCTCTCGACTCCCCTAGAGGAGCTGCCGAAGCTGGCGAAGGCGCTCCGTGACGGGGCGGATGTCGCGGTCGGCTCACGGCACGTGCCCGGTGCCGTGGTCGAGCGTGGCCCGCTGCGTCGCAAGTTGACGGGCGGTGCGTTCAGCGGGGTCGTACGAATGCTCACGGGGCTGCGCGTGCGAGACACGCAGAACGGCTTCAAGCTCCTCCGCACCGAGGACGCGCAACGGCTGTTTGCCGAGCAGATCTGTCGCGGCTTCGCCTTCGATGTGGAGCTGCTGATGCGCGCCGACCGGGCCGGGTTGCGGATCGTCGAGGTACCAGTGGTCTATCTGCACGATGCGCGTTCAAGCGTCCACATCGCGTCGGCGAGCACGCAGATGCTGCGCGATGTGATCGCCCTCACCTGGCGCCTGCGGGTACGCAGCGGCGAAGCCCGCCCCGCGACGGCCGAGCCCGACGTCGTTCGCCGGTCCTGAGACCCAGCCCGTTCTGACTAACCGGGCCCCAGCCGGCGCAGTGCCGAAACCTCGTCGAAGCCCGGGTCCGAGCTGACGATCAGCGCGCAGCCGGCCTCGATCGCGCAGCCGGCCTCGATCGCGTGGGCGGCGTGGAAGGCGTCTCGGGGTGGGAGGCATGGCTCCGGCATGAGTGCCTTGGCGCCGTCGATCACGGCGTGGTCTATCCCTAGCTCTGCAATTCGATTCCGCGTTTGCACGACCAACATTCCGCGTTTGCACGCAAGGTTATCCGCATATGCCGCTAAACTAATCCGCATATGCCGCAGATCAATTCCGCATCTAGCCCCACGCTGATCGAGCGAAAGGCGCGTCCGCTTGTCGTCGACGCGCTTTCCTATAGCCGGGTGGTGTTCGTGCAGGGGGCTCGTCAGGTGGGCAAGAGCACCCTCGTTCGACAGGTGGTGGAGAGCGACCACCCGGCGGTGGCCGTCACCCTGGATGACCAGGTGAGCCGGGACGCGGCCGAGGCCGATCCTCATGGCTTCGTCGCGGGGTTGCGAGGCCCGGCGCTGATCGACGAGGTTCAGCTTGTTCCCGAGCTGCTGCCTGCGATCAAGCAGGCGGTCGACGACGACCCGACCCCCGGCAGGTTCCTGCTGACCGGCTCTGCGAACGTGCTCACGGCGCCCAGGATCTCGGAGTCGCTCGCGGGCCGGATGCGCCGGATCGACCTCTGGCCGCTGGCTCAATCCGAGATCCGCGGGGGTGTCGAGAACTTCGTCGATCGCCTGTTCGCCGGCGATCCACCCGCCATCGCGGGGGCTCCCGTTGGCCGAGAGGCCTTTACCGAGCTCGTGGCCCGAGGCGGTTATCCCGCCGTCCATCGTCTGCCTGACCGGCAGCGGCGCGACTGGTATCGCGACTATGCCCAGAGCATCGTCGAGCGCGATCTGCGCGACATCGCGTCGGCCCGCAGGCTCGCTGAGATGCCGAGGTTGTTACGTCTGCTCGCCTCGCACTCGGCGAAGATCCTCGACTTCAGGAAGCTGGCCGGCGATCTGCAGATCTCCGACAAGACCGTGAGCGCCTACGTCGAGTTGCTCCGGACGGTCTTCCTGATCCACGTCGTTCCAGCGTGGCGGCCGGGTCTTCGTTCACGCGAGCTGCATGCGCCGAAGCTGTACCTGGCCGACACGGGTCTTCTGCTTCAGCAGCTGGGAGTGGACGAGAAGCGACTCGCCGAGGACGACCAGGTGACCGGATATGCCCTGGAGACCTTCTGCGGAACCGAGATCCTCAAGCATCAAGGTTGGGCGAAGGAAGATTCCACCTTGCGCCATTACCGCTCGCGCGGCGACGAGATCGACATCGTCCTCGAGAGCCGGTCGGGAGACCTCGCGGCGGTGGAGGTGAAGGCCCGAGTGTCGCTTAGAGAGCGCGATTGGCGCGTAATCGCGGCGATGCGAGACAAGTACGGCGACCGTTTCAAGGCCGGGGTGGTCCTGTACACCGGCCGCCAGACGATCCCGCTGGGCGACCGCATCTGGGCGGTTCCCGTCAGCGGCTTGTGGGCGTAGCGGCCCAGAGCGCCGGCAGCGGCAGCGCCCAGATCCTCGGAGCGAGCTTCACCGCCTCGCTGCCGTTGTGCAGGACGACCCCGGCGCCGAACTCGTCGCCGAGGGCGTCGGCGAGGCTGCGCAGGCCGCGCGAGTCGCGAGAGATCAGGGTCGCGGCCGCCTTCACCTTGACCGCGCAGACGGGACCGCCGCGCCGCTCGATCATCGCGTCGACCGCCAGCAGATGTGTATCGCGATCAGCCGGCCCCAGGGATCAGTGCGCCCCTCAACCCAGCGCCCAGAGGAACAGGTGGGCCGGGATCAGGTCGGCGTCGTCGCGCTGCGCGAGCTTGTCGATCGTCACCAGGGCCGCGGGGCGGCCGGGGAAGGCGCGGCCGATACCTGCCGCCGCACGTCGATCCGGCTTCGCCTGGTACTTGATCTCGACGGCGGCGAGACTGTCGTGCGGGCCGCAGACGAAGTCGATCTCCCCCGACCTGCGCGTGCGCCAGACGTGCAGGCGGCTTGGCATGTCGAAGCCCTCCATTCGCAGCTGCTCCGGCTCGTAGCGGCGCTGCAGCGCGATGGCGACGGCGTTCTCGACCAGAGCCGGAGTATCGACGTCGAGCCCGGGCGCCTGCGCTTGCGCGGCCGAGTGCAGCAGCGGATCGGCGAAGTAGAGCTTCTTGTCCCTGCCGAGCGCCGGCGTACCGGAGTCGGCTCGCCATGAGTAGACGGGAAGCAGCTGGTAGGAGGCGGCCAGGAACTCCACATACTCACGGGCGGTCGGCTGGCTCACCGCCATGTCCTGAGCGAGGCTCGTCCAGCTGAGCGAGCTTCCCAGCGAGCGGACGAGGCGTTCGAGCAGTGCGTGGACGGCGGCCCGGCCCGCACCGCGGCGTTGCGCCTCGCGCAGCAGCGTGTCGCCGGCGACCGCCAAGGTCCTGTCTGAGGGAGTTGGAGTGGCCGTGAGCGCCTCGGCGATCGCGTGCGGCAGCCCCCCGAACGAGAGGTAGCGCTCGAGCGCCGCCGCGAGTCGCGGCCCATGCACCTGCGCGCCGGCCAGCGCTTCCCGCCCTTGCTCGGAGACGATCTCCTCGACCGGCAGCTCGGGCGAGGGTGGGATCGCATCGTTCAGCGCGCCGGCGAATGTGGCGAACGAATGGGGGAAGAGGGCATGGTCGCCGCCGGCGCCGCGCCGGCCCGGCAGCCGCTCGGCCGCGCCTCGGTGCAGGTCGACCGCCGAGGAACCCGTGCAGACGACGATGTCCTCGCGCAGCGTGCCGTCGTCCCAAAGCGCCTTGATCGCGGTCTGCCAGCCGTCGACCACCGTCACCTCGTCGAGCAGGAGCAGCATCGGCCCGGAGGTGGCTGCGAGCTCCTTGGCCCGCCTCACCGTCGCGGCGAGCTCCGCAGGCGGCCGGCCTTCGAGCAGATCGAGGGCGAGGTAGGTGACGCGTCCCGGTTCCCGCTCCTCAACGGCGTGCCCCACCAGCAGCTTCAGCGCGGTCGACTTGCCCACCTGCCTCGGTCCCCGGAGCGTGTGGACGCCCGGCTGGTCGAGCGGGATCCGGTTCGCCACCGGGGCCGGCAGGCGCTGAGGCTGGTTCCGCAGCGCGCGCAGGTGTGGATCGGACTCCCGCCAGCCGGGCTCGCTCCACCACCGGTTCTGTCGCACGATCTCGGCATCTGTGAGGGGCATGCGTAAAGCTTAACTGGTGTTTGGAAGAAGGCTACCTATATCCAAAATATACTTTTGGTTTCGGTTTCAACGATTCCGATATTGCAGGAACGAAAATCCGCGCGAGACAAGTATGGGGACCGCTTCAAGGCCGGGGTGGTCCAATACACCGGCCGGCGGACGATCCCGCTGGGCGACCGCATCTGGGCGGTTCCTGTTAGCGGCTTGTGGGCGTAGCGCGGCCCTCAGTGCGACCCCTCGCCGCGGAAGATCGCGGCGGGGGTGCGGAGGAGGATCGCCAGGTCGCCGGCTACGGAGATGTTGTCGAGGTAGTCGCGCTCCATCGCCAGGCGCTCCTCGAAGGTCAGCTCGCCGCGGCCGTAGACCTGCATCGGGCCGGTCATCCCCGGCTTGACGGCGAGGCGGATGCGCTGGCGCTCGTCGTAGAGGGCGACGACGGCCTCCTCCTCGGGGCGCGGGCCGACCAGCGACATCTCGCCGCGCAGCACGTTGACCAGCTGCGGGACCTCGTCGAGGCTGAAGCGGCGCAGCAGCCGCCCGGCGCGGGTGACCCGGGGGTCGTCGGCGATCTTGAAGGCCGGCTCGTCGAGCTTCTCCAGGTCGACCAGTTCGCCCAGCTGCTGCTCCGCCCCCTGGACCATCGTGCGGAACTTGAGCATCGTGAACGGCCTGCCGTCGCGGCCGGCGCGGCGCTGGCGGAAGAGCACCGGGCGGCCGGTGTCGAGCAGGATCGCCAGCGCGCTCAGGGCGAGCACGGGGGAGAGCAGCAGCAGCGTCGCCCCGCCGATCGTCAGGTCCATCGCCCGCTTCATCGCCTCGGTCGAGCGCGGCGGGTCGGAGAAGCGGAAGTCGAGCACCGGCAGCTCGGCCAGCCGGTTGAGCTCGATCCCCGGGCCGAGCAGGCCGAAGTGCTGGGGGAGGAAGGTCAGCGCCAGGCCGGCCGCCTTGCACTGCTCGATCAGCCGCTCGGCGGCCGGCTCGCTCATATCCTGCTCGGTGACGATCACCCGCTCGACGCCCTCGTCGCCGGCGACCCGCTCGAGCTCGGCGATCGTGCCGAGGCAGGGCAGCGTCCCGACCGCGTCGCCGCGCTCGCCGGGCGGCGCCAGGTAGCCGACCAGGCGCAGCCGGGTCTCGGGGTGGGTGGCGACCCGCCGCGCGACCACGCCGACCGCGCCGGACGGGCCGATCACGAGTCCGGTCGCCGTCCCCGCCAGGCGGTGCCAGAAGAAGCGCAGCACGGCGCGCGAGCCGAAGCTGCCGGCCAGCGCGCCGAGGCCGACGGCGATCGCGCTGGGCGCCGCCAGCGGCCCGACCGGGCTCAGCGCCAGCAGCCCGTCGAGCGCCAGCGTCCCCAGCGCCGCGGCCGAGATCAGGCTGGAGATCTCGTCGAGCGTGCTGTGGCGGATCCGCCGGTGGTCGTTGTCGTAGAGCCCCTGCAGCTTCAGCACGAGGATCCAGACCGGGCTGAACATCGTCGCCCAGAAGAGCGTGCCGACGTCGGTCTGCGGGCTCGCCGCGGTGACGATGCACAGCGTCGCCACCAGCGTCAGCCAGTCGCCCGTCGCGAGCAGGCGGCGCAGCACCGAGCCGCGCCGGCGCGCCGCTTCCGCCCCGGCCAGGCCGAGCTGCGCCACGCGGCGCACCGGGCCGCCGCGGCGCCGGGGCGCCGGCTGGCGCCTGGGCCTGCGCGTCGGGGTCTGCTGCGCCTTGCTCATCTTGGGGTCACCCGCAGCTCGGCTTTCCGCGGAGGCATTCCTCCAGTGGGTTGAGCCGGCGGGCGCGCTCGAGGTCGGCTCCGGCCGCCGCGTCGTCGCCCGCCTCTTCCTCGACTCTAGAGCGTAGGTAGTAGTACTGCCAGTTTCGATCCTCGCGGGAAATCGCCTGCGTCAGCCGTTCGACCGCCACGTCGTATTCGCCGCGGCTCTCGGCGAGCAGGCCGAGCTGCACGTAGGGGGAGGCGGCGAAGGGCTCGATCGAGCGCGCGGTCTTCGCGTGGTTGACGGCGCTCGTCAGGTCGCCGCTCGCGGCGGAGCTGCGGCTGGCGTCCAGCTCGCGGTCGACCAGCAGCGGGCCGATCAGGGCGATCGCGGCGACCCAGGAGAGCGCCAGGCCGGCGACGGCGAGGCCGAAGCGCCGGCCTTCGCCCTCCAGCACCGGGCCGGCGGGCCGCGGCGGGGCGAGCTGCGCGCAGCGCGCCGCCACCAGCACCGCCGAGGCGAGGAAGAAGACGGCGCCGAGGCCGGCGATTTCCCAGAACCAGTCGAAGCCGGCGACTACCGCGAAGGCGAGCGCCGCGGCGAAGAGCGCCCCGTAGCGCTCGCGCCGCGGCTGCGGCGCCGCGCGCCAGGCGGCGAAGCCGATCCAGAGCAGCGTCGCGACGAGGGCGAGCACGAGCAGGCCGCCGACGAGGCCGAGCTCGGCGAACGCTTCCAGGTAGAGCGAGTGCGCGTCGTGCACCGGCTCGGGGATCGAGCGATGCCGCTCCCAGGAGAACTGGTAGGTCCCGGCCCCGGTCCCGAGCAGCGGCTTTTCCTCGAAGGCGTCGAGCGCGACGCGGTAGAAGTCGTGCCGGCCGGCGCCGCCGAATTCGGAGAAGTGGCTCGCCGGGTTTTCCGGGAACTGCACGTCGGAGGTCGTGAACTGGTCCCAGGCGCGGCCGCCGACGGCGATCGCGGCGCCGATCGCGACGACGGCGAGCGCGCCCGCCGCCCAGCGCAGCGCCGCCGGGTTGCGCGATAGCTCCAGGGCGCGGCCGGTGAGCCGCCCTTCGCGCCGCTCGAGCCGGCGCAGCCCCGCGAACAGCGCCAGGGCGACGGCGATCCCCGCGAGCAGGATCAGCAGCGTCGTCACCCCCTGGTCGACCGCGGCCTGGTTGTCGATGCTGTCGGCGATGCTGCCGTGCGCCTGCACGTAGAGCAGCGCGGGGAGCGCCGCCAGGGCGCCGATCGCCAGCGTCGCCAGCAGCCAGAGGCGGTCGCGCGAGAGCGCGATCGTCGCCCCGACCGCGATCAGCAGCGTCAGCAGGCCGCCGCGCGAGTAGGTGAAGTAGAGGGCGAGCAGCAGCGCCGGCAGCGCGGCGACGGAGAGCAGGCGCAGCGCGGCGAAGCTCGACCGCCGGCTGGTCCACAGCAGCAGCCCGGCGCCGATCCCGAAGGCGGCGCCGTTAGCATTCCAGTACCCGAGCGGATAGGCGAGCCGCGAGGTCGTGTCGAACGATTCGGCGACGACGATCGCCTGTGGCAGCAGGCGGCTCGCGAGGCCCAGCAGCGCGACGAGGGCCAGCGAGATCGCCAGGCCTTCGGCGAAACGTTGGCGCCTTTCGTCGGTTTGGGCGATCAGGAACGCGACAAGGAAGAAGCCGAGGTAGGCCAGGACCCGGTCCGCCTCGATGAAGCTCAACTCGACCGAGCCCGACCAGAAAGATGAGATTGCGGACAGCACAGAGACAGCCAGGATCAGCCCCGTCGCCCAGTAGAAGGGCCGCGCCAGCGCTGCCCGCGAGCCGGCTCCGAGCAGGATCAGGGCGACCACGAGCAGCCATGCAGCGAGCCCCGCTATGTGGCGATCGGCGAGTTCGAAGCCGCCTCCGGCGAGCGCCAGGCCGAAGATCAGGACCACTGGGGCGAGCAGCGCCGCGCTTTGCTCTAACCTTGCGCGCCATGTCTGGGACGCGCCAAGCTCCGGCCCCGGCCCGTGGCCGCTCGATACTCGTTCTCTCAGCGCTTGCTCTGCTCGCATTCTGCTGTGCTCCGGTGCTGGCCCAGGCCGCCTCCGCGGGCTACCAGTATTCCGATGCCCCGCCGTCGGCGACCGGCGCGCCGCCTAGCCAGTCCAACCTCTCCGGCGGCTCCTCGTCGACCAGCGGGGTCGGCGGCAAGAGCGGCGGCAAGAAGGGAAGTGGCGGCGCGAACGGGTCATCGGCAAAGGGTGGCGGCGCCGGCGGGACCGGCAGCGGCCAGGGTAGCCCAGGCGAGGGCGGCATCGCCGGAGTCGGCGGCGGCCAGAGCCTCTCCGGCGCCGAACCGGGGTCCGACAGCGGCGGCTCCTCGCCGCTGGTGCCGATCCTGATCGCGATCGTGCTGCTCGCGGGCGGCTCGGTGGCGTATCTGATGATCAAGCGGCGCCGCGCCGCGGGAGCGGCGAGCGCGCCCGGCATGGGCGGCAAAGCCGCCGGCGCGCCGAAGGGCCCGGCGGCGAAAGGGCCCGGCGGACCCGGCAAGGCCCCCGGCGCTTCTCCCGAGGCGGGCTAGTCGTATGTACGAGCGAGCGAAGGGCCCGCGCAGGCGGGCTCGCCTCCTGCTAGCGAGTTTCGCCGCGGTCGCGCTCGGCGCGCTCGGCTCCGCCTCCGCCGCCGCGGCGCTGCCCGCGGACTTCTGGGGCGTCGTGCCGCAGCTGCCGCCGACCACCCAGGACCTGCGGGTGCTGAAGCGCGGCGGCGTCGACAGCATGCGCGTTCCGGTCTCCTGGAGCTCGGTGCAGCCGGACAGCCCGCGCGAATGGAACTGGTCCGACGCCGACACGCTGATCGGCGCCGCGGCCGAAGCGCGGGTCGACGTCCTGCCGTTCCTCTCCTCGGCGCCGGGCTGGGCCGTGCCGTCCGACCCCCGGGTCGGCAGCTCGCGCTTCCTGCCGGTGCGCAACGGCCGCCAGCGCGGCGGCTGGAAGCGCTTCGTCGCGGCGGCGATCCGCCGCTACGGCCCGCGCGGGGCCTTCTGGCGCCAGCACCCGGAGCTGCCGCGCCTGCGCATCCACATCTGGCAGGTCTGGAACGAGCCCAACTTCAAATACTTCGTCGCGCGGCCGAACCCGAAGGAATACGGCAAGCTGGTCAACCTCACCTACGCCGCGGCCAGGTCCGCCGACCCGCGGGCGAAGCTGATTCTCGGCGGCCTCTTCGCGCGGCCGATCGAGGCGACCTTCAAGGTGCGGCCGCGGCAGGCCTACTTCGCCTCGACCTTCCTGCAGCGGATGTACGCGACGACGCCGGGGATCGGGCGGAAGTTCCAGGGCGTCGCCCTGCACCCCTATACCGGCAGCTGGAGGAACCTGCCGGGGCGGATCGGCGAAGTGCGGCGGGTGCTGGCGCGCAACCACGACGCCCGCAAGCCGCTGTTCATCACCGAGATGGGCTGGAGCTCCGAACCGCCGCGCAAGGGCAACAGCTTCGCCAAGGGCCTCAGGGGCCAGGCGCGGGAACTGAAGGGCGCCTTCCGGCTGCTGAAGCGCAACCAGCGCCGCTGGCACATCCAGGGCGTCTACTGGTTCTCGATCAACGACTACGCCGGCCTCTGCAACTTCTGTGGCGGCGCCGGCCTGTTCCACGAAGACCAGGCGAAGCCCGCCTGGCACGCCTACAAGCGCTTCGCCCGCTGAGCCGCCCGTACCCCGCCGAGCGCCGTAGAGGTTTTGCTCGGATATCGGCATAAACCTCTACGGCGCTCGCGTAAGATCGGTGGGTTGGCCACCGATGGGGACAAGGGCGTGGGATCCGACCCGCTGGCGCCGTTCAGCGCCCCGGTCAGGCGCTGGTTCGAGTCCTCCTTCGAGGGGCCGACGCCGGCCCAGGCGGGCGGCTGGGCGGCGATCTCGGGCGGTTCCAACGCGCTGATCTGCGCCCCGACCGGCTCCGGCAAGACCCTCGCCGCCTTCCTCTGGGGCATCGACCGCCTCTCGCGCGGTGGCGCCGCAGACGCGTTCGCTGAAAGTCGGGCTGAGCCCGACAAGAAGCGAACGGAGCGCGGGGGTGGGGTGAAGATCGTCTACGTCTCGCCGCTGAAGGCGCTCTCCTACGACATCGAGCGCAACCTGCGGGCGCCCCTGCGGGGGATCGGCGCAGATATGCGGGCGCGTGGCCGTACGGCCACGCGAGCAGCAGGTGCCAGTGGTGTTTCGGTCGGCCTGCGGACCGGGGACACGAGCCAGAAAGAGCGCCGGGCGATGCGCAAATCGCCGCCCGACATCCTGATCACGACCCCTGAGTCGCTCTACCTGATCCTCTCCTCCGACGCCCGCGAGATCCTCACGGGCTGCGAAGCGGTGATCGTCGACGAGATCCACGCCGTCGCCCAGTCCAAGCGCGGGGCGCACCTGGCGCTGACGCTGGAGAGGCTGGATCAGCTCGTGAGGGACCATGCGTCGCCGCCTGCGGGTCCTGTCGCGGCAGGCGGGGGTGTCAGCGGTCTCAGCGACCGAACACCCCCGCCTACCGCGCCACCCGCAGGAGATGCCGGGGGGATTCAGCGGATAGGACTGAGCGCGACGCAGCGCCCGCTGGAGCGGATCGCGAAGTTCCTGGTCGGGCCGAAGAGAGACTGCGAGATCGTGGATGCGGGGGTGGCCAAGGAGCTCGACCTGGAGATCGTCGTCCCGGTCGAGGACATGAGCGAGCCGGGAGCCCCGAGTTTCCCGAACGCGGACGGCAATCCGACGGACGGGGAGCCGCAAGCCCATGTGCGCTCCATATGGCCCGCGATCTACCCCGAGCTGCTCAAGCTCGTCCAAGCCCACACCTCCACGATCATCTTCGTCAACGCCCGCCGGGCTGCCGAGAGGCTCGCGAAGCGTTTGAACGAGCTTGCGCTGGAACAGAGTTCACTGGAGTTGCCGGCAACCGAGCAGCTGGGGGCCGGGGGGTCAGGTCCGGCGGGAACTCCTCGCGAAGGCGAGCCCGACGGATCTGACCCCCCGGCCCCCCCGGCAGAGATCGCCCGCGCGCATCACGGATCGCTGTCCCACGAGGAGCGCCTGGTGGTCGAGGAGATGCTCAAGTCGGGGCAGCTGCCCTGCCTCGTCGCCACCTCCTCGCTCGAGCTCGGCATCGACATGGGCGCCGTCGATCTCGTGATCCAGGTCGAGTCGCCCAAGTCGGTCAGCCGCGGCCTGCAGCGGGTCGGCCGCGCCGGCCACTCGCTGGGCGAGGTCAGCCGCGGCCGCATCTTCCCCAAGTTCCGCGCCGACCTGCTCGAGTGCGCCGTCGTCGCCAAGCGGATGCGCGAGGGCGCGATCGAGGAGACCGTGATCCCGCAGAACCCGCTCGATGTGCTCGCCCAGCACCTGGTCTCGATGGCGGCGCTCGACGAGTGGGAGGTCGACGCGGTCGAGCGCCTCGTCACCGCGACCGAGCCGTTCGGCGAGCTCTCGCGCGAACAGCTCGAGAACGTGCTCGACATGCTCGACGGCCGCTACCCGTCCGACCGCTTCGCCGAGCTGCGCCCGCGGATCGTCTGGGACCGCACCCGGGGCACGATGCACGGCCGCAAAGGCGCCCGCCAGCTCGTCGTCACCAACGCCGGCACGATCCCCGACCGCGGCCTCTACGGCGTCCACCTGCCGGACGGTCGCCGGGTCGGCGAGCTCGACGAGGAGATGGTCTACGAGGCGCGCCCCGGCCAGACCTTCCTGCTCGGCGCGACCACCTGGCGGATCGAGGACATCACCCGCGACCGGGTGATCGTCACCCCGGCGCCCGGCCTGCCCGGCGCCGTCCCCTTCTGGAAGGGCGACGGGATCGGCCGCCCGGCCGAGCTCGGGCGGGCGATCGGCGCCTTCTCGCGCGAGGCGGTCTCGCGCGAGCCGGAGGAGCTCGCCGGCGAGTACGACCTCGACCGCCGCGCCGCCGAGAACCTCGTCGCCTACCTGCGCGAGCAGCAGGCGGCGACCCGCGTCGTCCCCTCCGACGAGACGATCGTGGTCGAGCGCTTCCGCGACGAGATCGGCGACTGGCGGCTCTGCGTGCTCTCGCCCTTCGGCGGCCGCGTGCACTCGGCCTGGGGGCTGGCGCTGGGGCAGAAGATCCGCGAGGAGCTCGAGCTCGAGGCGGACGCGATCTGGTCCGACGACGGGATCGTCGTCCACCTGCCCGACGCCGACGACCCGCCGCCCGCCGACCTGATCATGGTCGACCCCGACGAGCTCGAGGACCTGGTCGTGCGCGAGCTCTCCGGCTCGGCCCTGTTCGGCGCCCGCTTCCGCGAGAACGCCGCCCGCTCGCTGCTGATCCCGCGCGCCTATCCGGGCAAACGCACGCCGCTCTGGCAGCAGCGGCTGAAGTCGCAGAGCCTGCTCGAGGTCGCCCGCGACTTCCCCCGCTTCCCGGTCGTCCTCGAGACCTACCGCGAGTGCCTGCGTGACGTGCTCGACCTGCCGTCGCTGCGTCAGATCCTCACCGACCTGCACTCGCGCAAGCTCGGCCTGGTCGAGGTCGAGACGCCGACCGCCTCGCCCTTCGCCTCCTCGCTGCTCTTCGACTACGTCGCCACCTACATGTACGAGGGGGACACGCCGAGCGCCGAGCGGCGCGCCGCGGCGCTCGCCCTCGACCGCGACCTGCTGCGCGAGCTGCTCGGCCAGGAGGAGCTGCGCGAGCTGATCGACCCCGAGGCGCTGGCCGAGGTCGAGGCGCAACTCCAGCACCGCGCCGAGGCCGGCCGGGCGCAGGACCGCGACGCGCTGCAGCAGGTCCTCCGCAACGTCGGCGACCTCAGCGCGGCCGAGTGCGAGCAGCGCGTCGCCGAGGGCTACTCGGCCGCCTCGATGCTGGAGAAGCTCGTCGCCGAGCGCCGCGTGGCGCTCGTCCGCGTCGCCGGCGAGGAGCGCTACCTCGCCGGCGAGGACGCGGGGCTGTACCGCGACGCGCTCGGCGTGCCGCCGCCGCCCGGCCTGCCCGAGACCTTCCTCGAGGACCACCCGGACGCGATGCGCGCCCTCGTGCGCCGCTACGCCCGCACCCACGGGCCCTTCCCGACCGCGCAGCTGGCCGCGCGCTATGGCGTCGACCCGACCCCGGCGCTGCGCGAGCTGGAGCGCGAGGGCGCGCTCGTGCGCGGCGAGCTCCTGCCCGGCGGCAGCGAGCGCGAGTGGTGCGACTCCGACGTGCTGCGCCGCGTGCGCCGCGCCAGCCTCGCCCACCTGCGGCGCGAGGTCGAGCCCGCGGCCCGCGACCGCTTCGCCCGCTTCCTGCCGAGCTGGCAGAACGTCGACGCGCACCGCGCCGCCGGCGCCGGCCCCGACCGCCTGCGCGACGCGCTGGTGCCGCTGCAGGGCGTGGCGCTTACGCCCAAGGTCTGGGAGGACGACGTGCTGCCACGCCGGCTCGGCGCCTACTCGCCCGCCTGGCTCGACGAGCTCTGCACCAGCGGCGAGCTGGTCTGGGTCGGCGCCGGCGCCCGCGGGCGCAGCGACGGGCGCGTGGCGCTCTACTTCCGCGAGGACGTCCGCCTCGCCGGGCCGCCGCCGGCGAACGCCAAGCTGGAGCCGGTCGAGGGCGCCCCGCAGGAGGCGATCCGCGAGCGGCTCGCCGCCGGGCCGTCGTTCTGGCTGGACCTGCTCGCCGAGCTCGACTTCCCGGCCGAGGAGCTGCACAGCGCCCTCTGGGACCTCGCCTGGAGCGGCGAGGTGACCAACGACGCCTTCGCCCCGCTGCGGGCGCCGCGCCTGCGCGCCGTCGCCGACGACGGCATGGCGACGTCCTCTCGCATGGCGAGAGAAAAGCGCCACAGCGGCCGCCGCTTCGCGCGGCGCCGCTCGGGCGCCGGCGCGGCCGTGCAGGGACGCTGGTCGCTGACCGCGCCGCTGCTCGCCGACGCGCCCGGGCCGGGCGCCAGGCTGCGCGCCCAGGCCGAGCTGATGCTCGAGCGCTACGGCATCGTCACCCGCGAGACGGTGCTCGCCGAGGGCGTCCCCGGCGGCTTCTCGACCCTCTACGGCGAGCTCGGCAACCTCGAGCTGCTCGGCACGGCGCGCCGCGGCTACTTCGTCGAGGGCCTCGGCGGCGCCCAGTTCGCGCTGCCCGGCGCGGTCGAGCGGCTGCGCTCGCTGCCCGAAGCCGACGGCTCCTTCCGGGTGCTCGCCGCAACCGACCCGGCCAACCCCTACGGCGCCGCCCTGCCCTGGCCGAAGCCGCCCTCGGGCCGCCGTCCCGCCCGCACGCCCGGCGCCCACGTGCTGCTGCGCGACGGCGAGCCGCTCGTCTACCTGGAGCGCGGCGGCCGCAGCGTCCTCCGCCTGGTCGAGCTGGGCGACGCCGACCTCGCGGCGGCGATGACCGCCCTCGCCGACGCCGTCGCAGCCGGTCGCCTGCCGAAGCTCGGGATCGAGAAGCTCGACGGCGAGCCGGTGATCGGCTCCGGCCACGAGCAGATGCTGCTCAGCGCCGGCTTCAGCCGCGGCCCGCGCAAGCTCACCGCCTCCGCCCGCTGACCCGCGGCGCCGTAGAGGTTTTTGCCGGATGGCGACTCAAACCTCTACGGCGCGCGATAATCGGAGTCGATGACCGATCCGGGGGAGAGCGTCAGCGTCGTCGAGCTGCTGCGCAGCGTGCCGCTCTTCGCCGACCTCGAGCAGGGCGAGCTGGAGAGCTTCTCCCAGGTCGCCGTGCCGCGTTCCTTCCCGGCGGCGACGCGGGTCTTCCACGAGGGGGACCATTCCGACGCCTGCTACATCGTCCGCTCGGGCGGCTTCCGGGTCACCCGCGAGCACTCCGACGGGCGGGCGATCACGCTGGCGACGCTCGGTCCGGGGGACATCTTCGGCGAGCTGGCGATGCTCGACGGCGAGGTTCGCTCGGCCAGCGTCGAAGCGCTCGGCGACGGCGAGCTGCTGGCGCTGCCGGCGGGCGAGGTGCGGGCGCTGCTCGCCCGCCACCCGGAGATCACCGTGAAGCTGCTCCGCGCGCTGGTGCGGCGCCTGCGCGCCGCCAACGAGCGGATCTCCCGCCAGTCCTTCCAGACCGTGCCGAGCCGCGTCGCCGGCGTGCTCTCGCAGCTAGTCGCCGAGGAGTCGCCGCGCGCGGGCGACGCCGGCGAGGTGACGATCCGCATGAACCAGTCCGACCTGGCGCAGCTCGCCGGCACCTCGCGCGAGAGCGTCAGCCGCTTCCTCGCCGAGCTCGAGCGCGCCGGCGTCGTGCGGCCGGGCCGCGGCCGGGTGACCGTGCTCGACCCGGAGAAGCTCGGCAACTACATCTTCTGAAATGACGCGGCGGCTAACGGGCCGGGCGGAGGCGCAGCCTGTTGCGGCCGCCGTGGCCGTTGACGCTGCCGCGGCCCCGGCCGATCAGCGTGTCGGGGCCGGGGGAGCCCTCGAGCTGCTCGACCGAGTTGTCGACGTGGCCGGGGCTGCAGGGGCTGCCCGCCCGCCGCGCCTGGCCGCCGATTTCGGCGAAGACCCCCGGCGTGAAGCGGAAGAAGTTGGCGTTGTCGTTGCCGGGCCCGCCGTCGTAGAGGTCGCCTTCGCAGGGGTCGCCGCCGACCATCACGTCGTTGCCGGGGCCGCCGATCAACGTGCTCTTGCCGCTGTGGACGGGCACGTGGAAGTCGGTGCGGGCGCCGATCAGGGCGTCGTCCCCCGGCCCCCCTTCGAGCACGTCGGGCGCGCTGTCGTCGCCGGCCTCGATCACGTCGTCGCCGGGGCCGCCCTTCAGCCGGTCGGCGCCCGGGCCGCCTTCGATCCGCACTTCGACCTGCGCGGGGATGTCGTTGGAGACCGTGACCCTGTCGTCGCCGCCGCCGGCGTCGATCAGGATCGTGCGCACGTCGGCGTCGCAGATCGCGGCGCCTGCCACGGCGTCGCATTCCTCGACGTTGCTCGCCGGGAACGGGTTGCCGGTGTCGGAGACGAGGTAGCGGCCGTCCTGCATGGAGATCGAGATCGTGTCGGCGGCGCCGGTTCCGCGCACGCTCAGCGAGCTGCTGCCGTCGATGCTGTGCACGCGCGAGACGGCGGGGCCGCTCGTCGTCGTCCTCGGCGGCTCGCAGCCGCTCTCCGCCACCCCGCCGCCGCAGCTCGCGCCGTCCGGCCCGCCGAACAGCTCGTCGGCGCCGCCGCCGCCCCGCAGGGTGTCGTAGCCGCCGCCGCCGTCGAGCCGGTTGGGTCCGCCGTCGCCGATCAGCGTGTCGGCGTAGGCCGAGCCGACGAGGTCCTCGGTTTCGGCGGAGATCGTGTCGCGTCCGTCGCCCGTCGCCGTGCCGGTCGCCAGGTCGGCGGTGACCGCGGTCGAGGCGGTCGAGAAGGAGGCGATGTCGCGTTCGCCCGGCCCGCCGTCGAGCTGGTCGAAGCCGATGTCGCCGCGCAGCACGTCTTCGTTGCCGGGCCCGCCGTTGAGCTTGTCGCGCCCGTGGCTGCCGATCAGCAGGTCGCTGCCGCCTTCGCCGTTCAGGGTGTCGTCGCCGAGCCCGCCGTCGACGGTGTCGTCGCCCGGCCCGCCGTCGAGCACGTCGTTGCCGCGTTCGCCGTAGACGCGGTCGTCGCCGGGCCCGCCGTCGATCCGCGTGTCGCTCGCCTTGCCGGCGTGGATGACGTCGTCTCCGGCGCCGCCGTCGAGCCTGTCGGGGCCGCGCCCGCCCATCAGCGTGTCGCCGCCGCCCCCGCCGAACTCGGTGTCCGGGCCCTTGGCGCCGAGCAGCCGGTCGTCGCCGGCGCCGCCGACCAGCGTGTCCGGGCCTCGTCCGCCGAGCAGGCGGTCGTCGCCCGCTTCGCCGTAGAGCGAGTCCTTGCCGCGCCCGCCGATCAGCACGTCGTTCCCGGGGCCGCCGCAGATCGTGTCGTTGCCGTTCGGCCCGCCGTAGATCTTGTCGTTGCCGCCGCCGCCGTAGATCACGTCGTTGCCGTGCTTGCCGACGATCACGTCGTTGCCGGGCGTGCCGACGATCGTCGCGTGCTTGCCGGCGCAGCTCGCCGCGGACGCCCGGCCGGCGCCGGCGCCCGCAAGCAGCAGCAGCGCGGCGGCGCAGCAGAGGGCCGCCGCGAGCAGGCGGAGCGGGTGGCCTTGGATCGATCGCACACCCACTCCATCGGCGAATTCAGCCGTCTGCTTCAACCCCCTGCAAACAAACGTCCAGGGCTCCGCGGCCCCCGCCCGCGGCCGGCTTCGGATACTCTCGCAGCGCCATGCGGGGCGGCATCTACGTGCTCAACTTCTACTCGACCGTCTTCGTCGACCAGCTGAAGCGGGGTCGCAAGACGGCGACGATCCGGCTCGGCGACAAGACGGGCAAGTACGAGCGCGGCCAGGTCGTCTGGATCACCGTCGGCTTCCGCCACAGCCCGCGCGAGAAAATCTTCGCCGCCTGCATCGACGACGTCGAGGTGAAGAAGGTCGGCGACCTCTCGCCGCGCGACATCGAGCACGACAACCCCGAGTTCCGCCGGCTAGAGGACGAGATCAAGTTCCTCGAACAGATCTACGGCCGCACGGTCGGGCCGGACGACATCGTCACCGTGATCCGTTTCTCGCAGATCGTCGAGCCGCCGGGCGCGCACTTCGGCAATGGAGAGACGCCGCACCACAACTGAGCGGCAGGCGGCCGCCGCTCGTATAGCTCACCGGTGGCCGACTACTCCTTCCTCACGACGTGGCTGCTGGAGGCGCCGCGCGAGCGCGTCTGGGAGGCGATCTACGCGCAGGAGCGCTGGCCCGAGTGGTGGCGCGGGGTCGAGGCGGCGGACGAAGTGCACCCGGGGGACGGCGACCGGGTCGGGGCGGTCTCGCGGATGCGGTGGCGCAGCTTCCTGCCCTACCGGATCGAGTTCGAGGTGACGACGACGCGGGTCGAGCGCCCGCACCTGATGGAGGGCCGGGCGGTCGGCGGGCTCGACGGCGTCGGCCGCTGGCGTCTTTACGAGGACGACGGCGTCACGGCCGTGCTCTACGAGTGGAACGTCGCGACGACGAAGCCCTGGATGAACCTGCTGGCGCCGCTCGCCCGCCCGGTCTTCGAGTGGAACCACGACTGGGTGATGGCACGCGGTGCCGAGGGCCTCGCGCGCCTGCTCGGCTGTCGCCTGCTTGCGAGCGGCTGATCGAGCCGCCCGTCCGCTGTTTGTCGCCGTGACCCCGACAAGCAGCGAACGCCCCACGAGCCGCGGCCCCACAAGCCGCGGCGTTATCGCTATCTTTACGTGCCTTGGCACTCACATGTGTAGAGTGCCAACGCCCGGAGACCGCGCAAACGGCTCCGAGGCGCGATTTCCACGACTTTGACCAGCAAACAACACCGATAACGGAGGTCCACGGATGAAGCTGAAGCCCCTCGGGGACCGGCTGATCGTCAAGCCGATCGAGGAGGAGGAGACGACCGCCAGCGGCATCGTCCTCCCCGACACGGCGAAAGAGAAGCCGCAGAAGGGCAAGGTCGTCGCCGTCGGCGACGGCGCGATCAACGACGAGGGCAACCGCCGCCCGCTCGACGTGAGCGAGGGCGACGAGGTCCTCTACTCGAAATACGGCGGCACCGAGGTCACCGTCGAGGGCGACGACCTGCTCGTGCTGCGCGAGTCGGACGTCCTCGCCAAGGTCGGCTAGGGCCCGCCACAGGACTTAGAGACACCCAAGGAGGAAGGAAACGCAGATGGCTCACAAGGAGCTGAAGTACAAGGAGGAGGCCAGGGGCGCGCTGCAGGCCGGTGTGGACACCGTCGCCGACGCGGTCAAGGTCACCCTCGGCCCGAAGGGGCGTTACGTCGTGCTCGACAAAAAATTCGGCGCGCCGACGATCACCAACGACGGCGTGACGATCGCCCGCGAGGTCGAGGTCGAGGACGTGTTCGAGAACCAGGGCGCTCAGCTGGTCCGCGAGGTCGCCACGGCGACCAACGACGTGGCCGGCGACGGCACCACGACGGCGACCCTGCTGGCGCAGACGATCGTCCGTCAGGGCCTGAAGAACGTCGCCGCCGGGGCCAACCCGCTGGCGCTGCGGCGCGGGATCGAGAAGGCGGTCGACGAGGTCGTCGAGAACCTGCGCTCGAAGCAGTCCAAGGAGGTCGCGGGCAAGGACCAGATCGCCCGCGTGGCCGCCATCTCCGCCGCCGACGACGAGATCGGCGACACGATCGCCGACGCGATCGAGAAGGTCGGCAAAGACGGCGTGGTCAACGTCGAGGAGGGCCAGACCTTCGGCATGGAGCTGGAGTTCACCGAGGGGATGCAGTTCGACAAGGGCTACATCTCCCCGTACATGGTCACCGACCAGGACCGCATGGAGGCGGTGCTGGAGGACCCCTACGTGCTGATCGCCAACCAGAAAATCGGCAACGTGCGGGAGATCCTGCCGGTGCTCGAGCAGGTGATGCAGGGCGGCAAGCCGCTGCTGATCGTCGCCGAGGACGTCGAGGGCGAATGCCTCGCGACCCTGGTGGTCAACAAGCTGCGCGGCACCTTCACCGGCGTCGCGGTCAAAGCGCCGGGCTTCGGCGACCGCCGCAAGCGGATGCTCGAGGACATCGGCATCCTCACCGGCGGCGAGGTGATCACCGAGGAGATGGGCCTCAAACTCGAGAACACCCAGCTCTCGCAGCTCGGCAAGGCGCGTCGCGTCGTCGTCTCCAAGGACACGACGACGATCATCGACGGGTCCGGTGACGCCGAGGACATCAAGGGCCGCGTCAACCAGATCAAGCAGGAGATCGAGAACACCGACTCCGACTTCGATCGCGAGAAGCTCCAGGAGCGGCTCGCCAAGCTGGCCGGCGGTGTCGCGGTGGTCAAGGTCGGCGCCGCCACCGAGACCGAGATGAAGGAGAAAAAGCACCGCGTCGAGGACGCCCTGCAGGCGACCCGGGCGGCGCTCGAGGAGGGTGTCGTGCCGGGCGGCGGCGTCGCGCTGCTGAACGCGCAGAGCGACCTAGACCCGGAAAAGCTCGACGACCCCGACGAGGCGACCGGGGCGCGGATCGTGCACCGGGCGCTGGAGGAGCCGGTGCGCCAGATCGCCGAGAACTCGGGCCTCGAGGGCTCGGTCGTCGTCAACGAGGTGCGCGGCCTGAAGGCCGGCGAAGGCCTCAACGCGGCGACGGGCGACTACGGCGACCTGATCAAGGCCGGCGTGATCGACCCGACGATGGTGACCCGGTCGGCGCTGCAGAACGCCGCCTCGATCGCCAAGAACATCCTCGTCACCGAGGCGATCATCGCCGAGCCGCCGGAGGAGAACGCCGGCGGCGGCATGCCCGCCGGCGGCGGCATGCCGGACATGGGCGGGATGATGTAGCCACGCCCGTCCAGGCGTATGCTCGCCTCAACAGGCGAGTGACTCACGAGGGGCCCGGGAAACCGGGCCCCTCGTCGTTGGCGGGCTCCTATTCGAGCTTGGCGACCAGTTCGTGGTCTTCGTCCATCGTCACCCAGCAGATGCCCGTGCCTCCTATGTGCAAGCCGGTGCAGGTGCCGGCGCCGGTCGTCCACTCGAGCGAGTGGGTGCCTTCGGCGAGGTTCCAGCGGACCCAGGCTTCCTGGGCGGTGGGCGCCGAGAAGTACTCGACCTGCTGGGATTCGCAGCTGTTGTTGCAGAAGGTGCCGTTGCCTTCCAGCTTGGCTTCCCCGCCGCCTTCCTTTTCGATCGAGAGGGTGGCTTTGGGCCTTTCTTCGAACAGCGCTTCGGCTGAGGAGTCTTCTTCGAGCGTGAACGTGCATTCGGCCGTCCCGTCACAGGAGGCGGTGGAGCCCGTTCCGGCGGTGAATTCCTTCATGTAGGTGTTGCCGAAGGGGGTCGCGGTGTAGATCGTCACTTCGGCCCCTTCGAACAGCGAGATCGTCGAGGTCGAGCAGCGCACCGCACAGGTGACGCCGTTCTTGCTGTTCAGCACGACGCCGCGCTGGGAGCCGCCCTTGTCGATCGTCAGGTCGTAGGTCTTTTTGAACTTGGCCCGCACTTCGGTGGCTTCGCTCATCGTGACCGTGCACTGGCGGCCTTCTGCCGAGGGGCAGAGGCCCCAGGAGAAGAAGCGGTAGCCGGCCGCCGGGGAGGCGGTCAGGGTGACTTCTTGGCCTTCTTCGAGTTCAGCGGTGCATTCTTCGCCCGCCGAGCCGGTGCAGGTGATGCCCGCGGGGTCGGAGACGACCGTGCCTTCGCCTTCCTGGATCTTGGCGGTGAGGGGGAATTCGGTGATTTCTACGCCGAATTTGCCGATCGATTTCACCCCATTCGAGGTCGCCGGGAACCATACGTCGCCGCCGGAGGAGGTGATCGAGCTCACGCCGGTGAGGCCTTCGATCGGGTGGCGGACGATTTCGCCGTACTTGTTGATGCGGGAGATCGAGTCAAACCTGCCGTCGGCCTCCGTCGATACCGAGCAGCCGACGCCCGAGCCGGACAGCTTCCTGCAGCTCGCCTGGCCTATGTCGACCCCGGCGAGTTCGCCGACGAACGAGACTCTGACGTTGTTTGGACCGCTCGAAGGGCTGATGTTGCCAGCGCCGTATATCGCTTCCAGCGCACTCCCGACTTCGTGCCTGTTGTCGGTGGCGGTGGCCTTGAAGGCGCCGGTTGCGCAGATGGATTCGTCTTCGTTGCAGAGTTCGAATTCGTCCCCTTCTTCCCAGGTTTCTCCTTCAGCGCTTTCGAATGAGAACAACTGTGTCTCGTTGCGATCGCTGTGTTCAGTGAACCAGAGCCGCCCTTCGGCCACCGCCAACGTACGGGGGCCGCTTTCCACCCCCGTGGGCGCCAGGAGGCCTTCGGAAAAGCATTCGATTTCGTGCGGTTCGGCGACTTCGATCTTGCAGATACCCGGGGAGGTTTCCTTGTTTTCCGTGAACCAGACGTCGCCGTCGGGGCCGGCGACTATGCCGGACTTTTCGACGCTGGATTCCGTCCCCCCTGGACGGGCCCCGTAGTGGAGCGGGAACTCTTCGATCACGTGGGTGCTCGGGTCGATCCGGCCGATCGACGAGATTGGTCTCCCCGTATCGGTGAACCAGAGGGCGCCGTCGGAGCCGACGACGATGCCTCTCGGCCTGGCGCCTGCCTGTAGCCCCGCGGCTTCGGAGAACTCTTCGACGCGTTCCCCTTCGGGCGCGCTCGGATCGAAGACGCCGATCCCGTGGGGCTTGTGGACGTCTGTGAACCAGAGATTGCCTTCGGGCCCGGCGACGATGCCCTGCGGAGTGCTTTCGGCGTGGCCGCCTTCGGCTTCGATTGAGAACTCTTCCACGGTTCCGGGGCTTTCCGAGTCGATCCGCCCGATCGACGGAGGGGAGCTGGGGTCGTTGGTGCCGCGGTCGGTGAACCAGAGGTGCGTGTCGCCTTCGGGCCCGGGGGTTATCCCGGTCGGACGGGCTTCCGGGTTGCATCCGCTGAGCGTTTCCCCGCAGATGTACTCGGTGATCGTGCCTGCCGGGGTGATCTTGCCGAAGCCCGCCACGCTGGATGACAGGGAGGTGTGGTCGACGAACCAGACGTTGCCGTCCGGCCCCTCGGTCGTGTAGTCGATTTCCGCAGCGGAGCGGAGACCTTCGTCGTAGAAGGTGGCTTCGCCCAGCGGGCCGGCTGAGGCGATGCCCGGCAGGGCGAGAAGGAAGGTGACGATGACCGGGGCCAGGAGCGCCATCACGGCGCCTCGCCTGCGCGGCTTGTCGGGCATCGGCCTCTCCTTTCTCTCGGGCCCGTCCCGCGGGCCCATTCCCCGTGTCCCGGCCCGTCCTTCCCGGGAGCGGCGATCCAGAAACCGTCGTGTGTATCTAGATCGAAGGACGCAGTGTCGCAGACGCGTAGCTGGGCGTCAACGGGCCGAGGCTTCGGCCGGAGGCGTGGGGCCCGGCTGCTTGTCTTCCTTCTTCGGCAGCGGGGGGAGTTCGCCGACGTTGTATTCGACGCTCTGCAGGAAGTTGGGGCGGCGGGCCTTGAGGCGCAGGGTGTTGGTGGTGCGCGGGTAGAGGCGCGGGTCGTAGGGGTTATTGCCCGGGCCGAAGCCCGTGTAGTAGACGAACATGCGCACGCGGGGGCGCTTCGCGGTCCAGGCGACGAGCCGCTTGACGAAGCGCGGTTCGTCCTTGCCGTAGACCGCCCACTCGGAGATCGAGAACGGCACGCCGCGCCAGAATTTCCCCTGGAAGAAGCGGTTGAGGTCCTTCCAGACGGGATACTGCGAGTAGAAGTCGGTGCCCACCCAGTCGACCCAGCGCCGCCCCGGCCAGTAGTTGCCGGGGAAGTTGCCCTTGACGCGCGGCGAGCCGCCCGGCAGCGGGCTCCAGATGATGCTCACCGGCGGCCCGGGCAGTTCGCTCGGCGGCGGGCCCTTGGTGCGGTTGACCGGCGGCAGGCCGATCCCGGCCAGCGTCGCGTTGACCTCGTCGAGGGTGCCGCCGCCGCGCACGATCGCGACGATCCGGCGGAAGGCCTGTTTGTACCAGTAGGCGGTGTGTTCGCCGCCCTTCTGGCTGCCGTCGCAGTTGACCGCCGACCAGACGTTGAGGCAGCGGTTCGGCTCGCCCAGCGGGCGGATGTAGGCGAGCACGCCGTGCGTGTAGAAGAAGTGGTTGAGCTGCAGCAGGTAGTCGTCGCCCTGGCCGAGCGCGATCTGCTCCGGGGTGATCAGCTCGGCCAGCGTCTGGTCGTCGGCGGTGGAGATGTGGAGGATCGGCCGCGTGCCGGTTTCGCGCCAGCGTTCGTAGGCCGCGTTGACGCTGTTGCCCCACGGGTGGAAGGTCTCCAGCAGCGCCGGGTGCTTGTTCAGCAGCTGTTCGAACGCTTCGTAGTCGGCGGTCGTGCCCTGGTCGCTGACCCCGAAGAGGACGTCCGGCTTCGGCGGCACGAGGGTCAGCGCCGGCGCCCGCGCCGCGCCCAGCGCCGCCACTGCGAGCGCGACGACGGCGACCGCCGCGCCGAGTCTGAGTCTGCCGCTAAGCCTCCGCAAGAACATCCTCCATCCTTCTCGGGTCCACGCCGAGCCCCTGCGCGTCGGCGCTGCCGCGTTCGCTGGTCATCGAGACCTCCATCAGCTCTGCCTCCTCCCAAGTTGCGAACACGGCCTCGCCGAAGACGTTGCGGAGCGCGATCAATCCGGCGCGCACCAGCGGCAGCGGTAGGTGGACGAGGGGGCGGGGCCGGCCGGCGACGCGGCTTACCAGGTCCGACATCTCGTCGTAGCTGAGCGTCTCCGGGCCGGCCAGCTCGTGGCGCCGCCGCTCCCCGGCGCCCTGGCGCTCCAGCGCCGCGACCACGCAGCGCGCCGCGTCGGCCGCCCAGATCGGCTGGAAGCGCGCCTGCCCGCCGCCCGACACCGGCATCACCGGCAGGAAGGAGAAGCGCCGCAGCAGGGTCACCCAGGGGTCGCTGCGGTCGTAGACGATCGAGGGGGCGAAGACCGTCGTCTCCAGCGGCGAGGAAGCGACGGCCCGCTCGGCCAGCCACTTGGCGCGGAAGAAGCGCGTGCGCTGCGCCGCCGCCGCGTCGAGCGCGCTGAAGAAGGCGAAGCGGCGCACGCCGCTCAGCTCGGCCGCCCGCAGCAGCCGCACCGTCGCCAGCCCGTTCAGCTCCTCGATCCGGTGCGGCGGCTGGTCGCGGATCGTCGCCGCCAGGTGGATCACCGTGTCGACCCCGCGCAGCGCCTGGCGCACCAGGTAGGGGTCCGACATCTCGCCGAGGTCGCCGAGCGCGATCTGCACGTCGACCCGGTGCCCGCCGAGGCGCCGCGGCTCGCGCACCAGGCAGCGCACGTCCTCGCCGCGCTCCAGCAGCAGCGGCAGCAGGCGCGACCCGATGCTTCCCGTTGCTCCGGTCAGCAGCAGCATCGTCCAAACCCTAGAGACCCGCCTGGCCACCCCCCGACCCCCGCCCTGTCGCCGCACGAGCCCGCCCAATCCCTAGAATGTCCGCTCGCGCTTGGCGGGGGCCGAAACCCCGCCGGGCACCGCAAAGACCGATCCCAGGAGAAAGCTTCGAATGACCTACGTCATCGCCGAGCCGTGCATTGGCCAGAAGGACAACTCGTGCGTCGAGGTGTGTCCGGTGGACTGCATCCACCCGACCCCGGACGAGCCCGACTACGACTCGGTAGAGCAGCTCTACATCGACCCCGACGAGTGCATCGACTGCGATGCCTGTGTCGAGGCCTGCCCGGTCGACGCCTGCTTCGCCGAGGACCAGCTGCCCAGCGAGTGGGCGAAATACGCCGAGATCAACGCCCAGTACTTCAAGTCGAAGGCCTAGCCCCGATCAGACGCCTCCGCCTGCGTAGCACGAGTGCTACCCTGCAGGCATGTCCGGTGAGCTGACTCAGCGCGAGTTGCGCAACCACAGCGGCGAGATCATGCGCGCGCTCGACCGCGGCGAGGAGTTCGTCGTCACCCGCAACGGCGTCGCGGTCGGCGAGCTGCGCCCCCTGCGCCGTCGCCGATTCGTCCCCAGAGAGACCATGCTGGCTCTGCTCGCGGGCGCTCCCCGCGTCGATCCCGAGCGCTTCCGGTCCGACGTCGACGCCGTCGTCGACCAGGACCCCACGCCGCGTGGCTGAGGCGCGGCACGGGCGCGGCCTGCTCGACACATCCGCCGTCATAGACCTCGACTCGCTCGATCCCGCGGGCCTCCCCGCCGAGATCGCGATCTCGGCGATCACGCTCTCCGAGCTTGCCGCGGGCCCGCACGCAACCGAGGACGCCGATGAGCGGGCGCGCCGCCAGGACCGCCTCCAGCGCATCGAGGCGGGGATTGAATCGCTGCCCTTCGACGACGCCTGCGCCCGTGCCTACGGCCGCGTCTACGCGGCGGTTGCCGCCGCGGGGCGCAAGCCGCGCGGGCCGCGTGTGCTCGATCTCCAGATCGCCGCCACCGCGATCGCCAACGAGCTCCCCCTCTATACGCGCAATCCCGACGACCTCCATGGCCTGAGCTCCCTGCTCGAGTTCGTCGACCTCGACGAGGGCGGCGAGCCCGATCAGATGTAGAGCGCGTTGAAGCGGATCGCGGCGGGTGTGGGGGCGATCCTTCCGTCGCTCTGCGACAGCAGCCCGACCTCGATCAGGCTGGCCGCGGCGCCGGCGACGGCGCCGGCTTCCCGCGCGCGCCGGCGCGGCGCCTTCGCGCTCATCCGGCGGGTCAGCTCGGGCAGGCTCAGGTGCTCGGGCTCCAGCTCGAGCACGAGGAAGAGGAGCCCGGCTTCGACCTGCTCCTCGGGCCCATGCACCCTCACTCATCCTCGGGGGGCTCGACCCTCATCCGCCCCTCGCTCGTCGCCGGCAGCTCCCAGACGATGCCGTCGAGCAGGTCGAGCGGCGTGACCGAGAGCGCCGCGGCCAGCTTGACCAGTGTGCCGACGCGCGGTTCCCGCCGACCCCGCTCGACCAGCCCGATCTCCGTGCGGTGAAGCGAGGCGAGGGCGGCGACCTCTTCCTGACTCAGCCCGGCCGCCCGGCGATGGCGCCGCAGGTTCCCTCCGAACTGCGAGGAGACGACTTCGCGCTCCCGGTCCTCAGCCATCGTCGCCGGCCTCCGGCCCGGCGGGGCCCCCTCGTCCTCCTTCGCGGGAGCGCTTCTCGCTCGCGTCGCCCGGGGCGGCCGCCACGATTCCGCGAGCCTTGAAGTCGAGCAGGTGGCGCGCAACCTCTGTCTTGCTCACATCCAGGTCGACCGCATCCACGAGCTGACCGACCGAGAGCGCGGCATCGGCGCCCGACAGGGCTTCGAGCATCCGCGTCCGCGTAGGTCGAAATGCCCCATCGGGGGCGTTTTCCCAGAATTCCTGCCAACCGTTGTTCATGCCGTTCTCCTTGACTTCGGGGTTCGCGACGAGCCTTCGTCGGGGGCCGGTCTGGGCGGCGGCCCCGGTCCGGCCGCCGCCCAAGGCCGTACGCCCCTGCCTGCATTTGCGAACCTAGGCGAGGTGGTCCAAGCGATCAACTTCTACTTCGATGTCAAAAATGAGTGAAATGCCACAAATGCGGCCGAGTCAGCACCGGCACCGGGGGGACTCAAGGGGTATCGGGTCTTGACGACGAATTCCCTTTCGGCCATCTCCGACGAGGTTCCCTGTCCCTCCGATTAGTGGAGCGGCTAGCTCGCGCGACGACGAGCAGCTTTACGCCATCGACCTCAGATGCCGCAGCAGACTGCGGCATACGGGCCATATTCGGGCCTCGATGGAACGGGGGCCGAGCCCGGTTGGGGTTCAACCGAGCCCGGCCGGCATGCCGGCCTAGCCGAACTTGTTTACGGAAATCACGGGCAGAGTCACCCCGCTCGTCGCGAGCTTCACGTTCTCACCTCCCATTACTTAATGGCGCAAAAAAAACAGAGCACGGTTGCGCCGAGGAAGTATCTAGAGACGAATACGGTTTCGTCTCAGAATGCGGCTATACTCCCGTTCTGCTTTCGAGGCAGTGATCTGATTGCAAGACAGTGGTCGGGAGGAGTCGCATGAGCCCCAGGCAGCCGATTGGCGTTACTCCACGAGAGCATCTGCGGCGTCTGGCCGATGTATACGCGGTGGAGCTTCGGCTACGGATTGTGACCGCGTCCTACAAACGGCCCATGAGCCCAACGGTCTTCTTTACGCGGTTTGGCGGCGGGTCCGTTTCTCGCGTCAACCGGAACTTCGAACGGCTCGAGGGAACCAATTGGCTAAGGCACGTATTCGATCTCGGGCCCGGCGGGGCGAGACGCGGCGGGACCGAGGGCTTCTATCGCGCCACGGACCTCCCCTATTTCGATGTCGGTTCCTGGGCGTTGGTGCCGCACTCGATGCGAATTGCGTGTAGCTGGAGCCTGTTCAGGCAGATCGCAATGAGGTTGCGGCAATCTCTGGACACTGCCGCGGAGAAGCCGGGCTTGGGCCGTGGGCTTGACTGCGTTGAGCTGATGCTCGACCGCGTTGGTTGGGATCGCGTGATCGCCGCGTCCAACGCCCTGTTCGTGGCGATCTTTGAGGAGCAGGAGGATTCTCAGACCCGCGTCCTGCGGTCCGGAGAGCGGCTGATCCCGATGGATGTTCTGGTGACGGTCTTCGAGTCTGCCCGCGGCAAGAGTTTGCTGACCGGCCCGTGGGTCGAGCTCGGTAAGGAGCCGCTGATCCCATTCCTTGAGCGGCTTGCACCTGTGTTTGCCGACGATCTCTGCTTGCAGATCGTCTCGGAGTTGAACCGCCGGCCAATGAGCGTGACGCAGTTTCATCGTGAGTTCGGTGGGGCATCCATCAGCGGCATCAGAAGTCGATTCAAGCGGTTGGAAAGGGAAGGGTGGATCAAGCGAATCGGTTCCGAGACGGGGGGCGGGCGCCGAGGGGCGATCGAGTACTTCCACGTGGCAACCAAACCGGTGATGGTTGACCTTGGCTCCCGGTCCAATCCCTCGGCCGTGTTGCTTGGGATGGATGACTGGGGAACCTTCGATCGCTTCTGCGACAGAGTTGTCGAGTCGATGCAAAGCGGCGTCTTTGACGATCGCGTGGATCGCTTTGTCACCCTGTCGTTCCTTGAGCTGGACCGTGAAGGCGTGGCGAACGTCACCTTTGAACTTGAGTCGTTTGCCAGCCTTCTCTCAGCGGAGCAGGAGCGGGCGGCCACTCGCGCGGCGGAGTCAGGCGAGGAGCTCTTCGGGGTCATCGCCGGCCTGGCGGCGTACGAGACGCCTCCCGAGCTGGCCAAGGAACCGTAGGGAGCGTCGGCGGAGGCGCCGACGGATCGCCCGCCTAGCGGCGCGGTTGGTCGGCGGCGCGGCGGACGAGGTCCACGGCGTCGACTTCCAGCGCGTCGGCGAGGCTGGTGAGCGCCTGCCAGGAGAGGTTCTGCGTGCCGCCCTCGATCCGCGAGACCGAGACGGTGTGCAGGCCGGCCTCGCCCGCGAGCCCTTCGATGGTCAGCCCGCGTCCTTCGCGGAGGCTGCGGATCGTGGCTCCTATCTGTGCGAGGGTCGGCTGCGGCACGGAGGCAGACCAGCCTCCCGCTACCGCGTCTATAAGGCCATAACATATATGCTAGTATTCGATTTGACGCCAATGGCCACCTGGGAGGCGACGGTACCCGCGGGAGGATGAGGCGGCGCAGGATGCGCCCGCAGCCGCCCGCCCCGCGCTGAGCAGGGAATCTGGCCAGAGCACGGTTTCGCGTCGGGCTCGTCGCGAACCGGGCCAGAAAGTGTGCCCCGGCCGTCTCGCCTCCCATGAGCGGCCGGGGCACCAAAGCTTCGCTACTGGACGGCGAACCCGCCGATCACGATGAAGCGGACCTCCGCCGCCACGAGCGCGGCGAAGAGCTTCTCGGCGTCGAGGGGCGCCATCGGCGGCAGGTTCAGGCGCTCGCGCCCCCCTGGACGACCGGCAGCGGCGTGCCGCCGACCGGCGGCGCTTCGGCCGGGGCGGGGGTCGCCTGCAGGACGGGCAGCTCCTGCGGCGTCGCGGCGACGATGCCGCGGGCGGCCTGGCGGATCGCCTGCGAGGCGGGTGAGTCGGGCTCCGCGGTGACCAGCGGCGAGCCGTTGTCGGCGTGCTCGCGCAGCGGCTCCGACAGCGGCACCTTGCCGAGCAGCGGGATGTCGAGCTCGTCGGCGAGCAGCTGGCCGCCGCCCTCGCCGAAGATCGTGAAGCGCTCGCCCTCCGGCGTCGTGAAGCCGGACATGTTCTCGATCGCGCCGAGCAGCTCGAGGTCGAACTTCTTCGCCATGTCGGCGGCCCGTTTGGCGACCGTCTGGGCGGCCGGCTGCGGCGTCGTGACGAGCACGAACTTCGCCTGCGGCAGCAGCTGGGAGAGGGTCATCGCGACGTCGCCCGTCCCCGGCGGCAGGTCGAGCAGCAGGTACTCCAGCTCGTCCCAGGCGACGTCCTCGAGGAACTGCTGGATCGCCTTGTGCAGCATCGGGCCGCGCCAGACGACGGCCGAGTTCTCCTCGACGAAGAAGCCGATCGACATCACCTTCACGCCGCCGGCCGCCTCCAGCGGCAGGATCTTGCGCTCGGCGTTGACCTCCGGCTTGCGGTTGACGCCGAGCATGCGCGGGATCGAGTAGCCGTAGACGTCGCAGTCCAGGGCGCCCGCCGGGTGGCCTTCGGCGCTCAGCGCCGCGGCCAGGTTGGCGGTCATCGTCGACTTGCCGACGCCGCCCTTGCCCGAGGCGACGCAGATCACGTTCTTCACCTGGGCGAGCGCGCCCTCCGGGAGGCGGCCGCGGCCGAGCGTCTGCTGCAGCTTGCCTTTCTCCTCGTCGGAGAGGACGTCGAAGCCGACCGCGACCTCGCTCACCCCGTCGAGCTCGGAGACCTGCTGGGCGACCGCCTGTTCGAAGTGCGAGCGGATCGGGCAGCCCGCGGTGGTCAGGGAGACGACGACCTCGACCCGGCCGCCCTCCTTGATCTCGATCGAGCGGACCATGCCCAGCTCGACGATCGAGCGCCGCAGCTCGGGGTCGATGACGGCGCGCAGCTTCTCGGTGACCTGCTCCTGGCTCGGTGGTGGCATGCGGTCATTTTCGCAAAGCGCCGCCGCGGCCGGCGACCCGCCCACCCCGCCGTAGAGGTTTTCACCGCTATCCGGAACAAACCTCTACGGCGCCCGGGGTCGGGGCCGGACATCCGTCCGCAGGGGGGAGAGATTCCGTCGCTGCGCCCTTGGACCTTCGTCTGCAAGCGAGCGAAGGAGGGACCGGTGCCGGGAACGCGTGGGGGAATCGCACGGATGATCGCGATGGGGGTGGCGCTCGCGCTCGCCTTCCTGCTGCTGGCGGCGCGCGAGGCGACCGCCGGCAACTACAGGGTCGCCCAGTGCGGCTGGAACGTCGACATCGACGCCAGCTGGGCCGACGACACCGGCGGCGCCAAGTTCCGCCCCGAGCACGGCTGCGGCTTCGGCGCCGAGCGCCTGAAGAGCTTCACGCAGGGCGGCTCCAGCGTCTCGGGGACGCGCTTCGCCCGCTGGCGCTGGGAGGCGCCCGCCAACACCGGGATCAGCCGCGTCTGGGGGATCTGGTGGCACGCGCTGCACGACGGCATGGAGCAGCGCTTCGGCCCCGGCAACGCGGGCGGCGGCTTCGACCCGACGCTGCGGGCGACCGCGACCGACACGACGCAGCGCGACTTCTTCACCGAGTTCGGCATCCCGGCGCCGGCGATCGAGGACCGGCTGCTCTGCGCGCGGGGCGCCGACCGGTGGTGCTCGCTCGACCCCGGCTCGTGGTCGGCGATCCGCTCGCTGACGATCGACGTCTTCGACGGCTACCCGCCGGTCCCCGGGGCCGCGGGCGCCGACCTCGCCGCCGGCGGCTGGCGGCGCGGCGCGCAGCGGGTCAACTACTGGGACAGCGACACGGGCGGCGGCGTGCGCTTCAGCGAAACGCTGCTCGACGGCAACCGCGTCGGCCTCACCGAGTACCCCTGCGCGAAGGCGATGATCGACGGCGAGTGGCGGGCGACGCGCATGCGGCCCTGCCCGCTGGGAGCCGCAGACGAGGTCACGGTGCAGACGACCAGCTTCAGCGACGGGCCGCACTCGCTGGCGCGCTGCGCCACCGACTTCGCCGGCAACAGCGCCTGCCTGCCGGCGACCACGGTGCTGATCGACAACAACCCGCCGGCCCACCCCCGCGGCCTCGCGCTCGCCGGCGGCGAGGGCTGGCGCCGGGTCGACGACTTCGACCTCTCGTGGGCGAACCCCGACCAGGGGAAGGCGAGCCCGATCGGCGGCGCCTACTGGCGGATCGTCGGGCCGTCGGGCTACGACACGGGCGTGCGCTACGCCGCCGGCCGCGGGCTCTCGGCCCTGCCCGACCGCAGGCTGCCGCGTCCCGGCGTCTACTCCTTCCGCCTCTGGCTGCGCGACGAGGCCGGCAACGCCGACTCGGGGACGGCGATCGAGCTGTCGATGCGGCTCGACGACGTGCCGCCCGGCGTCGCCTTCGAGCCGCTCGACGAGCGGGCGGGGAGCGAGCTGCCGCACTCGGTCGGCGCCGAAGTGCGCGACGAGCACTCGGGCCCGGCCGGCGGCACGATCTCCTACCGCCGGGTAAACGCCGAGAGCTGGTCCGAGCTGCCGACGCGGATGGAGGGCGCGGCGGGGGCGAGGCGGCTCGTCGCGCCGCTGCCGGCGGACCTGGAGCCGGGCACCTACGTCTTCCGCGCCGCGGCGCGCGACGCCGCCGGCAACTCCGCCGTCACGACTCGCCGCGCCGACGGCACGCAGATGTCCCTGCGCAAGCTGCCGCCGCCGGTCGCGCAGGGCCGCCCGGCGTCGCCCTCCCCCGGGCGGGCCGGATCGCCGCCGGGCCCGGCGTCCTCACCCGCTTCCTCGCCGCCGCGCGGCAGGGCCAAGACCCGGTTGTTCGCCGGGCTGCGCTGGCGCCGTCGCCGTGGGCGGCGGGTGACCGTGCCGTTCGGCGCCGGCGCGGCGCTCAGCGGTCGCCTGGTGAACGCCGCCGGCGCCGGCCTCGCGGGGCGGCGGCTGCGGGTCGTCTCCCGCCCCTCGCACGGGGCGCTGATGCGGCGCCGCGTGGCGACCGTGCATACCGGCCGCCACGGCGGCTTCCGCCTGGCGCTGCCGGCCGGGCCCTCGCGCCGCCTCACCGTCGTCTACCGCGGCGAGCCGGGCCTGGCGCGGGCGCGCCGCCCCGGGCTGGCGCTTCGCGTGCGCGGCGCCGCCACGCTGAGCGCCGCGCCGCGCAGCCTGCGCACGGGGCAGTCGCTGCGGCTGCGGGGCAGGGTGCGGACGCGGGGGGCGCCGCTGCCGCGCCGCGGCAAGCTGGTCGCGATCCAGTACTACGAGAACGAGGCCCGCGTCTGGCGGCCGATCCTCGTCACCCGCTCCGACCACAGCGGCCGCTTCCACGCCCGCTACCGCTTCCGCTACATCTCCGGCACCGCGCGGATCCGCCTGCGCGCCGTCGCCCTCGCCGAGGAGCGCTGGCCCTACGCGCCCGGCGCGTCGCGGCCGCTGCTCGTGCGGGTTTCGGGTTGACCGGAGGTTGCCGCTGTGGACTTTTTACGTGCTACAGGACGTCAAAGGTCCACAGCGGCACTCGGGTAGGGTGGCGGCAATGTCACAGGCCACGCTGCACACCAATGCCGGGGAGATCGTGCTCGAGCTGCACGACTCCGACGCCCCGAAGACGGTCGAGAACTTCCGCAAGCTCGCCGCCGACGGCTTCTACGACGGGTTGGTCTTCCACCGGGTGATCGCCGGCTTCATGATCCAGGGCGGCTGCCCGGAGGGCACCGGGCGCGGCGGCCCCGGCTACGAATTCGAGGACGAGATCAACGAGCACAAGATCGTCCGCGGCGCGCTGGCGATGGCCAACGCGGGGCCGAACACCAACGGCTCGCAGTTCTTCATCGTCACCACCGAGGCGGCGCCGTGGCTCGACGGCAAGCACACGGTCTTCGGGACCGTTGCCTCGGGCATGGAGGCGGTCGACGCGATCGAGAAGACCGAGACCGACGCGTCCGACCGCCCGCTCTCCGAGCAGACGATCGAACGCGTCGAGCTCTCTGACTAGCGCTGCCCGGTTCCGACGAGCGGCCGCTCGTCGGCCTGTTCGCCCGGCGCCTCCGGCGCCGCGCCGCCTGGCGCCCCGTGACCGAAGTGGACGCGGGGCAGGATGCGGTCGACCCAGGCCGGCAGGTACCAAGCCGCCGGCCCGGCCAGGCGCAGGAAGACCGGCAGCAGGGTCAGCCGCACGAGGAAGGCGTCGAGCAGCACGGCGACGCCGAGGATCACGCCCATCTCCTTCGGCGGCAGCGGCCCCGAGAGCGCGAAGGTGAAGAAGACCGCGACCATCACCGCGCCGGCGGCGAGGATCACGCGGCCGGAGTGGGCGAGGCCGCCGATCATCGCTTCGCGGGCGTCCCCGTGCTCCTCCCAGTGCTCGCGCGCCGAGGAGAGCAGGAAGACCGTGTAGTCCATCGCGATCGCGAAGATCATCGCGAAGAAGAAGATCGGCCCCCAGGCGTCGAGGAAGCCCTGCGATTCGAAGCCGAGCAGGCCGCTCAGGTGGCCGTCCTGGAAGATCAGCGTGGCGACGCCGAAGGCGGCGCCGGTCGCCAGCAGGTTGGTCAGCACGCCGATCGCCGCGATCAGCGGCGCCTGGAAGGCGACCAGCAGCAGCAGGAAGCCGAGCGCGAGGACGACGCCGATCGCCAGCGGGGTCTTCGCTTCCAGCGCCGCTTCGAGGTCGTGGTTTTCGGCCGCCGGGCCGCCGACCAGGGCGCCCGCCGGCAGCGCCGCGCGCAGCCGCTCGACCGTCGCGCCGAACGCCGGCGTCGACGGGCCCGCCGCGGGGATCGCCTCGGTCAGGGCGACGCCCGCGCGCGGGTTGGTCAGCGCCGGCAGGGCGGCGGCGACGCCGGGGTCGGCGGCGAGCACGGCGGAGACGCGGCCGGATTCGCCCGGCGCTGAGGCGACCTGCAGCTGCCCGGGCGCTCCCGGCCCGAAGGCGGCGGTGACCTCTTCGTAGCCGCGCCGCGAGTGGTCGCCCTTGGGCACCACCTTGATCGACGGCATCCCCGTCTTCAGCCCCAGCACCGGCAGCGCCAGCAGCACGAGCAGCAGGGCCGCGCCGCCGCCGTAGAGGTAGGGCCGCCGCCAGAGCCGTTCGCCCCAGCGGGCGAAGCGCGGCGAGCGGTGGTCGCCGCTGTGGGCCCAGGGGAGGCTGAGCTTGTCGACCCGCGGGCCGAGCTTCGCCAGCACCGCCGGCAGCAGCGTCAGCGTCGCCGCGAGGATGAAGAGCACCGCGATGATGATCCCGAGCGCGACCGAGCGGAAGGCCGGGCTGGGGACGAGCATCACCGCCGAGAGCGAGATCACCACGGTCAGAGCCGAGAAGACGACCGCCTTGCCCGCGGTGTCCATCGTCACGCCGGCCGCCTCGACCGGGTCGAGCCGCTGGCCGAAGAGCGCGTTGCGGAAGCGCATCACGATGAACAGCGCGTAGTCGATGCCCAGCGCCAGGGCGAACATCAGGGCGAAGTTCATCGCCCAGATCGAGACCGGGGCGATCAGCGTCGCCAGGAAGAGCACGCCGGCAGAGGCGACGAGGCCGGCGATCGTCAGCATCAGCGGCAGGCCGGCGGCGACCAGCGAGCCGAAGGCGAGCACCAGGATCGCCAGCGTCACCGGCCAGGAGATCACCTCCGACTTCAGCATCGCGTCTTTGTTCGCTTCGTTGAAGTCCGACCACATGCCGGCGGCGCCGGTCAGGTTCGTCTCGACCCCGGGGGCGGCGCTGTCGCCCAGCGGCCCCTTGAGGTCCTTGGCCGCGGCGACCATTTCGTTCGGGTCCTCGGCGGCACCGGCGCGGATCACCGCGGTGTGGCCGTCGGCGGAGATCGAGACCCCGGGCCGCGGCGGGACCACCCGGGTCACGGCCGAGTCGGCGGCGAGCAGCCGCTCGGCGCGCCGCAGGCTGCGGCGGAAGGCGGGGTCGGCGGCGGTCAGCTCGTCGGAGTGGACGGCGACCTGCAGCGCGTAGGCGCCGCCGCCGGCGAAGGCGCGGTCGACCCGTTCGCGCACGGCGACCGACTCCGAGCCGTTGGCCTGCCAGCCGGCGCCGGAGAGCGCCGTCTCGACCCGCGGCGCGAGCGCCCCGAGCCCGACCGCGATCGCCACCCAGGCGACGAACACCCAGCGGGGCTGGGAGGCGGCGAAGCGGCCGAGGCGGCCGACCGGCCCGAGCCGGGTCATCGGCCGCACCCCGCGTCGGCGAGGCTGCGCAGGCCGAGGCGGCGCAGCACGAGCGAGCTCGGGCAGTTGCCGAAGGCGACGAAGGCGAGCTGGTTGGCGGCGACGAATCCGGTCAGCAGCAGGAACCAGGGGCTGACGGCGGCGGCGAGCACGGCGCTCAGGCCGGTCATCGCGCCGGCCATGAGGAAGAGGACGCGCTCGAGCGGCCAGCGCGCCGGCTGCTCATGGGAGGTGGAGCCGAAGCGCTGGGCGGAGCCGCGCCGGCGGGCTGGTCTGGAGGGGGCGGCGGTCGTCATCGCTATCCTCTTTCTCACGTTTTACAAATTAACAACTTAACAGTTGTGAATCGGTAAGATAGCAGAGAACCGAGGAGATTGGAAATGGCGATGCAGAGTCCCCTCCAGAGCGACGCCGCCACGTTGATCGCGCGGCGCTTTCGCGCCCTGTCGGACCCCACTCGCCTGCGCATCGTCGACCTGCTGCGCCGCCGCGACGAGGCGTCGGTGGGCGAGATCGCCGAGGCTCTGGGCGGTTCGCAGCAGAACGTCTCCAAGCATTTGGCGTCCCTCCAGTCGGAGGGCTTCATCGACCGTCGCAAGCAGGGGACGAGCTCGATCTACAGCATCGCCGACCCGGCCGTGCTGGAGCTCTGCGACCGCCTCTGCCAGGCGATGGAGTCGCAGCTGGCGGAGGTCGAGTCGCTGCTCAGCGGCTGAGCTCGGGGCCTTCCTCGGCCCGCCGCGCCCGCCGGCGCAGCAGCCCGTCGCCCGGTTTCCAGAGGCTGACCAGGCCGGCGACCAGGGTGACGAGGAAGACCTGGCCGAGCATCATCTCCAGGCCGGAGAGCATGCGGCCGAAGTCGCTTGCCGGGACCAGGTTGCCGTAGCCGGTCGTGGTCAGCGTCGTGTAGCTGAAGAAGAGGAAGTCGCTGCTCTGGACGCCGGCGACCTGGCCGAAGAAGCCGCCCCCTTCGATCCGGTCGACCATCCCGTAGGCCCAGGTGAAGAGGATGCCGAGCGAGGCGTAGACGCTGATCGCCCCGCCGATCGTCCGCGAGGACACGCTCTCGGAGATCAGGACCCGGCGCAGCACGGCGGCCATCGCGACCGTCAGCAGGCAGATGTTGACGAAGTTCGCGGCGCTGAGCCACTGGCGTCCGCCGCTGACCGCCGAGATCGCCGCGAGCACGACGGCGAGGGAGGCGAGCCAGAGGGCGCGGCGGACGAAGAGCGGCCGCGCGTGCGAGCTGGTCAGCGCGACCACCGACGTGCCGCCGATGACCGCGGTCAGCAGCACCGCCGGCCAGCCCCGGTTGGAGATCACCGAGGCGAGCACGTAGACCAGCAGGACCAGCAGCAGCACCAGCCCGAAGGCGTCACTGGCCCGCTGCGCACGCCGCCGCCACCGCTCACGGTTCATAACCGCACTTTCGCCCGCAACCCCGCCGATCCTGCGCCCGGCCCTCGGCCGGATGCCAGGCAGGTCGACGAAACGGGCAGGCTTCGGCTCAGCGGCGGCCCTCGGAGACGTGCTCAGCCGCGGTCTTCCCGCTCCCCGTTGGTTTGACCGGCTTCGGAGTGTGGCGGGCGCCGCTGCCTGGCCGCACCGAGCCGTCGGCGATCATCGTCGCCAGGTGTGGCGGCCGGGCCGTGGGCGCCAGGCGCTCAACAGCGCGCCGCCCGATATCGACTCGGAGTCGCGCACCGTCCTGAGGAGTCCGGAGTTCCTTCCGGCGGAAGGAGATCACGACGGTGACCTGCCGCAGAAGTGCATTGCGGAGGCGGGTGAGACCACGGCAGCGGACGGGCTCGACAATCAGGTCGAAGCTTCCGGCTCCGACAATAACGGTCGGCTGGCCCTTGCGCAGGTTGTGCCAGAGGATGCGACCGTCCATCGGCTCGACGCGTATCGTCTACGGCAACTTTGTGTCTCGCCAGGCTGTCGATGCTTTCGAGCGGAGGGGTGGTGTCCGATGTCAGCAGATAGGCGACACCGGACACATCACATCGAGCGGCGGGGTGGGATTCAGAGCCCAGAGACCCGTTGCCGGGTCCAACGGCTTTCAAGGGGTCGGCCCGACGAGACTGGCGGCGCTTGCTCAAGCCGATTTCAGTCGACTTCAGCGCGGCGAGCGATCGAGTTGGGGATCGGCAGACGTCGAGGAGGCGGTGGTCCAGATGTCGGTCGCATTGCCGATCGCCTCCTCGCTGCGGTTGTTGAAGTTGTTCCCGAACGACGGGCCGACCTGGGACTTCAACTCGATCGCGGCGGCGAGCTGCCCATCGTGGACGACGACGAGATCCCACTTCTTCTCGGCCCGGTAATAGCCGGGCAGCTCCAGGCGGCTGGCGCGAGAGATCGACTCGGAAGGAAAACCCGCGTCGAGAAAGATCTCTTCAAGGAGCTTCGCAATCGCGTCCATCTGGGCGCCCCCGTAACAGCGCCCCGCAGCCCGGCATCCTCATTGCCGGCCTTCCGCTGGCGCTCGGCTTGCGCGGTGCGCACCTTCCAGTACTGGCGAATAGCCCGTTCGAACCGCTTCTTGTCCATCTAGTCCGGGAGCTCCTTCAGCCCGTACAGCCCGAGTGCGATGTCCGTTGCGGCGCTGACGTCTCGATCGCGGAACGCACGGCGCAGGCAGTCGCGTCGATCCTCGTCGACATCGGCAATCCACGGCACTCGGATCCGTCGCAGATACTGCGCCTGGAAGCGCAGATAGCCGCCCCTCATCCGCACTGCGTAGGCCTCCACGAAGAGCTGTGCCACCCTCGACAGAAGAAGCCCGCCGAGGACCTCCAGGTCCCAGTTCCTGGAGGTGACGAAGTAGAGGTTGTGGTGCGGGTAGGCCTTGCCCCGGTCGAGGACGGGATGGATCGAAGCCTTGATGTCGGGGAAGAGGAGCTTGTTCTTGGGGAGCAGCTTCGGGTCTACACGGTCGATGGTGCGGTACCAGGCTTCGGGGCGCCGCTTCGCGATGTTGCGCCCGAGCAGCTGCTCGCGGTGCTCCTGGAAGTAGTGGCCCAGTCGCGGGAACTCGCCGAGATCGACCAGCCCCTCACCGTCGTCTCGCCACGGGTTTGCCAGGTAGTGCCCTGACCACTCGAGCTCACCGCTCATCGTGTCGGCGGCCATGGCGATTGGAAGCATGCGTCCCGGCTCCGCGATCGCCTTCTCTGCCGTCACGAAGACCCGATCCGCTCCCGTGGCGAGACCGATGCCCACCCGGGTGCCGGTTTCCGCGTCCTCAAGCGCCGGCAGTCGCTGCTCCAAGTCCCGAAGGATGGCCAGGCGCGCGGGAGACCCGGATGGCCAGGGGCGACTCCCCTGGAACCAGTCGTTCAGGACCGCGGCCCGGAAGGCCCTGCCCTGCTTCTCCTCGCCTTGCTTTGCGGAGCCGCGCCACTTCGTGAGGTTCGCGGCATCGCGGGCCGAAAAGTCCCCCTGGGTCTCCGCGACAAGCACCGGGTGCTGCTCGCGGTTTCGGATCACGACTATCGACGGGTAGGCGGAAACCTCCTCCGCGAATGCGTCTACGTCGTGCATCTCGATCGCTGCCTCGAAGCTGAAGTGCTTTGCGACGAGGTCGCGGAGGAGGCGCCCGTACTGATTGCGCATCCAGCGATCGGCGCAGATGAAGGCAAGCGTTCCCTCCTCCCGCAATGCCTTCAGGCCTACCTCGATGAACCCGACATAGATGTCGGCTCGCCCGGCCATCGTTCGACAGGCCCGGCGGTAGGCGTCGCTGCGAGCAGGTGAAACTGCCTCGAGGCGGATGTAGGGGGGGTTGCCGAGGACGAAGTCGGCTTCGCCGAAGGCATGCTCCTGCAAGAGGAAGTCCCCCTGGTGAACCGAGGTGTCGGCGAAACGACGAGCGTCGGCTGGCGACCAGCCGGCGTCCACCAGCGTTTTCGCGACGGACTCGCGGCTCAGTGCCACGCTGTTCGGTTGCAGATCGAAGGCGCGAATCGCCCCCTCCGCCTCGCGCAGCGACGTTCCGCTGCGCCTGCAGGCCTCCGACAGCCGCGCGGCCATCGGTGCGAGGAAGGCGCCGTGGCCGCATGCCGGCTCGATGGCCCTCAGTCGATCGAGCGGCTCGTCCGCCGTGTAGCCGGCGAGGTCGAGGATGAGCTCGACCACCCAGCGGCGCGTGAAGACGGCGCCATGCTCTGCGCCCTCCGGCTTGACCGCTTCGGTGAGACGCTCGGCCGGGATCGTGAGCGCGAGCTGTCCATCGAATGCGTCGACGGGAGCTGCCACGGACCTTGTCAATCGCGCCGCCATGCTTGGAGCATAGGCCTCCCACCGGAGTGCGATCTGGGAGGATCCGCCGCGCGACGTTCTTGCGAATGAGGTGTGACGCTGGTGTCGCAAACTGCGCCCCTTTCGTCACGCATTCGCGCCCGCGAACGCGCAGGGGGTGGGGTGGGTCGATCTCGTGTCTCGCGGGACACAGATGGGACACGGCGACACAACCCCCTAACGCTCTATGACCCCTCCTGCAAGTCCGCCCGTCCTCGCTCCGCCGCCTGGAACCCCGCATCGTGCTGCGGGTTTCCAGGTCTAGAACGGAGGGGGTGGGATTCGAACCCACGAGACGCCTTACGACGCCTAACGGCTTTCAAGGTTACGAATTGGAGCGCGTATTTGGCTTGCTGAAGCCGTTTCTCCGCTTCGGGTGCCAGTCCGGGTGCCAGTCGCGCGAGGTCGTGTCCGTCAGCCGGATTGTCTCGGCCGCCGGGTTCTTCGGTCGAACGCCTTTGCCTTGTCGCGGAAGACGTCGAGCAGGTCGGGGTCGACCGGCGGCTTGCCGGACTCATCGCAGCAGGGCGGTTTCGTTCGCTTGGCGGACGGCTCGGGCAACTCCAACAGGCGGTAGAGGCTGCGGTAGACATCGAGTTGCGGATCGCTGTCGCGGTGCTCCGCGACGAGAAGAACGACCACGCTCTCATCGTCGGGGAAGCAGACGAGGACGCGGTGCTGCCCGTAGAGCTGAAGCGAGCAGATGTGATCGACGGTCTCACCGGAGAGTCTGTAGTCGGCTGCCGCGCAGCCCTCGGAGGCAAGGCGCTGGACGGCCGCGTCAAAGGACTTGCGGGCCTTGCCGCGCAATGCGTCGACGCCGCGCTGGGCGGTCGACGTGATGCTGACTTGAAAGCTCACGCGCCGCTGTGCGGCGTGATGTCGGTCAGCTTTCCGCCGCGCATCTCGTCGAGCGATTTGCGCAGCTCGGGATCGGATAGGGCGCGTTCGTCGTCGACCTGGGCGAGGACGGCTTCAAGCAGGTTGCGGTCGCGGCCCAGCGCTCTGAGCTCGCGGACCAGCGGACGAACCTCCAGTACGCTTTGGAGCTCTACCCGCCGGGGCGAGGACCCGCCGACCTCGTTCAGCAGGCCGCGGTCGATCCAGGTGCGGATCGTGGGGACGGAGAGGTCCAGGAGCCTGGCCGCGACCGAAAGGCGGACAGTGGGCGCCTCGGCCAAGCGACGGCGGCGGATGCGGATCACCTTGAGGCGTGCGTCCTTGTTTCGCGCAAGGGAATTCTCCAGCTCGTCGAGCTCGTCGATATCGCGCGCGATGCGCTCGGCTGTGTCCAGCTCGCGGGTCGGGTTCATGGTGCTTCCTTTGCTCGTTCGTTGAAGGCTATCACTTGGCCTTCAATTTTTAGGAAAAAAATGAAAGGCACCGAATCTCGCGACTCCATCGAGCCGAATCCCACTCGATAAGCGGAGGGGGTGGGATTCGAACCCACGAGACCCGTTGCCGGGTCTAACGGCTTTCAAGGAATTGGCGGAAGCGCGGCAGACGGCTTGGTCAAGCGATTCGCCGATTTCGTGCCACCCTCTGTGCCACCCTCCGCGAAGATCAGCATCGATACCTCTGTCGATGTGTGACGCCGTGATCGTGCCCGGGGTGATCCAGATTTTGGGCCAAAACTCGCTGATCGCGACCGTGTACAACACCGAAAGAATTGCCTGCAAGCCGGCATATTCTGCAAACTAAATGCCGTATTTTGCGGGCATCATCCAGAACCTCACGTCAGTTCGCTTGCTATGAAGGTCAATGGGGGCGGAAAGCCGCCCGGACTTCGAGTTCTCTGTCGATACCGGGGGGCCGCGGTGGCAGCCGCGAGGCCCAAATGCCCAGGGTCACATTCCGCCCCCCGAACTTATCGCGTCGCGCCTTCTCTAGCTCAGCCTCGCTGCACTTCGCGAAAAATAGATTTGGACGCTCGTGTTCGATCCCTTCTCAGGGTCCGGCACCGTTAAGAAAGGTGTCTAGAAGAGTCGCGCCCTCGGCCTCCGTGCCAGGCATCAAGTGCCCGTAGAGATCGAACGTCACGGTGATCGAGGAATGGCCCATGAAGGACGACAGGGCCTTGGGGTTGACACCGGCCGCGATCATGAAGGAGGCGTAGCTGTGCCGGGCTTGGTGGAGGCGCAGGCGGTCGGCGAGGCCGGCCTTGCGCCAGCGGTGATCGGCATAGCGATAGAGCCGCTCGGCTTGAAACGGCTCGTCGTCGGCGACGCGGAAGACGAGCGCGTTCGGATCGGGTTTGGCGTCGCCGTCCCGCAGATCGAGCAGCAGCGTCCGCAGGAGGTTCGGCATCGGCACAGTCCGGCGCGAGTTCCGGGTCTTGGGTTCGATGGGACCCTCCTTCGGGTCCCAGGACGCCCGGACCTCGGACCCGCCTCTACCACCCGGCGATCTACGAGCACGCGAAGACCGCCAGCGCGATCTATGACCTAGATCGGTGAGTAACGCCGAAATCGCGCTCGAACCGGCGCCAGCGCCCCGGTGACGGTGAGCGTGGAAGAGGTTGGGTGTCGATCGGGCCGCAGTTGTTGTCGGCGATGGCGTTCCTCGGAGT
>Ga0210085_1000010_pt1 | contig 100357 bp, 100 predicted proteins | sample China_Galinas_PW_5_FD_184866 | JGI IMG/M metagenome (GOLD analysis project Ga0210085, IMG submission 184866) | Wetland microbial communities from San Francisco Bay, California, USA, that impact long-term carbon sequestration - China_Galinas_PWC_D1... | ecosystem: Environmental > Aquatic >...
GGGCGGTTCTTGACGGTTGTCCTGCCAAAATAAATCTTACCGAAAAAGATATCCAGAAACAACTTGACCGTCGACGTCCCGGACAGAGCCAGTTGACGACAAAGCGGGAAGAAGCCGACCATGTAACGATTTTATCCGGTGTTGAAAACAATAAAACCCTGGGCGTGCCCATTGGTTTGTATGTTGCCAACAAAGATCAGCGACCGGATGACTATAAAAACATGCAATCGATTCCGCGTCCGTCTCATGCGGATTACACCTATCAGACGAAATACGGCATCCGATCCGCCAGCGGCGGCGGCAGATCCAGTGCCCGTGAGACTATCGGCCGTGTTGCGGCAGGGGCCATAGCCGATAAATTTTTGTATGAAACATTCGGAATAGAAATCGTTGCATGGGTGCATGCTGTCGGAGAAGTTGAGGTATCTCGTGTTGATGAGGACGTCATTTCAAGAGAAGATGTCGATCAAACTGCGGTTCGTTGTCCTGATGGGCCTGTGGCAGATAAAATGGTTCAGCTCATTGATAACGTCAGGGAAAGAGACGACTCCGTTGGCGGAATAATTACGTGTGTATGCCGAAATGTCCCGGCGGGTTGGGGTGAGCCGGTATTTGATAAAGTGGAAGCCAAACTCGCCCAGGCAATGCTTTCCATACCATCAACCAAGGGTTTCGAGATCGGTTCCGGTTTTGCCGGTACTCGCATGTTCGGGTCTCAGCATAATGATCCTTTTGTTTTAAAAGAGGGCCGGCTGGGGACAACGACAAATTTCAGCGGCGGTGTTCAAGGAGGCATTACCAACGGCGAGCCGATTATCTTCCGGACAGCATTTAAGCCGCCGGCTACCATCAGCCTTCCGCAGGAAACAGTGGATTTCGAAGGCATAAAAATTGTGTTGGAAGCCAAAGGTCGTCACGATCCCTGCGTGGTCCCGCGGGCCGTTCCCATCGTCGAATCTATGGCGGCACTTGTCATCGGCGATCTTGCACTCCGGCAACAATTCCGCCGGCTTTAGCCTCGATCAGGTTTTTTCTATACCTTGGCCCTTTGAAGATTCGCCTTTAATTCATCAAGGGAATAATAGGTGCCCCGCCAAATAATCCCTTTGTTTATCGTCGTGGTTATGGCAGCTTTTAATGCGATATATATGAAGACGTAAGGCGTGACAAGCGCCCAGACCGAATACCAGGGATTGATGCCTGTCATTATAAATCCCCTGACAAAAGATAAAATACGGACCATAACCGCAGCCCCGAAAAGGCCCTGGGTCATTCCGGAGGTAAAAAAGAACGCCAAGAGCGGCAGGATATTTGTTATTACAACCATAAAAACGCCAAACAACACATGGGTCATCTTGTAATTATAGAATGCAAACGTATTCTTCATTAAGCCGCTAATAAACCCACGCACAGTAACATACCACTCAGCCTGTATAAAGTTGTGACCAAGAAGGCAATCCTGTGAAAAACCGCTGTGTTTAATCACCTTCCCAATCATCACATCATCGATTGGATGCATGGCGATGGTTTTATGGCCGTCTATTGCTTTGTAGACAGCAGACTTGACGAGATTGAACGCACCAACGCCCATATATCGTTTGCTGTTCGGATCTTTTGCCTTCCAGGGTTTGAGCAGCAGCATGAGTGCGCCGCCGGCGTCCAGAATAAGTGCATTCAAGAGTCCGCCGGGAGCGATGTTTTTGAAAAACATGCTCATGTGGTCCAGTTTGTTTTCGAGCATATGATGCATGGCTCTGGCGAGGGAAGACGTTTCCATGACGATATCGGCATCGGTAAAAAGAAGATATTCTCCGCAGGCCCGTTCGGCACCATACTGAAGGGCATAATTCTTTCCCAGCCAGCCTTCAGAAAGTTCGGAGATATTATAGACCCGAAGGTCTGGATATTGCTTTTGCATCGGCTCGAGTATGGCACCGGTTCCATCTACAGAGCGATCATTGACAGCGATGACTTCAAGATCGGCATAATCCAGAGACAGTATGGACTTTAGAGCCGGTTCAATGGTTGCCGCTTCATTGCATGCCGGGATGATGACGGAGACTTTCGGAACATTTTCATGTTGCAGGGGTGGAACATTATCGAGAGCAATCATTTGCCGCATTCCCAGGGTCGCTTTCAGTGTACCAACAACCGTCAATAAAAAAGAAATTATCGCCAGGCAGAACAAAACAAGCATCTTCGAATCCTCTATCGGTCCAAAAATGGGGTCGGGCCCGTCTATGTTATCAATTTAGGTTTCAATGTATTTGGGGACGAACATGAGCGTCATGGCCGGATAATGTTATGCAATATGTTTTTATCATTATCTTTATTGTCATTTCATTTTTTTAAGCCGCTATATGCAGAGGATTGTTTAAAGTCTTTTAAAAGTTCTCTGACTGTTGCCGCCTGGTCTTTTTTGACCATGAGTCTCATGGGCACGGAATGAAAGACAAACTGGGCAACATGTTCACCTTGAATAAAATAGGTTATTCCTTCTGCATCCAATATAGACTTGAGATAAGCCTGATCACCGGCATTATGAATTTCAAAAATCAATTCATAATCTATAAAGTTTTTTTCTTTCATTTTTTATCTTTTCAAGCGTCTGTTTCTTTCAAACAGACATTTCATCAAGGACTTCCAAAACAACCGTTGAGGTATAAGCAATGGCAGGACCCCCAGCCATCAAAATAGAAATTCCCGTTGCTTCCAGTATTTCTGCGCGGGACACTCCCATTTCAACAGCCGCTTTCACATGTGTTCGGATGCAAGGTTCGCAACGCTGGGCCACTGAAACTGCTACCATCATCAGTCGCTTTGTCTTGGCACTCAATACGCCGTCTTTGGTCGCATCTTCACGAAGGACTCCGAAGGCGTTCGCCACGTTGGGAAGTTGCTCTTTTAATAACGCCATCCTGTCTTCCAGATTGTATTTTTTTACCATCTATTCTCTCCTTCCTCTTCTTTTTGAAGGGGTTTTTTGACGCGTTTTCTCGCGCCAACGTTCAGATTCTCGTCAACGATGATCCTTCGACTATTATCGATATAGGTTTTGTGGAGTTATTCTTCTGACTCACTGATGGTGAAAAGCCACCATCTATCACTCTTGGGTCCATTGCGAGGCTGTCTATCGAAATAGATTTTCATCGTGCTGCTGGAGGTCGTGGCGACCTCGAACCAGTGCTTGCGAACATACCGCTCGGGGCTGCCGTGCCGGCATTTTCCGGTTTCACGCCAGGTGCGAAGTACGGCTGCAATCTTAATGGTACGACCTCGCCACACGAACTCACGCGGCAGTCCGGGTTCCCCGGCTGCCATGCGAGAGGTGTCACATGTGTCAACCACAGGTCTGATGGCTTCACTCACGAATCGATCAAGCATGATTATAGCGCCTTGTAAGCCTAGTCGCCAAAATCGCATTTAACATAGTTTTTCTTTTATTAAACGGCATGATAAAACCATATCATATGTCCTATAAATTGGGAACTTAGAACTCAGGTTTCGCACCCTCGTTTCCCAGCAACACCATTTAGGTGCAGTGATGCACAATTTTCTGTGCAAAACACAACTCAAATTTATGGTGGGAAGTGGGGAACAAGAATAGAAAGGAGGAAAAGGGATAAAAGCAAAAATAAGTTCAAAGCTCAAGAGGTAAGAAAACAAGTTCAAATTTTTGTTTTAGATCATGCAATCGGCAATATATAATCAGCAAGCCTGGAGGATGTCTGACGCAGATTTTGACTGAGTGTCCTTGAGATTCCTTTGAGAATTGTGATGCCGATTTGAGGATAGGCTTTAAGTATCGTATCGAAATTCATCTGGGTTAATGTGAGAAATGAGGATTTTGTCCGTGCTTTTGCCGTCGCTGATCTAGGGAAGTTATCAAGAATTGACATTTCACCAAAAGAGCGGCCTTTGGGCAAAACGGAAATTACGATACTTTCTCCGGTTACGGATTTTTTAAGAACATCTATTACGCCATCCAATACAAAGCAGATATAATCCCCTTTGTCCCCTTCTTTAAAAAGGATTTCACCCTTATCGATCTCATAATAATTCATATGTTCTGCAACAATATTGAGCTGGTTTCCCTTGAGATTATCAAATAATGGAAATCCAATAAGATAATCGATGATGTCTTTTCTCATCTTGTTTTCACGTATGGCCCTGTTTCTTTTCATTTTGTCACCACCAATTTATTCGTTAAGAATTTAGAATCTTCGATTGAAAGCGAATTTATGGTTTCTTCATTTCCATCGATTTTCTTGAATATAAGTTTGTTGCGGCGGTCCTCATTAATGACCAAAGGTTGTCCATGTTCACTTTCAAGCCTTTTAAATAGCTCTTTTTCAACTATATTACGCGGTCCGAATTGAGTAATTCTTTCTATAATATTTGAGATAATATCATCAATAATTGTTTTCCGTCGGGTCTTTGCAGAGATACTGATTCTATCCGGTGCGTTGGTATCGGTACCCTTTGCCCGGTTAGAGATCATGCTTTTACGAAGCTGATCTCCATAAACTCGAAGAACATTATTTACTTGATACGCTGAGATTACCATTCATCCTGTCGGCACAGTAAATGATTATTATTGTTTTATCGGTAGCTGTGTTTGCTAAATAGAGAGCAATAACTGTACCAATCCGGGACATGCCAGTTTTGTGTTTAATTACAAAATTTTGTGGAGAAATGGCTTCAGACAGGCTATTTTACAGACCGGAATAATTTGCCGTTTTTTGCCATTGGTGGCGGATTTTGCCTGTTTATAGCGGTTCTAAATCCATAGGAAAAAGGGAAGAGAAAAGAGGATAAAAGATTAAGGTGTTGTTAATCCGGGTTGGTTGTTCCTGTTTTTTCAAAATTTTTAATCCATTTTCGGATACGATCCTCGCCGTACACTTTTTTCCATTCATCAAGGATATTGTCAATGGGGATATCCGAATAAGTTCCGTGATACTCCAGGTATTCCATGAACTGTTTTTGTTCCTGATTAAATTCATGGAAGATGGCGTCTTCTTGGCCGTTGAAGTCAAGGGGAGTGACATGATACTTTTTACACAATTCGATATTGAAGGTGGGGGTGGCTTTGATCCATTTTCCGGACAAATAAAATTCCGTATATCCATGATAGACAAACAGATCCGAACCGATAAATTCCAGAAGCTTCGGTGTGGCCAGGTGGTTGCGTACCGTGGCAAATCCCACCCTGGAGGGAATACCGCAGACCCTTCCCAGGGCGCACAGGAGCCCGGCTTTGCTGATGCAAAATCCCCGGCCACTTTTGAGGATATTGCTGGCGCGATAATGCTCCGGCAAATAAAACGGATAATAGGGATCATACCAAATATTGTCGCGTACCGCATAATAGAGTTTTACGGCTTGGGCAACCGGATCGCTGCCTGCATCTTTTACGGTTTCATTGGCATATTTGATAATTGTCGGATGATCGCTGTCGATGATCGATGTGGGTGATAGATATTTTTTATCTATAGAATTCATTCGACGACTCCATTATCAGCAGAATATTCTATTTGTTTGTATTTTCTTCAACTTACTTCTTTCAAAGTGTGGCTATTGACTAATCCGGGGTGAATCTCTTGTTTGTCAGATACACACCGGAACAGACCAGAAGGGTGCCGACGAGCAGCGACAGGGTGATGGGTTCATCTAAAATGAAAAATGCCATCACCACGGCGCTGATGGGAACGAAATTGATAAACAGGCTTGCCTTCATGGGCCCGATCTTTTTTATGCCTTCATAATACCAGACAAATCCGATAACGGTTCCGAAAAACCCAAGATAAAACAGACTTACCCAGTCCACAAGAAGGTAATGACGAAAATTTTGAGCGGCACCTTCAAAAAATGCCGGGAAAAACAATAAAAGCGTCCCGATTACCGAGGAATAAGATACTGCGGCCAAAGGTGACAGTCTGTCCATGACCGCTTTTCCGATCAACGAATACGCCACCCAGCTAAAGACGCATCCAAAGATGAAAATTTCTCCCCATCCCACACCGCCGTTGATAATTTCAGCAAAGCTCCCTTTTGAGATGACGATCACGGCGCCGGACACCGAAAGGATAATGCCGATCACTTTGACCAGGCTCAATTTTTCCTTGAAAAAATACGCGGAAAACAGGGTAATGAATATGGGATTTCCGGCAATGATAACGGCCGCTCGGCCGGCGTGTATGATTTTAAGACCTTTGAAAAAGAATACATTGTATAAAAACACCCCGGTCATACCCAAGAGAAACACCGGGATAATTTGTCTTTTTTGTAGAACCGGCAGTTTGCCTTCGATTTTAAAGGTGAACAGGACGAGGAAAATCGAGGCAATGAAGAATCTGAAAAACGCCGCGGAAAACGGCCCTACATCTTTTGCCACCACCCTGCCGGCGATAAACGTGCCGCCCCAGAAAAAGGCGGTGAGTATGAGTTTGACATAAACCAGCATTTCTTAACTTTAGCTTACTTTAATGGATCGATAGACTCAAGAGTTAACAATGTGTCGATTTGTTCGCCTACGGGGTTCATGGATATGGGCTGGAACTGCTCCACCTGGTGTTTCATTTTTTCAAAGGCCCTGCGGGTGATCCGTTCGGGGCCGGCTGCCAGTCTGACACATCCTTGAAACGCAAAAAAACTTAAAAACAACGTAATGGCGATGGTTAAAAATGCGTGTAAAAAGAAATCAGAAGATAGGTATTGGCCGGTGAAATAATCCCTGGCCGTGATCCAGCCCACATGCCCAAGGATGCCGATCACCGGCAGATTGAAAAGAATCTGCAAAAACAAATTGCTGAGTTTTTGCGATGCGGTTTCCATGGTTTGATCCAGAGCATCTCCCCAGAGAGCATTCAAATCCTGGTCCAGGGTAATGTTGTCTGAAAGCACCTGATCGATCTTTCTAACACGCGTGTCAAACCGGGCGTTGACAAGGGATTCGGCAATGTCTGGCCACTCCTGCAAAACAGAGAGTCGAAAGTCTCTCATGGCAAAATCGATCCAGTCGGATCTTTCGGCTTCGGCGGTGGCAGCTTTTGATTCTTTAAAGTGAAACAAGGAAGACACCATACCGGCCAGTTGGCGAATGGGGTTGCCGAACCTGAACATGGCCACGATGCCGGTTCCAAAAATTAAGATTCGAGCCCATATGGCAATGAGCCACCCCACCGGTCCCAGCCAACGTTGGGCAAGTTTTTGATACACAAGAACGTTGGTGCCAAGCATTCGTTTGGAATCACCCTTTTTAAAGGCTGAAAGTGCTGCATTCAAGGCTTTTTTTTCAGCCTCCCGGATGTGTTGTTTGGTTTCCTTCAGTGTTTTTGAATCCTTTTTAATTTCAATGGTTGCTTCTTCAAAAATGTAATCGTGAAGGCTTTGGGCGTTTTCGATTCTGCGGTCGATGCTGTATCCCGGCTGGTTGAAGGTGCCGAATATCATTTGCTTTAACTCGATAAATTCATCAAAATCGTGCTTTGGCCGGGCAGCAGGGTCCCATTGAGGGTCTTTAAGATGCTGTCTGGCGGAGATACAGAATATTTTTTGTATGGGTTTTTCCCAGGCGGTTGTTATAAATTCCCAAAATTCCGGCACAATGGTCTGGGTCAGCTCGTTTTTGTCCTGACGGTCACATTTGTTGATGACCACCACCAGGGCGTCTCCGTTGAACAGACGCACGTAATGGGCCAGAAAATCCACGTGATCCTTTCTTTTTGGGTTTTCCGCATCAAACATGCAAACGAGAATATCTGAAACGGCAATGGCGTTTTGGACCAGGTGAATGTGTTTTTCCTGCTGGGTGCTGTCCGTATCCGGGGTGTCGATCAACAGGACATGCTCGAGTGAGGCCGCCGCCGGACTCGATCGCATGTCCACATGTGAAACACCGAGTTGTTCTTTTAAATGATCGGCATCTTTTGTGTCTCGGCTGAGGACAACGATGCTCTGGGTGGTGGGCCTCCGGTGTCCGGTTTCGGACAGATTGTCCACTTGTGCCAGGGCATTTAGCAGCGTCGATTTTCCGGAGCCGCACGGGCCGATGATGGTCACAATGAGTTTACGCTCAAAGCGAGCCTCGAGGGTGTCGATCATGCGGAGCACTTCATCACACTGCTTTCTAATGCTTGCCCCGGGCTGCCACATGGGCGCCCGGTCAATGGCACTGCAAAGCATTCGAACGTCATGTTTAAAGCCTTCTATTTTCCCCAGGGCTTTGATGGCGCCGGTCTGTACATTTGAAATCATCATGATATCATTGCCTTTTTACAGATTGCAATTTGATCCTGGATCTGTGTGATCAGAGCATCGGACGATTGGAGCGCGTCTGTTGAATGTTGAATCAGTGGGCCGGTGATCTCTTTTTCAAAAAGATCCTGAACAGATTTGAGCTTGTTATTGAGCCAGGTCTGGATAATGGGACCCAGCATCTCTTTGAGTTGATTCTGATCTGCCTTTTTCAGGCCGGTCGTGGCCGGAATCGCAATAAGGGCATAAAGATCATGGAGCCCGAACAGCCCGGTGAGCTTTACCTTGATTCCCACAGCACCCACAGGATCTCCTGTTGAAAGGATATAGGTGACGGCAACCGTTGCCGGCACCACGTTTAAAAATGCGGCAAACATCTGTCGAATTTTGGTCCAGGTTCCCATTTTATTTCGGAACCCGTCGGCGATGTTTATCAGATCCTTTTCAATATCGTGTGACAGCGCTGAAAGGACCTCTTGCTGGGACAGAATCGACTGCTGTATCGATTTCCAATCCTTTTGCCGTAAGGACTGTTGATGCGGAAAAACAACCGGATGGGCTGAAACCATAAATGTTAACACCCCTTTGTCATCTTCGGCGTCTTTTCGGGGATTTTCATGGTTTTTCAAGCCTCTTTGGGCCCTGATCTCTTCGACGGCGTCTGCCATGCGTCGGGTTATTGGATCTTTTAAGGCGGCAGACACCGATATTTCAGCGTTCAACGTGTGAAAATGCATCCGGTTTACGGCACTCAGCAGGTCTTCTTTAACGACATCATTAAAGTCTCCTTTGGCGACGGGTTCCTCTTTATCTGAAAATGTGCCCTTAATCTTTTTTGCTGTTCCCACCAGCACTTTAAACGGGAGCTCGATAATCGTGCCGGTTTTTCGCATGGCCTTGACAAAGGGAGGATCCGTTGACATCCATATATCCACAAACCGTTTCATCACCCGGTCTACGGGAAAGTGCTGAAGGGCTTCATGAACACAATGACTCTGGGCTGTCTGAAGGGCATCGAGATAAAGATGAAGCTCCTGGCGGGAGGTTGTTGTCTGTCCGAGAAATTCCTGGGCCCGGTCCAAAACATCACTTAAGATGGATGACAGCAGCTCGAGTCTGAGATTTTCGGTATGGATATTTTTCAATGCATCGAAAAACGACGGATCTTCTTTTCCGACAGGGCGCAAGGTCATGAATTTTTCACCCGAGGCCACTAAATTGTCCTCATCGGTACGGTAAACACCCAGAACATATTGATCCGCGACGTCTCCGTAAAGATTTTTGGCAACGGTCATGGCGTGTTCGTGAATTTCTTTTGTCTCAAAGCTCGGGTAGACGCGATAGATCAAAAAGCATTTTCGCATACCGATGCTGGTGAGCATTTCCGAGATAAAATCCGTATTTTCGCGGTTGTTATAGTTGGAATTGGTGAAAATATAGATCAGAATGTCGGATGATTCCAGGGCCTGCCGGGAAACCTCCCGATTGGTGTAGACCCCTTTTGCACCGGTATCGAAATCCGGAGTGTCCATTAACACCAGACTTTTAGGAATGGTGCTGTTCAACACATACACCGGAGGCCCCGGGGTGGTCAGCTCATTTCTGTCTTTGAGGGGACGAGGCAAGGTGCCGAAGGGTTCAAACAGGGTGGATAAAAAGTCCGAATTTTCCAAAAGCGCCTCGTGAGCCAAGAATAGCACACGTCGGTTTAGTCCCGCACTGCCGCCCACAGGCGAGAGTCTCTCTTTTACGATGGAGTTAAACAGCGTCGATTTTCCGGAGGATCCGCCGCCGCAGATGGTGACCATCAAGGGAAAATCCGGAGACAGTTTTGTCAGCAATTTCTTGTCGATAATCTGGGCCCATGGTTCCGTCGTTTTGTGACGGTCAAGCCCAAGTACGTCCATGACGCGGGGAATATCGCCTCTTATTTTTTTGAGGGCGGCAATCAAGTTTTGATCATTCAGGTTTTTCATCATGGCATTGATACGAATAACACATTTTTAGAGACAAAGGAACATTTTACCCCTGTGATTTCAGGAAAGGTCAAAGTTAACTCTAACTGATTCAGATAGAAGCGATTTGCTTTCCTGGATAGGGTGCTAAAATCTCAAATTCCAAGCACCAAATTCCAAATAAATCCCAAATCCCAATATTCAATGACCAAAACCTTTCAATCGTTTATTGGATGTTTTCCCGTCTTTTTATGTGCTTTGAATTTCAGTCATTGATTTCCATCCTTTGCCAGCCTTTCAATCCCCACATCAGACACGCAAGCCCCAGGCCGCTCATAACCGCCGAAACAGCGCCGGTCATCCGGATTCCGCCGGCCAGCCAGACCGGGCCTCCCATCAGCGCACCGATAACCCTACCAAGACCGGCGGCTGCCAGAAAACCCGACATCATGGTGGCCCGTAAACCGGGGAGCAGTTCCGTGCAAAGTGACAACGCCGACACAATGGTGAACTCAAAGGTCAGGAAAATGAGAAACAACCCGCCCAGAGACCAGGATACCGTCTGGCCAAGCAAGGGCAGGGCGATATAGCTCATGATGCACAGAGACATTCCTGAAGCCACCGATCGTTTTAATCCCAGGCGGTCGGAAATGGCTGCGGTCAGACCCTCCCCGGAAAGTTCGGCTATTCCGATGACACCGGTGCCGAGCCCCAGGGCAACAATGCTCAAACTGAACGATTTTTCCAGCCATGCCCCGTATACCACAAAGAGATTATCGTTGGCGGCACTGGCAAAAAAGCCAAATCCCAAAGCCCCCAATGCAGCCCTCTCCTGACACAGCCTGGTCCAGGCAGTCCAAAGACCGGAGGCGTTTTGATGGCGTATGGTCTTTTTGCCATCCTTTGGCAGCAAAATTATCAGGGCCACCATACCGATCAGTCCGACGCCGCCCATAGCAAAAAACGGCGCCCGCCATCCCATGTATTGTATAAGCAATCCCACCAGCGGAATACCCAGCAATGTGCTTCCTGCCCAGCTGAACTCGATTACGCCGATAAACAATCCCCGCCGGTGAAAAGGGACCCTTTGGCCTATATACGCCTGTATGGCCGGGTCAAAAGCACTTTTTCCCAACCCGGCCAAAAAGAGTGAGGCCAAAACAACACCGTAAAAGGGTAAAAACCCCCCGGTGAACATACCCAGAACCAGCATTCCCATCCCGGAAAGCATCATCAAACGGTATCCCAGTCGATCTGCCAAAGGTCCGAAGAACATGCCCAGTACCGCCGTGGACTGGCTGACGGCGATGATCGACGTCACCGCGGTCAAGGGCACGCCCATTCCGCGACTCAGCGCCGGCGCAAACGGATAGGCAAACCGCCGTGCCGTATTGAGTGCCAGTCGGCATAGCGTGGCCACGCATACCTTCCAGGCCAATCCTGAGCCTTTCATGTACCGGGACACTGGGGTGGTATTTTGAGGCATGGACGTATCTTTAAACTATTTCAGGGGTCAGGGTGTTTATATTGAAAACACTTATATATTCATGTAGCGATCTAACAAACAAAACACTCCGGCCCCTCTCCCATTTAGATTTTTTAACTTAAAAAAAAATGATGAGTAAACCTTGTATCTCCCTAAAATGCAATCAAAATTTTCTGAGACACTGCCTAAAAAGACTTTAAAGTCGCAGACCTAAAAAAAATCCCGGTCTGCTCATTTTTTTGGCATCGCTAAAATTAAGGATGAGAAACTTGAGTTCAACCGTAAAAACAGCTTTACTTTTTAAAAAGAAAGGCATATTTATATGCGTTTTTTCAGGTTTGATCGTTGTTGACCATTGGAGACAATCTATGGAAATTAAAGTGGAGTGCTATGCCGGATACCGGGGAGAAGAAACTCCCCGTAGAATCTGGATAGGCAATCGAAAAATCGAGGTTAAAGAAATTCAAGATCGCTGGCTGGCGCCGACCCACCGATATTTTAAGATCCAGGGCGATGATAACTCCGTTTATATTCTTCGCCACAGCCCTGAAACATGGGAATGGGACATGACCTTCTACAAGCAGATGAAAAATCATTCAAACGTGGCATAAATACTTCCTTATCCCGCTATTTTTCTAACAACATCATCGTATATAGACAGACACGTATCAATTTCTGCGGTATTCACCGTCAGGGGAGGGCAAAAACGAATACTGTTTTCACCACACCCCAAAAGCAGCAATCCTTTTCGAAACGCATGCTTAATAATATCGTTTCGCCACGTTCTGGCCGGTTCTTTGGTACTACGATCTTTGACAAACTCCACGGCCACCATCAAACCTTTGCCCCGGACATCCCCCATGCATTCATGGGATTGTTGAAGTTTGACAAGTCCGTCCATTAGACGGTTGCCCTGAACCTCAGCATTTCCCATGAGCCCTTCTTCTAAGAGTTCAATGGTGGCAAGGGCTGCCATGCATGAAACGGGATTTCCCCCGAATGTTGAGGCATGAGAACCGGCCTCCCAGTCCATGATTTCCGCCCGTGCCGCAAGGGCCCCCAAAGGCATGCCGGAGGCGATGCCTTTGGCAAGGGCGATGATGTCCGGATCCACACCGAAATGCTCCATGGCGAACATTTTTCCGGTTCGGCCCATTCCGGATTGAACTTCATCGGCTACATAAAGAATGCCGTATTTTTTGGCGATCTTATTCATTTCTCGATGAAATTCAGGTGGCGGCACAATATATCCCCCCTCACCCTGTATGGGTTCCACAAAAATGGTCGCTACTTCTTCCGGAGGGATGGTGGTTCTAAAAAGGGTATCTTCGACCCACTGGACACAGCCCAGTTCGCACTCGGGATAACTGAGATTATACGGGCATCGGTAGCAATAGGCATATGGGATGTGCGTGATTCCGGGTACCAGCGGATTGTAATGTTTTTTCTGAATGGTCTTGCTTGCGGTCAATGAAAGCGCTCCCATGGTCCGTCCGTGAAAGGCTCCGTAAAACGCCAGGTTCAACTCACGTTTTGTGTGCCACCGTGCCAGTTTAAAGGCCGCCTCCACCGCTTCTGCACCTGAATTGCCGAAATAAACTTTTTTACTTCCTTTTCCGGGAGCCATACGGGCAATTTTTTTGGCCAGAACGATTTGCGGTTTGTAATAAAAATCCGTTCCTGACATGTGCAACAGAAGATCAGCCTGTTTTTTGATGGCCTTAATCACTCTGGGATGGCAGTGTCCTGTGGCACAGACGGCGATGCCTGCTGTAAAATCCAGAAATATATTGCCGTCCACATCGTGTACCCAAAGCCCTTTGGCTTTTTCAACCACCAGCGGATAATAGCGGGTATAGGATGGAGAGACGTAAGTTCGATCCTGATGAATGAGTTTGCGGGCTTTTGGGCCCGGCAGCGGGGTGTGAATCAGGGGCCATTTTTTCATGATTCCTCCAAAGTGAAATGAGCAGAAATTGTTACACCTGAATTTTTCCCCAAAGATGAGTCGGAGGTTTTTATATGCCCCGATATCGGTTTTGTTTACGCTCCGTTAGGGTACGATTTTATTCGGGCATGCATACCGAAAGTGCCGGACAGGGAGTTTGGCGAACGACGCGATCTGTCGTCGATCCAATAAATAACCTTTCGACAACCCCTTGCCCTCGAACACCCAGAACAATCAAGTCCATTTTATTTATCTTGGCATATCGGATCAGCTCTTCATGCGACGGGCCGTCCAAAAGAACGGTTTGTGGCGTACACCAGTTAAAGGCTTCTGTGGGGACCATCTTTTGAAGTTTTTCTTTTATCTGGGTCTGTAAATCCACTTGAAAATCTTTCCCATACTCAACAGATATTTTAAACATGTCCATATATACGGGCGGTTCCATAACATGAACCAGATGCAGCTCTGATTGAAACTCCTGGGCAAGACTGAGCCCGTGTTGGAATGCCAGGGCGGAATCTTCTGAAAAATCACAACCCACCAGAATTTTATTAAATCTTAATCCCTGTTCCGACAGGATATTTAGATTATGTTCCGGACCTCGAACGATCAGCAACGGGCAATGAAGCGTGCGCATGAGGCGTTCGGTGACAGAACCGAGGATCAGTCGCTTGAGCCCGGAGCGTCCGTGGGTGGCGGAAATGGCCAGGTCAGCACCTTTTTCTTTGGCCAGACGGGAAATTTCATCACCGGCATGACCGATGGTGACCAGGGGCTCCCATTCAACCTTTTTATCACCCACCAACTGTTTAAGTTGATGGTTGGCATTACTGATGGCCTGGCCCTGTTGATCCACAAAAAATATGGGCCCGTCTCCATATGTGATACTGGTAGGAAAATCAACCACATGGCACACATAAAGTTTAGCGCTGAATTCCCGGGCCAGGGCAATTCCCCAGGACACCGCATGATTGGAAAAGTCTGAAATGTCGGTGGCACAAAAAATCGTTTTTATTTCCACTCTCATAACCTTCTCCTTCCGTTTTTCAAACCGGGTAATCGCGCCAGGAGCGGGCAAATCACCCCTGAGGCGGGCAGGTATATTTTAACCTAAATTCAGCATCCGGACGAATTCAAAAGAGAAGTCAATACAAAACAGATATGAAGAATCGAAAACCGAAATCCTTTGAGCACAGAACAGTCCATACTAAGATATGATTTAGAAAAATCATCATAAGATAAAGCGGCGTTCATGTCAAAAGAAACTCGTTTCTGATTTCGACCTTTTTTCTTTCCTTGACACCCTTATGTCGCAGAATTGTCATAATTAATAGGCGGCGGGAAAGGAGGGATCATGAAAACAAAAATACGTTCTACCGGGTAATTAATTGATCCAGAATCAGCCCGTGAAAACTTTCCTTTCCAGGAGAGGAGAAGAACCAACCCAGATGGGTAAGGCATAGGAGACAGACGGCCACCCGCCAGCGATACCCTGAAAACCAGCTGAATTCATCTGACGGCGGACCCACATGGCCGCATCCCCGGACAGCGGTAAAACATCCGATTTCAAAGACAATGCCATGAGGATTGGCAAACGTATGCTGGTGGGACCCCTGGACGCTGATGCGGTCCTCAGGGCTTGCAAGGATGTTTCGGCATTGACGGCAGCGAATATACTCCTCTTGCTCCAGTATTTTTGCTTCGGTTTCATCTTCAACCACACTTACAGGCATCTCATCGTTTTGATTTTCAGGTGGAACACGAAACAGATAAGAGAAAGCCGGATAAGATGGGGTCATTTTTAACCTTTTTTGAATTTAGTTCACCTTGCCATTTACCGGTATATCGGGTTCAATTTACAATGTTTTTGAATGGATTTCAATATGGTGTTTCCTATTCACTCAATTTCATCCGCCTTTGGCGTGATTTATCAGCTTGGTTGAGCATGATGTCCTTTATCCGGGAAACGTTTTTATAATCCCCTTGAAAATACATCCATTCTATATTAATGTGAACGAATCTGAATACATTTGGATAAGGCTTAATAAAGGACATTGCCAGAAATGAACACATCGACGATCGTTGCAACACTATTAATATTCTGGCTGGTCATGGGTTTGGGTTTTCTAGCTAAATATGTCACCGTTCGGAAAAAAGGAAAGACCTTGTATGAAGCCTGGACCTCTTATGAAGGATTGTTGTTTATCTCAAGCATCGTTATACCACTTTTAGTGTTGCTGTATAGATCTTTAATGGGTTAAAATTCATCATTAACATCATTGACCTCTTGGTCATCATCGTCGGGTAATTGCAGAATTTTTGCAGTTGATTCCAACGGCAGTTCCTCCACCGCCTTCAACCTGCGCGCCATGGCGCGGGTTCTTACATTGGTCTGGTCTATGGTATTCGAAGCGGTATTCAATTGCCTCTTGACCTTGCTTAAAACATCTCCGAATTTTCCAAATTCTGTTTTGACTGCCGCAAGGATTTTCCAGACTTCACTGGATCGCTTTTCAATGGCCAATGTACGGAAACCGATGCGCAAACTGCTCAAAATTGCCGACAACGAGGTGGGCCCTGCAATCACAATCCGATAATCCTGCTGAATTTTTTCTACCTGACCGGGTTGCCGAAGGATTTCTGCATAAAGCCCCTCTGTCGGCAAAAACATGATGGCAAAGTCAGTGGTTTTCGGCGGTTCGATATATTTATCACGAATCTCTTTTGCAGAACTGTGAACGGCGCGGATGAGTGCAGCCGTAGCCCGCTGCACGGCATCGACGTCGGCAGCATCGGCAGCCTCCACAAGTCGGAGATAATCTTCCTGGGGAAATTTTGAGTCAATGGGCATCCAAACACAGGATTCAAGATAATCGTCTTTTCCGGGCAACCGCACGGCATATTCAACACTCTCTTGAGATCCGTCCTTAATATTTACATTTTTATCATATTGATCCGGAGTCAATATTTGTTCTAAAAGTGCACCGAGCTGGACTTCTCCCCAAGTACCCCGTGCTTTAACGTTTGTGAGCACTCTCTTTAAATCACCCACCCCTGTGGCGAGATTTTGCATCTCTCCCAGACCATGCTGAACAGCTTCGAGGCGTTCACTGACAAGCTTGAAGGATTCTCCAAGTCGTTTTTCAAGGGTGCTTTGAAGTTTTTCGTCCACCGTCTGGCGCATTTGATCGAGTTTTTTTTCATTACTTTCCTGCAAATATTTTAGCTTTGTGTCGATGGTGCTTCGAAGTTTTTCGATGCCTGCTGTATTCGACTCGGTGAGTTCCTGAATACGTTTGGCAATGGATTCGAGTTGATCGTTTTGTGATTTACCCATTTCACCGATGGTTTTCACCATGGTGTCCACGATATTCTTTTGACTTGCCGATACTTCTTCTCTCAGATCCCTTGCTCTCTTTGCGGATTCTTCGCGGCTGAAACGCAATTCATCGCGGACCGCCTGTTCAATTTTGGAACCCTTATTTGATTTCATCCGTATGAGTGCGAAAATTAATAACAGCGCACTGACGGCCAGTAGAATAAACCGCGTCCACATGAGTATATCCGTTTTGATAGAGAATCCTCCGTTTTAAGAAAACGAGCTTAGCGTTTTGCAAAAGATTTAAATTAGCAAATGGGTAGGTTTTAAAACAGGTTCTTATAAAAATAGTATAAAACATTACCAAGAAAATCAACCTTGAAACACGTTCGGCTGCACAATGCCGGTAACCGGGAATTTTCGATGCAGCACCGGAATAGCGCTGAGAGGCAATTTTCCAACAGGGCTGGAACTAAAGGGGCAGTTGAGGCGGATTGATCGATATGGTCAATGGGAAAGCGGTAAAAATGTTTAATGGGTTTGACTAAATGCAGACCAACAAAACACAGCTATCCCACTAAATCCTTTGGCTGGTTGAGAAATAATCTGTTGAACCTTCCTGTCTACTCAAATAGAAAATAAGGTTCTTTTCCCTTCTTTTCATTTAACATGTCACGTATTTTTCGCAATGTGTCCGAATCGGCCTGATGAATTAATCTTGCAAGTTTACCACGTTCATCTGACATGTCTTCGGTTATCTCTTCTTTACCTTCCCACGCCACCCCCAAAATTTTACACGTTGTTTTAATCAGGTTGGTTGTGGAGATCGGTTTATCCAATATAACTCTTGGGCGCACATTCGACGTCAAGGCCATAAACTCCTTAATTTGATCGCTACCCATGTCATCACGGGCATGAGCAGTGATGATAATAATAGGCAATTTGGCCCACTTTTTCTGTTTTCTCAGCTCTCGAATCACTTTGATCCCGGGCATTCTCGGCATGACCATATCAAGGGTCATTAAATCAGGAGAAAACACTTCTATCTTTTCTAAGGCATCTATGCCGTCAAAGGCTGTTTCAACATTGAAACCGGCATCTTCTAAACATGCTGCCAGAAAATTACGAACATCCGGTTCATCATCCACGACCAGAATTCTTTTTTCAGATGCTTGTGCCATTTTTTTGATCTCCTTTATTTTTAGTACTATTTATTTTTGGCAAACGCCTTCTTGGAAGTCTGATGCTGAATGTTGTTCCTTTGCCGGGCTTGGATTTCAATGCTATCGTTCCGCCATGCTCATGAACAATTTTTTTGGTCATCAACAACCCCAAGCCGGAGCCCTCCAAACCCTTTGTGGTAAAAAAGGTTGTAAAAACCTTTCGCTTTACCTCATAGTCCATACCGCATCCGTTGTCAGCCACTTCATATACAATCGTACTATACTCCTCAAAAGTTCGAACCGTTACATAACGCGAATTTTCGTCACTCATCTGACAGGCGTCGATAGCGTTGCCCACAAGATTTGTCAGGCATTCGTGCATGCTTTCAAAATCAATGGGAGCTGGAGCGATATCACCTGTTTTTTCGTAGTTAAGCGTTATTCCCAGTTTTTCGGCTTTGACGGCATATAAATCGATAACCTCTTTTGTGATTTCAGCAGGATCACAAAGTTTGGCATGGATTTCACGACCTTTGGAAAAACTTAAAAATGCTTTGACAAATACGGAAACTCGTTCGATGTTCCGTGCCAACATTTCCATGCCTTTTTGAATCCGGTCGATATTTCCTTGTGCCAAACCTGTTTTCAGCATATACATACCGCCTTCCAATGCGGTATTAAGATTCTTAATGCCATGAGCCAGTCCGGCAACCGTTTGCCCCACAGCGGATAGGCGTTCAGCCTCAAGCTTTTCTCTTTCTAGCTGTTTGAGTTCAGATAGATCCTGAACTGAAAAGGCCATACCGATTGATTTGTCGTCAACCATCAGCTTGTTGCCCACCAGACGTACCGGAAAAGGATCGCCATTAATTGTTTTAACCTCCGCTTCCGGCAGATAAACAGGTTCGCGCTGGTCGAACACCTTGGCCAGAAAATCTTTAGGGAGCATGGCGGTAAAATTTTCCCTCGAAACCACTTGGTTATCCTTGAATTTAAAAAATTTTCGAGCCGCCGGATTGAAAACGGTTACTTTTCCTTTTTCATTCACCGCAAAGATGCCGTCCATAGATGTTGAAATGATGGTATTCAGATACGTATTCGCAAATTTCAATCCATCCTGCAGTTTCATCGTTTCTGTAACGTCAACCGCCATTTCCATTACAACATCAAAACTGCCGTCTTTGCGTTTTAACGGTACTGTGATCACATGCAAATGAAGGGGTTGTTCTTTTTTGGATTTCCAAGCATGATACCCGGTGTGTATTTGGCCGTCTTCGAAGGTTTGTCTGGCCGTACATTCACTGCATTTGTGTTTCAACCCTTTGAGCGTTTCGAAACAGAGTTTGCCCTCCGGATTGCCGAGGGAACTCTGAAGTCGTTTATTCGCCTTGACGATTCGAAAATTTCTGTCAATGAGTAAAATGTTACATGGAACCTGGTCAAAGAGAATCTGATGTTCATCTCGAATCTGGGTTTCTTCGGTAATGTTAGTGAAAATATGGACGATGTAAGGAAAATTACCATCTTCGTCCACGATAGGCGTTGTGTGCTGTAAGTAATTTATATGCCGGCCGTTTACGTCATATCCCACTTCTTCGTTTACACGGGGAATACCGTCTATAAAGGTTAAAGTGCTTTCACAGTGAGCACACATTTCATTTTCGCTTTTGTAAGCGTTGTAACATTTCCGGTTTTTCCAATCCCCGAACAATTGTTCAAACGTGGTGTTGGCATAAACCAGATTATACTTCGGATCGATGATGGCGATTCCCAATGGGATGGTTTCAATCAATCGTAAGTTGACCCATCTTTTAAGATCGGAAGCCGATGCATTTTTTGTTGTTTTATTTGTCATTTTACTGGCAACAAATATGTTTTTTATCTTCAGCGGGAGGTTGTTCAAATGAATTTTTTTGAGTGCTTATGGAAACATTTTTTATTTATATTCATTTATAACAAAACAATTTAAAAACACAAGAAATACATTTAACAAACTGTTATTTATCCATATTTATGTCGAAATGCAATCCGTTAAAAATTTTTTGCTTGACAAGATAGCTTTTTTAAAATTATATCATACCAAAATTATATATAATATCTTAATCTATAATTCAACAATTATTTTAGGCGTATGAAACTTACCAAAAAAACCCGTTATGGAGCGCGATTGTTGCTCGATTTGGCCCAACATCAGGACAAGGGTGCTGTCCAAATGAGTGGGATTTCAATTCGACAAAATATTTCGGTCAAATATCTTGAACAGATCATCCGTCCTCTTAAAAAAGGCAAGTTTGTCAAGAGCATTCGTGGGCCTAAAGGTGGTCATATGCTGGCAAAAAAACCGGAAAAAATCACCTTGGGCGACATCACACGACTGTTTGAAGAACAGTCTGAACTTGTTGATTGCATCAGTGAACCCGAAAATTGTCCAAAGAGTGATGATTGCGTGGTTCGACTGGCTTGGCAAAAAGCCACTATCGCACTTTACAATGAGCTAGACGCCATTTCCATTGCAAATCTGTTGGAGAGCAAAAAATCAATCATTTAATTCCTCCTAACCGATGTTGTCTGACAATTGCGATGATTTGGGCTTTGATCAACAAAGAAATATAATTTGAGGAGGTTTATATGAAAAAAATTGTTATTTTAGGTTCAGGTGCCGGTGGAACAATGATTGCCACCAAGTTGCGAAAAGAATTGCTTGATCGGGAGTGGCAGATTACGGTTATCGACAAGGATCCGCTGCACCATTATCAGCCGGGATGGCTGTTTATCCCTTTTGGGATTTATCGACCTGAGGAATGTGTCAAGCCTAAAGCTGATTTCATTCCGTCTGACATCAATTTTGTTGTTGACGAGATCGTCAATGTCGACCACGACAAAAAGCAGGTCAAGACAAAATTGGGGCACTACGATTACGACTGGCTGGTCATTGCAACAGGTTGCAGGACCGTGCCGGAAGAAACCGATGGCTTGATGGATGACTGGAGAGGCGATGTCCATGACTACTACTCCCTGAATGGTGCCATAGCGCTTTACAAGAGGTGGAAATTCTTTAAAAAGGGTAGGGTAGTGCTCAACATTGCCGATATGCCCATTAAGTGCCCTGTCGCGCCCCTGGAGTTTGTTTATCTTGCAGACTGGTTTTTTAGAGATAATGGCGTTAGGGATGACATCGAAATAGAATTGGTTACACCTTTGGATGGTGCTTTTACAAAACCTGTTGCGTCAAAGGTTCTTGGGAATGTCTGCGATCAAAAGAACATCAAAATTACGCCCAACTGGTCCATCGACCATGTAAACACCGGTAAAAGGACCATTGAATCGGTGACGGGCGATGAGGTTCCCTATGACCTTCTTATTTCCATCCCGCTGCACTCCGGCGCAAAGGTGATCTCAGACAGCGGTCTCGGAGATCCCATGGGATTTGTCAATACCGATAAAGGCACCTTGAAGGCCGCAGACTTCGACAATATCTATGTGATCGGTGACGCAACCAATGTGCCCACCTCCAAGTCCGGTGCGGTAGCACACTACGAATCCGACATCGTTGTAGAAAACATCCTCCTGGAGATAGAAGGGCAAGAACCAAGACCCGCCTATGACGGGCATTCAACGTGATTTATAGTCTCGAGCCATGGTATGGCTTATCTGATCGACTTCAGTTACGACACGGAGCCCCTTGCCGGAAAATTTCCCTTCCCCGGTCTTGGTCCTTTTTCTCTTCTGGGTGAAAGTCAATCGAACTATTTAGGTAAAATGATGTTCAAATGGGTATACTGGAACATGATGCTCAAAGGTTTTGAATTGCCGCTTGAACCCCAATTCAACATGGCTGGCAAGTTACGTCAGAGTTTCTAAAAAGGAGGCACCATGACTAATGAAGAATTGATTCTTGAGCGACTTGATCGCATTGAAAGCCGGATTGCCCCTTTGTCTGAAACCGCCATAAGTATGACGGAATTTAAAAATGATTTTATGGCAATGGCGCAACCGGTTTCAAAATCGTTAATCAAAGATCTTGAAAGTGTTGAGTCCGCTTTTCAGTTGGAAGATCTTGGAACACTGTCCAAGCGGATGCTTAGAAGTGTCAAACACATTATTTATGCTTTGGATCAACTGGAAAATATTATCGATTTTGTTACAACCATGGAACCCGTTCTCAGACTGATGGTTCCGCAACTCATTGCATATTTGAATGGCCTGGAAGAAAGGGGTGTCTTCCGCATCATTAAAGCGACGTATGATATTCGGGCCAAGATCGCTACCGCTTACACGCCTGAAGACATCGAACAGATCGGAGACGGTCTTGTTGCCATGCTCGGTATTGCCAAAAAACTTTCCGATCCCCAACTTGTATCGCTGCTGGAAAATATTGCCGAAATGGGCGCAAGCGTGGATCTGACTAAAAGTAAAGATATCGGTCCATTCGGGTTGTTCTCTGCCTGCTCAGGACCGGAAAGCAAAAGAGGGCTGGGTGTTTTATTAGAGCTGACCAAAGCAATGGGTGGTTTGAAAGCCAGTAGCCTTGCATCTGAGCTTGAGCAGTAAATTGCGTCTATTGGAGATTCGCGAAAAAAAATTCATTTTACTATCAGATGAAACGCTGTGCCAGACTATTTCCCATTAAAAGAGGGGTAAAGTACTACAGCAAATAATTGTAAATCGTTTCGTCTGTTGATTATCAAAGAAAGTTGTGGCGGGATATTCTATATATAAGTTTTGTACCCTCAACTTTAAGCAACGCCAATGCACATAGCAGACCGAAAAAATTTATTCTTGTCCGCCTGAGGTTTATCCCCTTTTGGGGGTGGACAAGGTTAAATTCATTTCAACCGTGCTTTTATTCATTTTGGCTGTCTAATGTTACAAAAAAAGTACAATTATCGAATACTTCTTCCCTTCCGTGCCGGTTTGACAATAATTCACTGTAAAAATCTTCCAGTTGCCTTACGATTCGCTTAAGATTTTCGATGCTTATCAATTGTGTAACATCTTTTATTGAATCCATGTGTTCCGGAGGTTGATCTTCAAGAATTTCATATGCGTCTTCAAATTCATCGGCCGCAAGCTGTGATGTCAAAATGATGTAATCATCCACTTGACGTTTAGATCCTTTCAGTTCCGGTCTTGTCAGGAGAGAATCTTTCATGGTCTCTCCAATTAAAAACATGATATCTTTTACTTCTTTTGCTTTAAAACCGTTCACATACCGTTTGAAGGCAATTTCTCTGGCATAGACCGGTATGATGGATCTGTCCCTGCTTCTAACTGAAGCGGCAACCAGTTGATAGTTTAATGTAATGTACCATTTGAGAAGTTCAGGATACATCTTTCGATAATTTGGAAAACGGTGTTCATTTTCAGGTTTTATCACTTCTTCTATAATCTTATCGACCAAGAATTCACGCAACTCGCTGAGAATATCGTAAATTTTAGTACTTTTTCTGAAGGCAACCTTCTTAATAAGGACTTCATTACGAAATGTCCAATTGTTTGGATGGCTGTTCATTTTTTCAGTCAAAAACAATAGTCGCTTCAATATATGATAGCGTGGTGTCGGCTTCCAGTTCAAAGCCGTGTATGTTGCGGAAGCATCCACATTCAAATTTTTATCGATATATCCTGCCATCCATGGTTGCTCTAATGTTTTCTTTCCATTAAGCCAACCCAAGAACGAAATGACAACCAATCCCAGCGCTACGAAGGGTTTTGGCATTCGAAAGGGCTTAATATCACTTCCGAAATAGTATCTTGTAGCAGTTTTAAAAAGCTCATTATGGGAAACACTCCCCTGAGGACTGGCGTTATATACTCCGATATGTGGCAAGGTGTCGCTGATCTCGAAAATCCGAATAAAGTGTTTAATAACATCTTTGATATGGATATAAGGTATGGCTGACTTCCCTCGGCCGGTCAAAATTCTAGACGTGAGCTTCTTTCCCGACAGCCAGTAATTAAGAAGCATATACAACATAGGATATTCACACCAGTCGCTGTATACGGCTGCAAGCCGAACAATTGAACATGGAAAGACTTTCGCATATTTTTCTATAATTTCTTCTTCTCTTCTTTTGCACCGTGCATAAGGAAAATCCGCATCAACAGGACTCTTTTCTGTTAATACATTATCAAGAGCGGGGAATTTACAGGCGGCCAGCGAACTTGAAAAAATAAAGCGCTTAATTTCCAGCGATTTTGACATATCAAGAACATAGCGCGTGCCGGTCACATTAATCTGCTCATATGCAGAATTTTCTTTCATGGTGAAGTCGTAATACCCTGCCAGGTGCAAAACATATTTTGCACCACCATGATCTTTGATATACTTGAAGGCATTCAGTAAATTTTTTTTGTTTGTTATATCCGACTGAAGCCAATGTATATTCTTGTGATACGGTATGCCCACCTCTTTCTGGCTACGCCGCGCAATGCAAAACAGACGAAATTTTCCAGCTACGGCGATGACAAAATGCCTTCCAATAAAACCGGATGCTCCGGTAATCACGATTCCCGGTAATATTTCACTCATTTTTCACACCCAATTCGATACTTTTTTTGAACTAAGATAGTACTGAAACGCCAAAAAAATCATCAGCCCCATCACACCGTCGCCGATCCCAGATAAAAAGACAATCCATTTAAATTCAGCGGCAAAACAGTAAACCGTCAAAAAGAACGTTGCGACAGCTTTTACAAAAATTGAAAAAACGATGAAATAATAATATTTTTCAATATGGATTGCTCCCATTAAATAGACCACGAACATGAGAAGATGAAAAACACCGCCCTGGGTAGGAAAAAAATGTTCACAATTAGAACTGAACCCTGCAAACTCCATAAGGACGGCTGGTTGAACAATCAATATCAGACCCATTCCGAGGGAATGGATTGCTACCAACCCTAACACCGTTGACAGCAATTTGTCAGGATGATTAAATAATACTTTTTTATAGTCACCATGCATAGTGTTCTATATTCCAAAAAAGTAAGAGCACGCGAATCATAACTATGTACGTTTAGTCTATACCATAGGACCTCAATTTTCTTCGAAGGGTGTTCAGGCCGATACCAAGATGTCTTGCCGACAGGGATTTGTTCCGACCTGTCTGTTTATAGACATCGATAATGTGAGATTTTTCGATTTGCGCTAAGGGCGTAATTTTTTCAGGTCCAGGGGGACTCAGGCATTTTGATATGGATTTGCGCTGTTTTAAATGTGCAGGGAGGACATCGGGTGAAATTGGTCTTCCCTGTGACAGGTTCACTGCCGACTGAAGGATCGACTTGAGTTCCCGAATATTTCCGGGATAGTCATATTCCATGAGCAAGCATCTGGCGTCTTCATCAAAGGCAGCCTCTTTGTTCGTGTAATCTATTAAAAATTTTTCTGCCAAAAGTAAAATATCTTCTTTTCTTTCCCTCAAGGGCGGCAAATGAAGCCAGCCACCCCTGATGCGATAATATAAATCTTTGCGAAAAGCCTTTTTGACCATGAGCTTTTCCAGGTCCTCATTGGTGGCGGCAATGAATCGAACATTTGCTTTTTGCTGGTTGCTCGTTCCCAACTTAAAATATTCTCCATCCTGTAAAACGCGCAACAGCTTGCCCTGAAGTTCAGGTAGCAGGTTGCCGATTTCATCCAGAAACAGGGTTCCGCGATGGCTATATTCCAGATAACCCTTACGGCTTTCTTCAGCACCTGTGAACGCGCCCTTGGTGTGACCGAAAAATTCCGCTTCGAACAGGCTGCCGGTGAGTGATGCCATGTTGACCGGTGTAAACGGAAAATGCGACCTGGGGCTGGCAGCATGAATGGCCCACGCAAGGAGTTCTTTGCCGGTTCCGCTCTCCCCTGTAATTAATAGCGGAACATCACTACCGGCGTGAAGTTCTGCTTCCTTTAAGATTCTTAATACTTTTAGCGATCGTGTAAGAATGGGTTTAAACGGTTCGGCATTTTTAAGTCGGGGCAGGGTCCGGCTTTTTCCGATATCCAGAATATCCACAAGTCTCATTTTTTCCAAGGCTCGCTTCATCGAAAAAATAAGATCTTCCCGGGATATCGGTTTTAAAAGATAGTCATATGCCCCTTTTTTCAGACATTCTACGGCAATTCGCGCTTCGTTAACGGCGGTGACCATAATACACTCTGTTCTTGGGTTTATATTTTTTATGATTTCAAGAAGATCGAGTCCATCGATGCCCGGCATGGTCATGTCGATCAGGGCAATATCGAAATCTTCGCCTTTTTCAAATAGGGATGCGACGTTTAACGGGTTGTCTTCGGTGCGAATATGTTTAAAACCCGAAGTCAAAAGATGTCCTTTTAATATTTCGAGAAAGTCAAGGTCGTCATCAATGACGATGATTTTATTATCCATAGCAGTGTTCTCTTTTTACCTTATAAAATTTCTTTCGGCCTATTGCCTTTTAGGTTTTCAGCAGTATTCCAAAAGGGACCATGCCAAAACGGCATGGTTTGATTTCAAATGAAACGCTGACCTCGTTTCCATGTATCACATATGCCAAATTGGCACAATAGCCAAGAAAAATTAAATACATAATAACTTAAACGCTGCAAACCAATCGAAACATATCCTTTTGATATAACAACGTTTATATCTCATCGCTTTCGCAAGTCATCTTCCGGCACGATTGTTGCTCATGTATGGCCAAAAAGGGGCGTTTTTCAAAAGTCTCGCCGCAGGGGCTCAGAGGACGCAGAGAAATGTTTTTAACATCCCGCTTACCATAAATTAGGCCTATCCTGTGGAATCCATGACAGGGATTTCACAAAGGGAAACGCTGCGGGTCTTATGGATGGAGAGCAAAACGCCTACCTAAATTAAGGAAGATTGAATGTAATGCCAAAAAACAAGGTTAACCATTTACGAAAACAATCGCTTTGCAGTCAGCATGCTGCACCCTTTTTCTTTGGTTTACATCCTTAACGCCAAAGGAAAATCCACTTGTCTCTGCGTCCTCTGAGGCTCTGCAGTAAAAGAGAACGAAAAAAAAATTTTTTATTTTTTAAGTTGAAGTCTTTGTCAATCCAAGCTGCTTTTTGTTGAAAAGATTGGAGGAAATCATATGCAATTAAAGCGCAAATTCGATGCAGGGGAATTTGCCGTCCTTGCGGAAATGGAGCCCCCGAAAGGGGTGGATGTTTCCACAATGGTGAGCCATGCCAAAAGAGTTAAAGGAACGGTGGATGCCTTTGTGGTGCCCGAAATGAGCAATGCCGTCATGCGGATGGGCTCCCTTGGAGGGGCGGTTATTCTGCAAAACAAGGGGATGGAAACCGTGATGCAGTTAAACTGCAGAGACCGAAACCGGATCGCTCTCCAGGCGGATCTTCTAGCAGCTTTTGGATGCGGTATCACCAATGTCATGGCGGTTACCGGAGAGGATCCCAGCTTTGGAGACCACTTTCAGGCAAGGTCCGTGTATGACATTGACCTTTTGGAACTCCTCGGGGCGATCAAGGGGCTCCAGGAAGGAAAAGACATGGCCGGAATCGAGCTTTCCGGTGCGCCTGAATTTCTGGTTGGATCAACCGTGAATGCCGGCGCCAAAGGAAAATCTCCTGAACTGGTCATTGAAGACATGAACAAGGAAATTGAGGCAGGGGTCCAATTTTTCATTTCTCCGCCGTTATTTGATATTTCCGCCATCGAGCCGTTCACGAAAAGGGTGGATATCAGGAAAGCAAACGTCATCCCCACCGTATTGCTTCTCAAATCCTTGGGCATGGCCCGTTACATGGTGCGAAATGTGGAGGATGTTTTTGTTCCGGATACATTGGTTGACCGCATTCAAAAGTCTCCGGACAAAGTTCGCGAGTGCACCCTCATCGCGTCGGAAATGGTGTCATTATTAAAAAATGAAGGATTCAGCGGCGTTCACATCGCAACCCTTGGATGGGAACATAAACTCCCTGAAATACTCGAGAGAATATAAGGATGAAAAAAATGGAGCAGACAAGCAGTCAGAAGAAAAACAATGCCGGCAAGACACAGAAAAAAGATCTCGTGGGTTCGGTCATGGTGCTCGGCAGCGGCATCGCCGGCATGCAGTCCGCCCTGGATCTTGCCAACTCCGGTTATTATGTGTACCTGGTGGAAAGGTCTTCAGCCATCGGCGGACTCATGTCCCAACTCGACAAGACCTTTCCCACCAATGACTGTGCCATGTGAATTATCTCGCCCAAACTGGTCGAGGTCGGCCGGCATTTAAACATCGAGCTTTTGACAAACAGTGATTTGTTGGGGATTGAAGGCGAACCCGGACATTTTACCGCCCGCATCATGCAACATCCGCGATATGTCGATCTTGACAAGTGCACCAGTTGCGGAGACTGTATCAAGGTATGCCCCATCAATGTATCCGACACTTATAACGAGGGCCTTTCTGAACGAAAGGCGATTTACAAACAGTATGCCCAGGCCATACCCGGAGCATTTGCAATTGACAAACGGGGAATATCACCATGCAGGGCCTCCTGTCCGGCCCATGTGAGTGTCCAGGGATTCATAGCCCTCATGAACGAAGGCAAATATCAAGAGGCACTGGAACTGTTTAAAAAAGACCATCCGTTTCCAGGCATCTGCGGCCGGGTGTGTCACCATCCCTGTGAAAAAGTCTGCACACGAACTGACGTTGAACAGCCGCTGGCGATTCAACATCTGCACCGATTTCTGGCGGATTGGGATATGGCTCGTGAAAATTACTACGTGCCTGAACAAAAGGGCGCCAAAAAAGAAAAAGTTGCCATCATCGGAGCGGGACCCGCAGGACTGACCTGCGCCTATTTTTTAGCCATTGAAGGGTATCAGGTAACGGTCTTCGAAAAATATCCGGTGCTCGGCGGCATGCTGACCGTTGGGATTCCTTCCTATCGCCTTCCGAGAGACGTCATTGAGGCAGAAATTCAGGTCATCAAAGACCTGGGCGTCAAATTCAAAACAGGGGTTGAAATTGGCAAGGACATCACCGTCGCCCAGCTCAGAAAGGAGGGCTACAAGGCGATCTTTCTGGGTATCGGTTCCCATGAATGCAAAGTGCTGGGAATTGAAGGGGAAGATTTTGACGGGGTCTATCCCGGGGTTGATTTTTTAAGAGAAGTCAATCTGGGCAACCGGATTTCACTGGGTGATCGTGTGGCAGTCATCGGCGGCGGCAATGTCGCCATGGATTCCGTAAGAACCGCATTGAGGACGGGCTCTGCAAATCCTTTTATCATTTACCGGCGAAGCATTGAAGAGATGCCCGCGAGCGAGGAGGAAATTGAAGAGTGCCGTGATGAAGGCATCGAAATCATGCCCCTTACAAATCCCATTCGCGTTATTTCAGAAAACGGGAAAGTCAAAGCCATCGAATGTATCAAAATGGAATTGGGTGAACCGGACGAAAGCGGCAGGCGCCGGCCTGTACCCATCGAAGGATCTGAGTTTACCATGGAGATAGATACATTGATTCCGGCCATTGGTCAGGAATCCGACTGGGCGTGTCTCACCGATGAATGCGCTTGCACCCTCAGTGACTGGGGGACCCTGCGCGTTGATCCAATGACCTTTCAGTCTGACGATCCGGATATATTTGCCGGCGGTGATGCCGTCACGGGTGCTGCGACAGTGGTTGAAGCCATTGGCGCCGGCAAGGAGGCTGCTGTCTCCATCCATCGCTTTATCCAGGGAAAGGATCTGCATGAAAACCGGCAAACGTCATGGGAGAGTGTACAGGATGTTCCCACTAAAGGTTGCGAAAACATCTCCAAAGAAAAAATGCCCCACCTGGATGCAAAAGAACGAACGAGCAATTTCAACGAGGTGCAGCTTGGTTTCAGCGAAGCACAGGTTCGTAAAGAGGCGAATCGATGCCTGGCCTGCGGCATCTGTTCCGAGTGCTACCAATGCGTAGACGCCTGTTTGGCCCAGGCGGTTGACCATGAGCAGGTGGCTGTGGAAAAAAAGATTGAAATCGGATCCCTTGTCTTATGCCCGGGGAGCAAACCATTTGATCCTTCGACATTGGAACAGTTCTATCATTACCATCATAATCCCAATGTGGTGACCAGCCTTGAATTTGAGCGTCTTCTCAGTGCTTCGGGCCCCACCATGGGCCATTTGGCTCGACCTTCCGATCATAAAGAACCGAAAAAAATCGCCTGGCTTCAGTGCATCGGCTCCCGGGATACCAACAAGTGCGGCAACGGCTACTGCTCTTCGGTTTGCTGCATGTATGCCATTAAAGATTCAATGATTGCCAAGGAGCATGCCGGAGGCGATCTTGACTGCGTGATTTTCAATATGGATATCCGGACTTTTGGAAAGGATTATGAGAAATACTATCTGCGGGCAAAAGAAAAAGCAGGGGTTCGCTTTATCAATGCCCGGGTGCATACCATCGATGAGATTGGAGAAAACCATGATCTTCGTCTTCAGTATGTCGACACCGGCGGAAAGCTCCATGAAGAATTTTTCGATATGGTGGTGCTCTCCGTAGGTCTTGAGATTGCCGGCTCCACGGCTGATTTGGCCAAACGATTGAATGTGGACCTGAACAAATATAATTTTGCCGTTACCCAGCCCTTTACGCCGGTGGAAACGTCCCGCCCGGGGGTTTACGCCTGCGGTGTTTTTCAGGAACCCAAAGATATTCCGAGTTCCGTTACCGAAGCAAGCGCTGCTGCGTGTCTGGCCGGAGGCTATTTGAGCGAGGCCCGCAATACCTGTACCAAATCTGTGAAAATTCCGGAGGAAATGGATCTGACAGGCCAGGAACCCCGCATCGGCGTCTTTGTCTGCAACTGCGGCGTGAACATTGCCGGAGTTGTCGACGTAAATGTTGTTGAAGAATATGCCAAGACACTTCCGTATGTGACGTACGCCGGACAAAACCTGTTTACCTGCTCCCAGGATTCCCAGGAACGTATGAAAGACATCATCAAAGAGCATGGTCTTAACCGGATTGTGGTGGCAGCATGCACGCCCAAAACCCACGAAGCCATATTCATGGACACCCTTAAAGCATGTGGTTTGAACAAATACCTATTTGAAATGGCCAATATTCGGAATCAAGGCTCCTGGGTTCATTCAGATGCGCCGGAAAAAGCATCGGAAAAGGCCAAACACCTGGTTCGGATGGCGGTGGCACGAGCTGCAACACTCCATCCGCTGAGTGAAAAGAAAATCCCGGTTGTTCAAAGGGCTTTGGTCATCGGCGGCGGGGTCGCCGGTATGAATGCGGCGCTGGGTCTTGCCAATCAGGGTTTTCCTGTGGTTCTGGTTGAAAAAGAAGAACAACTGGGGGGCATGGCCAATCGTCTGACAACGACCATCGAAGGCCAGGACGTCGGAACGTATCTTAAAGGATTGATTCAAAAGGTGACATCCCATTCCAATATCCAGGTTCTGACCCGTTCTCTTATTGTGGGATTTTCCGGATTCAAAGGCAATTTCACCACCGAAGTTCTGGTGGGTCCGGGTATGTATGAAAGAAAGATCAATCACGGTGTCGTTGTTCTGGCCACCGGTGCAACGGAATACCGTCCCAAAGAATTCCTTTATGAGGAAAATAAAAATGTGATGACCCAGGTTGAACTGGCCCGACACTTAAAAGAAAAAGGGGCACAAGATTTGAATCAAGTGGTCATGATTCAGTGCATCGGATCCAGAAACCAAGATAATCCGAACTGCTCAAGGATTTGCTGCCAAAGCGCCGTCAAGAATGCCCTTCACATTAAAAAGCTTAATCCGGATGCTGAAATTTATGTCCTTTACAGGGATATCAGGACATACGGAATGTTGGAAGAGTACTATACTGAAGCCAGAAAACAGGGTGTAATGTTTTTCCGGTACGATCCCGAAGATCCGCCTGTGGTGGAATCGGCCGATGAGGGAGTTATGGTAACTTTTAATGACCACCTTTTGGGACGGAAGCTCAGGGTGAGTGCCGATCTTCTGGCACTGAGTGCAGGGATGGTGGCTGAAGATACTGAAGAACTCGCATCCATTGTAAAACTGGCCAGAACCGCAGAAGGTCATTTCATGGAGGCGCATGTTAAATTGAGGCCGGTGGACATGGCAACAGAGGGCATCTTTGTCTGCGGAACCGCCCATAGTCCCAAGCTGTTGCATGAATCGATTTCCCAGGCCTTTGCTGCGGCTTCCAGGGCTACGACATTTTTGTCCCAGCCACACTTAACCTTGTCGGCGGTAACCGCTCAGGTGGAAGCAGATCTTTGCGCTTCATGTTTGATATGCGTCAGGTCGTGTCCCTATCAGGTGCCGAGAATCAACGAAGACGGGGTAAGTGAGATCGATATGGCTTTATGCCACGGCTGCGGTATCTGTGCAGCGGAATGTCCTGCCAAAGCCATTGAACTGAACTGGTATGAAGATGTTCAGATTATGAGCAAGGTGGATGCATTGCTTGAAGGAGTTATGTAGAAAGGAGACACTATGAAGGGAGATTTTGAGCCGATCATTATCGCATTTTGTTGCAGCTATTGAGGTTACACTGCTGCGGACCTGGCAGGTTCCATGAGATTGCAGTATCCGACGGATATTAAAATCATTCTCGTTCCGTGCACCGGTAAGCTGGATGTCCTTCATATGCTTCATGCCTTTGAAAAAGGAGCGGACGGTGTTTATGCGGTGGGATGTATGGAAGGAGATTGTCACTACAACAGCGGCAACTTCAGGGCTCGAAAACGTGTGGAACAGACACAGCATATTCTGAATGCCATCGGGGTTGGGGGAGAGCGTGTGCAGATGTATAATCTGTCATCCAGTGAAGGACCGCGCTTTGCCCAGATTGCTGTTGAAATGGATGAAAGAATCCGAAAATTGGGGCCCAATCCCATTAAACTGGCCAAAAATAAGGCTGCATAAATCCATGAAAACTTTTCAGTCTCTAATGAAAGAGAGGTCTTATGATTGTTGCTGATAAAAAACCCATTGAAGAGATTATAGAAGAAATCAAAGAACATGAGAAAATCCTTATCCTCGGTTGTAATGAGTGTGTGACAGTTTGTGAGGCCGGAGGAAAGAAAGAAGTCGGCGTTCTGGCTTCAGCCCTCAGGATGTATTTTTTAAACCAGGGGCGTGAGGTCAAAATCGATGAAGTGACGCTGGAACGACAGTGCGACCATGAATATCTCGAGGAAATTCGCGATGTGATGGATCAGTATGACGCAGTTGTTTCCATTGCCTGCGGAGTGGGTGTTCAGTTTATGGCGGAAAAATACCATGATACACCCATCTATCCCGGGGTGAACACCTGCTTTATGGGAGTCACTGAAAAACGCGGGCTATGGACGGAAAGGTGTCAGGGTTGCGGTGATTGTATTTTAGCGCGTACCGGAGGAATCTGTCCGATTTCCCGGTGTGCGAAACGGATTTTTAACGGCCCCTGCGGCGGTTCCGTTAAGGGCAGTTGCGAAATTAACAAGGAGATCGACTGTGCCTGGCAATTGATTGTTGATCGCCTCAAGGCACTGAACAGGATGGATGACTATGAAGAACTTAGTCCTTTAAAAGACTGGTCCACCGACAGGGCCGGAGGACCCAGAAAAGTTGTCAGGGAGGATGTACAGGAATGAAAGTAAAGACACCAAGCAAACTGGAAAAGATTCTTGCCGCAGGGCACCTGGCCGTGACATCCGAGTGCGGACCTCCCCGAGGGACTGACATGGAAGTCATTGTCGAAAAGGCCAATCTCATCAAGGATCATGTGGATGCCATCAATATTACCGACAACCAGACATCCGTCACCCGAATGTGCAGTCTGGCGGCTTGCATACGTTTAAAACTCATGGGGCTCGAACCGGTATTGCAAATGGTAACCCGCGATAGGAATAGAATTGCGCTTCAGAGTGATATTCTTGGCGCGGCAGCGTTTGACATCTACAACATTCTTTGCCTTTCGGGTGACCATCAAAGTTTTGGCGACTGTCCGACCGGTCAAAACGTTCATGATATCGACTCCATGCAGTTGATTCAAACCGTCAGACATATGCGGGACGATGGAAAGTTTTTAGGAGGAGACGACATTAAACGTCCTCCACAGATGTTCGTGGGTGCTGCGGCAAATCCATTTGCCGATCCATTTGAAATCCGGGTCCCTCGCCTGGCGAAAAAAATAGCCGCCGGTGTCGAGTTTATTCAAACCCAATGTATATACGACATCGACAAGTTCGAACTCTGGATGAAAATGGCACAAGACCGGGGTCTTCTTGAAAAAGTGGCGATTCTGGCAGGGGTAACCCCCTTTAAATCTGTTGGAATGGCACGATACATGAAAAACAGAGTGCCGGGCATTGAAGTCCCGGACGAGATGGTGAAACGGATGGCCGATACCCCCAAAGAAAAACAACCCGAAGAGGGTGTTAAGATCTGTATCGAATCCATTGAGCGACTTAAAGAAATCAAAGGCGTGCGAGGTTTTCATATCATGGCCATTGAGTGGGAAGAGATGGTGCCCGAGATGGTGGAAAAATCAGGTCTGTATCCCAGACCGAGCATTGAGTAGTTATATAATAAAGGAGGATATTATGACTGAAAAAAAAAGAATTTTAGTTGTCGATGATGAGCCTGATTTTTGTTCCATCGTGCAAGGACAGTTGGAAAAGGAGGGTTTTTTAGTTGATGTCGCTTATAACGGCGTAGAAGGTTTGGAGAAAGTCTATGCAAATCCGCCGGACGCAATTGTCCTGGATGTGATGATGCCTGAAATGGACGGATACGAGGTATGCAAGAAATTGAAAGCCGATGAAAAATGCGTCAATATTCCCATCATCCTGTTGACTGCGGTGGCATCCCATGTGACGTCAACCCGATATACCCATCGGGATGGAATGGCGACGGAGGCGGATGACTATATTGCAAAACCGGCTTCGGCAGATCAAATTTCAAAAAGTATCAAACAGCTTCTGGGTTAACCGGCAACGGGAATTAGTTGCCTGTATGTGATGGACAATCTTCGATGGATAGGAGGGGATAATGTCATCCCAGATTATTGAGATTAAAAGAAAGAGAAAAAGCACATTCAAAGAACATGTGATGGATCTTCTCCCGGAAGGAGGGAATCTAAATCTATGTCTAACGTGTGGGGTGTGCTCGGCAGGCTGCCCGGCAACGGGACTGGAAGATATGGATCCCAGAAAATTTCTTCGTTTAGCATCTTTGGGTCTCGACGATGAGATTTTGAATTCCAAGTGGGTCTGGACGTGTACCATGTGTACCCGGTGTACGTATGCCTGCCCCATGAAAATCGACATTCCCGCGCTGGTCTTCAACGTTCGCAGCAATTGGCCAAAGGAAGACCAGCCCAAGGGCATTCGGGGATCGTGTGAAATGGCGCTAAAGAACGACACCTGCAGTGCCATGGGCGCCAGTGAAGAAGACTGGCGGTTTGTGGTCGAAGATGTTGCCGAGGAAGTTCGGGAAACACAGCCGGGCTTTGAAGACCTTCAAGCCCCTATGGATAAGGAGGGCGCCTATTTTTATCTTAACCAGAATTCCCGTGAACCGGTAACCGAGCCGGACGAGATGGTGCCGCTGTGGAAAATCCTGCATCTTGTGGGGGCCGACTGGACCTATGGCTCCAAGGGATGGGCTGCGGAAAACTACTGTCTCTTCTGTGCGGATCTGGAGAACTGGGAAAAAATTGTTCGGGTCAAGGCCAAAGCAGTGGATGATCTCAAATGCAAGGTCTGGCTCAATACGGAATGAGGGCACGAACTTTTTGCCGTCCGGGTCGGACTGCAACGATTCAACATCGAGCACAATTTTGAGTGTAAAAGTATCATTCAGTACTATGCCCAATGGATTCGAGAAGGAAAGCTGAAAGTAAATTCCGAATGGAACAAGGACTTAAAGATAAAGTTCACGGTACAGGATCCATGCCAGCTGGTAAGAAAGAGCTTCGGCGATCCGGTGGCGGAAGACATGCGGTATGTTGTCAAATCGGTGGTGGGTGAAGAAAACTTTATTGATATGAACCCCAACAGGTCGAACAATTACTGTTGCGGCGGCGGCGGCGGTTTCCTGCAATCCGGACTGCCCGAAGCCCGGCGATATTACGGCAAACGAAAGTTTGAGCAGATCATGGAAACCGGAGCTGATTACTGTCTGACACCGTGCCACAACTGCCACGCACAAATTCACGATCTGAAAGAACATTATGAAGGGAACTACCACACGACGCATTTATGGACCATTATTTGCCTGTCTCTGGGAATCCTCGGTGAAAATGAGCGTGAATATCTCGGGTCGGATTTGGCCGAGTTTGGATTATAAAAAACTTTCCGATGCAAGTATACTGCATATTGGGCGATGAACGGGTCATGCGTTCAAAATCGCCGGCCATATTTTCCACGGTGCTGAAACGGATCGGAATAAAAGGTGCATATGTGCCGTTCAAAGTCGATCCCGAACAGATCGGTTCGGCATTACAGAGCATCAGGGTTCTGAATATCAGCGGTGCGAGTATCACCATACCGTTTAAAGAGAAAGTTATACCGCATTTGGACATTCTTTCAGAAGGGGCAAATATTATCGGCGCCATCAATACCATCGTTTGTAAGGACAATATACTTAAAGGATACAATACCAACGCCATTGGGTTCATGGATGCCTTAAGTGAATCGGGATTTGATGTTGAGGGAAAATCAGCCCTGGTTTTCGGAACCGGTGGTGCCGCCAAAGCCATTGTGTTTATTTTAAACTGGCTGAGAACGACCTCTATTTTTGTCGCCGGCCGCGACAAAGATAAAACTTCCGAGATCGTTCATCGTTTTGGGGGAGAAGCTTTTCACCTTGATGAACTTTCGGATCGAACCTTGCCCGTCAACATTGTGGTCAACGCCACGTCTGTTTCAAGCCCTGATGAGTCTTTGGAAATGAAGGCATTACTTGGCAGACTCGGCATAAAGGATTGCGAACTGGTGGTGGATCTCAATTATGGCCGCAAGGAAAATTTCTGGCAGGATATGGCCCGACGCATTGGTGCACGCTTCATGGATGGTTTGCCTTCCCTGGCATATCAGTGTCGACGCACCCTGGCACTCTGGACAGGTATCCAGGTGCCGCCGGAGGAATTTATAAAGGCTCTTAATGAAAAGTTATAATTACATGCATTCGTAAATACGGTAACGAATTAATGAATTAGAGCGTCGGTCTAAGTGTTGACGGGAAGTAACACCGTAAACACACTCCCTTTTCCGGGCTCGCTCTCTACATCGATGAATCCGCCCATGGAATCTAAAAGCCCTTTGACGATGGGCAGCCCAAGACCGGTTCCGGTGATATATCTGGTTTTATCGTCTTTTACCCTGTAAAACCGATCAAAGATTTTATCCAGATATTTGTCGGCGATACCAAATCCATTGTCTTTAACACTTACACGCAAGTTGATTCCTGCCATATCAACCGCTACGATGATTTCTCCGCCCTCTGGTGTGTAATTGATGGCATTGCTGACAAGATTACCAAAAATACTTTCAATGGCAATGGGATCTGCGGTGAGTTCAGGAACGGGTGTTTCCGGGAGTTCGAGTGTAAGAGACTGAGCTTTTTGACTGGCACGGGTTTCGAGGAACTCGACGATATTTTTCAGTATCTCTTCGAGTCGGACCGGCTGAGGTTCATGACAAATAATTCCTTCCTCGATCCTTGAAAGATCAAGCAGGTCACCGATCAGCGCTATGAGTCCGCTGGTTTTTTCCCGAGCGCGGGCAAGTAAGTTCTGGTCCTGGGTATAGTCCTCTCCGACCATATCCTTGATAACGATAGCAAGCTGCTCATGAATGGTTGAAAGAGGAGATCGAAGTTCGTGCGAAACCTTTGCTACAAATTCAGATTTAAGCTGATCCAATAGCTTCATTTCAGAAATATCCACAATATTGAGAACCGCTCCGAGACATTCATTTCTTTCACCTAAAACCGGCTGCCCTCTGGCCAAGAGGTGTTTTTCATTTGAGACAGAAAATTCATAATCACCAAGATCATCATAGTCCACGTATTTTCCACGGGATATTTCCATGACCAGTTGACACACTTTTTTATCGGGAAGATACGCCTCTATTCCTTGGCCGGCTTTAAGGCCGGGATCAAGACCGAGAAGTTGCTTGAAGGCTGGATTCATCAAAACCACTCGGCCTTTGGGATCGGTTACCATAACGCCGCTGGGGAATGATTCAATAATGGTGCGGATACGACTTTTTTCCATGTCCAGATCAGATAATGTCCTGTTTTTTTCCAGCTCGAGCTTTTCAGCCTCTCGAATGAAACGAATTTTCTCCCAGGCCCGATTAACGACGATTCTAAGCTGATCCGGCTCAAAAGGCTTGGGGATGAAATCATAGGCCCCTTGTTTCATGGCTTTGATAGCCGTTTCGACCGTCGCATATCCTGTGATGACTATAACTTGGATAGCTTTACTCAGTATCCGAATGCGTTCTAAAACCTCCAGCCCGTCCATGCCCGGCATCTTTAAATCCAGAAGAACGATGTCGATCATCTCATTGTTCAAAATATTCAATGCTTCGTCTCCGCGGGAGGCCTTCATGACCTTAAAACCGGTGCGGGTGAGAATACGTTCAGATGCATCACGAATATCCTGCTCATCATCAACAATCAGTACCGTTGCGTCCGGTTTAATCTCCACTTGTATCTCCTTCATTTTCTTGAGTACCGACAGGAAGTGTAATTAAAAAGGTTGTTCCTTTTCCAGGCTCGCTTTCAGCACGAATGCGTCCCCCATGATTTTCAACGATCCGGTATGCCAGACTCAGTCCCAGACCGGTCCCCTTGCCTTCCTCTTTGGTGGTAAAAAACGGTTCGAAAATTTGGGGAAGATGTTTTTCAGATATTCCCGGTCCTGTATCAGATATTTCGATACAGACCTGTTTTTGGTCCGGAAGCAGGAGACTTTTTATGGTCAGAATCCCCTTTCCATCCATGGCCTGGGCTGCATTGAGAATAATGTTCATAAACAAATGATACAATTGCTGAACGTCAGAAAGGAGCAAAGGGAGTGATTCATCAAGGTCCTTTACGATTTCGATGTTGTGAAACAGGGTCTGGCTTTCCAGCAGAAATAGTGTTCGGGTGAGTGCCTGGTTGATGTCATGGGGACGCATCAGGTGGCGTGTCTGCCGGGTAAACTCGAGCAGCTCTTTTACCGTGTCGCGGCATCTTTTTGCATCTCTCAATATACGGTGTAAATCGTCTTTTGCTCCTTCCTCGATATCATATTCTTCAAGGATGAGTTTGGCAAACAAAGTGATCCCTCCAAGAGGGTTGTTTAGCTGATGCGCAACCCCTGCGGCCAGTTTTCCGAGAGATGACATTTTTTCCGCCTGCAGAAGCTGAAGCTGAGTTTTCCCCAATTCTTCTTTTATTTGAAGCTCTTCTCGAAGATCATGAAAAAAGCCGATGGTTGCGATCTCCCGACCGTTTTCGTAAACGATGGAAGCATTCAAAAAGATGGGAATAATTTCCCCCTCTTTACTGATGACATCGACCTGATAGGATTGGAGTTTGCCTTTACCACCAAAATCATCGCTTCTAAGGTTTCGCATAATCTCATAGGCATTGTTTTCGGGGTAAATATTTCGAACATTGAGTTGATGAAGTGCTTCATCCAGCGAATAGCCGAAAACCTTCGTAGCGGCGTCGTTGAAGATGAGAATCTTTCCGGTGGTATCCGATGCGATGACGCCGTCTACGGCGCTGAAAATAAGGTTTCGCAAAAAAGCATTGGAGCGATGCAGTTTTTCTTCCAGCCCTCCCCGGGTAGGAAGATCAAAATCCATGCTGACGTAGGCTTCTATTTCATCGCCGGAATAGATGGGGTATGCATAAAAACACGGCATTTCATCGAGGTCTAACGTGTTTTCCGGTTTGGGCATTAATGTAGGCTTGCGCTTTTCAATAGACTCTCTAACGGCACAATTTTCACAAGGGGAAGCGCGATCATAAAACACCTGATGACAGTGTTTCCCGATAGTTTCAGAATCAGCGAGGCCATTCAGCCTGCAATTGGCAGCAAGGATTTTAAATTCAGGTGAAACCACAATAAATCTTCTTTTAAAAGCGCCGATCGCTTTTAGCAAATATTCTTTTTCAGTCTTTGTTCCCATTATACGCCCAATATGGATTCACAAATCTTGAAAAGATTTGTTTCTTCCAAGATTCGGATGGCTTAAAAATCGTTCGGATTGATAAATTAAATCGATAGGTTGAGTTTGTTTCGATATACATGCAATCAATCATAACCTCTTTTAGAAGTCAACAGCAGTTTTTCGAAGATTCAAAATAGCCGCAGTTGAAAAATATGTCACCAAGTGGTAGTTTTGTCAATAAAAAGATGTTTGAAAACAAATGCCAACACCTTAAGATCAACTGGCAATCTTTGAACAACATTCGACGCGTTATAAAAGGTTTGAATCAGATAATCACGGTTGACGCTCCGGCTTTTGGAAAGTATTATATTGCCTGTCATAAAAAGGTTAGTGATTACAAACGCCGGTGTCATGAAGTATGATACATTGAGGTGACAGGGTTATGGCTAAACGGGTGAGTATTTCAGATTTTCTCGGTCTTCGCAAAAGTACCGTCGGGATTCTGTTCATGGTGATCCTTGTGGGGATGGGCGAGCGGATGGCCGAAAGGTTTTTACCGATTTATCTCATGGCGTTAGGCGGCGGTGCCATATCCATCGGTCTTCTTAACGGTCTCGACAACCTTTTGTCCGCGCTCTATGCTTTTCCCGGAGGTTACCTTTCCGACCGCCTGGGCACCAAAAAAGCCCTGCTTGTTTTTAACGTCACTGCCATGTTCGGATTTCTTATCGTGATACTGATTCCTTACTGGCAGGCGGTGTTATTGGGGGCTATATTTTTCCTCTCATGGTCGGCCATCTCTTTACCGGCAACCATGAGCCTTATCGCCCGGGTGCTGCCCATGGACAAACGAACCATGGGGGTTTCCATGCACTCTCTGGTGAGAAGAATCCCCATGGGACTCGGACCGATTCTGGGCGGTGTGTGTATCGGTCTTTGGGGGGAGCGCAACGGTGTTCGGTTTGCCTTTGTGTGTGCCTTAGCGCTGGCGGTTGCGGGAACGATACTCCAGCAGATTCTCATCGAAGAAGACCCACCAAAAGGTGCGGTTGAATTATCTGCGAAAGGTCTTGAAAAAAATCCTTTAAAGCTTTTACGGGAAATGAACCCGTCCCTCAAACGATTACTGGTTTCAGATATTCTGGTTCGGTTTTGCGAACAGATCCCTTATGCGTTCGTCGTGGTCTGGTGCATGAAGACCATTACCGAACCGGTTAGCGCTTTGTCGTTTGGCGCATTAACAGGCATCGAGATGGCCACGGCCATGCTGGTGTATATCCCCGTAGCGTATCTGGCGGATAAAACAACCAAAAAACCGTTTATCGTCATCACGTTCGGGTTTTTTACGATCTTTCCGGTAGTGCTTTTCTTCTGCCGATCCTTTAAATGGCTGGTATTGGCGTTTATCCTGCGCGGTCTTAAGGAGTTTGGTGAGCCGACCCGGAAAGCACTCATTATGGATCTTGCGCCTGAAGACCGGAAGGCCGCCATGTTCGGTCTATATTATCTTTTACGGGATACCGTCGTCTCTATTGCGGCTTTTGGTGGTGCGTTTCTTTGGCAGATAGGGCCGTCTACCAATTTTGTAGTTGCATTTTTGTTCGGTGTTGCCGGGACGGCTTTTTTTGCCTTCTATGGTGCTGATTTTCAAAACAATGAACAAGATTTAGTTTGATTAAAAGTGGTTTCAAAACCTCCCCTCAGGCCCAATTCCTGTGTTGGACCGAGGGATTAAATACTCGAAATATTAAATATATTCCTGCGTTTGAATCCCTCGGTCCGCCTTTTTATCCCGCTTGGTTTTAGCGGGGGACTTTGAACCTGATTGAAGGTTTTGAAACCACTTCTAAGTCAGTTGCTCTATGCCAAATGCTAAAACCGGCATTCCCGGAAATGCAACACAAGAGTCGCAATGTCCTAAAACAATGCCGTCGTGTAAAGCCGTCAGCGTTTTTTGTAATCTCCCAAACGTATTGTAGATTTTGCCCAGGGTCTGATCTTTTTTAACAATATCTCCCGGTTTAACCAGAAATCTGATGATACCGCTGGTTGTACTTTGGGGTTTGGCGAAATATTTGAGGATTTTACCTTTATACATTTCGGGGATTTGATATTGGGACAGTTCGTTAACCGGTTTAATCATTTCAAGATATAACAAAATCTTTTGGATGGACTTTACACCATATTCGACATTTTTTTCGTTAATAATATTAGGCTCTCCGAGTTCCAGTGTCAGTGCCGGTATATTATGTTTGTGCAGGTTGACACAAAGAGAATTGTGAAGTTCTTCCGTGTCACGTACCACCAATAATCCGGTTGTCGAAGCAAAAAGATCGCTGGTCTGGTTGACATTACAAAGCTTGGGATCGCGATCCGGTTCAATCAACGCATAGGGCATCGATTTGATCCAATCATTGTGAAGATCCAACACGATCCTGGGATGTGTTTTAAGAATCGTCGTAAATATGATATCCGCTATTCTCTCCCCTAAAGAGCCGTCTTTATCTCCCGGAAATGAACGGTTTAGATCTTCTTTGCTTAACGTAATATGCCGGGAGGCTGTTTCAAAACCGATGGGATTCATCAGGGGAAAAGCGAAAATAGCGCCCTTAATAAGATTTCTCTCCCGACGGATCTTTTTGAAGATTTCCTGGATAATCACAACACCGCCGACTTCATCTCCATGACTACAGGCCGTCAGCCAAACAACCGGTCCCGGATTTCCGCTGTCCGCAGACATAATCGGTAACCGCCTTTTCGAAAGATCGGACCCTGTGGGTATTTTGAAAAATGAGTATCGGATTTTTGGGTGTAATGGGTTGGTTTTATTTTTGTTCATTTTGATTTATCAAAAAACGTTTCAGAACCGGCGAAAAATGGTTTGGACAAAAATCTTTCTTAAGATTTTTACTCCCGGTTTTAAGCGGTTTCCGGTTGAACTGTGAGGGTTTCTTCTGTGCAAACAGGAACGTCTGAAACATGAGGATTTTGCAGTCGCTGTTCAGTCGCATCAAGAATCGCCTGTATCATTTCCGCATAGGATATTTCTGCAAATTTCGCCATTTTTGCCAGATGACCGTCCCAACACCAGCCGGGGTTTGGATTTACTTCCAGAAGCCTGGGATGTCCTTTTGCATCGAGCCTCCAATCGAACCGGCTGTAATCCCTGCATTCTAATCTCTCAAACAGTTTCATACAGCATTCCACGATGAACTTCTCCGTTTTCTCCGGCAATTTCGCTGGAACGGTTTTAATTTTGTAATACGGAGAATCCGGAATCCACTTTGCTTCATACCCGCAAACCCTTGGCAGATCTTTGGGAACATCCGAATAATCCTCTTCCGTAATCGGTAAAACTTTATAAGATGTCAGGGGATTCCCGATAACACCGACACTCAGATCTTTTCCGGTCAAGAATTCTTCAACAAGAATCGGTTTGTCATAACCCAGTTTCTCTCGAATCATAGAGATTGCGTTGAGAAGTTGCTCAAAGTTGTTTGCAACACTTTCCTGGGTAATGCCAAAACTGGAATCTCCGAAGTTGGGTTTAACAATGACCGGAAAGGAAAACGGTAAGTTAAAGGTGGTATCATCCGGTTCGATGAAAAACGCTTCCGGAACCGGAATTCCCATTTCACTGGCGATTCCCCGAACCAGCGATTTATCATAGCAAAATGCAAGACACTGGGTGGAGGACCCGGTGTAAGGAATATCAAGTATTTCAAGAAGTGCCGGAAGATGAAGTTCCTTTCGAGGATCATTTTTGAACCCCTCATCACAGAGGTTAAAGACAAAATGAATTTTTCCGGACTTTTTGCTTAAATCCTGAATCATCGTATCGTGGTTAGACAAATAGCTGAAATCATATTCGGGCAATGCCTGCAACGCTGATTTCAATTGATCAATGGTGTAGAAATCGTCGTCGTCAAAAACGCCACAGGGTTTCAATATATCGGGCTTGTTGGGATCACCGAAAATAACGACAACCGGTTTTTTGGGTTCTTTGGTTAATTTTTTAGAGACCCGGCTCCATTCTTTTTTTACCTTTCCGGAGATGATGATTCGTTTTTCCATCATTCCCAGATCCTGATTCCTTGCCGAATTTGTATCGATTTCACCGTGAACTATCGTATCGGAAAAACCGGCTTTTTCAAGGAGTTTTGCCAGATTGTCTCTTGTGTAAAGCCTTTCTGCGTAAAACTGGTCTGCAATGATTCCTTTGGTCACATCCGTTACGATTTCTCTTGAAATGAGACGCTGTTCGTCTGCGGAAAGGGTGCGTTCCCTGCAAACAAATAGTTTCTTGTCAATCCATTCCCATGACCGGCTTTGAAAATTCTGTTTAAGATATTCACCGTCCGTGACGTCGAGAAGGAGTCTTCCCCAAGGTTTTAGCGCCTTGAATATTTCCTTTAATATTCTCAGGTCGTCCTGGACAGTTTCAAAATATCCGAAGCTGTTACCGAGCATCATGACAACCTCAAAAGAGTCAGGAGAAAAAGGAAGTTTTCTGGCATCTCCTTCCTTGAATCTAACATTGATATTCTCTTTTCTTGCCGTTGCTTTTGCCTTTTGAACCAAAAAGCGCGATCTATCCAATCCTTCGACCTTAAATCCTCTTCGAGAAAGTTCCAAAGCGTGTCGCCCCTGACCACAACATAGATCAAGAATATGGTCTTCATTTTTCAATTCGACAATCTTGGAAAACAGATCGACTTCTTTACGTGTCATATGAATATCTTCCACGACATCCGAATCGGTCTTAAGGTACAGCGAATTAAAGATGCAGTTCCACCAATCCGAGGCAACGTAGGTTTCAAGATCCTCTACGGGGCCTAACGTCGTGACGCGCTTGTCAGTTTTCTTTTTCGTTTTTGAAGGTTTTTGGTTTGTCTTTTTCAACACGGTGACAAGTCTCCTTTAATGATGGGTCTATTGATTTAATGATGGGCCTATTGGTTTAATGATAGGTTTATTAGTTCGAAGTTTACCAGTTTCTTTAAATAAGAGCAACAGCTATGCCAAAAAAAGCCGATGGTCTAATTTAAATGGTTCCATTTTTCATAACCAGACTTCGGGACCATCGGTTATAATTTAAAAAACGGAAATTTGCTTAAAATCAACGATGCAAATTTTAATTAAGCATCTAATATTTTACTAAAAACCGGAAAAAAATTATGAACATAGGGTCCCAACCGTTTTTAAATTTGAGATTTATCAGTAAAAACCGGAAAGACATATTTAATTAACCTGAATCCTTTCTATGAGAAACACACGCATTTTTTAATTTTAAAAGCGAACACGAAGTTCTCTTTTAAAAAAATCGGAACTATGGCGTCGTAAAATATCCATATTTCCTAAATAAGGATGCCACTATTTTTTTTAATGCCGGGTTTTAAAATTGCTTCCAACAACCGCGACACAAGAATTTCTTTTCAACGCTCGGAATTCTGAGCCCTGAAACGCCTTTTGCAAAGCATTGAACCCCGTTATTTTCAGTTTGTATTGTTCCTGGCATACATATTGCTGAATCAGTTCTTCGTAGAACGTTTGATGAACTAAAAAAAAAATTATCACGATGGTCTTTTACCAACTAAATTTAAAAATTGGAGGGGTATAAAATGAATAAAAAATTCGGATGGATTGCAGCAGGAATAATATGCGTTTTTTCGTTAATTTTGATTTGTTCAAATCCGGTATTCGCCGGTGAAATTACCATAACCGGAACAATTAACGATTCCTATCAGATTGTTGCAGATAACGGTACCGTGTATGAGGTTGCAGATACGGATATGGGCAACGATATGTTGGATCATGTCGGTAAGACCGTAAAAGTAATCGGCGAAGTTATCGAAGAGGACGGTGTTAAGGTCATTAACGTAAAATCTTATAATGTAATGGAAAAAACAGAATCATAATTGTTAACAAAGCGAGCGTCGACTTCGCATTTCAATTCAGGTCGTGCGCTCGCTTTTATTTTTCATGGTACGGATCTTTTATCCTCTTTTAAAATTTGAAACGCTCTGTTTAGGTTTAAAAAATGTTCTGTCTATCCGGGATAAAGCTGAGGGTCAGACGATATCTTCCATAAATCTTGGTAAGATAAATGAAGCCTTGTGTATGTCCGGGGTATAATATCGGGTCGTGATGCCTTTTTTTATATAGATGTCTTTTATGGGGTGGTGTTTCTTTGAACAAAACGAAAATCCTATGGTACCGGAAGGATATGTCGGCACCATCGTGAAATAGTAATAAAGAATCGGAAAGATGTTGCGATTGAAGGCAAACAATTTTCTGATGGTTTCCCTGTCAAAGAACATGCCTTCTGATTGCGTTACACAAATACCGTCTTCCTTTAATGCATCAAACATGTTTCTATAAAACTTTTCCTGAAAAAGGACTTGGGCCGGTCCGATGGGGTCGGATGAATCCACAATAATCAGATCATATTCATTTTTTCTTTTTTCAACAAAAACAGCCCCGTCTTCAAAGAATGTCTTAACTTTGGGGTCATCAAATCCTGAGGAAAGGGTTGGAAAATGTTTTTTACAGACCGAGATGACCTCTTCATCAATTTCACACACATGGATTTTTTGGATATCGGGATGTTTCAATATCTCCCTGACCGTTCCTCCGTCTCCGCCACCGATGACCAGTACGTTAATTACCTTCGGATGAACGTGCATTGAAGGATGTACGATCATCTCATGGTAAGCGAACTCATCATATTCAGTTAACATGATGATATCATCCAGCAGCAGCATCTTACCGAGTTTGGCTGTTTCATACACATCAATTTTCTGAAACTTGGAACGATAAGATTCCAGCGATTTGACAACCTTTACATTTATGGCCGCTCCGTTTGGCGCCCACTTGTCACGAATCCATTTCATTTTCTCAATACAATATGAATGTTATAATCTTGCGCTTTAAAGAATGTTTTTGTAAATTCTGCAACTTTCCACGGATGATAAAACTTACAGCTAAAGAGGTCGATATATACATTGTTTGACTCATTGGCAAAATGTCCAGAGATAAGCGAGGTTTCAATGAGTTGTGTCATGGAAAATCCGGAAACTCTCGGATCCTGTCCAAAATGGACCACCACCGTTTCACCATGCCGTTTCATCTCGATTGTTTCACATAATTGTTTCACATATTCTTTGATTTTGTCAGCGTCACGTATCAGATCAGGGTCGCATTTGTGAAGGTCGATACTTGAGAGCAACCCCCATGACTGTTCCTGTTCAAATCGTGATTTGAGTTGGGTATATTCTATATCATGCAACATTTTTGGTTCACCTGTTCGGGTTTGTATTTGATTTTTTCAACGGGCAGATTCAGGATTCCACGTTTGGTTTCAACAACGGATATTGATTTTGCTTCAAACGCTTTTTTCATAAAGGTCAAAGCCTTCTCGCTATCGATGGTATCTCCGCAAGTAAAAATATCCACCGCACAATAACCGTACTCCGGCCAGGTGTGTATGGAAAAATGAGATTCTGCAATGACGATGACGCCGCTCACGCCGTGCGGATTAAACTCATGAAATACCGGCGCTATGATTTCCGCACCTGATATGTTAACGGATTCCATAAGGATGTTTTCAACCTTATGGAGATCATTAATAATGTCTGCGTTACAGTCGTAAAGTTCAATAATTAGATGGTTGCCAAGAGATTTCATCAGTATACCTTTAAAAATAAAAATTGAATTTGTGATTTCTGGTTAGCAAGACATGTGCCAAATTATAACCTATAGATATTAAAGAATTGTCTAACTTTTTGCGTGAAGAATCGGAACAGATAGTTCCGATTATGGTCAGATAACCCCATTCCAATGTGGTTTTTAATTTGATGAATCCTATGGGTAAGACCTTAGAAGTGGAGTAAAAGGAGCGTCAACTTCGCATTTGGATTCAGGGTGAGCGTCTGCGTTTACAATTTTGCGGCAGGGTCAGGGGCTATTTTTAAAGTCTTCTTTTCGAAGACCGTATTTAAGCATGAGTTTATGGAGTTGACGGGTGCTGATGCCGGCTTCTTGGGCAGATGGGTTTATTTTCCCCTTATTTCTTAACATCAGCTCTTTGAGGTATTGTCTTTCGAAACCTTGTACGGCCTTGCGACGCGCTTCCGAGAGGGAAACATCAATATCCATCGATAAAACAGCTGATGAGGATTCTTTTTCAAACAACTCGGCAGGGAAACTTTCGGGAGTTAGCAAATCAGATGTCTCCAGAATATAGGCCCGCTCTAAAAGATTTTCCAACTCTCTAATATTCCCCGGCCACGAATATTTTGTTAAAGCTTCTTTGACTTGAGGATGGATATTGTTGATATCCTTTTGTAAATCACTACCAAGTTTCTTTAGAAAAAATTGGATCAGTAAAGGAATATCCTCTTTTCTTTTTCTTAAAGGCGGAATTTCGATGGGAAAGACATTGAGACGATAATATAAGTCTTTCCTGAATTCACCATCCTCGGTCATTTTTTTTAGATCGGAATTCGTTGCGGCAATAATTCTTGCGTTGGTTGAAATGGTCTTTTCAGCGCCCACCGGACTAAAGGTGCCATCTTGTAAAACTTGTAAAAGTTTAACCTGCGCTGAAGGGGTTATGGTACCGATTTCATCAAGAAACAGGGTTCCATTTCGCGCAATTTCAAATTTGCCCAGCTTTTTTTTCATAGCGCCCGTGAAAGCGCCTTTTTCATGACCGAACAGCTCGCTTTCTAAAAGCGTATCCGGGACAGCCCCGCAGTGGAGACAAATGAATTGAGCATGTTCCCGATTACTATATCTGTGAATTAATTTAGCCAGGATACCTTTTCCCGTACCTGTCTCACCGCTCAGCAAAACCGTTGTTTTTGTCGGTGCAACTGAACGCAACTTTTTAAAAACTTCTTTTACAGCAGCATTATCGGTATGAATCATTTCCAGCGAATCCGATCTCCAGAGCTGTTCTCTTAAATAATCCAGCTCGGATGCTTTAATGATCGAATCGCGGATGTCTTCGGTGACCAGTTGAATTTCATCCGGATCTAAAGGGAGTGTAAGGTAATCGCTGGCACCTGCTTTTACGGCCTTGACAGTTTCCCTGATCATGTCCGGGCTGGCCATGACAACGATATCAACCGTAGGACATAATTGTTTGAACCGTTGCAGCACATTGGTGTAGTCGCCATCTTGGGTCGAACGAAAGAGAATCTCAAGATCAATAAAAACAATATCATAACGCTTTTCTCTGAGGGCTTTAATCACCCCCTCCAATTCGGTGGTTTTGTTGATGGAACATCCCGAATTCAAAGCAGAATAAATTTTTCTATAAGCTTCCGGTTTTTCCGAAGCAATCAGGATATACCGCATCGTTTCTCCTGAATATTTATATGTTACCGGGGAGGTCTTTATCGCTTGATTCTATATTATTTGGGGAAGAATTTTTATATGAGAATATCACTTAAATCAAACATAAAAAGATGTCATGCAAAAAAAAATGATTTTTTTTGCAATAACAATCACGGCAGGAAAATCGGGATGATGGTTATATTAATAATTATTCATTTTCTTCATACACTCCGACTCTATGATGACAGGACGGACAGAAAAAATAATTCGGAGAGGGATCATTTCCACAAATTCTGCATTTTCTCCCTGATTTTGTTTTCTTTTTTCTGTAACTTTTATAATGTTCTTTAGGTTTGACGTTTCTTGATCTTTGCGGTGTCGATAATTCAGATTCTGATGTTGTCTTTGCCTTTAAAAGAGATGATTTCATCTTTCCAACGCCTCCATTTTCGTTTTGCATTGAATACAATGGGTCGTCATCGGTCTCGCCTTAAGGCGTTCAATTGCAATCTCTTTTTCACACATCTCACAGATTCCAAAACTGCCGTTTTCGAGATTTTCGAGTGATTTTTGGATTTTCCGAATAAGCTTGCTTTCTCTGTCTCTGATTCGAAGCATCGTCCCTTGTTCTGATTCAAAAGATGCACGGTCCAATGGATCCGGTGATGTTTCATGGTCTTTTTCTAATAAACCATGAACCACGATACCAGCCTTTCCCAGAAGTGTTTCCAACTCTTCGGTCAACAATTGCTTGAAAATATAAATGTTTTCATCATTCATGAAACGCTTCCTTCATCCTTATTTCATTGGGAAACTTGAGTATATCAAGGTCTTATATGAATATGAATGTCTATAACCTATCTCAAAAAAAATCCAAGTGCCCATGGCTGTGTTGCGAAACGGTTCAAAATGCTCACATACTACGTGTATGCTCCGCTTTTTCACCGTTTCGCGCCCCCGATTCTCGGGATTTCGCAAAGCTCAACTTGCTATTCCTGAACCCTAATCTTATTTTTGAGATAGGTTCTAAAAGCTGAATAAATAATGCAATAACTTTGCCAAATTCAACGGGTCGCCTATGGATTTCCAATGACGTGAAAGGTCACTTATATGAATTCTTGATGTCACTCAACGCAAATCCAAAATAATCTGCAAACTTAAAGTTCGTTACCGGAATTTGGATAAAGTGAGTATGATTTGGTTGATGTGGATAATAGTTAGACAACACGACGTGGTCATGAATTCTAACTAAGGGCGAATTCGGAATATTCAGCTCCGAGTTTACATGAAATCAGAACTCAATGTTCTTGTTTTATGTCAGCGCGGGTAATATTCGTGTCATAAAACAAAAAAATACGTTTAAACATTATTAGAAAAATGTTTATACAGCTTCTATGAAAAGAATCAAATTATTGAAATAAATATTAATATTTGTTTATTGGAAGGTTGTTAAACGCCGATAAAATACGAATTTGGCATGTTCGTTGCTTTTTAGGAATACGTTTTTGGTTTATGAGGTAGACAAATCCTTTTTTGTGAGGATAAAATCGTGAAATCGAAAGGCAAGCATCAACGAACGACGGTCGATGGTATTCTAATCCCTGAAAAATGGGATGATAAAAACAATGTCATCGGTGTTTCAATACAGGCTTTTGATGAAAATGAGTATATCGTTAAGAGTTGCATAGACGATAAAGGATTGTTTGATTTCATCAAAAAAAAGGTAAAAGTTAGCGGAAAGGTGTTTGAACGATCGGATGGGAAGTTCGATATCGAAGTCAATCGCTTCGAAGTGATGGACAATTAAGATAACTTTTTAAAGAGAAGATTAAAAAAGAATCGATTATGGAAAATATGGTCATTACCTGCATTCAATGCGAGGAAGATTTCGAATTTACGGTTGAAGAACAGGAAAAATTGAATAAGCGAGGATTTGATGCCCCCCTGCGTTGCCCTCAGTGCCGCAAGCATAAATTCCGAAATCTTCAACAAGAGGAGAATAGGAAGTCCAAGAGCAAAAAAAAGCAGTATCGGATGAAATTCGGTGAAGATTATTATTAGATGCTGCTATTTATTGTGCTCAAATTTATCCACTAATCTATTACATGCTGAAGCAGTTGGTAAACTTTATAACCACAGAAGTCTGATCGTCTTTAACATGAGCACTTATTTATAAGCGAAATCAAGCGATATTATTCTCTTATCGGTGGTTTAAGTGTCAATCGGCCCTGGATGCTGTAGGGACGGTTCGCAAGAGGTGTTGGTGGTATGATTGGGTGATCGATATAGACATCCAAGGCTTTTCGGCCGCCGGCTGGACAGTAGGAGACGTATGACAGGAGACTGTCACGTACGGTTCTTGGAGAGCGCGGGGGTGGAAACTCTCCTGCGCTACTTAACCATCTGACCGTTTTGGGGAGTTTCAATCTTTTACATCCTTTCTTCGAAGTACCATCCTCGATATTGTGGCTTAGTACGATACTGCCCTTTATCTGTCTGAAGAACATTCATATGTTTAATAAAATTAAAGATTCATTAAATAATAAACTTGACATACTGTATATTGTGGCATATCTAAATCACAATACAAAATGTATGGTTTAAGCTATTATTATTTTTTAAACTGAAGGGCTATGTGATGTTCTTAATATTTTAAACATCAAGGGAGGGTTCCATGGCAACTGCAAAGAAAAAAACGACACCAAAGAAAAAAGAAGCGAAAAAACCGGCAGCGAAAAAAACAGCAAAGAAAAAACCAGCAAAGAAAAAACCGGCAGCGAAAAAACCGGCAGCGAAAAAAAAGTAGTCCCTTTTTTGAGCCCTTTAGTAAGGAACGGGGAGGCGGCACCGTTTTTTTATAAAGCCTTCCCGTTTTCTTTTTTCAGAATGTATAACAGTTGGCATATCTTGCCGTAATGACAGGTCCAAGCATCTCGATTCCCAGTACATATATATTATTTCTTGAAGAAATGCAAAAAAGGCAAACCCTATTAAATGGATTTGCCTTTTTTTTTAAAACGATACAGGCCCGACACTTTAAGCTTATTCTATGTTTGCGCCGACAACAGCGGCCATCTGCATCATGTGGATCGTCTGGCCTTCTTTCAGATTTGTAAGGTCAGTAACCTTGCCTGATTTGCTTTTGGATTTTGTGTTTTTAAAGATCGGGAGCAAACTCGCATCAGCCACAATGAACTTGCCTGCGTTCTCTGGCTTTCCATTTTCAGTCTTTGTCTGAAGTTTATTCGCTTTAACATAGTCCCATAGTTTTTTGGTGATCTCTGTCCTGGGAAGTTCTGTTGCTCCCAGAAACGCTGCCAGCTCATTTTTCAGCTTTACCGGTTTCATCAATCCTTTTGCTTCTGCCATTTTCAACTCCTTTATATTTAGATTTATGGATTAATTACTGCTTTTCTTAGTTTTAATTGTCACATAACATTAGATATTGGTTTGCTGCAAAAGAACTACAGCTTTTAGAAAAAAATGAATGCAAGCAAGATATATGCGGCGATTATGAAGACCGCGTAATAACCTCACCCTTTCCAATAGCATATCCAATTGAATATTCAACAAAAATATTATTAGATTTCGTACAACTGAAGGATTTCAAAGGGTATCTCATATCAAAGAGCATTATGCCAAAAAAAGCTTCACTGTTCAATAGAAATTATCCTTATGAAATCTATAAATAAAAAGAAAATATTAATACAGATAAAATAGCGGTTAAGCTTGCTCATGAAAATCACCTGCCATCTTCCATGTTGAGCTTTACAACGTATTTCTGTCCCTCGGGTGAGTTCAGGTAATTCATGATTTGTTGCGTTTTGGCTTTTTCTTTTGCTTCCCATGTGGCAGTCACCTCTTTGTTTGCTTCAACAAAGTTCAAGTTTTGCTTGTATGTTTCAACGGTATCCCAAAATTCTGACCCCCTTATTACCGGTATAAAGGCCATGCGGGCACGCCATCCGCCCACCTTAACTTGTGTTATAACATAATATGATTTTCCAGCTTCAAGATCTGCTTCAATACCCCTTTTATTTTCTGCGATACCAATAAACAAATGTTTGCCGGGATCACACTGGTAACCAAAATAGGATTTTGCTTGGCTCAGGCCAATAAACTGATCACCATCCCAGATTTGAAAGTTAATGGCGAAACCGAATCCAGAAGGTCTCATAAAATAAACAAGTGCTTTATCTTCCGGAGGACCGGTTACAGGTTCAGCCCTTGTCATGTATTTACTTGAACCTGCACAACCAGCAATTAAGAAGATCAGAACGATGGAGATAGTTCCTAAATGTTTTTTCATCATACCCTCCTCTATCTAAAAATATGTTTAGATGGTCTAATATCTTGCCATTACGTGGACTATTGCCTGCGTTGTGATAATTAGTGTTTTATCCATAGTCCCGCAGTAGATAAGCCAAAGATTATAGTTTTTTGGCTCTATTGGCAACAGGATTTTAAGTGTATATTTATCGATGCGGGATTATTGATAAAACACTAATTATCACAAATATTGACAAGCAGTCGATATTATTTTATAAATCTCCTAAATTGAAATACATACCTCATCAACCCTCAATAAGCAGTGGATATGGATATGAGTATCAACAGATGTAACCTATCAATAGTATCTCTGTTGTTGATAACTTGTTCATTGGTATTATTAACTTCAAGTATCGCTGTATCAGCCAAAGAACGCAGGGTTGCTCTTGTCATCGGCAATAGCGCATACAAATCGTCACCACTTGCAAGTCCTGTTATTGACGCTTTCGAATTCATCACACGCTTTTTACGGCTATAATAAGGAATACATGGCGATAAAGGACAACGAAAGTTTCTTTAACTTAATATGGAGACACGCTCAGGTTTTTTTGCAAAAGATCAGCCTGTCTGTCGATCTATTTATCAAAAACGAACTTTTTAATCATTCCGGAGCCGCAGCTTTCTTTTTTCTTTTATCGATACCGCCGTTTTTTCTTCTACTGCTGATCGCCTTTGATCGTTATATGTCTTCTTACGCCGGGGCTTCGGCTATTTTCTTCGAATTCATGAAAAGTATCCACGAAAATCTGGATAAGGATTTCTTGGTAAAAATCGGATTGCTCAACGTGAAGACCACGGCCATAGGCATTTTAGGGCTGCTTAATCTGCTGTGGGCGGGCCGTGCCATTTTAACCGCAATACAGCGGGGCATAGGGGTTGTCTTCCCTGCCGATAAAATCCGGCCCCCCATGGTAACGAACATCATTTCACTTATCATCCTGTCCCTTCTTTTTCTGGTTTCGGTTCTAATTACTTTCATCAGCATCGGTCTTAATTTCGTTCAAAACCTGTTGTCCGACAATGTCATTATCCAAACTTTTTTCCAATCCCTGCTGCCTGTAATTAGACGTTCTTTGCCGTTTTTTATTATTGTTCTGCTGATTTTTTTGGCATATCGCTTTGTGCCGGCCAAAAGACCCAAAACATCTTCAAGTCTTATTGGCGCCTTGGGCTGCACCGTTTCAATTTTTCTGGTTCATATTCTGTTTTCCAAGGTTTTTACGGTTACCCGGTACAGCGTGATCTACGGCGTCCTGGGATCTTTGATTCTGATGGTGCTCTGGGTTTATTTTTCTTTTGTACTTTTCTTTTTCTTTGCCGAATATACCTTTGTTGCCGACAAACTGGAAGTGCTGGTGCTGGAACGCATGTATCTCTTTCGAGGCCGGCAGGACACCAAAGGGAAAAAAATCGAAAAATTTCTGTTTAGTCATCCCGCCCGCATTATCGAAAAATACGCCCGACGATACAAACCCGGAGAAATCCTTTTTCGGGAGGGCGAAAACAGCACGGACATCTTTTTTGTGGATCGTGGGGATGTTGACATTTTCCGTAACGTCGAAGACCGCGATCACAAAATCGCTACCATTTCCGAAGGGCGTGTTTTTGGTGAAATGGCCTACCTCTTGCAGGAAAGCCGAACGGCAACCGCCATAACCGCCACCGATTCGATTCTTTTGATCCTAACCAATGATATTTTTGAGGATCTTCTTAAGACCAGCGCTCCCTTTGCCCGGGATGTCATCCAGGTTTTATGCGACCGGCTGCGCAAAACCGAATTCTTGATCAAGCCGTAACCGCTAATTCGTATAAAGCACAACATATTCTAAATATCGGGTTATTGTGAAAAATCGTGTGTGATAGTTGATTATCCCACCCGAGGGGACAAAATGATCTTACCTATGGACGATTTTACATAAACATTGACGGAGATGCCACAACGTGCCATAAAAGTGCCGAGCTGTCGTATTAAGGGGGTTTTAAGGTTTGTTTGCGGGTTTTGGAACAAGAATACTATTTGTTTTAGGGAAGTTATATGGAGAAAAGAATTAAACCAGATAACAAAACGGTCAAAAAGGAGACCATGTGGCTGGTCGCTTCCATTGCCTTGGTGGTTGGTTTTTTAGGAGGTGTCGTTTTCGGCGTTTATAAGTCAGGAACAGGAACATCGGTGCAAGAATCGATGCTTTCCCGGCCGGCTGAAAAAGAGCAGGGTGTTTCAGTTGAAAACGCCGCCCAAATTTTTAAACTCGAAAAAACGACAAAAGAGAACCCCAATGATGTTGCGGCATGGACAACCCTCGGGAATCTGTATTTTGATACCGGCAACTATCGAAAAGCCATCACGGCATATACAAAAGCACTGGCCCTTAACCCGAACAACGCCAACGTGATGACCGACCTTGGCGTTATGTACCGCCGAACCGGTGAACCCAAAAAAGCCATTGAAGCATTTGATAAAGCAGCGAACATCGATCCCAAACAAGAGACGGCATTATTTAATAAAGGGATCGTGCTCATGCATGATTTAAATGATCTTGAAGGTGCCATTGAGGCATGGGAATCGCTTGTCAAAAGAAATCCTGCTGCAACATCGCCAAACGGACAGCCCGTCAAAGATTTGGTTGAAAAATTAAAAACCGGCATGAAACCCCAGTAACGGTCTTACTTGTTTTGAATAATTATAATAGGATGATTTCATAATGAAAAAATGGCTCTTTGTCTTAATGATTTTTATGCCTGTGACGGCCTGGAGTGCCAATATGACATACATGCTTGATGTGCAAATAAACACGGCCGAGCAAACAATCACCGGAAATGCCCGCTTGAAAGCGGATGTCGATATCAAGCTTAATCTTTCCGTTGAGAATTTGAAGGTATTGAACGTAGACGGCAACGGCATTGCCGATGCAACCGGTGATATTCTCCACGTTTCATTACAAAGCGGCAAGGAAGTCAATATTCGCTATGAAGCCTTGATTCACAACAACCGGATGAACTTTATCGATAAAGATCACGTCTTCTTAACATCCGGCTGGTATCCACAGCCCGATGATTTGGTTGAGTATGCGCTTAACGTGACCTTGCCGAATAATTTTATGGCCATATCTGAATCTGACCATACAACCATTAAAAAACAAGGCAGCGCAACAACCTTTATGTTTGAGTTCAATCATCCTCTGGACAGTCTGCATCTGGCCGCTTCGAGCCGTTATGTTCAAAAAAAAGATCGATATAAAAACATCGATATTGAAGCGTATTTCTTTAAAGAGGACGCCCATCTTGCAGATGCTTATCTTGCCCATACAAAAAATTATCTGGCCATGTACGAGAAGATGCTCACCCCATACCCGTATCGGCGTTTTGCCATTGTAGAAAATATATTGCCCACCGGAAATTCCATGCCCACGTTTACGCTGCTGGGCAACCAGGTGGTGCGTTTGTCGTTTATTGTCAAAACCTCTTTAGGACATGAAATTTTACATCAATGGTTCGGCAATTCCGTCTACATCGATTTTGTGTCCGGCAATTGGGCGGAAGGGCTAACCACCTATCTTTCCGATCATTACTATGCGGCTCTGGAGGGGAAAGGCGCTGCCTATCGAAAACAGATTCTGGTGGATTACGATGCTTATGTCCATGCGGACAATGCCATGCCATTGGGCGATTTTATAAGCCGAAACAACAAGGCCCAAAGTGTTATCGGCTATGGGAAAGGCGCCATGCTGTTTCACGGGCTGTATCGGCGTTACGGTGATGAAACCTTTTATGCGGCGCTTAAGGATTTTATTCGACAGAATCGTTTCCGCCGGGCTTGCTGGCTTGACATCCAACACGCTTTTGAAAGGGCGACCAAGGAAAAGTTGTATACCTATTTCGGGGATTGGCTGACCCGAAAAAATATTCCTCGTCTTGATGTGAAAAATACCAGGTTGTATGTGGCACAGGGTAAACTAAAGCTGGATTTTGAACTTTTGCAGCAGGGTGAGCCCTATCCTCTGAACATCCCTATTACGTTTTATGCCGGTAAACACAAACGTAAACAGTGGGTTGAGGTGAAAAAATCAAAAGAAAACGTGTCGCTGTCCGTTGATGAACCGCCCAATAAAGTCGTTCTGGACGAAAATTACGATCTGATGCGGCATTTGACTCCTGAAGAAACGCCTCCGGTTTTGGCCGGAATCATGGGCAAAGACAAGCTGATTGCCGTGATCTCATCCATGAAACGTTCAACATACCAACCGCTGATAGATTCGTTGGGAATTAAAAAGATTGTTTATGTCACACCGGATAACGTTACATTTGATAAGATTCAGAAAAATTCATTGCTCATTGCCGGTTATGACAATCAGGTTGTGAATATGCTTTTTGGCAGACAGACGGTTTTAAAGGACGAATTGCAAGTAAAAGTGTACAAAAATCCGTATAATGCATCGGAACGGATTGTATTGTTGCATACCGCTGACAAAAAGCTGGCTCAAGCAGTTCAGTATAAACTATCGCATTATGGGAAATATACCGAGCTTGCCTTTAAAGACGGCCGCAACACCTTCAAAAAAATTGCCGAATCAGAAAACGGCATTCAGATGTTATCCCGTCCGGAAGCCCTGGCGCTAAAGACTGACGCGCTTGCAACAATAGACGATATTATCCCTCAACTTACGCTTTCGCGTGTTATTTATGTTGGAGAGATTCACGACCAATTTGCCCACCACATGAACCAGTTGAAGGTGATCAAAAAAATCCACGATGCCGGATATAAACTGGCTGTGGGTATGGAAATGTTCCAAAAGCCTTATCAACAGGTGGTGGATGACTACCTGGCCGGTCGGATCGATGAACCTTCTTTTTTAAAAAAGACCGAATATTTCAGCAGGTGGGGGTACGATTACAATTTGTATAAACCGATTGTCGATTATCTCAAACAACAGCACATTCCGCTTGTTGCCTTAAATGTTAATGGAGATCTCACCCGCAACGTTGCTCGGGAAGGGATGTATGATCTGTCTGACAAGCAAAAAAAACAGCTGCCTTCTGACATGAATTTTTCAAATGAAACGTACCGGAAGAATTTGAAACAGGTCTTTGTTGGGCACAATAAACAAGAAGACCTGCAGAACTTCAACTATTTTTTACAGGCTCAAATGGTTTGGGATGAAGGCATGGCCGAGTCCGCGTATGGGTTTTTGGTAAACCATCCCGAGCATAAAATGGTCATTCTGGCGGGGAATGGTCATGTCCGGCATAAATATGGAATTCCGGATCGACTTTATCGGCGCAACCATGAACCCTTCACCGTTGTTGTTCAGGATGAAGAAATTGAAGACGGTGTTGCAGATTATGTTCTTTTAACCACAGAACTCACCGGTCAAGCATCACCCAAGCTGGGGGTAACGGTCGAAGAAAAAGATAAGTGTCTGGTGATCAAGGGTGTGATTCAAAGCGGTCCTGCAAAAAAAGCAGGGCTTCAAAAAGGAGACATTATCGAGATGTTTGCAGAACGTCCTATACAATCACTGGCAGACCTGAAAATTGCTTTGTTTTATGGCAAGATTGGAAGTACCGTCAAGATTAAAGTCAAACGGGCGGATAAGACGATTGATAAGGAAGTTAAACTGTTTGATTTTGGACGATTTCATCAATAATCAGACGCTTCGGAATTTCTGATGCTTCGACGCTAAAATATGGATTTCATAACGTCGCAAGACCGGCAAAACGTCATTTTTTCCTTCCAGGTTCTATGTACACGGCCGTCGCAAATTGTACCACTGATAAACCAGCAAAGATCACCGGCCTGAAACTCCCAGGCCGGACACTGCTTTTTCTTCTCAACAGGACACGCTTTTCTATCCCAGCAGGGTATTTTGTCATGGATATTTTTCTTTAACCTTGAAACCAGAAAAAAAATCTGACGTTCCACATGAACCGGTACGGATCGCCATCCCTGTTCATAGCTGTGAACGGCTTTGATGGAGACACCCAAAAGGTGTGCCATCTGGCGCTGTGTTTTTTCTAATTTTTTTCTAAAGGTTTTAAATTCTTTACTGGTCATGCCGAGTCCTTGGCTGCCACGTTTTTTGTTGTGCTAAAAAAAAGTTAAAGAAAATGAACAAAATTTGTGATTGACAGTATTACTATGTGGTATTTATGTCAAGTGTTTTTTAATGTGAAATCCTTCATCGAGAAAGAATTAAGTGAGAAGAAAAAAGGCGGTTCATCTTTAAGATGAACCGCCTCAAGTCAGAAAGAGGAGGAAGAAGGGAGTATTTTGGCCTGTGTTATAAATTATCATCCCGGAGCAGGGATTGTCAAGAGAAAAGTGCTACATGGTGGTGATTTGATGGATGGGGCGTACGTGTTCACTGGGTGTGTTCTCCCGCTTTGATAAATTTGTCCGATAACATAGCAATAAACCCTCAATACTTTCATTCAAACTTTATCGAAACGGTAAATTCACATTGACATTTCGTGGCACAAAGTGGTATTTTTTGTCAAGGAATTTATAATCAAGCTTAATTATTTTTTCTTTATGATCCTTTGCCGCGAGTTCATGCGGTTTAAAAAAAGATTATCCATGGAGCGAGTGTTTAGAAAAACTCCCCGACTCCTCACCTAACTGAATTAATGTTAACGTTCTAAAGGAAAACCGATGCTTGCAGGCAGTATTAAACGAATCAATACGATTTTGTATTGTCGTAATTGGCAAACCACGGTTAAGTTTTACCGGGAAGTGTTGAAACTTGGGGTCAATTACGAAACAGAATGGTTGGTGGAATTTCGATTGATTGACAACACTTATTTAAGTATCGCCAATGCTGCCAGCACATCCATCCAAAGCTCAAATGGCGATGGAATTACGCTCTCTTTTCAAGTTGAAACCGTTGATGTCGCTCATCGCCGGTTACGTGATATCGGCATAAAAGTCGGTCCAATCAAACCCATATGGGACGCGCGAGCGTTTTACATCTTTGATCCCGAGGGGCATCGAGTAGAGTTGTGGTCTTAACTCAAGCTTCACCCTAATAATATTCAGAAAGGCTTTTAAAGGATGGCATGACTGAAACGGTAATGTTTTGAAAATCTAAAAGGTTATAAATTTGTCAGGTTGACACAACCCATTGTCGCATTATTTTTTGATAAGAAACCAAAGGAGGAACCATAAAATGACAAAAGAAACCTTTTCCATACCCAATATTTCCTGTGGCCATTGTGTGATGTCGATCAAAAATGAGTTGAATGAATTGGACGGCATCAAAATCGTGGAAGGTGATCCTGAAAATAAAAGCATAACGGTTGAATTTGAATCCCCTGCCACACTGGAACAAATCAAAGAAACACTTAAAGAGATTAATTATCCGGCAGCTTAAGCTGGATTTGCGGGCCAAAACAGAGGAGCCATGTATGACTTTAAACTCTGTTGATCGATTAAAAAATCGACCGGTTCAAGACCAAGGACCGCCATTGATGGATAATCGTTGCTGACCTCAGCAACAAAAGGCTCAGTTGAGCCGTCCGGGTATGAATCAATCGTTTATCATTGGTTCGGTTCAGACATCGACAGGCGAAGTACCCAAGATTTCTTCCGACTTGAACTGGCCGGACCACTGGGGAAGCATTAAGGCACGCTGGGGTGCGGGCCGAATGAACTATGCCGTGGATCCCGGTCTTTATGCTTTAGGAGAACCGAATGAACGATCGCCTGTTCTGGTTACCGCCAATTACAAAATGAGTTTTGACCGGTTGCGTGAAGTGCTTTCCAAGCGTCATGCATGGATGTTGGTTCTGGACACCAATGGTATCAATGTGTGGTGTGCGGCCGGGAAAGGGACCTTTGGGACGGATGAACTGGTTCGGCGTATCGAATTTAGCCAATTGAACCGTGTGGTATCCCATACGGAGTTGATTCTACCGCAATTGTCAGGGCCCGGTGTTGCCGCCCACAAGGTAAAAAAACGAACCGGTTTCAACGTGTTATACGGCCCTATTCAGGCCGCCGATTTGCCGGCTTTTCTGGATGCCGGTATGAAGGCAACTCCCAACATGAGGCAGAAGACATTTACCATGTACGAAAGGGTGGTTTTAATACCTGTTGAACTGGTAAGCGCTTTAAAATGGGTATTACTGATTTTGCCGGCTTTTTTCTTATTGGGAGGGCTGGGCGCACCATCCGGATTTTGGCAGGGCGTATTGAACGATGGACTCTTTGCCGTGCTCAATCTACTGGGTGCGGTGTTGGCCGGGGCCGTTTTAACCCCCATTCTTTTGCCGTGGCTTCCAGGTCGAGCCTTTTCTCAGAAAGGTTTGATCATGGGCTTGATAACGACACTGTTTATCGCTCTTTTCGGAGCGTTTTATCTTGACATTCGACAAGAATATATGAATATCCTGGCCTGGTTCTTTTTGGCTCCGGCGTTGTCGGCCTATCTTTCCATGAATTTTACCGGTGCTTCGACCTACACGTCTCTTTCCGGTGTCAGAAAAGAGATGCGATGGGCGGTCCCCCTTGAAATTGTTGGTGGAGCGGCTGGATTGATCCTCTGGATAGGATCTCGATTTGTCTCTTAAAAGCCGATGAAAATGGAAAAGATGATCTATTTGAAAGATGTTGTAACGCTTCGGTTAAACGAAAAAAATTGCTCGGGTTGCGGAATGTGCGTTGTTGTATGCCCTCACGCGGTTCTTGGCATGAACAACAGGAAAGTTCACATTGAAAACAGGGATGCCTGCATGGAGTGCGGGGCTTGTGCAATGAATTGTCCCACAAAAGCGCTCACGGTCCAGGCCGGTGTCGGCTGTGCCGCGGCTGTTATCAATTCAGCGCTGGGTAGAGAAGGATCCTGCTGCTGTGTCATCGAGACCAAGAACGAACCTGGCAAAGACCCAAGTAATAGCTGCTGTTAATCTTATCACCGCAATACATTTCTTTCGTCTTATAATTCATCAACCCATATATATTTCCACTTAATTTTCAATCCGACATGTTATTACAACCCGCAGGTAGTGTGTGATTTTGCTGCACCATGTTGAAAAAAACAACATAAAAACAACTCTTGACAATTTTGATTTTAGAAATTAAAAGATTTTCTTTAACAAATGAGGTTCAATTAAAATGCCTCACCGGGCATTTTTTTTTGCACTAAAATAACCGGCTTTTTAGGATCGTGGAAATGACGGAAACCGCCCTATTAGACTACATGTACATCTTTCTTTTCCTCGTTGTGGGTTTTATCGGAGGATTTGCACCGTTCATCGTCAACTGGGTCCTTCGCCCCAAAAGAATACATCAAAAAAAATCTCTGGATACATATGAATGCGGGATGGATATCTACGGTAATGCCTGGGATTATCGCTATGGCGTTGCCTATTATCTTTACGCACTCATCTATCTCGTATTTGCTGTCGATATCGTGTATCTGTTTCCGGTTGCAACGGCTTTTGACAAGGTATCCGGCATTCGTGGAATTGTGGAGTTTTTCATCTTTTTTGGAATTCTGGCCCTGGCCATTGTTTATGTCTGGGTTAAAGGAGTCTTTACTTGGGAGAGGAAAATAAACGTTCGCAGATAACACCCGACTTAGATGCATATGCTGCACATTTAAAGTCTGAATCCTGCCGACCGGTTATCGAACAAGGCAGAGAATATGGCCAAGGGCCTCTGTTGCGCATGAAGTTGGCCGACACCATTATGAAACTGTGCCAGGCGAATTCATTGTGGCCCATGACGTTCGGTATTGCTTGCTGCGCAATAGAGATGATGGGAACCGGCATGGCCCGATTCGACATCTCCAGATATGGATCTGAAGTTTTCAGACCGTCTCCCAGACAATCGGACCTAATGATTGTGGCCGGAACGGTGAACAAAAAACTTGCTCCGGTCCTTTTGACGCTTTACGAACAAATGCCGTCCCCCAAGTGGGTCATTGCCCTGGGCAACTGCGCCATCTCAGGAGGACCCTTCAAGGTCAAGGAAAATTACAATATCATCGAGGGCGCCGACAAACTGATCCCTGTGGATGTCTATGTCCCCGGTTGTCCCCCCCGTCCGGAAGGTCTTATCGAAGGGATTCTTAAAGTTCAGGAAAAGATTACCGGTATTCGTCATCCGATTCCCCAGAATCGTCATCCCAAATCCCCCCTGAAAAAGGTAAAAGGATTGAGGGTGAAGTAATGGCTAAGAAACCTAAAGATTATAAAGAAGATTTTTTGCATCAAGGATTTGATGCCAACAGGACGGACTACAACCGGCGGGGATACCATCTGGAAGTTGCGCTGAATGTGAATCAGGTTCGAAAGTTTGCCCAAACAGCCTATGACCTCGGTTTCTATATCGTATTTATTGCGGGGCTTCATGTTCGGCCGGACGAAGAGCAGGATAAGAGGAACTCCGGCCTGGAAGTGGTTTATCAATTTTCACGGTATGACCAACTGTATCGAATTAAGGGATGTGTTTCCGTACCCAATACCCATAAGATTCCCAGCATATCCGATATCTATCAGGGCGCTGACTGGCATGAAAGAGAAACCCGTGATTTTTATGGTGTTGTTTTTGACGGTCATCCCAACATGAAACCCCTTCTGCTTGCTGAAGAAGATCCGGACTTTCATCCGCTGTTAAAGGAAGAAGAAAAGCTGAAATCTCTTGATGAGGTATCATGGCCGTCAGAGATTCCGGAGGCTGCAAAAAAAGAAGCCGAGCCCGAAACCGGCCGATAGTACGATTTCATAACCGACAAAAAAAGACAAATTCATCATGCTCGAATCAGAATATCAGGAACATAACCGGTTTTTTTTAAATATGGGGCCCCAGCATCCCAGCACCCACGGTGTGCTTCTCATTGTGCTGGAGATGGAAGGTGAATACGTCCTCGATCCCCAACCGGTACTCGGGTTTATCCACCGCATGCACGAAAAAATGGGAGAGTCCAGGCCGTGCCAGAGCTTTATGCCCAATACCGCCAGGATGGATTATGTTTGTGCGCTTCCGTACAACCACGGATACGTTTCTCTTATTGAGCGGAAAGCGGAAATCGAGGTTCCGAAAAGAGCGGAGTATATCCGGGTCATTACATCGGAACTGAACCGGATCGCCAGTCATCTGCTATGGCTCGGCGCCTATCTTCTCGATCTTGGCGCATTCACCCCCATTCTTTACGGTTTTGATGATCGTGAACATATCCTGGATATTCTGGAGAGCATTACCGGCTCCAGACTCACTTACTGCTATTACCGTTTTGGCGGTGTTTACCAGGATATCGACGACACGTTTATAGCGGCGACCCGTGCCTTTGTTAAACGACTGCGCAAAAGATACTCGATTTATGAGAAGTTGGTCACCAAAAACATTATTTTCATCAAACGTACTGAAAATATCGGGATTGTGTCACCGGATATGGCACTTCGATATGGAATGACCGGTCCGAACCTGAGGGGATCAGGTATCGCTTATGATGTTCGAAAGAATGAACCCTATTCGGTTTATCCTGAATTTGATTTTGAGATCCCGGTGGGAGAGCAAGGGGATTGTCTGGATCGATACATGGTTCGTGTCAAAGAGATCGAGCAAAGCCTCCGGATTATTGAGCAGGCCCTGGACCAGCTGCCGGACGGGCCGATTCGAGCCAAGGTACCAAAAAATATAAAGTTGACGCCCGGTGATTGCAATTTTGCCGTGGAAGCCGCAAGAGGGGAGCTTTCATATTATTTGGTGGGAGATGGAACGAGCACGCCTTACAGATTGAAAGTTAGGGTTCCATCCTATTCCAACCTAAGTTGTCTCCCGGAGTTGGGACGCGGGATCTTATTGCCCGATTTGGTATCCATTTTGGGAAGCTTCGATCTGGTGATACCGGAAATCGACCGGTAGAAGATGTAACGAAAAGACATTTAATATTTAAAGGATTCTACAATAAAGCCCTTATAGAAAACAGCTTATGGATACGATTTCAATTCTACCCCCTGAACTGATCCGGATGGTGATCGCCGCCATCATCATCATTTCATTCCTTTTTCTCAACGCCATCATGATGGGGTATGCGGAGCGAAAAATCGCAGGACACGTTCAACGGCGTCCCGGCCCCATGGAAGTAGGATCACACGGCATCCTGCAGATGGTTGTCGATGGTGTGAAGCTGGTGGGAAAAGAGCTGCTGATTCCGTTCAATGTGGATCGCACCCTATTCAGGGTGGCGCCGCTTTTGTCATTTACGCCGGTGATTCTTCCCCTTTTGGTGATCCCGTTTAGCGAAAAACTTCAGGCAAGAGATCTGAATTTGGGTCTTCTTTTCATTGTTACCATGGGCTCCGTCAACGTCATGGCGCTTTTGGTCGGCGGATGGGGTTCCAATAACAAATACTCCATGTTCGGCGCCATGCGGGCCGTTGCACAAGCCATTGCTTATGAAATTCCGATTTTGCTTTCATTGCTCGCCGTTGTCCTCATGTGTAATACATTCAGCCTTAAAGAAATCGTTGGCGCACAGCAAAACATCTGGTTTGTCTTTTTGCAGCCGGTGGCCTTTATCATATACGTTGTTGCAGGACTTGCTGAAACCAACCGTGCGCCATTCGACCTCCCGGAGGCTGAAAGCGAACTCACGGCCGGGTTTCACACCGAATACAGCGGGATGGGATTCTCACTTTTTTTTATAGGAGAGTACACCAACATGTTCATCGTCGCTTCGGTGGCGACGGTTCTCTTTTTAGGCGGCTGGCACGGGCCCCATCTTCCCTATGGTGAATACCTGGGTGTGGTCTGGTTTCTTCTGAAGGTCTATTTTCTGTTATTTCTAATGATTATGGTGCGGTGGACATATCCCCGGGTACGTTTCGATCAATTGCTTAACTTTGCCTGGAAGTATTTGGTGCCTTTTTCCCTTGTGAACCTTTTGATAACTGCAGTGGTTGTTAAACTATGAAGCAATATTTTTCAGAACTCTACACCGGTGGAAAGAGTCTGGTTGAAGGACTCGGCGTTACCATGAAGGCGCTGTTTTCTCCTATTGTTACAGTGCAGTACCCCAGGGAGGAAATCGATATCACGCCTAATTACCGGGGGCACATCGATCTTATTCTGGACCCGGAAAAAAATACATATCTGTGCATCAGCTGTGGAATGTGCGAAAAGTCCTGCCCTTCCGACTGTATCAAGGTCAAAGGGGAAAAAATGGAGGGTAAAAAGAAAAAATCCCTGGTCCTTTTTGAGCTGGACTTTACCAAATGCAGCCTGTGCGGGACATGTGTTGAAGTCTGCCCAAAAGACGCGCTCGAGTATTCCCAGGAATACAATCTGGCGGCCTTTACCAAGGAAGCGTTTCACTTTGATATTCTCAAGCGGCTGGAGGAACGGAGAGTATGACCTTTTACCAGATCATTGCCGAAGGGCTTTTTTTCGCATTTATTATTCTGGTGATATTGGGAAGCCTCATTACCATTCGAGCCAAAATTCTCATGCAAACGGTTTTGGGGCTGGCTGTGGCACTGCTCGGCGTAGCCGGTATTTATTTTTATTTAGGGAGCATGTTTCTCACCCTGATGCAGATCCTCATCTATGTCGGGGCCATATGTATCGTCCTGGTCTTCGGCATTATGGTGGGATATACACCTACAGAAGTGGCGGAAAAAGGCATTAAAGACTGGCGGAATAAATTTTTAGCCGTAACGTCAGCAGTCGCGGCTTTTTTACTGATCCTTGCCTGTGTCTTAAAAACCGATTGGATTCCTGCTGTGGCAGACGACAGGAATTTTTCAGTGGCCCACCTGGGAGAAGCGTTCCTTTACAAGTATTGTCTGGCCTTTGAACTCATTTCGGTCATCCTTCTGATTGCGATTGTTGGTTCGATCATCCTGGCCAGGGGTGGCGCCGGAGGGATGATAACGGACCATCCGACTGTAGAAGAAGTTGACGCTGTCCAGGAAGAAAAGGGGGAAGCATCCACATGATCAGTAATCATCTAAACTCCTATTTAATCCTGGCTGTATTTCTCCTTATCGCCGGCATCTACGGATTGATCCAGCATCGGTCCTTTATCGGAATGCTGGTCTCTACGGAGCTGATTCTTAACGGTGCCGGAATAAATTTTATGGCGTTTAACCGTTTTCTTGCTCCCGATCCTGCTGTTGGGCAGGTGATCACCCTGTTTATCATGGGTATTGCTGCCGCTGAGGCGGCGATCGTTGTGAGTTTTATACTTGCTGTTTTCCGAAAATATCGATCCATTGATCCGGATGAGGTCAAAGAACTCCATGGATAGGTTTTTGTAATGAACCTCGCTTAAAGAGGCGGATGATCAGACAGGATAAATTTTAGGCATTTATATGGAAACCATTATCACAAGCAAAATCGTTTTGACACCACTGATCCCCATGGTGACGGCCCTTCTCATTATGGTTTCGAAGAACAAACCGAACCTGAGAGAGTCCTGGTCTGTCTTTGGCGCGCTGCTGACCTTTTTATCGGTTGTCTATTTATTACCCCGCCTTTTGGCAGGAGGATCTTATCAATACACGCTATTTACCCTTTACCCCGGTGTCAGTGTAAAATTTCATTTGGACGGTCTGGGGATACTTTTCGCCGGGACATCTTCGTTTTTGTGGATCATGGCGGGATTTTACTGTGTCGGCTATATGCGGGGTCTGAGCGAACATGCCCAGACGCGATTTTACTTCTGCTATGCTGTGGCCGTGGGCGGCGCCATGGGGGCGGCATTTTCCGCCAATCTGTTCACCCTCTATTTGTTTTACGAAATCGTTTCCATCTTTACCTATCCTCTGGTCGCACACCACCAGGACAAGGAAGGGTATTTTGGCGGCCGGAAATATATCGTTTATTTGATGTTCGCTTCCAAGGCGTTTCTGTTGCCGGCCATGGTGTTGGTTTACGTCCAGTGCGGCACGCTCGATTTTGCCATCGGCAATATTGTACCGGGTATCTTTCCCCACAACGCAACGCCGCTGCTGGTGAAAATTACCTATCTTCTTTGTATCTTTGGATTTGCCAAAGCGGCACTCATGCCGATACACGGATGGCTCCCGGCAGCAATGGTGGCCCCAACTCCGGTTTCCGCCTTGTTGCATGCCGTGGTTGTGGTCAAGGTAGGGGTGTTTTCCATTGCCAGAGTGATGCTTTCGGTATTCGGCATCGATATCCTGAACAGACTCGGCCTCGGGATCTTCACCGCCTACCTGGCGTCTTTTACCATCATTGTCGCTTCCATGATCGCACTGACCCAAAATAATCTTAAAATGAGACTGGCCTATTCCACCGTCAGTCAGCTTTCTTATATTATTTTAGGGGTTGCCATGCTGACCCCCAACAGTATTACCGGCGGAATTATCCATATCACCAATCACGCCTTTGCCAAAATCACCCTCTTTTTCTGCGCAGGGGCAATTTTTGTAGCCACCCATAAGAAAAACGTATCTGAGATGGGAGGAATCGGCTGGAGCATGCCCTTTACCATGATTGCGTTCGGCCTGGCTTCTTTAAGCATGATCGGGGTCCCGCCGGTGAGTGGTTTTGTAACAAAATGGTTTTTGGCACTGGGGACTCTGGACATCCATAATATGATCCTGTTGACGGTCATCCTGGTGAGCAGTCTTCTCAACGCAGGTTATTTCGTCCCGGTTGTCTATACGTCGTTTTTCGGAAAACCGAATCCAGGGGACGCCCCTTCTGTCGGTTTTTTAGAGGGCTCACCCCTTATTATGTTTATGGTGATTCCGTTGTTTTTTACCGCCGTGGCTTCGGTTCTTTTCGGCATTTATCCGGATCTTTTTCTTAAAATAATCAATTTGATGGTGGCAAGATAATGTTACTGCGTATACTCAATTATTTAAATAAGCATTCTAATATGCTGAAACGGATCTTTTTTGTCTTCCTGGCACTATTTGTGGTGTTCGATTTTTCTGCAACACGGCATGAAACGCATTTTTTCGGTGATTCCATCATCGGTTTCTGGTCTTTGTTCGGTATTCTTGGATGTCTTGGCATGATTATCGTTTGTAAAGGTCTTTCCCATGTCTGGTTAGAGAAAGAGGAAGATTATTATGATAAGTAGTACGGTCCTTATTCATCCGACCACCTGGTTTCTTATGGGCGCCGTTCTTCTCCCTTTTTTAAACAACAAGGAGAAACTGAAGAAGACAGTGCTCATTGGTATTCCGCTCATCGCTTTTACACTGATTCACTGGCTGCCGGACAGCTTCGGCCATGTATCCTATCTGGGGTTTGACCTGGTGTTCGGACGGGTGGACCAGTTGACACGAGTGTTTTTGCATGTTTTCACGATCATGGCGATCATCGGCTGTATTTATGGGCTCCATGTCAAAGAGACCGGTCAGCATATTGCGGCATTTCTCTATGTTGGGGGATCATTGGGTGTGACCCTTTGCGGAGATTACCTGACCCTGTTTATTTTCTGGGAGATGATGGCATTTTCATCCGTCTTTCTGGTCTGGTACCGGAAAAAAAGACGATCCATTGAAGCCGGATTCAGATATCTTCTGGTTCATACGGCCGGCGGACTGGTCCTTTTAGCTGGTATTTTTCTGCGGTATAAAAATATTCATGATTTGAGCTTTGTTCAGATTGCCACAAACGGCGCTACATTCGCCGATTATCTTATCATGATCGGTTTCATGCTCAACGCCGCTGTTCCGCCGATCCATGCCTGGTTGCCTGATGCGTATCCGGAAGCTTCCGTCACCGGTGCGGTATTTATGTGTGCCTTTACGACCAAAACCGCTGTTTATGTTTTGGCCCGAGGATTTCCGGGATTTGAAGCCCTGGCCATTCTGGGCGCCATCATGACCCTTTACGGTGTCGGATACGCTGTGGTGGAAAATGACGCGCGAAGAATTCTTGCCTATCATATTGTCTCACAGGTAGGGTACATGGTTTGCGGAATCGGCATCGGAACGGCCATGGCTGTCAACGGGGCCGTTGCCCATGCCTATGCCCACATTATTTACAAGGGTCTTCTATTTATGGGGGCCGGCGCCGTATTGGAAATGACCGGAAAATCAAAACTTAATGAGCTTGGCGGGCTGTATAAACGCATGCCCTGGGCCATGGTCTTTACGGTTATCGGCGGAATATCCATTTCAGGGTTTCCCTTCACCAGCGGCTTCATCAGCAAGTCGATGATTATCGCTGCGGCGGGTGAAAGCCATCGTACCGGCCTGATGCTCATGATGACTCTGGCTGCGGTGGGTACGTTTCTTTCCGTGGGAATCAAACTCCCGTACTTTATCTGGTTCGGAAAAGATTCCGGCGTTGAGGCCAAGGATGCACCGTGGAATATGAACCTGGGAATGGCTATTGCCGCATTCTTGTGTTTTTTCCTGGGCATCTTTCCAGACTATCTTTACAAAATGCTCCCCTTCCCGGTCTATTATCATCCTTACACCGCGTATCATCTGGCGGAGACCATGCAGCTTTTAGGGTTCACCGGTCTGGGCTTTTTCATCATGGTTAAAAAGCTCAAACCCAAACCCAAAATGAACCTGGATGTGGACTGGTTCTACCGAAAAGGCGCAAGGGTGTTTATGTGGATTGCTTCCCGGCCGGTCCTTTCATCCAACAACTGGATTAACGATGTCTATAGAAGTGTCGGGCTAAGACTCACCATGGCCATGGCAAAAGCCATTTCATGGTTTGATTGGGAAGGCATCGACTGGACCATTGACGGTTCCGCACGAGGGGTGGTTGAAGGCGGAAACCGGTTGAGATCGCTCATGACGGGAAAGATCCAGCATTATATCGGCGGTGCCGTGGCACTGACATTTATTATTCTGATTCTGGTGATGCTTATTTAGAAGAAATGTAATAGTTTAGTCTTTTGAGACAAATCGATTTCAAAGGAGCTTCATGTATGATTAAATTTTTGACTGGAAGCAGTCTGAGTGGATTAGGGATCGTTTTGAAAGAACCATAGATGATTTAACTTTATGGATGAAATCTCCTGTTAAAGCAGAGGTATTTATTAATAGTCCGGCGGGTTCTTTCATTACGAGACCTTATCTACGAGTTTTTTCAGTCAAAAATTTAATCATACATGAAGCGGTAATGTTTTCAAAAGGCGAAAATGTTACCAAGAAATTTCTCATGGAGTTAGGACGCCTTATACATGGAACAATATTTGATCTATAATTCGTTAAGTTATCCGATTCTGACAGTTCTTGTGGCTGTTCCGCTGGTTGGATCACTGATTACACTGTTCATTAGAGGTGACAGGTACTTGAAAATCTGGGGGTTGATGGTGACGCTCATCACCGCGGTTCTTTCTTTGCCCCTTTATTCAAATTTTGATCTCACAACGGCCAAATATCAATTCGCAGAAATCAGAAATTGGATTCCTTTCGTCAAAATCAACTATGTACTGGGCGTGGACGGCATCAGTGTCCTTCTCGTGCTTCTGACAACGCTGGTGATGCCGCTTTGTATTCTCTGTTCATGGACTTACATAAAGGAACGATTCAAAGAATTCATTTGCGTGCTGCTTCTCATGGAAGCCGCCATGGTGGGCGTTTTTATCAGTTTGAATTTCGTTCTTTTCTTTATTTTCTGGGAAGCGATGCTGGTTCCCATGTACTTGCTCATTGCTGTTTGGGGGGGGCCTCGAAAGGACTATGCATCCATCAAATTCTTTCTTTACACCCTGATTGGAAGCATATTTCTCTTTGTGGCCATCATTGCAATGTATGTGACCACCGGCACCTTCTTTATCCCGGAATTAATGGCACACCCATTCAGTTTCAGTTATCAAATGTGGATCTTTTGGGCCTTTACACTGGCTTTTGCCATCAAGATTCCCATGTGGCCTCTTCACACCTGGCTCCCGGCAGCCCATGTGGAGGCGCCGACAGCGGGCAGTGTTATCCTGGCCAGTATCCTGCTTAAAATGGGCGGCTACGGTTTTTTGCGATTTTGTCTTCCCATGGCGCCGGCGGCAACGTTTTACTGTATGCCTTATCTGATTGCGATTTCCATCATATCCATCATTTTCGGTGGCTACCTTGCCCTTGGCCAAAGCGATGTCAAGAAGCTGATCGCCTATTCCAGTGTGGGGCATATGGGCTTTGTCACACTGGGGATATTTCTTTTAAATAATGTCGGCATCAAAGGTGCTATCCTGCAAATGGTAAACCACGGCATTACCACAGGGGCCCTCTTTATCCTGGTGGGTATCATCTATGAACGGACCCACAGCCGTGAGATATCCGACAACAGTGCATTGGGGATGGTGATGCCGATTTATGTGACCTTTTTGGTCATATTTTCTCTATCCTCGCTGGCATTTCCCGGAACAAACAGTTTTGTGGGAGAGTTTCTTGTTTTACTGGCATCATTCTCCAAGTACAAAATTGTCGGCGGGCTCGCCGTCATCGGCGCGATTTTGGCGGCAGCCTATATGTTAAGGCTTGTTCAGAAAATGGTATGGGCCGATTCAGACGGTCACATGCACCATGGTGACAAATCACATCTGTTTGATCTAAATTTCAGAGAGACCGCAACACTGGCGTTTCTAACTGTTTTTGTTTTTTGGATCGGATTGAATCCGGAACCTCTTCTAAAAGTTATGGACACCAGTACCACTCACCTTCTCCAACAGCTGGAGTCCGGCAGGCAAGTTATACCGGCAGGAGAGCACCATGCACTGCTGAACGGAGTGGGAGAGTCGATAAAACATTTGTTAGCTCTTAAGTAAAATGGATTGAATTTCATGACACTATTTCTACCCGAAATAACGATACTTATCATGGCACTGGTCTTCTTTTTTGCCTCTTTGGCAAATTTAAAAGAGACTCGCCTGCAAGCTTTGGGTCTTCTGTTTTCAGCCATAGCCATTCTTGTAACCATGTCTACATATGGAATGGAGGGTACTCTGTTCTTCAATGCGTATCGAGTGGATGCGTTTTCTCAGATATTCAAAGTTATCATCACATTCGGTCTTTTTATCGTGATCTATCTTGGAAGAGGACTTTACGGCATTGATAATACCCTTCGATCGGAGTATTATCTTTTTTTGACCTTAAGTGCTTTCGGCCTGATGTGCATGAGTAGTGCCGTGGAGCTGATCACCATCATACTTTCTCTTGAAATACACTCTTTCGCCCTTTTTATCATCATTCCTTTCCGGAAACACGGGGCTTACCGCAAACAGATGGAAGCGGGAATCAAATACGCTCTTTTCGGCGCTGCGGCATCCGGTATATCCCTTTACGGCATGAGCTATATTTTTGGAATGACGCACACCACATATCTTGCCGATCTCGTGAAAATCATACCCGGCGTAATTCTCGATAAACCCCTTATGCTCATCGGCCTTGTCATGCTCCTTTGCGGATTCTTTTACAAACTGGCACTTTTTCCCATGCATTTCTGGGCGCCTGATGTATATGAGGGTGCCGCCAACGAGACGTCCGGTTTTGTTGCAACGCTCCCCAAAATCGGTGCCGTGGCATTGTTGATTCGGCTGATCTCCCTGGCAGGGGTGGACGCAGGGCAGTTTACCTGGGTTCTGATGATTTTTGCCGTACTGTCCATGACATTTGGAAACTTATCGGCCCTGGTGCAGAACGATATCAAACGGCTTTTGGCTTACTCCAGTATCGCCCATGCCGGTTATGTCATGATCGGTCTTCTTTGCGCCACTGACTTCGGATATCTTTCAGGCATTTATTATATTGCAGGATATTTGCTGATGAATTTGGCTTGTTTTTTCGTTATTTACAACCTGGCACCCCAAGGGGAAAACATTACCTTTGATGATCTGGGCGGGCTGTATAAGCGTTCACCGCTCTTGGCGTTAACGCTGGCTGTCGGCGCCTTAGGTCTGGCCGGCATTCCACCGACCATCGGGTTTACCGGAAAGCTGTTTCTTTTTACCGCTGCCATTAAAAAAGATATGTATTCCCTGGTTATTCTGGCTGTGATCAATACCGGCCTCGGTGTTTTTTATTATCTTAAAATGGTCAGGGCGGCATATACCGGCGTCGATTTCCAGGTGTCACCTCTCAATCTCAGATTGTCCACATCGGTTCTCGGAATCTTTTTCATTGTCATCATTATTCTGCTGGGAACCTTCCCCCAAGGGTTTATGGATATTGCCAAGGAAGCGGTTGCAGCCGTCATATAGCGGTTGTAGACGTTTATGGTTTCGTTTTTCTATCCTCTATTAAACTCCAATAGTTACTTGATTTTTAGCCTCTTGAAATCGAATTTGTTTTAAATTTTGTACAGCAATTCTGGAATTAAAGATAATTATAAACAAAAATTACTACAGAATTCGATCGTCCCGGATATCTTTTCAGACCCTCAAGATATCGGCCAAAAAGACCATTTATGGATGGACACTACTCTAAAAATCCTTTCTTAATTGTAATTTCGCTTTTGCTTTTGAGTTGCGCAAGGAGTGCGTCAAAAATGTCGGACTTTTTTTGCGCCAGCAGTCTATTCTTTATTGCTTCTTTTTCTTTGCTAAAATTTTCAGGGTCCGATATTTTCCTGTCTTTGAATTGAATCACATAATACCCTTTAGAACCTTTTAAAACGTTTTCCGGGAATTGTTTTTTATCTGTCAGTTGAAAGGCAGCTTCGGCAATCTTGCGTTCAAAACCGATTTCAGGGATTGAACCGTTACGCTTGAAAAAGCCGGTAGATTTCGGCGTTAGATTAAATTTTTTACTTTCAGCCTGCATGGTTTTGCCGCCTTTTAATGCCGCTAAAAATGTTTCTGAATCCGCTTTTGCTTTTTCGTCCTGTTTTTCTTTAATTAACTCAAGTGTCACCTTTTCCTTGACCTTGTCAAATGCGGGTATCTTGGGTTGAATTCTATCAACAAGCTGAAGAATATAATATCCGTTTTCGAATTCCTGGACATTACTGATTTCCTTATCTGTAAGATCAAAAGCAACCGATGCAAATTTTGAGGGATTACTTATCCCTTTAATGGGGCCTTTTCTTGAAAAGAAATCTGTGGTTATAATTTTCATATTTCGTTCTTTTGCCGCGTTTATGAGGTCCTCTTTTTCGAAGGCATCATCAGAAACCGCTTCTGCTTCATCATACGCGAGGCGTTTGGCCATATCATCTGTGAGTTTTTTTCGTATGTCCTTTTTGGCGTCCTTAAAAGAAGTGGTGGATGCTTTATTTACTTTTTCGACCTTTATAAGATGCCATCCGAATTGGGTGCGGACGGGTTCGCTGATTTCTCCAGGTTTCAATTTAAATGCCACATCTGCAAAGGGTTTAACCATGGCCTCTTTTTTGAACGTGCCCAGATACCCTCCTTTGTCTCGGGTAGGCCCTTCTGAATATTTTTTGGCCAATTCAGCGAAATCTTTGCCTTCTCTGGCCAATTTCAAGATGTGAAGGGCTCTGTCTTTTGTCTTTTTAACTGTTTCCGGATCGGCATCACGACTAACTTTTAACAGAATATGTCTGGCTTCAACCGTTTTCGGTATTTTGAAGGTTTCCAGATTTTCATCATAATACTCACGAACCTCTTCATCGGATAATTTGACTTTGGATCGAAACGCGTTCGGGTTAAAGTTCAGATAACGAACTTTTACCATGGCGTCAGTTTTATATTTCTCTTTATTTTTTTCAAAAAAAGTGTGTATTTCTTCATCAGAAGGGTGGATATCTTTATAACGGTTGGGGTCGAAGAATACGTAATCAATATTGACCGAAGCATTGACCCAATTGTACCATTCTAAAGCTTCCTGGTCTGAAATTTTGGCACTGCTCGTAACGAGTGTTTTGAGCTCCTCAATCAGCATTGCATTTTTCTGGGCTTCTTCAAATGCTTCAGGAGTCATTCTCAGACGATCCAGAACATCTCTATAAAGGCGGCTGTCAAACATACCGGCTCTCTGGAAAGCGGTAATATTTGAAATTGCATCAGCAAGCTCTTTTTTGGAGACTCGAAATTTAAGCCTTTTGGACTCCTGAAGTAAAAGTTTATTGTTAATCAACTGGTTTAAAGCCTGCCTTTTCACCTGAAGCTGTTTGAGCATATCTTCATCGAGGTTGTTCCCGAATCTTCTGCGCAATTGTTCAAGAAGGTTGTTGTAGGCCTCTCGGTATTCGTCCAGTGTAATTTGGTCACCGTTGACAAGTGCAACCCTGCCGCCTCTCTGTGACCGAAAGCTTCCAACACCCCAGAAAACAAATACGATAACAATGGCGCCCAAAAGGATCTTGATCAGCCAACTCCCCGCCTGTTTTCTCATAAACCTGAGCATATAATTCCTTTCTATGAATACAAAAAAATCAACCTATCCCGAATATCTCATGAAGATTTTCAAGAGTCTTTTTAGAACCTATCGAAAAAAATCTTGTTCAATATTGGAGCAAAACAAACATCTCGCTATCAGAGCTAATGAACGCCTCACACACGTGAAATATCCGTATTAGACAATGACCGTTAGCGGTTTTGTCTGCCGGTCGATCTTGGTGCCGACAGACTCGGAACAAATCGCACATAAATATTCGTACTTGTCGCCTTCCGGGAGCACAATCAAAAGTCGTTTGCGGACTGGAACGGGACGTTTGCACTTCGGGCAGTACAGCTCTGTGGCATCAAACTCCTTGAACATTCCATTCCTTTTGGTCTGTGGCGTATATGCACTCAGTGGTCCTGTAAAGTTTTTCGGATTCATTGTCGTACCATTTATTAAAGGGATTCTATTGGGTTAAACATGTTAGAATTTATAAGTTATAGATAATATTTATTATGTATATTTTTGTCAATACTTTCACGTCACAATTTGCCCGAAATATTTATTGACATCCTTACCGCCTTTTGTTTAATTTAATTGCACCACTTTGGGGCTGTAGCTCAGCTGGGAGAGCGCATGACTGGCAGTCATGAGGTCGACGGTTCGATCCCGTTCAGCTCCACCAAACATTACAAGGGGTTAGCTAAATTAGCGACCCCTTTTTTGTTTGCATTGTCATGACCGGGTGCAGTTTTAGCTTTTAATTGATCGATTTCCGATTTATCAGATTTTGGTATTCAACAAGAATATGTATCCTATCAAGAATCAAGTATCATGAAACCACAAACCTTGCCATACAAAGCGGTCTCAGGTATTGTTCGCATAACATTTGGTTTTTGCACGTTTAAGTGCGTATTTTCATATGCTTAAAAATAACAAATAATTAGCTTGCTTTCTTTCTAAATAAAGATTATTATACGTCTAATCAATTAAGTTCTGTTTAATCTGCGGGACGGTTTTTTTCTGAAGGAACAGTTTATTTTTTTTATGTACCATCCTCCAGTTTAAGATTTTGAAAATATTTGAAAGGAGGATGTTATCATGACCAATGGAACTGTTAAGTGGTTTAACGACCGAAAAGGGTTCGGATTCATTGAGCAGGAAGACGGTCCGGATGTGTTTGTTCATCATTCAGCGATCAACTCAAACGGTTTTAAATCCCTCAATGAAGGTGACCGAGTTTCTTTTGATATAGAGCAAGGACAAAAAGGTCCTGCCGCTGCAAATGTCACTGTGATTTAGTCTTATGTTCTGAGTAACAAGGGCATTCCTTCTGATATTGAGGGGATGCCTTTTTGTTTGGTTTGGATTTATACCTTCACAATTCGCTCTCATTAGACGTTAAGCCTCAATAAAGTCCGCTTATAGATCCTTTTCTTGTTGTCATTATTAAAAATAACAGCCAAGGAGGTAACAAATTGGCAAGATCAAATTATTCATTTAATAAACGTCAAAAAGAATTAGCAAGGAAGAAAAAGAAAGAACAAAAAATACAACGCAAACTGGATAAAAACAATATAGAATCAGAAGAGAATCCAAGTCAGTCCCAGGATGAGGGAGAGAATCTATAAGTATAGAAACCGGATGAAAAGGAGAAAAGATATGCGTCAAAAATATGTGATTTCTCGAGATGATGACAAAGATACACTCAAAATCAGGGAGTATGCAGTCATCGACAAAAATCTGAAAAAAGTAGCGTCTTCAATGCTGCGAAAAGGAAGTTTTTCATTTCTCTGTGAAGAAACCTATGAAAATGAAATTATCGTAAGTTCTATCTCCAAGGGAATGAATGCCTTGGTTACAATCCTTCGGACCCACAATATATTTCCCATCGAACCATATGCTACCAAAATTGCCGAATCAGTCATGACGTTATACAATTCATCCGAAGATGATTCGGTGGAGTTGTTTTTTGACGACGTCGATTTGATGTCCGATTTGATATCTGCTTGATATATTGTCGTTATTTGGCCTTGACGATTTCGTATGATTTGTTATGATTCATCAAGGGTCTCGCAGTCATGAAGTCATCGGTTCGATCCCGTTCAGCTCCGCTAATAGAAATAAAGAGGTTGGCTTATGATGCTGACCTTTTTTGTTATGTGCTCATTTTTTTAAAATGTGAATTTTCCTTATAGTCTTGACACAAGAAGCATATTGGCTTAAGAAATTGCTGTTTTTTATGAATGATAAACGGTTAACTCATGATGAAGAATCATAATATATGTAATGTATCTTTTTTCATTATTGTCGGAATCGTCATATGCGTCGCTTTTTTGAATCGGCCCATTGTATCATCGGGTTTGGATCAAGTTGAGCAAAACACAGGAATTACAGAAACTAAACATTCAAAAAAATCCGTTGTCCATTTATATTTTTCCGATAAAGACAATTCGTTTCTCAAAGCTGAAACAAGGGATCTTTTTCATTCAGATAATCTATCCGAATTTGGCAAAAACATTCTCGAAGCACTGATAGAAGGCCCCAAAACCGGGCTTATGCGGACAATTCCTGCAGATACGACACTTAAGGCATTTTATGTCATCCGGGATGGTACAGCTTATATCGATATGTCCGATACCATTAGAGATGCTCATCCCGGCGGGGTTGAATCGGAACTTCTTACGATATATTCGATGGTCAATTCGTTAGCATTGAATATTCCCGAAATTGATGCGGTAAAGATTCTGATCAGCGGAAAGGAAGCAATGACCCTGAACGGTCATATCGATGTGCGTTTTCCGTTTAAAGCCAACATGCTTTTAATACGATGAAAAAAAAGAATCATATTAAAAATATAAGAAATATCGGCATTATCGCCCATATCGATGCCGGAAAGACAACCGTCACGGAGCGGATGTTATACTATACCGGCCGTTCTCACAAAATCGGTGAAGTTCATGACGGTGAAGCGATTATGGACTGGATGCCTGATGAGCAAGAACGGGGGATTACCATTACTTCCGCTGTGACCACTTGCCACTGGAAAGGAAGTGATGTCCAGATCATAGATACACCGGGACATGTTGACTTTACCATCGAGGTTGAACGTTCTTTAAGGGTTCTTGACGGGGCTGTGGGTGTCTTTTGTGCAGTTGGCGGTGTGGAACCTCAGTCGGAAACGGTGTGGCGACAGGCTGACAAGTATCTTGTCCCGAAGATGGCCTTTATCAATAAGCTTGACAGGGTCGGTGCAGACTTTTTTGGCGCCATTGAAATGATGAAAAAAAGGTTGAATGCCAATCCGTTGATATTACAGCTGCCAGTGGGCTTGGAAGATAATTTTTCAGGCGTTATTGATCTTATTAACATGGAACAGATCATCTGGGAAGATGACGCTTTAGGAGAAATTTTTACAAGAGAAGATATTCCTCAAAACCTGATCGACACCGCAACAGAATATCATGAAAAGCTTATCGAAGCGGTCGCTGAAGTTGATGATGAAATCATGGAGGACTATCTGTCAGAGACACCCGTTACTCCGGAAAAATTGGTTACCGCTATCAGAAAGGCAACCATAGACCTTAAACTGGTCCCGGTCCTTTGCGGAAGCGCTCTCAAAAATAAAGGCATACAGCCGCTTCTTGACGCCATTGTAGAATTTTTGCCAAGCCCCTTAGATGTGCCTCCGATGACAGGTGTGCACCCTGAAACCGGCCAAACTATTGAATGCAGGGTGAATGATGCGGATCCTCTTGCAGCCCTCATATTCAAAGTGTCGATGATAGAGGGCCGTAAACTCTCCTATGTCAGAATTTACAGCGGAACCATGAATGCCAAATCCGACGCTTACAACCCTTCTCGAAAAAAAAGTGAGAAACTTTCACGCATATTAAAAATGCATGCCAACAAGAGAGAACGCATCGATTCTGCCGGCGCCGGCAGTCTGGTCGGGGTTATTGGATTAAAAGAGTCTTCTACGGGAGAGACGCTTTGTTCCATCGATCATCCTGTTTTATTAGAAAATATAGACTTTTACGAACCTGTCATATCTGTGGCTGTAGAGCCTAAAACCCATTCTGACCAGGAAAAACTTGATCAGGTCCTCGAAAAATTTATGGCTGAAGATCCCACACTTAAACTTCAAAAGGATGAAGACACCGGACAGACAATTTTATCCGGAATGGGAGAACTTCACCTCGAAGTGATTATCAGTCGTATGCAGCGAGAATTCAAGACCAATGTCAATGTGGGAAAACCACAGGTGATGTACCGGGAGACCATTGAAAAAGAAGGGCAAGGGTCCGCAGTATTTGACAAGGAAGTGGCAGGACAAAGACATTTTGCCAAAGTCATGTTAAAACTGATGCCTTTGGAACGGGGTACGGAGAACAGGTTCAGATCTGAAATTACTGATGAAACAATACCTGATATGTTTATTCCCGCTATCAAAAAAGGTGTTATGGAATCTCTGGAGAGCGGCGCATTTATGGGGTATCCTGTGGTCGATGTTGAGGCCGTTCTCACCGGAGGGGTATATAAGGAATCTTTGAGCACTGAACTGGCCTATACGGTCAGCGCATCTATGGCTTGCAAAACAGCACTGACGAAAGGTGAATCGTTTCTCCTTGATCCGATTATGAATGTGGAGGTTTTTGTTCCGGAAACTTTTATGGGAGAGGTGATAGGAGATCTCAATTCTCGAAATGGAAAAATTGAATCTATCGAGCATAAAATGGGCGTACAGGTGATACGGGTTGTGGTCCCTTTGGCGCGCATGTTCGGATATTCAACATCATTGCGATCAGCCACACAGGGCAGAGGGACATTTACCATGCAATTTTCTCATTTTGACCGATGCTGACATACATTTTCAAATCCCACACCCCAGCCCGAATTTTTCGCCGACTTGAATCTTTCTGCTTATTAATTCGTTTGCTTTTTATTGCTGTTATCGTTTTCTGATTGATTCTTTTTTCCTCTGATTTCTTTCAACAATTCCTCTACTTTGGCCTTTTTATATGGGTCGTCGATGTTCTCCAAAGCTTTTTTTAGATGGAAAACGGCATTTTTGAAATCCCTTTTATTTTTGTAATCTATACCCAGACAATAATGCGCATCACCTTCCTTCCCAAGCTTCCAATACGTTTCCCCAAGGGTATAAAGCGCGCGAGGATAATCTGGTTGTTTTGAGATAAGTTTTTCAAACGTTGCGACTGCATCCGATAGATGGCCGAGTTCTACCTGGGTACGCCCCAGATAAAAAAGTATATCAGGATCATTCGAGTTAATGCCGGCGGCGCCGTCCAAAATACTGAATGCTTGCCGGTAATTTCCCTCGATAAAATATAACCGGCCAAGATCTTTTAACATATAGGGATCAAACGCTCTTTTTTCCAATGCTTCTTTGAGGTATTTTTCAGCAGCTTTGTGGTCGCCTTTTCTATCCAGGATCAGCCCGTATCCATAATATGCCAAAGGGTCGTCGGGATGATTATGTACCTCTGATTTAAACGTTCTTAATGCAACACTCTCATCTCCGTAAATGGCAACGAGCCTTGTATGGGCCCTTTTAAAAGGATAGTCATCGATATGGTTCTCGGTTTTTTTGTGTTTCTCTAGCCAGGTATCGATATACGCCATCCGTTCCTCTGAAGCCGGATGGGTGGTCAGATAAGTCGGAATCTGATTTGAATCGAACCAGCGTTTGCTTCGCATTTTTTTCAGTGTTGTGACCAGTCCGATGCCGTTATATCCAGCTTTTCTCAGAAGGTTGAGTCCGATCTGGTCTGCCTGCCTTTCGTCTTCACGGCCGTAGGCCAGTGCATAGGATTGACCGGCTGCCATAGATCCAAGGGTGACGGCATTGGCAGCTGCCGATGCGCCGGCGGTTCCAAGGAGTACGCCGGCCACAACTCCGGCAAGTGTGGCGATGTTTACTTTTTTAGCCCTTTCAATTTTTTGGGAGATATGGCGACATAGGACATGGGAAATTTCATGGGCCAGTATACATGCCAGCTCTTCCTCGCTATCCATGGCCTCCATCAGTCCGCTGTAGATAAAAATATGACCTGCCGGCGTGGCAAAAGCATTGTATGTATCTTCCTTTATTACATAAAAATGGTATGGAAACGGCTGGGGAGGAAGCGTCGAGACGATTTTTTGTCCGACTTTGTTGACGTAATTTACGATCACTGGGTCTTTGATGATTATGTAGTGTGATAAAATAAGTTTCATAAACTCGTGAGACAGTTCTTCTTCCTCTTGTATCGTAATTCCTGAAACACTTTTAGGGGAGATAATGCCACACACAAAAATTAGAACAGTACAGAGCAAAATACATTGTTTAACAACTTTCATGAAAACCTCGATAAAGAGGGTCTCGGATTTTGTATGAATAAAAAAGAAACCGAAACCCAATGATTATGCTGTTTACCCTATAATTTATTACTCAATTGGTTAATAGTCAAATCATATCCTTATATACTTTTCAAACATCATGTTTTATGGTAAAGTTCGTCACCATGACTCATATCATATGCATAGCCAACCAAAAAGGTGGTGTAGGCAAAACGACAACAGCCGTAAACCTGTCGGCTGCCATGGCAGTATCGGAAAAAAAAATTCTCCTTGTGGATTGTGATCCCCAGGGAAATGCAACCACCGGTTTGGGAATCGATAAAAATCGTATTGAAAAGTCATTATATCACGGCATGATCGGTAATGTCGATGCCGAGAATCTTATTTTGGATAGTGATATAGAAACCTTGAAAATCATACCCTCAAGGGTTGAGCTGATTGGTTTTGAAGTGGAGATGATGTCAAAACCCAAGCGTGAAATGGCCCTAAAAACGCTTTTATCCCAAATTAAAAATTCATTTGAATACATCATCATTGACTGTCCGCCCTCTTTGAGCCTTTTAACGGTGAATGCACTAACTGCAGCCGATGTCATGCTAATTCCGCTTCAGTGTGAGTTTTATGCACTGGAAGGGCTTGGACAACTTCTTCAAACCATGAAACGTATCAGGTATAATTTGAATCCTAAACTTAAGATTGCGGGTATCCTTCTCACCATGTTTGATAAAAGAACAAATCTGTCCTATCAGGTGGCCCAAGATGCCGAAAAATATTTCAAGCAACTGGTTTTCAAGACCATGATTCCCAGAAATGTAAGATTGGGAGAAGCGCCGAGTTTCGGGAAGCCGATCTTATTGTACGATGCAGCTTCCAAAGGGGCTCGCAGTTATTTTAATCTGGCAAAAGAGATCATGAACAATAAATCTCCCTGAATAACGTGTTCTGAAGGATGTCGCATCTGTGACGTTTTAACATGAATGAAGTGATCAAATCGCATGGTCACAATTCGTAATTCAACACATCTATCGACGAAATTAACGCCATTATAATGAAAAAAGAAACTAAAAGTAAAAAAGCCGAATCCGTTCCCAAAAAAACCAAAAAATTGGTACTGGGAAGAGGTCTTGATGCGTTATTGCCCGATATTGAACCCATTGGAGAGAGTTCAAAAGAATATTTTCACTGTGATATCGGGCTGATTCAGCCCAATCGTTACCAGCCTCGTTTGAGATTTTCCGACAATGAATTGGAGGATATGGCCCGTTCAATTCTTCAACAAGGCATCATACAGCCCCTTTTGGTTAGAAAAGACAACAATGGATATGAACTTATCGCCGGTGAAAGACGCCTGCGCGCTGCTAAAAAAGCAGGGTTGAAACAGGTGCCTATTCTTGTCAAAACCATTACAGATACAGATATGCTGGAAATGTCCATTGTTGAAAACGTACAACGATCAGATTTAAATCCCATTGAAGAGGCTGAAGCCTATCATCGGCTTATCACAGAGTTCGGTTTGACCCAGGATCAGGCTGCGAATCGTGTCGGGAAAAGCAGATCTGCGGTTGCCAATTTTCTAAGACTTCGTCAGTTGCCCGGGCAAATTAAGGGCAGCATTATGGAAGGCGACCTGAGCATGGGGCATGCACGGGCCTTGCTGGGCGCTGCCACTTCAGCCCAACAAAACTCGGTATTTCGGACGATCGTCGCAAAAGGACTTTCGGTCAGAGAAACAGAACGATTGATAAAACGTTTGAAAGCGGAGAAAGAAAAACCGAAACAGCCGATATCGAGTTCGGAACAAAGATACTTGTCCGATGTTGCCGATGATCTTTCAGGTCGTTTCGGAACCAAGGTTCAGATCAAACGGCGGGGGCAAAAGGGTAGAGTTGAAATCGAATTTTTCAGCAATGACGATCTAGACCGTCTGCTAAGCTTGCTAAAGCAGATATAATGTCTATTCATATCATCATCGATGGCTACAATTTGATCCGACAGTCCGGTTCATTCAGCGATCTTGACCGTCAGGACATTCAACTCGGTCGAGAGGCGCTTCTTGATTCGCTTGCTGCATATCAGAGAATAAAACACCATAAGATAACCGTTGTTTTTGATGGTGCCAATGCTCCGACCTTTTCCCGGAACAAGTATCGAGTCAAAGGAATTAGCGTCAAATTTTCTCACAAAGGGGAGCTGGCTGATTCCGTTATTAAACGGATGGTAAGCCGGGAAAGAGAAAAAGCCCTGGTTGTGAGTTCTGATATGGATGTTGTGAATTTTGCGGCCACAAAGGGAGCTGCAACAATTCGTTCTTCCGATTTCGAAGAAAAGATTACGATGGCGGCTTATATGGATATAAAGGGGGTCGAAAGAGAAGGCGATGGCGGATGGGTCCCCACGACAAAAAAGAAAGGCCCTAGCAAACGACTTTCCAAAAGAAAACGTCGAGACAGGATCAAAACAAGAAAACTGTAGTGTGCAGATACCCCGTGTAGTTATCAACGTCATCATTTTATGCGGTTTTCAAGAGAAACACGCTGTTGCCTTGCTGCGCTGAGATCAAATGCGTTTGTTCTGAGACAGTTCGCTGTTTTTATTGACGTTAATTCTGTTATCTGGTAGCTAAAACGATTCGGAATGGTTATTATCAAAAATTGAAAAATAATACAGTATGAGACACAAAGATAACAAGCCGGTTTTGCAGCGGATATGTGTCATCGACGGTCAGGGTGGAGGCATTGGAAGCGCTGTCATTAAAAAGCTAAAGGATGTTTTTGGAGAGGCCGTTGAAATTATTGCTCTCGGGACCAATGCCATTGCAACGGCTCAGATGCTGAAAGCCAAAGCCAACCGGGGTGCATCCGGAGAAAATGCCATTGTTCAGACAACAGGAAAGGTTGATATAATTATCGGAACCATTGGAATTGTCGTGGCCAATTCCATGATGGGAGAAGTTACGCCCAAAATGGCAGAAGCCGTGGCCAACAGTCCGGCGAAAAAGATGCTTATACCACTCACCCAAGAAAATATTGAAATTATAGGTTTACCGCCAACTCCGCTCCCTCATCTTATTGAAACACTTTTGCAGGAACATTTAAGAGATTTCTATGATGAGGTTAATACGGATAAATTGTAATGTATTGGCATTTTGGAGACTTTGCCGCTTCAGGTATAATTAAATTTTTGCTGAAAGAACTCGTGAATAATGGCTCGTAATGAAAGAACCTGTCTGGACTATTCATGAAGATCTCTGTTTTAGCATAGGATTTTATCAATAAAATTAAATAGCTTATGGTTCTTTCAGAACGATCCCTAACTCACTCAAACAGCTTCCTGTTAAAAATTTAATCATACCTGAAGCTCTTTCTTGTTGGGTCGAAGCTAATAGCGAAGACCAATGAAATCGATTTATTGTAAAAAGATAACCTATCGAAACAAATTTTATTTTTTAGAAATTATAAAGGAAAATGCGATGTGTGAAGCAAATGCATACTTAATTGAAGGTGATGAAAAAATACTGGTAATGGAAGCGGTTGATACCGTCGAACCCGAAGATGATGGTATACGATTGGTCAGTATATTTGGAGATCAAAAATTTATAGATGCACACATTCATTCATTGGCTCTCGTAGACCACTATATTTATTTAAAAAAATAAAATTCCCCATACGATTTGTTTAACGTGGTTTGATTGTGTGAGAAGATTTCAAGGTAATGCCTAGCGCTTAAGCTGCATGATATAGATGAAAATTTTAATTGCCAAGAAGGCCGGTTTCTGCATGGGAGTGCGAAGAGCCGTTGAGATGGTTCTGGATGCTCCGAATAAACACGCAAATCCGATCTGTACGTATGGACCCCTTATCCACAATCCGCAGGTTTTAGACCTATTAAGAGAAAAAGAAATATCCACAATAGAACGTATACCGGAGTATGGAACAGGCACTGTTCTAATTCGTGCTCACGGCGTTCCCCCCCAAACCAAGCAGGATCTTAAAAAAGCAGGTTACAAAATTATCGATGCCACCTGTCCCCGGGTTATTAAAGTTCAGACTATCATCCGGAAACATGCTAAAAAAGATTATGCATCTATAATTATCGGAGACAAAGATCATCCTGAAGTCATCGGACTTTTAGGATATGCAGGGGGAAAAGGGTTTGTCGTTGACAATATAGATGATCTTGACTCCCTTCCATCTTTTGAAAAAGCGATTATTGTTGCCCAGACCACTCAAAACACCCTTTTTTTTGAAGAAATAAAAAAATGGGCAAATCAAAAATTTCCCCACTATAAAATTTTTGATACAATTTGTGATTCTACCGCAAAACGCCAGGTTGAGGTCCAAAACCTGGCCGATTTAGTCGATGCGGTTATTGTTGTCGGTGGACAAAACAGCGGAAATACCAAACGGCTTGCTGAAATTTCAAAAAAGACCGGAAAACCGACATTTCACATTGAAACTGAATCGGAAATTGATGTAGACGCTCTTTCTGAAGTCAAATGTATCGGAATTACAGCAGGGGCTTCCACGCCGAATTGGGTGATTAAAAAAATTTACAGAACACTCGAGGCCCTGCCTTATAAAAAGAAGCAAGGCTTGCAAAGGGTTATTTTTCCCATCCAGCGAGTGCTGCTTCTTACCAATATCTATGTTTCCATCGGCGCCGGATGTCTGTGCTACGCCTGCATCAAAATTCAGGGGATTACAAATAATTTACACCATGTGCTTATATCCATGCTTTATGTTCTATCCATGCACATTTTCAACAATCTCATCGGTACAAAGGCAGACCGATACAACGATCCTGACAGGTCCTCATTTTATAACAAAAATAAGATATTGCTTGCTTTCCTTGCTTTTGCTGCAGGTGGCATTGGTTTGATGACGGCCTATTCAGTGGGCTGGATTCCTTTTTTAATCCTTTTCGGTATGAGCATAATGGGTCTTTCTTACAATTTAAGACTTCTTCCGAAACGTTTTGCATACGATAAATACTCGCGGCTTAGGGATGTCCCCGGATCAAAAACGGTTTTGATTGCAATGGCATGGGGAATTGTGACGTCTGTTTTGCCTAGATTGTCTGTATCAGGAGATATTCATCTGAATACGGCTATTATATTTTTATGGTCACTGAGCCTGGTCTTTGTCAGAACAGCATTTTTTGATATTCTTGACATGCAGGGAGACCGTATTGTGGGAAAAGAGACGATTCCCATACTCTTAGGAGAAAAGCGAGCGTTACGCCTTTTAAAAACGATACTAGCCATCAATTTTGGCATTTTGTTGGCTTCAAGCGCATTTCAACTGATATCAAGTTTAGGTTTTGCGCTTTTAATCTGTCCGGCTTTTGTTTTCATCATACTTTCAGCGCATGAGCGAGGCTATATGCTTCCCGGTATTCGGTTGGAATTCCTGGTTGAAAGTAATTTTGTCATGGCAGGTGTTATGACATTGGTCTGGTCACTGATTTAATCTGATTTATCGTCATTTTTCCAAATGGCAGGTTCCGTGCCTGCCAGAAGCCTTTTGATGTTATCCGCATGGCGAAAATAGATAAATATAGCGGTTATAACGGCACATCCAAGGAAAACTTCCGAGCCGGTAGCTTTCCAGATCGCAACAGGCAAGACGGCAGCGGCGGCCAGAGAGGCAATCGAAACGCGGTTCGACCAGCAAACAAACATGATAAAAACCAGAATCAGAATTACCAATGCGACAGGTGAAATGACGCCAAAGCATCCTGCTGCGGTTGCAACCCCTTTTCCTCCGTTTTTGAATTTCAGATACACTGGATAAAGGTGCCCCATAAAAGCTGCAAAAGCGACCAATGCAATGTAGAGGGCACCCCATACGCCATTGGGAGTTGTCATTGATGCAGTCAACCAGACCGGAAAGGCCCCTTTTAGGATGTCGCCGGCAAGGGTCAGGACTCCGAGTCCTGGTCCTGCCATGCGGCCCACATTCGTTGCACCGATATTTCCGCTTCCCACCTGTCGGATGTTAATTGGGGTAAACAGCCGGGTTAGAATGAGTCCTATGGGAATGGAACCTAAAAGATAACTGAAAATAGGCAGTAGGAGGTATTTGATCATTTAACATCCATTTTGCTATTAGGTGTCGAATATCTTAATACTATACCAGATCAACTTAAAATTTAAAGTCTAAATTGCCGATGGTTCTTTCAAAACGATCCCTAACTCACTCAGACAGCCTCCAACCAAAAAATTAATTATACCTGAAGCTTCTTTGAAATCGTTTGTTTTTAAGAAGTTCCAAATTATTAAAATAAGAATTTATTAAGTATGAAACCCATAAAAATACCCATAGAAGATGTTTTAGATCTTCATACCTTTAAGCCTAAAGAGATACCGGATCTGCTTGCAGATTATTTTTCCGCCTGTATTGATGAGGGAACATATTCCGTACGAATTGTTCACGGAAAGGGGCGGGGAATATTAAAGGACCGCATTCGAAGGCTTTTGAAGAAAAATCCAATGGTGTCATCATTCAGCAATGCGCCTCTTGAAGCCGGTGGTTGGGGAGCGACTCTTGTTGAACTTAAGCATGAATAGAAGCTATCTCAAAAAAGTCTTTTGGCCCAATCTCTGCGTTGAGTCCTCGTTTCAACTCCTCGGAATACTGGAGTATGCGTGTCGAAGATCCCGTCACTATCCGGGGCGGGTTGAACCTCGGCACCGCCTTTTTATCCCGCTGGGTTATAGCGGGGGATCTTGAACCAAAATCCTGTTTTTGAGATGGCTTCTAAAAATGCGATTTCTATTTTTGGGTAAAGGTCTAAATATATATTTTTTTAGCAGTTTTTCCTGTTACTTGAACTTCCCAATGTGTAACAAATGTAATAAAAATTATGATATTCATTTCATAATTTTTAACGCCGTTGTTTTAAATATTTCCTAACTAATTGAAATATAAGAGACTAAAAAAAATAATTTATCCTGCATGATTTTTGCATGGAGACATATTCATTTAAACAACGATATATAAGCAAGTCTGATTTTTTACTTGCTAAACATCTATAGAAAGATTCAACAATAAATTGTATTTATCATGATTCAAATATTGCCCGATAACGGAGGCCGGCGGTCAGGTACGGATAGGCGGGAGTTTAGTTATACTTCTCACATACCCGAACGGAGATCTGGCAAAGAAAGAAGAAGTGGATTAGATCGAAGAGAAAAACCAAGAACATATAAAGAATAAAGATAGATAGAATATAAAATTTTGAGCTGAATAATACAGCGCCGATAATGGCGCAAATTCTTATATTAAAGACATTAAAAGCCAATCCCGCCATTTTTTTGGCAGGATTGGCTTTTTGGCTGTTTAGGCTATCCATTTGCGGACAGTTCTTTGATGATCTGTGGCGACTAAGGAATCGTATCCATGGACGCAAATTTCGGTTCATGGAGCGCGATCAGTATATCGGCCATATCTTTAATTTTCATCATTATGTCGTATGACTCGTAAACATTGACAGGGGTACCTGGAGGAATAACTTCCATTTCCATGGCTTTAATTTGTATCGGGGGATTGAAGTTTTCGTCGATAACGCAAAATCCGGTAATGGCGGCCTTTCCGACAGAAGTATCGATCATTACGGTCAAACCGCCTTCTGTATGAACCGGGGTATGAAATACCCGGAGTCCCGGTAAAATTTCCGAATCTTTGAAAATTTTCCGGATCTGCCCGTTTTCCTCTACATCTTCGATATAATCTTCAATATAGCGATAATCCAAGGGATGGGGATCATGAATCCTTTCCAGTTCTTTTACGTGAACAAAAATTTCTGCATTTTCACATTTATAATCATTTTCACAGTGATCGTTGTGCAGGTGGGTATGGATGATCATATCGATATCCGTTGGGCTTAGAGCCCAGCGGGCCAACCCTTCTTCGAACGTATAAATTTTACCGCCGATAGATTTTTCTCGGGTTTCGGATTGAATCGGATTCATTTCACCGGTATCCACAAGAATTTTTCGATCACCTCCTTCCAAATACCAGCAATAGATAGGAATGGTATACTCCTGACCGGTTCCATACTGATATGTCATCATACTTTTATCAAAAACTTTTGTTCCAACAACAATGGGATGTATTTTGTACATGGTTTTATCCTTTATATGAATAAAAATAATAAAAATATTGACTAAAAAAAGCATAAGTTTTAAGTTGCGCTAATGAGTTTATGCTCATAACTTTAAATTTGCAATACAAAATATTTTTTTATTTCTATTGGGGGTGAGTGCTCTACAATTGTCTCACATGTACTTAGTGTTATAAAACGTTATGATATTTAAAATGGCGAAAAAAGGAGGCTGAAATGGAAAAAATTGCAGTCGTCGGGTGTGGTGCTTACATGGATACCGGCTATGGATGTGCAGGAGAATGGCGGTGTCTCAAGGCAGCGGCTCTTGGAGAAGGAAATATCGAAAACCCGTCTTCGGTTGTCGCATTTGTAAAATGTGAATGCCCGGGGCGATCCCTTGTTGCAAATACGGCCCTGGCAATAAAAATGTCGGAGATCAAACCTGACAAGATTTACTTAAGCACCTGTCTCGCAAATGCCAAGCCGGAGTGTCCATACTCTACTGCCGAAGAGAAAGCGAAAATGCTGGAGAATAAGACCGGCATCAAGGTTATGATGGGTACACATGATTACCATTGATCAATTTATACAGACTAAATTGATCACAGCGTCCAATAACTGAGGCGCGTTTTGACAAACTTTTACAAACCGGGATCGTCTATCGCTCGATCCCGGTTCGCGCTTTAACCCCCCGGCTATAATAATGTTTGATTTCTTTTACATCACTGACCAGATCAGCCATTTCCAAAAACGCCTTGGGAGCACGACGGCCGGTCAAAATAACTTCCACATTTCCAGGTCGATCATTAAGGAATTCAATCACGTCTTCGGTTGAAATTAAATCAAACCAGACGGCTACGTTAATTTCATCGAGAATGATGATGTCGTATTGATGAGAATGCATCGCTCTTCGTGCCTGCTTAAGGCCTTGTTGCGCCTGGTCCATATGTTTTTGCGTGATTTCTTCCCGATGAACACACTCGACATCTCCATACTGCTCAATGGTGATGCAAGGGTGATCACGAAGTGTTGTCAATTCACCATAGTGTTGGCCTTTCATGAACTGACCCATATAGGTCTTCATTCCATAGCCGGCTGCCCTTATGGCCACGCCTATGGCTGCGGTGGTTTTTCCCTTTCCGTCACCGGTGTAGATGTGAATATACCCTTTATGGTCAGACCGATTTCTCATTTGTTTTTTTCTTTAGAGAATAATCAAAATGTTCGCTTTGATATTCGTAGTTTGGCATATTAGTCCTATTGTTTTAATGGCAGCCGAATGCTCGGGAATTTGTTAATATCCGTATGCGGCAGAAAACGTGCGGAGGTAAACTCATCCATGAAATGGCTGCTGCTGCTGAAATCAATATAGGTCATACTGTTTGAAATTTTTCGGGCCTCATTTCTGTAATCATCCGACAAAAGCGCCATGTACGCGCCGGCGATGGAGCTGTTTCCCAAATATTTAAATTTATTCCGGTCGATATCGGGCAGAAGACCGATGGTTATTGCCCTTTCGATATTAAGGTACTGACCGAATCCACCGGAAATGAGAATCTGATCGATCATTGAAAAGTCAAGTCCCGCCTCTTGGAGAAGGACCATAAACCCGGCATACACCGCTCCTTTACTCAAAATAAGGCTGTTAATGTCGATTTCAGTAAATACAATATCTTCTTCCATGGGTGTTTGTTCAGCTAATGCTAAAATGTACGCCAGGTCTTCTCCATCTTTTTTCATTCTGGGATGACTTGAGTCGATCTTAAACTTTCCATTTTGACCGATGATACCGGTCAGCATCATTTCCGATATCAAATCGATCATACCGGAGCCGCAAATTCCCCGGGGTGCAACATCACCGATTGTAGAAAAGGCCGGTTCGAAGGTTTCCGGATCAATGGATATTTTATCAATGGCGCCTTCTTCGGCACGCATCCCCCAGCGTATTCCGCCTCCTTCAAAGGCCGGACCTGCCGAACAGGATGCCGTCATGAGCCAGTCTTGGTTTCCCAAAACAATTTCACCATTGGTTCCGACATCGATAAACAAGACCAACGGATCTTTTCTTTGGAATCCGGCGAAAAGGAGACCGGAAACAATGTCGCCGCCGACATAACTGGCCGGATCGGGCATTATAAATACCGCAGCAATGGGATTGGATTTGATACCGATATCACCGGCCTTCAGAATGGGAAATTCAGAAGCTGTGGGGATATACGGTTCACGTCGGATATATTTGGGTTCGAGTTTCAGCAAAAGATGCGTCATGGTGGTATTGCCGGAGATGACGATATTTTTTATCTGGTTTTTGTCAGCATTTACAGCAGTGAGCGCTTCACTGATCAAATTGTTAATGGTTGCAAGGGCCATCCGGCTCAGTTTTAAGACACCATCTTTTTCGGCGCAGACGATTCGATTGATAACATCGTCTCCACAGGCGGCCTGCCGATTATGTCCGGAAGTGGCGGCAATGATGGAACCATCCGACATGTCGACCAGGTATACCACGATCGTTGTGGTGCCCACGTCAATGGCAAGGCCCAATGACGTTGCCTTTCCGTTGCCGGGAGTTACATTCAATATTTCATTCGAACCGTTTCTGCGGACAATGGATGCCGTCACTTTCCAGTTTTCATCTCTCATGGCGGTTGACAATTCCCGTATTACTTTTATACCGGCACTTAAATGGGAGATATCACATCCGGTCTTTTTCAACCCTCGGTTCAGACGGTCCAAATCACTTACCGGGTCATCCAGTGTCGGCGGCTCAAGCTCAAGAGGAATTTCTTTGAGCATGGGATGAATGTCTTTGACCAGTCCTTTCAAGCGGGAGGTGGCTTCTTGCCCCATACCGGCCACTTTAAGTTTGCGTTCTATGGTTTCTTCCGGAATGCTGACCGTCACATCGCCCAATATTTTTGTCTGGCAGGCAAGGATATAATTCTTTTCTTTTTCTCTGTCGCTGAGAAGGGTCGTCGGCTCACTTTTAATTTTACCGGATTTAAAAATGAGTTTACACTTACCGCAGGAGCCCTTACCGTTACACGAAGCATTGATGTGAATATCCGCTTTACGCGCTGCATCCAAAAGGCTACTTCCTTCAGAAGCTTCGATTCCTTTATCTTCGGGTTTAAAGATAACCTTATACTTTTTTGCGGCTTCTTCGGCGCGTTTTTCTTTTTCCCAGCGCGCTTTTCTTCTTTCCATAAACCAGATGGGACAAGCCGACCGGAACTTGCAATATATTTCAGGATCATTGCACTTAAGGCATTCCTCACACATATAAACATTATGCTTTGAACATAAATAGCTGGTTTCTCTGTCCGGATGGTTTCTGCATTTCCCCATTTAAATGAGTTCCTTTAACGGGTTTGTAAACCCATGAATCTATATTTTTTTAAGAAGTTGGTTGGCTGCCGTTAGTGTTGGGTCCCATGTCGGACCGAAAGGCGGGGCGTATGCCAGATCGGTTTGGCAGTAGGCTTCAACAGTCATTCGATTGTGCAAAGCAACGGCAGGCGCATTAATTCTATGCGCAACGCCTTCCTTGCCAACCATCTGGATGCCTAAAAGACGTCCGGTTTTTGTGTCACCGACCATATGAACATGAATTTTTGAAGCGCCGGGATGCGCATAGGCACGGGACCGGGTTTTTATGGTCACTTTTACAGGGTCGAAACCAAAATGTTTGGCTTCGTCCACGGTCAATCCGGTTCGCGCCACTTCCAGATCGAATACTTTAAAAATTGCTGTGCCTGTGATACCCGGAAGCTCTATCAACTTTCCGCAAACATTATCTGCAGCCGCCCAACCGGCCCGGTTGGCCCTTAAGGCCAGGGGTATCCATGTTTTTTCGCCGGTGACCACATGATACGCATCACAACAATCGCCGGCGGCATAGATGTTTTCATTGGAAGTCTGGAGTTTTTTGTTCACGGTGATGGCGTTTTTTACGCCAAGATCAAGACCTGCCTGTGCGGCCAGTTCACTGTTCGGTTTTATTCCAATGGCCACGAGCACCAGATCGGCCTCAAGTACAAGGTCTGAACACTTGACTATTAATCGCTTATTTTCGACATCGATTTTTTCAATAGTATGGCCCAGGTGCAATTTCACCTGATGGATTTCCAGTTCCTCTCTGATAACATCGGCCAGTTCTTTTTCCATCCACGGCAGAAACACCGGCCGGGGTTTTACCATATCGACATCGATGGATCGGGCCCTGAGAGCTTCGCACATTTCAAGGGCGATATAACCCATTCCGATGATAACGACTTTTTTAACATTGTTGGATCGGATATACGCCTTTAGTTTTCGACCGTCATCTAAGGTTTTCAATGCCAACACCCCCGGAAAATCAAAACCTTTTAGATTCGGAATGATCGGGGAGCCTCCGGTTGCAATCAGCAATTTATCATAGGAAACGTCAAAGGCTTTGCCCTGCAGAGATGTTCCGGAAACAGTCCTGCCCACCGGATCAATAGCTTCAACACAATGTCCGGTCAACAGATTGATGTCTTGCTTTTCCCTGAATACATGGGCCTGCCGGACCACAAGGTCTTCGATTTCTCTTTCCGGGTCCGCAATATTATACGGCATGCCGCAAGCGCTGTAGGACACATCCATGGTTTTTTCCAGCACCGTGACATCGAGGTCCGGATTATTTCGCTTTGCTCTACTGGCTGCACTCATACCGGCAGCGTCGCCGCCGATAATTACAAACTTCATAACACCCTCATCATTGTAGATGCCTGATCAAATGGTTGCTTTGAATTGACATTGATAATTGCGTTCATTTTAAGCATCAAGACAGAAGACAGCAATTGTCCAACATTCCATTCAACCTTTTATTTTCTTACCATTGACCTTCAACATTTGCCTTCTCAGCAAAAGATACTTTTCCTTCATTAAATGCCTTTACGGCATCTTCAACGGTGCCTTCAATATCGTTGGCCACCCGTATTTTTGCTGCTTCCAGGGTCATAAACGCCTTGGGTCCGCAATAACCGGTCAAAAGAGCCTCTGCACTTTTGTCACTTACCATTGAGGCGGCCTGAATGCCGGCGCCTTTAAGTGCATTTGCATTTTCTTTGTTGTCCAGCACTTCAAATTCAAAGGTTTTTGTATCCACAATGAGGATGTAGGCGGCTCGCCCGAAGCGGGGGTCGACCTGTGAATCAAGGCTGGTTCCCTGAGATGTAACAGCTATTTTCATTGTTCCGTGTCCTCTTGTATTTTTGTGTTATAAAGATTGACGAAGACGAAATGAATGTAAAAAATAGTTAGTGTCCACCTCCACCGCAAACCTGATCATCTGAAATTATCGGCAGCTTGCCTGCGATAAGGTCCTCCACAACCGGTCTGATTTCAGGCCGAACAGCATCGTGATAGACATCAATACCCACCTGTCTGAATCCCATCAAAGGACGCATACCGATACCGCCTACAATCAACGCGCTTACCTTGTGTCCAGCCAAAAAATTGACGGGGACCATACAACCTCCTTGAACATGTTCCTGGTTTTGTACTGTTGAGACCTCTTTAATTTTTCCGTTTTCCACATCCACCAGAGTAAATACATCGCAGTGGCCAAAATGCCCGGATCGTTGTCCATCAAGTCCGCCATTATCTACAGACGGAATAGCAATTCTTCCATTTTTCATTTCAAACATCCTCCTTATCAATAAATTTTACATTATATTTTGTTTTTAAAGCGTTAGTTGATTTCTAATATTTTGCCAAATTCCATTGATGCTTCTTCGAATCTCTGAGTTGCCCACGTATTCCAGGACGGTTTGTCCCAAGACCATGGATTCTGTAAAAACAGGATCAAAGGGGACCCGCCCAACGATCCTTATGTTATTTTCTTTTGCCAGTTTTTCGATAGCCTCTGTTTGATCGAAGTTCAGATCGAATTTGTTGACACACACCATCGCCGGGACCTTAAAATGAGCGGCCAGTTGCGCCACTCTCTCCATATCATGTAATCCGGAAACCGTCGGCTCGGCAACGACAAGTACTGCTGAAGCGCCGCCTACAGAAGCGATCACCGGGCATCCCACACCCGGCGGTCCGTCTGTAATCAGCAGGTCCAATTTGTTTTTCTCGGCGAGTTTTTTGGCTTCCTGCCGGACAATGGCCACCAGTTTTCCGGAGTTTTCCTCAGCAATACCCAGTCTGGCATGGATCATTGGACCAAAACGGGTATTCGAGATAAACCACTCCCCGCAGGTTTTTATGGGAAAGTCGATGGCCTCTTCCGGACAAAAATCAACACAGACACCACAACCTTCACATTCAATGGAATCGACGATAAACGCTTCGCTTATGGCATCCCATCTGCACAGGTCCCTGCATAAGCCACACTCGATGCATCTGTCCGTATCAATAACAGCCGTTCCTCCCCCTTGAAAATCGTGCCTTTCTTTAAGTTCGGGGTCCATTAGCAGATGAAGATCGGCGGCATCCACATCTGCATCACAAAGAACCTTGTTTTCAGCCAATGATGCAAAGGCTGCCATCAGGCTGGTTTTGCCGGTACCCCCTTTGCCGCTGATTACCACCAACTCTTTCACAAAAATTTTTCTCCTTTATCCGACTATTTCTTGAATGTGTAAATATAATTTTCTGAATCGTTCTTTCCATTCAGGCATTTCCTCAACAACAAGCTTGCCCTTTGAATATACCTCCGCGATGCGTCGATCAAAGGGAATTTCCATCAAAATGGGCAGGTTTTCCATCTTGGCATATGTTCGAACACTATCGTTACCGATATCTGAACGATTAATGACCAGACCCCTTGGAATTTCAAGAAGTTTTACTGCTTCGACAGCCAGTTTAAGGTCATGCAGGCCAAAAGGCGTCGGTTCGGTAACCATCAAGACAAAATCGGCTCCCTTCATGGCGGCGATGACCGGGCATGACGTTCCGGGAGGGGCATCGATGATAGTGAGCTGATCTGATCGTGTATGAGATCGAACTTCTCGGATAAGAGGCGGCGACATGGCTTCGCCGACTCTCAACCGTCCGTGTACAAAGGCAAGACCATTCCTGTGACCGATTTCAATTACACCCAATTCACGACCGGTTTCGGTGATGGCTTTTTCCGGGCAAACTTCTACACAACCCCCGCAACTATGGCAAAGTTCAGGAAATGTGAGAACGGTTTCCTTAATGACAGTGATGGCTCTGAAACGGCATATTTGAGCACATTTTTTGCAGAAATTGCATTTTTCTTCGTCAATTTGCGGGACCGGCGTAAAAACTTTTTTGTTCAGCTCAATGACAGGGTTGATAAAGAGGTGAGCATTAGGCTCCTCAACATCACAGTCCAGAAGCTGTACATCCGACCCCAAAGAAACAGCCAGGTTGGTGGCCACCGTTGTTTTTCCCGTACCCCCTTTTCCGCTTGCAATACTGATAATCATACGATGATTTTCCTTTGAATTATGATCTTATGCTCAAAAATAAAACAACATATTGTCCTGTCAAGTCGCTTATGTATTTAAATATAGTTTTTGAGCAGTTTATGGAAAAAATAACATTGCAGATTTAGATCATCTTCTTTTGCCATATAATCTTTTCCAGGGCGCATGTTTAAACTCCTGAAAATTAACTAACGCCAGATAGAACGCACCCACCGCCAACTCAGCGCAATGCCTGTGTTCCTCCGGCAATGTTTCCAGAAAATCAATAACTTTTTCTGGTGTAATCTCCCAGGCTTCTGTTACGGTTTTCCCTTCGGCTATAAAGGAAACGCAATTTGCACAGGCATGGGTGTTTATGCAGCCATCCGTAATAAATGAGACCGAATGAACACGATCTTTTCGAACCATTAAAAACATCTCGACGGTGTCGCCACATTCACCGGTTCTTTTGCCATATCCGTCAGGATCTTTTATTATTCGTTGTTTATCCATTATAGTTGCCATTTCAAGATAACGCGGAGAGTATTTCGATTTAATAATTTTCAATATGTTTAACATAACCTTCAAAGTCGTTGTCGAAAAGGAACCGCGAAATCATTTCACTCACTTTATCGGCGGTATCCACACGGTACACTCCCTTTTCATCACGGCCTGCAAGTTGTTTTACATTTTCAACAATTGTTTGCAGCGATGCAGTGGTGATTTCAACATTCACATGAACTGTAATCATATCCTTGGATTCATTCATTTTTTTACTCCATATCAAAATTTTTCCCACAACAGCTGCCCGGGCCTGCACAGCCGGCTTCACCAGGAGATGAACCGCAACAAGCGGTGTCTCCCAAACCAGGCATACTGTTTTTAAGGGGTCCGGACATGGATGAATGGGCTGAGATCAGTTTTTCCAAATGATGACTGTTGCAGAAATTACATTTCGGTGAGTCGTCTGGGCCGATGATAATGATTTCGCTGGTTTTTTTACAGTCAAGACAAAGATATTCAAATATAGGCATGGGCATATTCCTTCTTAAAGGGAGCGTTTCAAATTTTAAATCGTTCTATTCAAGTTCTTGTTTGATGAAATTTAAAAAAAATAATTCTTTGTTTATAAAAAGGCTGCAAGGGGGCCTGTTTTCCTTGATGACAAGCCCCCGTCTTTTAAGCTGAATCAATTTATTCGGAAGATTTTTCCAGTTCAGCAATTCTCCTTTGGATCATGTCGAGGCTGTTTTTTACGGAATTCGCCTCTACTTTCAGCATATTCAGCTCTTCTTCCGGGTTTTGCGCATATGCTGGATAATATGCAGG